>Ga0307479_10004548_pt1 | contig 12691 bp, 10 predicted proteins | sample atmos_gasesECM4C_FD_203743 | JGI IMG/M metagenome (GOLD analysis project Ga0307479, IMG submission 203743) | Hardwood forest soil microbial communities from Morgan-Monroe State Forest, Indiana, United States - atmos_gasesECM4C_515 | ecosystem: Environmental > Terrestrial > Soil > Temperate...
GCCCAGCTCGGTCTCTGGCTGGCCGGAGGCACCTTTCCGGTGGTCGCGCCGGCGCACGACCGGGTGCTGAACACGCTGCTGGTGTATGACCCGCAGGGCCGGCGGGTCGCGCGCTACGACAAGATCCATCTTTTCTCGTTTCAGCGCGACGGTGAACGCTACGACGAGGCGCGCACCATCTGGCCGGGCCGCACGCCGGCCACGTTCACGCTGGAAGATGGCCCGCTCACGCTCAAGGTGGGCCTGTCGGTGTGCTACGACCTGCGCTTTCCCGAGCTGTACCGCGCCCTCGACGGACCCGATCTGATCCTGGTGCCGTCGGCGTTTACGGCCACCACCGGGCGCGCGCACTGGGAAACGCTGCTGCGAGCCCGGGCCGTGGAGAACCTGTGCTACGTTCTGGCACCGGCCCAAGGCGGTCGCCACGAAAACGGCCGCCGCACCCACGGCCACTCGATGCTGATCGATCCCTGGGGCGCGATCCTGGCCCAGCGCGAGGAAGGCCCTGGTGTCGTCATGGGCGAAGTGGATCCCGCCCGGATCGCAGAGTGTAGGCAGTCACTGCCGGCCCTGAAGCACCGCGTGCTGGCTTAAGAGCCGGCGGTCCGGAAGCCCAAAGCCCCGCACCATCCGGGGACATAACCGGGCTTGAAAGTTCGCAGGTTGGCACGACCTGAGACGATGGATTTTCTGGAAAAATTGGCCAATGAAACCCACCGAACCCTGCCTCGAACGCCTGGCGACCGCGCGCGCCCTGCTGCTGCAGCCCTTCGGGCTGGACGAGTCGAACCTGCAGCGCACCCTGGCGTCCGTATTCGAGCACCGCACCGACTACGCGGACCTGTACTTCCAGTACACGCGCAGCGAATCGTATTCGCTGGAAGAAGGGATCGTGAAATCGGGCTCCTTCGGGATCGACCAGGGCGTGGGCGTGCGCGCCGTGGCCGGCGACAAGACGGCGTTTTCCTACTCGGACGACATCTCCCAGGAAGCGCTGCTGCAGGCCGCGCACACGGTGCGCTCGATCGCGCGCAGCGGCTCGGCCGGGCGCGTGAAGGTCGCCTCGCAACTGGCGCCGCGCTCGCACCAGCCGCTGTACGGCACGGACGACCCGGTGGCGTCGCTGAGCGCCGCCGACAAGGTGCAGATGCTCGAGCGCCTGGAGAAAATGGCCCGCGCGCGCGATGCGCGCGTGCGCCAGGTGATGGCCACGCTCGCCTCCGAGTACGACGTGATCCTGGTGGCTCGCAGCGACGGCCTGATCGCGGCCGACGTGCGGCCGCTGGTGCGCATCTCGCTCACGGTGATCGCCGAGCAGGACGGGCGCCGCGAGCAGGGCTTTGCCGGCGGCGGCGGCCGCGACGACCTGGCCATGTTCAGCGACGAGCGGCTCGATCAGTACGCCCGCCAGGCCGTTGAGATGGCGCTGGTGAACCTGCAGGCCCGCTCGGCGCCGGCCGGCCAGATGACCGTGGTGCTCGGCCCCGGCTGGCCGGGCATCCTGCTGCACGAGGCGGTCGGACACGGGCTGGAGGGCGATTTCAACCGCAAGGGCTCCAGCGCATTCGCCGGCCGCATCGGCAAGCGGGTGGCCGCGCGCGGCGTCACCGTGGTCGACGACGGCACGATCCCCGGGCGACGCGGCTCCCTGGCCATCGACGACGAGGGCAATGCGACCTCGCGCACCGTGCTGATCGAGGACGGCATCCTGCGCGGCTACATGCAGGATTCGCTCAATGCCCGCCTGATGAAGGGCGCCTTGACCGGCAACGGCCGGCGCGAATCGTTCGCCAGTTTGCCGATGCCGCGCATGACCAACACCTTCATGCTGGCCGGCGAGGCCGATCCGGCCGAGATCGTCCGCTCGGTCAAAAAAGGCGTGTACGCGACCAACTTCGGCGGCGGCCAGGTCGACATCACCAACGGCAAGTTCGTCTTCTCGATGGCCGAGGCCTACCTGATCGAGGACGGGCAGATTGGCGCACCGATCAAGGGCGCCACGCTGATCGGCAACGGGCCCGACGCTCTGACCCGCGTTTCGATGATCGGCAACGACATGCGAATGGACGCCGGCATCGGCACCTGCGGCAAGGACGGCCAGAGCGTGCCGGTCGGCGTGGGGCAGCCGACGCTCAGGATCGAGGGTTTGACGGTGGGCGGTACTGGGGGTTGATGCCCAGTGTCAATACAGGTTCTCCACATTGAAACGAACTGTACAAACCCCTTGGCAACAGGTCTGAATTGGAGTGCAATTCAGGCTGTAACGATGCCCGTGAATCCGACGCGGAGTTCACGTATGCGCGGGGTTATTGCTGCTCTGACCGCACTAGGGGCCGTCACCTCGGTGCCGGCCGTTGCGGCTGATCTGTCCTGGTCAGAGCGCGTCAGCCCCGACCTTTCCTCGTTCGAGACCTCCAGTCAGTGGTCGATTGTGCCGCTCACGGGCGCCCGGCTCGAGGGGCAGGCGAGCCTCGCGTCGCGCCAGGAGTTCAAGTTCAGCACCGTATCGACCAGCCGCAACGGGCTGTACGGACTGAACGACTTCGGCCCCGGGGCCCTTCATCTGGATAACACCGTGGGGCTGGATCAGCCGCGCGCCACCTACCGCTACACCTGGCTTTCCCGGCCCGACCTGGACCTGAAGGTGGGGCTGACGTCCAACCTGACGCAGCTGGGCTCGTCGGTGCGTTCGGGCTTTGCCGCGCCGCTTCGGTTCGGGAACCTGCCCCAGATGCACCTGTCGGGCGTGGGGCGCCTGTCCGAAAACTGGCACATCGCAGTCGATGCCGATGGGCTGTGGACCGCGCGCGGGCGCTCCTTGGACCTGGGCCTGCACGTCGACTACGCGCTCACGCGCTTCGTGCAGCTGTTCGGCGGCTACCGGCTGACCGACTTTACCGGCGACGCCGAAGACTTCTACGGCAGCGGCACCGTCAACACGGCCAACGTGGGGCTGCGCCTGCGCTTCTGAGGGTGGCGCCCGCTTGGACGGCAGCGGCGAATTTCGGTAAAGTTGTCGCGTGCTGATCCAAGACAAATTCCCGCTGATGCGCACCGACTCTGTCAGCCGCGCCTTCTACTACCGCTGGTTCGCTTTTGCGCGTGCCCTGGCGGCAGGAGTCGGCTGAAGCGTTTCGCGACCGCAACCCGACAACCAACCGCCAGGCCTAACCTGGCGGTTTTTTTTGGCCTACGGATGCAACGACATGGACAACGGACGAAGCCAGAGCGTGCGATACATGACCGACGATCTCCGCATCAAGGAGATCAAGGAACTGTCGCCCCCGTCGCACGTGATCCGCGAGTTCCCGTGCACCGACAAGGCCTCGCAGACCGTGCACGAGGCGCGCAACGCCGTGCACGCGATCCTGCATCGAATGGACGACCGGCTGGTGGTGGTGATCGGCCCCTGTTCGATCCACGACGCGGGCGCCGCCCGTGAATACGCGCAGCATCTGGCCGGCGAGCGCGCGCGCTTGAGCGCCGAGCTCGAGATCGTGATGCGCGTGTACTTCGAAAAGCCCCGCACCACGGTCGGCTGGAAGGGGCTGATCAACGATCCGGACCTGGACGGCAGCTTCCGCATCAATCACGGACTGCGCCTGGCCCGCCAGCTGCTGCTGGAGATCAACGAGCTGGGTGTGCCGGCCGGGTGCGAGTACCTGGACATGATCACCCCGCAGTACCTCGCGGACCTGGTGAGCTGGGGCGCGATCGGCGCCCGCACCACCGAATCGCAGGTCCACCGCGAGCTCGCCTCGGGGCTGTCCTGCCCGGTCGGCTTCAAGAACGGCACCGACGGCAACGTGCGGATCGCTGCCGACGCGATCAAGGCAGCCCAGCAGCCGCACCACTTCCTGTCGGTCACCAAGGGGGGCCACTCGGCGATCGTTTCCACCCGCGGCAACGAGGACTGCCACATCATCCTGCGCGGCGGCCCCCAGCCCAACTTCGACGCCGCCAGCGTGCAGGCGGTGAGCGAGGAGCTGTCGCTGCGCGGCCTGGCGCAGCGGCTGATGATCGATGCCAGCCATGCCAATGCCCTTAAGAAATGGGAGAACCAGCTCGTGGTGTGCCGCGACGTGGCCGGCCAGCTGGGCGGCGGCGAAGAGCGCATCTTCGGCGTGATGGTCGAAAGCCACCTGGTCGCCGGCCGCCAGGATCTGGTGCCGGGGCGGCCGCTCACCTACGGCCAGTCGATCACCGATGCCTGCCTGGGATGGGATGACAGCGCGGCTGCGCTGCAGATCCTGGCCGATGGGGTGCGCCAGCGGCGCATCCATCACGCACAGACCGGCAAATGATGCAAATCAGCGCAGGTTGAGGTGCGCGGCTGCGCCGCGGCAATCCCGACTTGAGGCCCGGTTGAGCCCCCAAGTGCCCGAAATCTGCGGTTAATACGCCCCATCAGGCGAGTCGGGGGGTGCCGGGCGGCTGATAATGTCAGCCGCAGTTGCGCGCAGTTTGCGTCGCAGTTGCGCATAAGGCACCGATGTCAAAGCTTTCGCGCCGTGACGATGCCGCCCCGGCACGCGGGCGTCGTCAAAGGACGGCTCACGCGCCCGCCCCACCGGCGCAGCTCGCTGCCCTGCACGACCCCACCCGGGCCCTGCGGGCCGGACAGGAGGGCCAGGCCCACATTCGCTTCGTCGAGAGCCTGGATCGCGTCAATTCGGTCCTGCACGGCACCGAGGATCTGGAGCAGATGCTCACGGACGTGCTGGACTGCGTGCTGTCGATGTTCGAATGCGATCGCGCCTGGCTGGTATTTCCGTGCGATCCGCAGGCCCCGAGCTGGCGCTGCCCGATGGAAAGGACGCGGCCGGAATATCCCGGTACGTTCGCCCTCGGCATCGAGCGGCCGGTCGATGAGGCCATCGCGAAGACCTGGCGCATCCTGATCGACGCGGGCCGCCCCGTGACCTTCGGACCGGGCGGCAACTACCCGCTGGCCAAGGATTTTCCCGGCAAATTCGCCATCCAGTCGTTCATCGCGGTGGTTCTTTATCCGAAAATCGGCCAACCGTGGCTGTTCGGCCTGCACCAGTGCTCGTACGCGCGCGTGTGGACGGCCGAGGAGGAAAGACTCTTTCAGGAAGTCGGCCGCCGCATTGCCGACGGGCTGACCACGCTGCTGACCTTTCGCAATCTGCAGCAGCGCGAGGCCGAGGCCCGCGCCATGGCCGGCTCCCAGGTGCGCCTGAATCGGGCCCTGCGCCTGCTGAGCCGCTGCAACCGGTTGCTGATTCACGCCGACGATGAATCGGCGCTGCTGAAGGACGTGTGCCGCCTGGTGGTCGAAGCGGGCCATTACGAGCTGGCCTGGGTCAGCCTGGCCGAGCAGGACGCCCGCAAGTCGGTCCGCGCCATGGCCCATTTCGGCCAGCCCGCCGAATACCTGGACGCGCTGAACATATCCTGGGCCGACGACGAGCGCGGCCGGGGCCCCACCGGCACCGCGATCCGGACGGGCGAGGTGCAGATCTGCCAGGACCTGGCGGGCGATGCGCGCATGGCGCCCTGGCGGCACCGCATCCAGACCTATGGTTTCCGCGCCAGCGCTGCGTTGCCGCTGAAGGACACGCGTCGTACGTTCGGCGCCCTGTCGATCTACTCGACCGAGACGGATGCGTTCAATCAAGAGGAGGTCGAGCTGCTGCAGGAGCTGGCCAGCAACCTGGCCTTCGGCATCCGCTCGCTGCGCTCGCGCGCCGGGCACAGGGCCGCCGAGGAAAAGCTGGCGTTTCTGGCGCACCACGACCCGCTCACCCGGCTGCCCAACCGGCTGCTGTTGCGCGACCGCTTCGAGGTGGCCATCGCGGGGGCCCAGCGCAAGCAGGGGCGCGTGGCCATGCTGTTCCTCGACCTGGACAGCTTCAAGGAGATCAACGACAGCCTGGGCCACGAGGTGGGCGACCAGTTGCTGATCCAGGTCGCCCGGCGCCTGCAGTCGTGCGTGCGCCGCACGGACACGGTCTGCCGCGAAGGCGGCGACGAATTCGTGGTCCTGCTGACGCAGATCGACCGGCCCAGCACGGTGTCGCGCGTGGCGCAGCAGATACTGGCTGCGATGGAGCGGCCCTTCGAGATCGGCGGCAATCCGTTGCACATGACGCTGAGCATCGGCATCAGCGTGTTTCCGGCCGATGGCATCGACTTCGAGACCCTGCGCCGGAACTCGGACGCGGCTTTGTTCGTCGCCAAGGACAGCGGCCGCAACACGTTCCGCTTCTTCGACGAGCACATGAACCGCGCGGTGCTCGATCGCCTGCAGACCCAGGCCAGCCTGCGCGTTGCGCTCAAGGAGCAGGAATTCCGGCTGCACTACCAGCCGCAGATGCGCCTGCGCGACGGGCGCATCACCGGCATGGAGGCCCTGATCCGATGGCAGCGCGCCGACGGCGAGCTGGTGCGCCCCGCCGAGTTCATCGCGGTGGCCGAGCAAAGCGGCCTGATCATCCCGATCGGCGAGTGGGTTCTGAACGAGGCCTGCCGCCAGGCGATGCAATGGCGTGCGGCGGGCTCACCCGAGCTGGTGCTGGCGGTGAACCTGTCGGTGGTCCAGTTCCGGCGCGGCAACGTGGTGGAGTCGGTCGCCGCTGCGCTGCAACGCTCGGGACTTCCTGCCGCCTCGCTCGAGCTGGAGCTGACGGAGTCGGTGCTGCTGCACGACACCGAAATGGCACTGGAGACGCTGCGTGCCCTGAAGCGAATCGGCGTGAAGCTGTCGATCGACGATTTCGGCACCGGCTACTCGAGCCTGGCCTATGTGAAGCGCCTGGCCGTGGACAAGCTGAAAATCGATAAAAGCTTCATCCGGGAGCTGGCCGAGAGCGCCGAGGACGCGGCCATCGTCCGCGCGATCATCCAGCTCGGGCATACGCTGGAGCTGGAAGTGATCGCCGAGGGCGTCGAAACGGACGCCCAGCTGCAGTTTCTTAAGGAAAACGGGTGCGACCAGGTTCAGGGCTACCTGATCAGCCACCCGGTGGCGCCGCAGCAGTTTCTCGAGCTGCTCGGCCCTGGCGCGGCTCACCCGCGCCTGTGAAGCGCCGGCAGCGCCTCAGAAACGAAACAGCACCAGCACCAGGCCGGCGGTAATGAGCACCGCGGCCGCGCCAGCGACGGCACGTTCAGCGATATATCGGCCCATCTCGGATCTCCTAGCAGGGATCCGGCCAGTCTATGGAGCGCTTACCCCACCATTCGGCGATGAACGGCCCGGATCACGGGCTATTTCGCTCGTGCCGCCACAGGACGTCGCTACCGCCGCCCGCGCGATTGAGCACCCGCGCCAGCACGAACATCAGGTCCGAGAGCCGGTTCAGGTACTGGCGCGCAGCCACCCCCGCCGGCTGACCCGCGCCGGCCTGCTCCAGCGCGACCAGCGAGCGCTCGGCGCGGCGGCACACGGTGCGGCACACGTGCGCCAGCGCGGCCGGGCGGCTGCCGCCCGGCAAAATGAACTCGGCCAGCCGCGGCAGGTCGGCGTTGTAGTGCGCCAGGCGCTCGTCCAGGCGCGCAACATGCGCCTCGCCCAGGATCCGGTACCCCGGGATCGACAGCTCCCCGCCCAGGTCGAACAGGTCGTGCTGGATCTGCATCAGGTCGGCGCGCACCGGGTCAGGCAGCGCCTCGGCCAGCAGCACACCGACGGTGGAGTTGAGCTCGTCGACCTCCCCCATCACCTGGACGCGGGCGTCATCCTTGCGCGTGCGCGTGCCATCGCCCAGCCCCGTGGTGCCGTCGTCGCCGGTGCGCGTCACGATGGTCGAAAGGCGGTTTGCCATGACTGCACGCTGTTGCCTGGCCACGCCGGCCGGGATTCGGGACCGGGTTAGCATAGCGCGGTGAACCAGACTGAGACCGTGGCGCTTGCGCCGCCCGCCCCCGAAGGCGTGGGCGGCATCGATCCGCGCCGCCAGCTCGAGGTGCTGAGCGCGCTGCGGGCGGATCTGCCCGAGGACTGCCTGCTGTCACAGGCCGAAGACACGCGGCCGTACGAGTGCGACGGGCTCACGATGTTCCGGCAGGTGCCGATGCTGGTGGCGCTGCCGCGCACCGAGCAGCAGGTGGCCGCGATCCTGCGCACCTGCCGCCGGATGGGCGTTCCGGTGGTGCCGCGCGGCGCGGGAACGTCGCTGTCGGGCGGGGCGCTGCCGCACGCGCAGGGCGTGTTGCTGTCGATGGGGCGCTTGAACCGGATCGTCTCGCTCGATCCGGTGGCGCGGATTGCGGTGGTGCAGCCGGGCGTACGCAACCAGGCGATCTCGGAGCAGGCCGCGCGCCATGGCCTCTTCTACGCGCCCGATCCGTCCAGCCAGATCGCCTGCTCGATCGGCGGCAACGTGGCCGAAAACTCCGGCGGCGTGCACTGCGTCAAGTACGGGCTGACCGTGCACAACGTGCTTCGGGTGCGGGCCCTGCTGTCGGACGGATCGGTGGCGGTGTTCGGATCGGAAGCGCTCGACAGCCCCGGCCTGGACCTGCTGGCCGTGCTGATCGGCTCCGAGGGCATGCTGGCGGTGGCCACCGAGGTGAGCGTGCGCCTTTTGCCCAAGCCGCAGCTGGCGCGCTGTGCGATAGCGAGCTTCGACGACGTGGAAGCCGCCGGCAACGCCGTGGCCGCATTGATCGGCGCGGGCATCATCCCGGCGGGCCTGGAGATGATGGACCGGGCCGCGATCGCGATGGTGGAGCCGTTCGCGCACGCCGGCTACGACCTGTCGGCCGCGGCGATTTTGCTGTGCGAGAGCGACGGCATGCCCGAGGAGGTCGCCCACGAGGTCGAGCGCATCGAGCAGGTGCTGTGGAAGGCGGGCGCAACCCGCATCAGCGTGTCGCGCGACGAGGCCGAGCGGTTGAAGTTCTGGGCCGGCCGCAAGAACGCATTCCCCGCGGCCGGTCGTGTGTCGCCCGACTACTACTGCACCGATGGCACGATCCCGCGCAAGCGGCTGGGCGAAGTGCTCAAGGCCATTGAAGCGATGGAAACGAAGTACGGGTTGCGCTGCCCGAACGTGTTTCACGCGGGCGACGGGAACCTGCATCCGCTGATCCTGTACGACGGGGCCGATCCGGGTTCCAAAGCGCGCGCGGAAGCCTTCGGCGAAGCGATCCTGGAGCTGTGCGTCAAGGTCGGCGGCACCGTCACCGGCGAGCACGGCGTGGGCGTGGAAAAGCTCGGCACCATGTGCAGCCAGTTCGATCGGCCCACGATGGACGCCTTCTTCGGCGTGCGCCGCGCCTTCGACCCGGCCGGCATCCTGAACCCGGGCAAGGCGATTCCCACGCTGGCCCGCTGCGCCGAGTACGGCCGCATGCACGTGCACGGGAGCGCGTCGAAATTTCCCGACCTGCCGCGGTTCTGAACGGGAAATGGTCAACGATTCGGATCGCTCCCCCGCTGTTCTCCCTCTCCCGCGAAGCGGGAGAGGGTTGGGGTGAGGGTCGTCGCATTCCACGACCATGGACCAAGCGCTCGCCGACCTCACCGAGCGCATACGCGCTGCGCGCGCCGTGCGCACCACCCTGTGCGTGCGCGCGGGCGGCACCAAGGACTTCTACGGCAACGAGCCGCGCGGCGAGCCGCTCGACCCGCGCGCCTTTCGCGGCATCGTCGCCTACGACCCTAGCGAACTCGTGGTGACGGCGCGCTGCGGCACGCCGCTCTCGGAGCTCGAAGCCGAGCTGGCCGCGCACGCCCAAATGCTGCCCTTCGAGCCCCCCCATTTCGGCAGCAGCGCAACCGTGGGCGGCTGCATCGCCGCCGGCCTTTCTGGCCCGCGCCGCGCCACCGCCGGCGCCGTGCGCGATTTCATGCTGGGCGCGACGCTGCTGGACGGGCAAGCACAGGTGCTGCACTTCGGCGGCACCGTGATGAAGAACGTGGCCGGCTACGACGTGGCGCGCCTGCTGGCCGGGTCGCTGGGCACGCTCGGTTTGATCGTGGAGGCCTCGATCAAGGTGCTGCCCGTTCCTGCCGAAGAAGCGACGCTGCAGCTCCAGATGGACGAGCCTTCGGCGCTCGCGCGGATGAACGCTTGGGCCGGCCAGCCCCTGCCGGTCTCGGCCACCTGCTGGCACGCCGGCCGCCTGGCGGTGCGGCTCTCCGGATCGAGCCCCGCGCTGCGCGCCGCGCGCGAGCGTATCGGAGGCGAGGCGGTCGAGCCGGCGGCGGCTGCGCAGCTCTGGCGGGGCATCCGCGAGCAGACGGCCGCGTTTTTTGAAGGGCCGGCGCCGCTGTGGCGACTGAGCGTGCGGTCCAATGCGCCGCCGCTGCGGCTAGTCGGCGCGCAGCTCATCGAATGGGGCGGAGCGCTGCGCTGGCTGCGCAGCTCGGAGCCGGCGGCCACGATGCGCACCGCAGCCGCCGCGCTGGGCGGCCATGCGACCTTGTTTCGCGGAGGCGATCGCAGCGCGGGCGCCTTTGAGCCGCTGGCGCCCGAGCTCGCGGACATTCACCGGCGCCTGAAGGCGCAATTCGATCCGGATGGGGTGTTCAACCCCGGACGCATGCACCAGGATCTGTAGTGCAGACCCAGCTCGCCGACCGCTACGCGAACTCGAGTCAGGCTCGGGATGCCGAACAGCTCCTGAGCAAGTGCGTCCACTGCGGGTTCTGCAACGCGACGTGTCCGACCTACCAGCTGCTGGGCGACGAGCTCGACGGTCCGCGCGGCCGCATCTATCTGATCAAGCAGCTTCTGGAGGGCCACGCTGCGACCGAGCGCACTCAACAGCACCTGGACCGGTGCCTGACCTGCCGCAACTGTGAAACGACCTGCCCGTCCGGCGTGCAGTACGGGCGGCTGATCGACATCGGCCGCCACCTGGTCGAAGAGCAGGTTCCGCGCCGCGCCGCCGACCGCACACTGCGGGCCGCACTGCGCGAAGGGCTGACCGGCTCGTGGTTCGCGCCGGCCTTGAAGCTGGGCCAGGCCTTTCGCGCCTGGCTGCCGCAGCCGCTGCGAAGCTCGGTGCCGGAGCCACTCGACGCCGGCCTGTGGCCGACGCGGCGGCACCCGCGCAAGATGCTGCTGATGGCCGGCTGCGTTCAGCCCGCTCTTCGTCCCTCGATCGATGCCGCCACAGCCCGCGTGCTCGATCTCGCGGGTATCGAGGTGCAGGTCGCCTCCGGCGGCGGGTGTTGCGGCGCCATCCGGCAGCACCTGGCCGACCCGCAAGGGGCGTTGCGCAACGCGCGCGCCAATATCGACGCCTGGTGGCCTGCGCTCGAATCGGGTCGCTGCGAAGCGCTGCTGACCAATGCCAGCGGCTGCGCCGCCATGGTGCTCGAGTACGGCCACCTGTTGCGCAGCGACCGGCTGTACGCCGAGCGCGCCCGCCAGGTCTCCGAGCGCGCGCGCGACGTATCGCAGGTGCTGGCCGGCAGTGCGGAGCGGCTGAAGGAGCGGTTCAAACCCGCCAAGACCGCCGCGCGGGCGGCGTTTCACCCGCCCTGCACGCTGCAAAATGCGCTGAAGCTGACCGGCACAACCGAGAAACTGCTGGTCTCGCTCGGAGCGCAGCTCGTCCCGTTCGAAGAAACCCACCTGTGCTGCGGCTCAGCCGGCACCTACTCGGTGCTGCAGCCTCAGCTGGCACGCCAACTGCGCGACCGCAAACTGGACCGCATCAAGGCGGCCGCTCCAGAAGCGATTCTGTCGTCCAACATCGGCTGCATCCAGCACTTACAGAGCGGCACGAGCCTTCCAGTGATGCACTGGATCGAGTGGGTGGATCGAGGGCTGACTGCTTGAAACTTGGCTACACTGGCGCCCTTCACTAGTATTTGACCGCATCGTGGGGTTCCTTTCTGACTTTTTGTCGCGCAAGGCGATCCAGCATCAGGCCAAGTCCGCGGCCAAACAGTTCGCGAAGCGGTTGCCCCGCGAGCGGGTCGGAAATCAGAAACTCCTCGCCGCCGAATTCGAGATCACCCAGGGTCACCTGCTCGGATACAAGCGGCAAGCGAAGCTGGGCGTGTTGGGCACGTCATCTCTGATCAACGGCTTTCGCTGGGGACTGATCGAAGCCGGCTACGACGAGGGGCTTGCCCAAAGCCTGAGCCAGGAGCTTGCGCTCAAGTTGTCGAGCGATAGATAGCCGCTCGTCTACGCATCGAAACTTGCTCAGAACGTAGATTCAATGGCCGGTTGGCTTTCGCGCACGTTGACCCGGCTTTCTGCGCAGCCGCCGCAGTCGTCTCCGCAACCGTTATCTCCGGTCGAATTGCGCAGCATCCTCGAAGCCGCCAAGCGCATGATCGCCGAAAAGGACTTTGTCAGCGCCCGAGCCGCGCTGAAGACAGTCGCGGTTTCGAATCCGGATGATGCCGACGTGCTCACCCACTACGGAATCGCGACCTACATGGTCGGGGACCCGGCTGATGCTCGAGGCGCGCTGGCACGGGCCGTTCAGATCGAGCCCAATTTGCTACTTGCCTACAAGTATCTCGTCAGCGTATCCAATGCGCTGGGAGACTTACAGTTGTTGGAAAGTGCTGCCTCCAACGCTCTGCGCCTGGCTCCGAGCGATCACGAGGTACTGAACATGTACGGACTCGCATGCATGAACCGGTTTCTGGTTGACGATGCCGCCGCAAGCTTCAGCAAAGCCGTGGAAGTTTCTCCCGGCGACATCAGCGGGCTGATCAACATAGAAGCTCTTTCAATGCGATCGCTGCGCC
>Ga0307479_10004549_pt1 | contig 12691 bp, 8 predicted proteins | sample atmos_gasesECM4C_FD_203743 | JGI IMG/M metagenome (GOLD analysis project Ga0307479, IMG submission 203743) | Hardwood forest soil microbial communities from Morgan-Monroe State Forest, Indiana, United States - atmos_gasesECM4C_515 | ecosystem: Environmental > Terrestrial > Soil > Temperate...
CCACGTCAACCGGCGCCACGCGCTGGAATCGGCCCGACACCGAGACCGATTCGATGGGCTGATCGAGCGTCCAGGTAACCCCCGCGGCCACCGCACAGACCGCAACGACGCTGCCCACAGACATCGCAAACGCGCGCCAGTTGATGTCAGGCAGATGCCGCTGGCGCTCAGTCTGCTTGCGGCGATTCTTTTTTTGTGGGCCGAACATGTCAGCTCCTGATGCGGGCGAAACTGGTTTCGAGCACGCGCCACACCAACTCGTCGAAATCCATGCCGTCGGCGCGCGCAGCCATCGGCACCAGACTGTGATCGGTCATGCCCGGGATCGTGTTGACTTCCAGCAGAAGCGGGCGACCCGTCGTATCCATCATGAAATCAGCGCGGCCCCAGCCGCCTGCGCCCACGGCATCGAAGGCCGCGACGGCGAGATTTGCCAGGTGCTGCTCAGCCGGCACCGAGAGGCCGCAAGGGCAGAAGTAGCGCGTGTCGTCGCGGAAATACTTCGCCTCGTAGTCATAAAACGTCCTGGGCGTTTCGATTCGAATCGCCGGCAGCGCGCGTCCCTGCAGAACGGCTACGGTGTATTCCCGGCCCGCAATCCACGCTTCCGCGAACACCGAGCTGTCGATCCGGGCAGCGGCTTCATAGGCCGCGGGCAGGTCAGCGGCCTGCTCCACCTTTGACATCCCGACACTCGAGCCCTGGGTGGCCGGCTTCACGATCATTGGCACGCCCAGCCGGTCGAGTGCGAGCTCGAAATCCTGCTGGCCACGCAACACGACACAGTCGGCCGTAGCCACACCCACTGCGTGAGCCAGGCGCTTGGTGCGCAGCTTGTCCATGCCGATCGCAGAGCCCATCACACCGCTGCCGGTGTACGGCACGCCCAGATATTCGAGTGCTCCCTGCACAGTGCCGTCTTCGCCGCCCGGGCCATGCAGTGCAATCCACACGCGGTCGAAGCGCTCCGAAAACAATGTCGCCAGCTCCTGCTCGCGCGGATCGAACGCATGTGCGTCCACTCCGCGGCGTTTGAGGGCAGCGAGCACGGCATTCCCGCTCAGAAGCGAGATCTCACGCTCGGTCGAGTCGCCACCCAGCAGTACGGCGACGCGGCCGAATTCCCCTGCATCGGCCGCTCTGCGCAACGCACCGGTATCGCATTTCAGGCGGCGGCTAGTGCGCATCAGCCGGGCGCTCCCATGATCCGTACTTCCGTGTTCAAACGGACCCCGTGCTCGCGCTCCACGGTGTCCCGGACATGGTCAATCAAGCGCTCGAGGTCATCCGCCGTGGCGTTGCCGTGATTGATAATGAAGTTCGCGTGTTTCTCCGACACCGAAGCATCGCCGACCCGGTACCCCTTCAACCCCGAGGCCTCGACGAGCCGAGCCGCATGATCTCCTGGAGGATTCGTGAACACCGAGCCGCAGCTCCACTCGCCGATCGGCTGCGAGGCCTTGCGCCGCTCCAACAGCTCGCGCACCTCGGCGTCATTCGCCCCGGGCTTGTGCTCAAACTGCAAGCGAGCCCCGACGAACCACTCATCCTGAACCGGCGCGACTACATGCCGGTAACTGACCTGGTACTCGCTGGCGTCACGCCTCTGCTCGCGGCCGTGACGATCCATGGTCATCACATCGACAACCTGGGCCCAGGTCTCGCCACCGAACGCACCGGCGTTCATCGCGAGCGCACCGCCCAGCGTCCCGGGAATTCCGGCAAAGAACTCGGCCGGGCCCAACCCCCACTTCACGCACTGCCTGGCGATCCGCGCGCAGGCGACACCCGCTTCGCAATACACAGTCGTCTGATTGAGGCGATCGAGCCGGTCGAGTGTGCCCACGGTGCTGATGACTACACCCTTGATCCCGCCATCACGCACCAACAAGTTGCTGCCGAGGCCGACCCATTGAATCGGCACACCCTCCGGCAGCGACTTCAGGAACGCAGCCAGGTCGGCCCGGTCACGCGGGTTGAAGAACACCTCCGCGGGCCCACCAACGTGCCAGGACGTATGGCGGCTCATGAGCTCGTTCCGCTTGACACGCAGGGCGAATTCGGGCGCAACGGTTGTCACTCCGCCCCCCGGGTTGGCGCGAGCATGGCGAGCCGGGCAGGCAGCTCGTGCGCAACTGCGGTGATGTGGCCCGCACCCATGGTCACGATGACATCGCCATCCCGGATCACATCCACGAGCGACCCGGCAAGGTCCTCGACTTTCTCGACGAACACGGGCTCGACGAGCCCGCGGCCGCGTATTGCGCGGCAGATGGCCCGGCCATCGGCACCCGGAATCGCAGTTTCACCCGCCGCGTACACCTCGGTTACCAACAGCGCATCCGCGGTGGAAAGCGCCTTGCTGAAGTCATCGATCAGGTCGTGTGTACGCGTGTAGCGATGGGGCTGGAACGCCAGCACGATCCGTCGGCCCGGATAGCCCTGGCGCAAGGCTTCAAGAGTTGCAGTGACTTCCGTTGGGTGATGCCCGTAATCATCAACGATGCTCACGCGGCCCGCAGCAGTCTGGACATCCGCAATGTGCTGCAGCCGCCGGTCAACTCCCTGGAAACTCGCCAGCGCGCGCTGAATCGCCGCATCTTCGATGCCGAGCTCGCTGGCGACGACAATGGCAGCCAGCGAGTTCAGGACATTGTGCCTGCCCGGCAGGTTGACGGTCACGGTGAGCGGTGCGCCCGAGGCGCGCACAACATCGTAGGTTGTCTGCAAGCCATCCCGACGGATGTTCACCGCTCGAACATCCGCGTCCTCGCAGCTCAGCCCATAGGACACAATAGGCCGGCCGACCGCACGGACGATGCTGCGAACATTGGCGTCATCCAGGCAGAGCACAGCGAGTCCGTAGAACGGCAGGTTGTGCAGGAAATCAACGAAGCTGTGCTTGAGGAGCTCGAAGTCACCGCCGTGCGTGACCATGTGATCGTTGTCGATGTTGGTGACGATCGCGATTAGCGGCTGCAAGTGCGTGAACGACGCGTCGCTCTCGTCGGCTTCGGCCACAAGATAGCGGCCGGCACCCAGGCGCGCATTCGTGCCCGCGCTCTTCAGGCGCCCACCGATGACAAAGGTCGGATCTTCTCCGCCCTCGGCAAGAATGCTCGCAACCAGGCTGGTCGTGGTCGTCTTGCCGTGTGTGCCCGCCACCGCGATCGAATACCGGAAGCGCATGAGCTCGCCCAACATCTCGGCCCGGGCGACCACCGGTATCCGCTGTGTCACGGCGGCATCCACTTCTGGATTGCCGCGTGAGATGGCTCCCGAGACCACTACGACATCGGCGCCCGTGATATTCGTTGCAACGTGACCAATTGCAATCTTTGCGCCGATGCTCTGCAGGTGAGTCGTGACGGCATTGGCCTTCAGATCGGAGCCCTGCACGGCGTAGCCGAGGTTGATGAGCACCTCCGCAATGCCGCCCATGCCGCTTCCACCGATGCCGACGAAATGAATCGTGTTGATACGGCGCATGCGGTCGCGCCGGTCAGGCGTAGCGCGCCGCTCGACGGAGGGCCGTTCGAGGTTCACGCGCCGATCCTTCTGTGAGCGCCGTTCGTCGCTCATGCCGCCGCCTCCGCAGCCATTGCGAGGCATGAGGTGGCAAGCTCATCAGCAGCGCGGGGCTTGGCCAACAGGCGGGCGCGCTCGGCCATTGCCAGGAGCTTGCCCCGTCCGGCGCACAGTCTCTGCAACTCATCCGCCAGACGCTCAGCCGTCAGGTCGCGATCGGCGATCAGCACAGCCGCGCCCTCTTTGACGAGATACTGCGCGTTGTGAGTCTGGTGATCGTCTACGGCCGCAGGAAAGGGAACCAGGATTGCGCCGACTCCAGCCGCCGCAAGCTCGGACACGGTGAGCGCCCCTGACCTGCAGATCACGAGATCGGCCCACGAGTACGCCTCGGCCATGTCTTCAATGAATGGCCGGACGTCCGCACGCACGCCAGCGCTCGCATAGCTCTGACGACCCGTGTCGATCCAGCGCTCGCCGGCCTGATGGCGCACGTCGATCGCCGGAATCTGCGCGGCATGCAGTTGCTTCAAGCGAGCCAGCGCAAACGGAACCACCGCGTTCAAACGGGTTGCGCCCTGGCTGCCGCCAATCACCAGAATCCGGATCGCTCCGCTGCGATCGGCGAAGCGGCTCGCCGGTGGAGCAATCGCGCTGATGTCCTGACGTACTGGATTGCCAATGGCACGAGCACGGACGTCGCGTCCGAAGCTGCCCGGAAACGCCTCCAGCACTTCGCGCGCCAGGTGTGACAGGCAACGGTTCGTGAAACCTGCGACCGCATTCTGTTCGTGAATGAGGAGCGGCCGCCGCGTGAGCCAGGCTGCAATACCGCCAGGCCCGGTGACAAAACCGCCCAACCCGACAACCACGAGCGGCCGGTGCCGCCACATGACCCGCAGAGCCTGCATCAATGCCAGCGCAAGGCGGAAAGGCGCCGCGAGCAAAGTCATCAGACCCTTGCCGCGCAGGCCACCCACCGACAGCCATTCGATCTGGATACGCTCTGCCGGGACGACTCGCGCCTCGAGACCGCGCTGGGTGCCGAGCCATACAACTTCAAACGACCGGGCGCGCAACAGTCTGGCGAGAGCCAGCGCGGGAAAGACGTGGCCGCCGGTACCGCCGGCCATGATCAGGATGGGGCGAGCGTGTACTGAGCTCATTCGGGCTCACCTCCGAACGGCCGCCGTCCCTCGCCTTCCATCCGAACACCGCGATTTCGAACGGTAGCCGAGCCACGCGTCTCCAGCATGGCCTCGTGATACACGCGCAACAGCAATCCCACCCAGGCGAGCGAAACGATGAGGCTCGACCGGCCGTAACTCATGAGCGGCAGCGTCAATCCCTTCGTGGGCAGCACGCCCATATTGACGCCCATGTTGATGAAGGCCTGGATACCGACCCATAGGCCAAAGGCAGCGGCCAGGTACGCCTGAAACTTCAATCCCGCATCGGAAGCGAGGCGGGCGATGTAGAAGCTGCGCCAGATCAACGCGAGGAAAAGGGCGAGCGTCGCAATGACGCCCGCCAAACCCAACTCTTCCGCTAGAACGGCGAACAAGAAATCGGTATGTGCTTCCGGCAGGTAGAACAGCTTCTGGACGCTCTCGCCCAGGCCCACCCCAAACCACTGGCCCCGCCCGATAGCAATCAGCGACTGGGTGAGCTGAAACCCGCTGTTGTACGGATCGGCCCAGGGATTGAGGAACGTCGTCAGCCTGCGCATGCGGTAGCTGGACGAAACCGCCACCACGGCAAAGCCCACTCCCGCGATCAGCGTCATCGCGATCACATACCGCAGGCGGGCGCCGGCGATGAACAACATCCCGAAGCCAGTTGCGAACAGCACGGTCGCCGCGCCGAAATCCGGCTCGGCCAGCAGCAGCGCTCCAACGAAGACCAACAGGCCCAGGGGCTTGGCCAGGCCGCCGAAGGTCGTGCGCAGTTGCTCCTCACGGCGGACGGCGTAGCTCGCGAGGTAAATCAGCACCAGCACGCGAGCCAATTCCGACGCCTGGAAATTGAGACCGGCCAGTTGGAGCCAGCGGCGGCTGCCATTCACCATGTGTCCGAGGCCCGGAACGAACACGAGCGCCAGCATCGTTATCGCCACGATGAGCAGGCCAACTGATGCCTTCTCGAGCAGCTCCGTGCGGATACAGAACAGGAGCACCGCACATCCAGCGCCGATCAGCATCAGCACGAGCTGTCGCTCCAGGTAGAAGAAGGCCTGACCCGTATCCTTGCTGGCAATGGATACCGACGCAGAAGTGACCATCACGAGACCGAGCAATGCGATTGCCAGCACGAGGGCAATCGTCACGGAGTCGATGTGAACGGCACTCCCGCCCTTGCCGAAGCGGGTCATTGGAGTGCTCGCGACGGTCATATTCAAGCGGCGAGCTCCTTCACGGCTTGAGTAAAGACGGCGCCGCGATGTGTGTAGTCGCGGAACATATCCAGGCTGGCGCAAGCCGGCGAGAGCAATACAGTGTCGCCAGGTTTCGCCGCGCGTGCCGCAGCCTTCACGGCATCCTCGAGTGACGCGCAGTTCTCGGTAGTGCCCACTCCGCGCAGAGCACGGGCGACAGCGTCCGCATCGCGCCCGATCAAGACCGTGTGTCGGACTTTGCCGCGGAACGCATCCGCCAGCGGCGCGAAGTCCTGGTTCTTGCCGTCACCACCGGCGATGATGATCAACGGTCCCGCCATGCCACTGACGGCCGCAATCGTCGCGCCGACATTGGTTCCCTTGGAGTCGTTGATGTAGGTGACGCCGTTGACATCCGCCACCCACGCAGATCGGTGCGGCAAGCCGGGAAAGCTTGCGAGCTCGGCAAGCATGGCGGCCATCGGCAAACTCAACGCCTCGCCGAGCGCGAGCGATGCGAGAGCATTGGCGGCGTTGTGCAAGCCCTTGAGCTTCATTCCCGACACGGGCATGAGGGGCTCGTCGCGCCGCATGAGCCACCAGTCACCGTCCTTGGTTGCAACCGCATAGTCCGCTCCAATCCTTGCGCGCAGCGAAAAGCCCAGCGTGCGCTGTCCCTGCGGGGGCATGGCCACGACGAGCGGATCGTCAAGATTGATCACCGCGGTGTCGCAGCGGGCGAAGATGCGCGCCTTGGCAATCGCGTAATCCTCGATCGACTTGTAGCGATCCAGGTGATCCGCGGTCACATTCAGTACGGTTGCAGCCTTGAGGTCCAGAGAGCAGGTCGCTTCGAGTTGAAAGCTCGACAGCTCCAACACGTACAGCTCAGTGGGTTCGGCATCCGCGCGCGCGCTGGTCAGCAGGTCGAGTGCGGGTTCCCCGAGATTTCCGCCCACGCGCGCCTTGATTCCCGCGCGCGCGGCCATCCGGCCAACGAGCGTGGTGACGGTGCTCTTGCCGTTGGTCCCCGTGATGCCGACCACGGGAGCATCCACTGCCCGAGCGAACAACTCGATGTCACCTACGATTTCGAGGCCGCGACGCTGCGCCTCCGTGAAAAACGGCAGGCTGAGCGACACTCCAGGGGATGCCACGACACACAGCGCGTCATCGAGCAAGCGGATGTCGAGGCCGCCGGCACTGATCGGGATCCTGGGGTCCAGCCGGCGCAAGCCTGCCAGCTCCGGGGGTAAGCCACGCGTATCAGTCACGGCGATCTTCCAACCCAGCGCGTGCAGATAGCGCGCGCAGGACAGCCCCGTGCGGCCGAGGCCGACGATGACTGCCGAAGAAGGTTTTGTCGTGGGGGTGCTCATCGCAACTTCAGGGTGGCCAGGCCGAACAAGACCAGGATCAAGGAAATGATCCAGAAGCGGACGATGACCTTCGGCTCGGCCCAGCCCTTCAGCTCGAAGTGATGGTGAATGGGGGCCATCTTGAAGATGCGTTTGCCCCGCAGCTTGAACGAGCCCACCTGCAGAATGACCGATGCGGTCTCGAGCACGAACACGCCGCCCATGACCAGCGTGACCACTTCCTGGCGCACGATGACCGCGATCACTCCGATACTGGCGCCAATGGCGAGCGCACCCACATCGCCCATGAAGACCTGGGCGGGATAGGAGTTGAACCATAGGAAACCGAGGCCCGCCCCCGCAAGCGCGCCGCAGAAGATGATGAGCTCGCCGGCGCCGCGCACTTCCGGGATCTGCAGATAGCTCGCAAACTTGGCATTGCCGGTCGCGTACGCGAATACGCCAAGCGCCGCGATGACCAGCGTGGCGGGCATGATGGCCAGTCCATCCAGACCGTCCGTCAGATTCACCGCGTTGCTCATGCCGACAATCATGAAATACGCCAGCGCGATGTAGCTGACAGCCGATAGCGGCTCCGCGAATGTTTTGAAGAACGGCAGGAAGAACGTGGTCTCCGCCGGGCTCGTTGCGGTGAAATAAAGCGCTGCTGCAGTGGCGAGACCGGCGACGGACTGCCAGAAGTATTTCCAGCGGGCGACGAGACCCTTCGGGTTGCGCCGAAAGAGTTTCAGATAGTCGTCGTAGAAGCCGATGAGCCCGAACGCGAAGGTCACGCCCAACACCATCCACACCAGGCGATTGGTGAGCTCCGCCCAGAGCAGAGTGCTGATCAGCGTTGTGACGAGGATCAGCGTGCCGCCCATCGTCGGCGTACCCGCTTTGACAAGATGGGTCTGCGGGCCATCGTCACGCACGACCTGACCAACCTGGTGGTACGTCAGGCGCTCAATCAGCCACGGGCCCAAGAGCAGCGAAAGAGCAAGCGCCGACACGGTCGCCAGAATGGCTCGCAGCGTCAGGTATGAAAAGACATTGAACCCGGTATGCCAGGCCACCAGGTGTTGTGAAACCCAATAAAGCACCTAGTGCCTCCCTGTCTGGCCGGTCGCCGCCGCGACCAGCGCATCGACCACACGTTCCAGCCTGTTGACGCGCGAGCCCTTGATCAACATCCGCACGTCGGCAGGCGCCGCGCGCAGTGCCTCGGCAAGAGCATTCGGCTCCGCAAACCACTGACCTCCACGGCCGAAGCTTTCAACGGCAAGAGCCGCGAGCTTGCCCGTGGCAAACAACTGCTCGATTCCGTGTTCACGCGCGAAGACGCCGATCTCGGTGTGGGAGCTTGCAGCGAAGTCCCCGAGCTCTGCCATATCACCGAGCACGAGCCACTTGCGTCCGTCGAGCCCTGCAAGAACTTCGATACCTGCCCGCACTGAGCTGGGGTTGGCGTTGTACGAGTCGTCTATCAGCCAAGCTCCCGTGGCGGTCATCTTGAATTGCAGCCGACCTGCCACTGCGCGCACGGCGCCGAGCCCCGCTGCAACATGTTCGAGCCTGGCACCCGCGGCTGTTGCGGCCGCAGCGGCGGCCAGTGCATTCATGATGTTGTGCTTGCCGCCCATGCGCAGCTCTATGGCTACCCGGCCCAGCGGGCTCACAAGGTTGAATCGCGTCAGGAAGCCATCCGCTCCTACGCTCGTTGCGATGTCGGTCGCAGCGAAGTCGGCCGTTTTCTGCACGCCGAACGTCACAACGCGTCCGGGCGTCACGCTCCGCCAGAGGTCGGCGAATTCGTCATCGGCGTTGATGACGGCCGTCGCGCCCGGCTCGAGGCCTGCGACCATCTCGCCTTCGGCGCGGGCCACTCCTTCAATGCTGCCGAAGCCTTCAAGGTGTTCGGCACCGGCGTTCGTAATGAGCCCCACCGTGGGATGCGCGATTTCGACGAGCGCCGCGACGTCGCCAGCGCGGTTAGCGCCCATCTCGATGACCGCGTAACGATGCGTCGGCGCAAGCCGCAACACAGTCAGTGGCACTCCAATGTGGTTGTTGAGATTGCCACGGGTGGCGAGACACTCCCCGGCCGCACCCAGGATTGCCGCAGTCATCTCTTTGGCCGTCGTCTTGCCGTTGCTGCCGGCAACGCCGATGACGGGGATAGGGAATTGTGCGCGCCACGCACGAGCGGCTTTTTCGAGCGCCGCTTGTGTGTCGGGCACGACGATCTGCGCGATCGCGGCGGTTTGCGGCGAATCCACCAAGGCGCCGGCGGCACCGGCAGCAAACGCCGCGCTGACGAACTCGTTGCCGTTGTAGCGCGGTCCGCGCAGTGCGATGAACAGATCCCCTGGCGCGAGAGTCCGCGTGTCGCTCGAGACACCCTTGTAGTCCCGGTCGGCACCCTGAAGAGTGCCACCACAGGCCTGCGCGAAGTCACCGAGAGTGCGCTTCATGACCTTCCGCTCCTGCAACTGCGCGCTGACAACCGACTGATCCCGGAATGGCCGCCGCACAGTGCCGTATATCTGGTAGTCCTCGTGCCCCTTGCCCGCGATCAGCACCACATCGCCGGGACCTGAGCGGCGTAGTGCGGTTTGAATGGCGCGCGCCCTGTCATGTTCGACCAGTGTCCTGGGCGCTTTGGCCGCGCTGACACCAGTCATGCCCGCAAGAATGTCTGCAACGATCCGCGCAGGGTCCTCGGTGCGAGGGTTGTCGTCAGTAACGATGACGTCGTCAGCAAGTTCCGCAGCAATACCGCCCATCAGGGCGCGTTTGCCGGCGTCGCGATCACCGCCACATCCGAACACAACGCGAAGCTGTCCACGGCAGTGCAGCCGGGCAGCATGAAGAGCCTTCACCAGTGCATCCGGCGTGTGTGCATAGTCAACAATCGCCAAAGGAGCTGGCGCCCGCCCGCCGAACAACTCCATTCGCCCGCTGGGCGCGCGGCAGTTCTCGATGGCAGTGACTGCCTGAGCAAGTGGAATATTCCAGGCCAGCAGTACCGCCAGCACCGTCAGCACGTTGTCCACGTTGAACTCGCCGATCAAGGGCACGGTGAGTCCCACGTTGCCCCAGCTCGACTCGATGTCGATCGCAAGACCGGTAGGCTCGGGTGTCGCACGTACCGCGCGCACCTGCTGGGCGTGCTTCAGGGAGCCGACAGGCGAGAGGGCAACGCGTGATGTGATGACCAGGCGAGACGAGGAAAGTTGCGCTGCAAGCTCTGCGCCGAAGGCGTCATCTACATTGATGACTCGATGGGTGAGAGAGGGCCACTGGAACAGGCGGGCCTTCGCGGCACCGTAGGCCTCCATCGTGCCGTGGTAGTCGAGGTGGTCGCGCGTGAGATTTGTGAATGCGGCGGTATTGAAGCGAACGGCGCCCACCCTAGCCTGATCGATTGCGTGCGAAGACACTTCCATACAGACGCATTCCGCACCGAGATCCCGGAGGGCTGCAATCTGTCGGTGTACGCTGACTGCGTCCGAGGTCGTGTGCTCGGTGGCCTGGATCAATGGCGGCACCCCGAAACCCAGGGTCCCCATGTACGCGGCAGGGCGCCCGCAATACTGCAAAGCCTGTGCAAGCAGCCAGGCGCACGTGGTTTTGCCATTGGTCCCGGTAATTCCCACCACTGTGACCGCCGCCGACGGCGCGCCGAAGAAACGATCCGCAATCGCTCCGACGTGTTGACTCAGCTGTGGAACAGCGGCGACGAAAATGTCCGAGCCGAGGTCAGGCTTCGCCTGGCCGACCGTGTCTTCGTACAGCACCGCGCTGGCACCCCGTGCGACGGCTTGTTGCGCAAAAATCAGTCCGTGGCTGGTACGACCTTGGCACGCCAAAAACAGTGAGCCCGGCGAGGCAGCCCGGCTGTCCAGAGTTATGTCACGCACGACGATGTCACCGGGCACAGGCACGCTGGCAAATCCGGCAGCCAGTTCGGCCAGTTTACGACCCTCTAGTGTCATGGCAGCGCCGCCGTTCGCACGCCCGACCTCGTCGGCACGGGCACAACATCATCCGGCGCACTGATCGACCGATCAGGCGCAACCGCGAGCAATCGCAGTGCTCCGCCCACCACGGCCGAAAACACCGGCGCCGAAACCTGGCCGCCCTGGTGCTGTCCTGCACTCGGCGTGTCCATGACCACAACCGCCGCAAGACGCGGCTGGGTTGCCGGCGCCACTCCGCCAAACACCGCCATGAATTGATCGGTTGAGTAACCGCCGGCAGAAGCCTTCTCGGCAGTGCCCGTCTTGCCAGAGACGCGATAGCCCGGAATGGCGGCGCGCCAGCCGGTGGCACCTTCCGCAACAACCACGGACTCGAGCATTCCAACCAGCACATGGGCGACATGATCGTCGAGCACGCGTTGACCTGCGGGAGGCGTATCGACGCGTAAGAACGAAACCGGTCGAGACAACCCGAACGTCCCGACAGTAGCGTATGCGTGTGCGAGTTGTAGAGGAGTGACCGAGATGCCGTACCCGCGAGCTATCGAGGCGATCCCAATGGGTCGCCATTGCGAATAATTCGACAACAGGCCGGCGGATTCACCAGGGTAACCGCTCGTCGTCACCTGTCCAAAGCCGAAGTGCGTCAGTGTGTTCCAAATCAGTTGGGGCTCGAGACTCAGCGCAAGATGCGCCATGCCGACGTTGGAGCTCTTCGCGAGGACGGTAGCGATGTTGATGGGGCCCAAGACGTGCTCGTCCTCGGCGAGAAGGGTCGCTCCGACCTTATATAAGCCTGGCGACGTATCGATGATGCTGCGATCGTCGTACTTGCCGGACGCGATACCAGCAGCCACGACGAACGGCTTCATCGACGACCCCGGCTCGAAGATGTCGGTCACTGCGCGATTACGATACGTCGCCGGGAGAATCTGCTCGCGATCGTTTGGGTTGTACGAGGGCTGATTCACCATGGCGAGAACTTCGCCGGTGGTCACATCCATCACGACGATGGAGCCGGCCCGCGCACGCTGCTCACGAATCGCGGCCTTCAGTTCCCGGTAGGCGAGGTACTGAATGCGCAGATCGATGGACAATACGAGGTCGCGACCAGGACGAACCGGCCGAATGCTTTCGACATCCTGGACGATTCGGCCGTAGCGGTCCTGGATGACGCGCTTTGCGCCATCCTCTCCCGCCAACCAGTGATCGAACGCAAGCTCTAAACCTTCCTGACCCGCATCATCGACGTTCGTGAATCCCAGGATGTGCCCAGCTACTTCACCTGACGGGTAGTAGCGACGGTATTCGCGCGACAGGTACACACCGGGAATACCGAGTGCCTTGACCTGCTCCGCCTCGCTCGGCTGCCGGCCCCGCGCGAGGTACAGGAATTGACGGTCCAGATTGCTGGTGATTCGTCGTGTGAGCTCCTGGCGATCTTGCTT
>Ga0307479_10004550_pt1 | contig 12690 bp, 8 predicted proteins | sample atmos_gasesECM4C_FD_203743 | JGI IMG/M metagenome (GOLD analysis project Ga0307479, IMG submission 203743) | Hardwood forest soil microbial communities from Morgan-Monroe State Forest, Indiana, United States - atmos_gasesECM4C_515 | ecosystem: Environmental > Terrestrial > Soil > Temperate...
TCACGTGGCCACACGACGTGCGGAATGTTGCTCCTGGGGACAGGAAGTAATAAAAAGCGCCGTCGCGAGGATTGTTGTCATAGACAGCCACTTGGCCTCCGACCACTTCGAGGGAATCGCCATGCACCACTATTGCTGCACCTTCGTCAATACCAAAACCAAGCAATTCAGGATGCTTCTTGATGACCTCCAGAAGGTCGTATTGGCGTTTGCGGGTGATCAAGTGTTGGTCGATGGCGGAGTTTGTGAGCAATCCAAATCCTCTCTCATGGCCGGGTGACATCATAATTCTGTTGTCGCCATCGGCACTTTTTGCGTTACCTGGATCACCACGAACGAGAAAGGATGCTTGGATGGACGCTCCCGCCGAACTGCCGCCTACGACTCCACCACGGGCGAGCAGTTCCTTGATCTCGCGTTCGACAGCAGTATCCAGATAAGCGTCAGCAAGCCTCCACTGCCGGCCGCCCATAATCCAAACGCCGGAAGCCTTCCGCAGGGCATCAATGAAGTATTCCGAGTTGGCACGCGCTTTGTCTCTGTCGTGCAACATCGTGACGTGGCTTATCCCCAAAGACTCTGCCCATCCTCCTCCTTGCCCTCGGACGAACCCGCCAGCGGTTATTTCCTTATCGGACATGGCAGTTGGGATTAGCACAAAATTGGCATCCGGTCCGCCAGCCAACGCCACAAAGCGATTGTTGATTTCCTTGGACACAGTGCCGCCGCCATGGATGATAAGCCATCCTTTTTGCGGTCCAACGGTTTGCGCGGTGCAGACGATTGGAATAAGGCCGCAAAGAAGCACGGCGAGCGCGCTAGACACAGAAAATTTCGTGAAGTAAACAATCATAATAGAAAAAAAACGGCAGCAGAGCTGCCGCACTCTAAAGTTTTATAATAGTCCTTAATAACTCACGACTCCAGAAGCCGCTGTCAAGGAAAGCTTACCGTTGGTTAAAGATTTCTTTGGGCGGCCTACTTGTGATTGGAGGAGGTGGAGACGGCTGCGGGTTTCAGGAAGGCGTCAAGGCGGAGGAATTTGCGGCCGAGGGCGCCGGAGTAGGCGGACCATTCGGGCTCGCCGGAATCGAGCGCGAGGGCGGCGCGGACGGCGGCGAGCTTGGAATCGAGGTCGTCGAGGTAGTGGAAGACCAGGGCTTCGCGGATCATGGGGAGCTTGGGCGAGCCGAAATCGTACTGGCCGTGATGGCTGATAAGGAGATGCTGGACGACGGTTTTGAGTTTCGGAGGAAAACCGTCGATGGCGTCCGTGGCTTTAGTGACAGTTTCAATTTCCATGACGATGTGCCCGAGGAGCTGGCCTTCCACGGTGTAGGCGATGGCACGGTCGTAGCAGAGCTCATCGAGTTTGCCAACGTCGTGGAGAATGGCGGCGGTGAGGAGCAGATCGACGTCGAGCTCGGGATAATGCGCGGCGGCTTGCCTGGCCAGACCGCACAAGCTCAGGACGTGCTCGAGGAGGCCGCCGAGATAGGCATGGTGCATGACTTTGGCGGCGGGGGCGCGTTTGAACTTCGCGGCGATGGCTGGATTCGAAATGATCGCGCCGACGAGTTTTTTCAGCCAGGGATTAACGATGGAGGCGGCGAATTCCTGGAGTTGCTCGTAAAGCTTTTCCACGTTTTCCTTGGTTTGCGGAAGAAAGTCAGCGAGATCGATTTCCTCGGGCTTCGCGAGGCGGAGCTGCTGGAGAGAGAGCTGCGGCCTGTTGCGATAGATTTCGACGCGCGCCTGGACTTTGACGAAATCGTCGCGCCCGATGTCCTTGACGGCGGATTCGAATTGATCCCACATGCGAGCTTCGATGGTGCCGCTGCGGTCGCCGAGCTCGAGGCGCAGATAGGGCTTGCCCTCGCGGGTGTTGCGAATTTCTTTTTCGTGAACGAGGAAAAAAGTAGTGATGGATTGCTCGGAATTGAGATCGGTGACGAAGGGTGTCTTCATGTGGAGGATGCCGAGCCGGAGCGCTTGCCGAAAAGCAGGAATTTCTTGTGGCCCTTCTTGCTCTTGGTTACTTCGGGCGTGGCGCTGACTTCCTGAATTTCGGAGTTGCCGCCGCCAGCGATGTCCTGGAAGCCCGGCTTGATCACAACGTAGCTTTGCTCGCGCAACGTCTTCAAGTATTCGCGCATGGCGGGCTCCATGCGCTGGCTGTAAAGGCGATCCATGATTTCGTTTTTTACCTTAGCGAGCGATTGCTCGCCTTCGTCGTAGTGCTCAAGAACTTGCAGCACCAGAAAGCCCTGTTTGGTCTCCATGACGTCGGTGAGATCGTTCTTTTTCATTTTGAAGACGATGTCTTCGAGCTCTTTGGAGAGTTCGCCGTGCTTGTATACGCCGAGGAAGCCGCCCTGGCTCTTGGTGCTGCCGTCGGAGAGGCGCTTAGCGATTTCGCCGAAGTCTTCCCCGTCTTTCACGCGCTTGAGAGCGGTTTCGGCTTTTTTCTTGAGGTCGGGAATTTCATCCGGCTTCTTCCCTTCCGTGCTGACTTCGATTTCGCGGAGGGCGACTTGCTCGGGGCGGACAAATTCGGATTTGTGCGCTTCGTAATATTTCTGGACTTCGTCATCGCTGACGGTGATGTGCGAGCCGACTTCACTGCTGATGACGCGCTGGGTGAGGAGGGTATTGCGGATGTTGTTCCTGAAATCTTCCCAGTTCGTGCCCTGCGACTTCACAGCTGTTTCCAGCTCTTCCATGCTGGGGAGATTGTTCTGGGTGCGAATTTGATCGAGGCGCTTGATGAGGTCGGTTTCGACGCTGACGCCCATGTCCTTGGCGCGCTGGACGAGAAGGGACTGGTCGATGAGGTCGCGCAAGGCGTTTTTCTGACGGTCCTCGATGCTGATCCTTAGTTGCTCGGGCGTGCAGCGATTCTGGCATTCCTGGCGTGCGTCCTCTTCGGCGGATTGGCGAGCCTTTTCGTATTCCGAACGCGTGATGATTTCGTTGTTCACGCGGGCGATAATTTCCTCGACGACCTTGCCGGAGTCTGGATTAGCGGGTTTCGGTGAAGCGGGCTTAGCGGGAACGGGCTTAGCCTGGGTGGCCTTTTCATCGGGGGCAGCCGTAACTGGTTTTTCAAGAGTGGGAGCAGGCGGTTTCTTCTGTTGCTGAGTATCGGCGGGCTGATCTTGTGCCGCGAGCGGCAGGGCGGCGCAGAGCGCCACAAGCACAACGAGTCTGGGCATGAATTTCCTCACCTGTAAGTTTAGCCCTGCCCTTGAAGGCCGAGCAATACGTTTCTGAGGGCCGACGGGAGTGGCTCGCCGCGCTTGACTTCCATCCACAGCACGCCGCTGGGATCGAGCTTGATGCCGGGCCGGGAGCGCACGACGCTGACGAGCTTAGCCGGGTCCAGTGTCGTTTCCGGATGGAAGCGAATGGCGATGCGAGTGCCCTGGCGTTCGACGGCGGAGATACGCAGCCGCTCACACATGGATTTGAGGACGGCGTACTCCAAAAGGTTTTCCACGGACGAGGGCGGAGCGCCGAAGCGGTCTTCGAGCTCCTTGCGGACGTCCTGTTTGTCGGCTTCCGTGGCGATGGAGGAGATGCGCTTGTAAGTGCGCAGGCGCAGGTTTTCGCTGGGGATGTAGTCCTGCGGGATGCGCACGTCAAAGCCCAGGCTGAGGGTGGTGCGGAGCTCGGGGGCGGCTTCCTCGCCTTTGAGCTTAGAAACGGCGCGCTCAAGCATCTGGCAATACATGTCGAAGCCGATGGCTTCGATGTGACCGTGCTGCTGGCGGCCGAGCATGTTGCCGGCGCCGCGGAGTTCGAGATCGAGGGCGGCGATGCGAAATCCAGCGCCGAGCTCGCTGAATTCCTTCATCGCGGAGAGGCGTTTGCGAGCGATGTCGGAAAGCGTGCCTTCGGGTGGGACCAAGAGATAGGCGTAGGCCCGCTGGCTGGAGCGGCCGACGCGTCCGCGCAATTGATAGAGTTCGGCGAGACCGAGGCGGTCCGCGCGATTGATGATGATGGTGTTCGCGCGGGGAATGTCCAGACCGTTTTCGACGATGGTGGTGGCGACGAGAACGTCCGCTTCATCGCGGATGAATTTCAGCATGACGCTTTCGAGTTCCTTTTCGCCCATTTGGCCGTGACCAACGACGACGCGGGCTTTGGGAACGAGCTTGGAGACCAAAGCGCCGAGGGAATAGATGGACTCGACACGGTTGTGGATGAAAAAGACCTGGCCATCGCGCGCGAGCTCAGTCTCGATGGCACTCTGCACCAAGTCTTCTTGGAAGGGAGAGACGACCGTTTGAATGGCGAGGCGGTCCCGTGGAGGAGTTTCGATAAGCGACATGTCGCGAAGGCCGACAAGCGACATGTGCAGGGTGCGCGGAATGGGCGTTGCGGAAAGCGCGAGAGCGTCCACGTTTTTGCGCATTTCCTTGAGCCGCTCTTTGTGGGCGACGCCGAAGCGCTGCTCTTCGTCCACGATGAGCAGGCCGAGATCGGCAAATTTGACGTCTTTCGAAAGCAGACGGTGGGTGCCGATGACGACGTCGACTTTGCCGGCTTCGAGGTCCGCGAGAATTTTCTTTTGCTGGGCGGCGCTGCGGAAACGGCTGAGCATTTCAATGCTCGCGCCGAAAGCCGCGAAGCGCTGCTTGAAGGTTTCGAAATGCTGGAAACAGAGCACGGTGGTGGGCGCAAGAACGGCAACCTGTTTGTTGTCGCCAATGGACTTGAAGGCGGCGCGCATGGCGACTTCGGTCTTGCCGTAACCGACGTCGCCGCAGAGCAGGCGATCCATAGGTTCGGCGCGTTCCATGTCGCGCTTGATGTCGGCAATGGCGGTGCTCTGATCGACAGTTTCCTCGAATTCGAAGGCGTCTTCGAATTCGCGCTGAAAATTCCCGTCGGGCGAAAAGGCGAAGCCTGCGGTGGTTTTTCGCTGTGCGTAGAGGGCGAGAAGCTGGTCGGCCATGTCCTCGACGGATTTGCGCGCGCGGGTTTTGCGGGTGTTCCAGGCGGTGCCGCCGAGCTTATCGAGCGGCGGATGCGCGCCTTCGAGGACGCGGTAACTTTGGACGAGGTCCATGCGTTCGAGGGGAACGTAGAGGCGGGCATCGTCGGCGTAGTGCAGCAGCATGAACTCGCCGCGATGGCCGTCGGATTCGATCTGGCGGAGGCCTTCGAACTGGCCGATGCCATGATCGACGTGGACCACGAAATCGCCGGGCTTCAGTTCGGCGAAATCGCTGAAGAAGCCGGAGGTGCGAATTTTGCGGCTGGGACGCTCGACGGTGGGGGTGACGTCGAAAAGATCAGCGTGACCGTACAGCGTGAGATTGGCGTCGGGAAACTTGACGCCTTCGGCGAACGGCGCGCGAATCAGGAGCATGCCCGCGGATTCGTGCGCGCCTTCAGCGGTGAAGCCGGCGGCGGCGTCTTCCGATTCGCCGAGAACATAGGGGACTTCGTATTCGCGGCAGATGTCCGCGAAGCGCTCGATCTCGCCGGTACTGGCGGCAGTCAGGAAGACTCGCCCGCCAGAAGCGAGCTGTGATTTCACGTCGCCCATGCAGGCGACGACGTCGCCGTGAAAGCGCGCGCTGGGGCGGGAAGAGAGTTCGAATTGATGCGTGGAGCCGATGCCGAGAGCGAGCTGTTCCAGCTGGATTTGCGAAGTTTTTTCGAGCGCGGAGGCGAATTCCGCCTCCGACCAGAAGTACTGGGAGGGCATGGGCGAATTGGCGTGGCCGTGGCGCTCGTAATTTTCAGTGGCCGTGGCGAGATGCTTCAGAGCGGATTCGCGAAGGGTTTGCGGCTCGTCCAGAAAAACGATGGGCCGCAGAGAGCTTTCTTTCAAATCGAAGAGCGCGCTAGGCCCCGGCTCACTTGGAGTGGCGAAAAAAGACGGTGCTTCCCAAGAGGCGGCCTCGTTCAGGTCAACTTTTTCCGGAGGCGGGACAGACCATTCCGTGAGCGGCAACAGGGTGGTCTTCACGACTGGGGCAATCGATCGTTGCGTGCGCGGATCAAATTCGCGGACCGATTCGACGGAGTCGCCGAGCAACTCGATGCGGACGGGTCGCGACGCTTCCGGAGAGAAGACATCGATGATTCCACCACGCACGGCAAACTGGCCGGGTAGTTCCACCATTTCGGTGCGGGTGTAGCCGACGGAGCCGAGATGGGTAATCAATTCTTGGTGGGGGATTTCGGTGTCCTTCGCCAGACTTCGCGCGAGATAGAGATACGCGGCGGGATCCTGATAGCGCCAAAGCGCAGCGGCGATGGGGGCGATGGCCAAAGAAACCTGGCCGTCGGCGAGACGAAAGAGAGTGGCGGCGCGGCGCTCGAGAATGTCGGCGTGGGGGCTTTGGGCTTCCCACGGGAGCCGGTCGAAAGCGGGGAGCGTGGCGACGCCGCCAGCGGCTCCGGGAAAAATTCCGCCGAAGAAACGCAACGTCTCCGCGAGGGATTCAGCGCGGCGATTCGAATCGGTGACAAAGAAAGCAGGGCGGCGGAGTTCGTGTGTTACATAGGCGGCGACGAGAGATTTCGCCACGTCGTGTAGGCCAGCGAGCGAGACTTGGTTCGCACCGCCCCGCAACGCGGCCAGCGCGCCCTCGATCGCCGCCTGGCGAAGCAGGACGTCCAATCGTTCGCGGACGGCGGGAAGTATCATGCGAGGGCGGTCAGGATTCCGCGCGAGCGGCGCGGAACCCCTCGCGAATTTTCTTCAGGATGGCAGTGGTCGAGTGGCCGGGAACGACGGGGATCGAGACGACCCGGCCACCAGCGGATTCCACTTCTTCGCGGCCGACGATCTGGTCGCCGGGCCAATCGCCGCCCTTGACGAGAACGTCGGGGAGGAGAGCGGCGATGACTTCGCGCGGAGTCGAGTCGTCGAAGATGATTACGGCGTCAACACATTCGAGCGCGGCGAGGATTTCGGCGCGCTCGCGCTCGGGAAGGACGGGACGGCCTTCACCCTTCAGTTGGCGAACGCTGGCGTCGCTGTTCAGTCCGACAACAAGCGCGTCGCCCAATTCGCGCGCAAGTTCGAGGCTCCGGACGTGGCCGGGATGGAGCAAGTCAAAGCAGCCGTTGGTGAAAACGATGCGGCGGCCGTTGCGTTTCTGGCGGCCAAACCGCAGAATCGCTTCCTCCATTGTCAGGACTCCCGAATTCAAAGGGTCTCCATGCGGGCCGAAAAAAACAAAGTGATATCGGTTAAAAAGCTAGTTTATCACGCGCGAGAGACACGGCGCTGGCGGGCAGGGATTGGGCGATGAAGGGCGGAAAAACGGTTCGCGCGATCGCGGGACTTTTGTTGATTGCAGGCGGTTACTGGCTGGCTGTTCCAACGCCATACAAGGAACAAAGGTTATTGATCGACGCGGGCGGCTGCCGGATGGAAACCGACATCGTGGCAAAGCGATCAGGAGACGCGCAAGGATCAGCGGTGTTGTTCCATGGAATATCGGCGAATAAGAAGATCATGTCCTACCTTGCGCGAGGATTTGCGGAGGCGGGATTGCGCGTGTACGCGACGGACTTCCCGGGGCATGGTCATACGCCGGGGCCATTTTCTCCTGCGAGGGCGGAACAATGCGGAGAGGCGCTCGTCCGAGAATTGCTTTCGCGCGGCGTGATCGTGGCGGAACGCACTATTCTCGCAGGGCATTCGATGGGTGGGGCGGTGGCCATTCGTATTGCATCGCGCGTTTCTGTGGCTGGGGTGATTGCGATCTCGCCTGCTCCGATGCGCGCGGCACACGGCGCGGAGCCGGAGATGCTGTTCTTTACGAACCCACGGCCGCTGGCGTCGAACTCGTTGGTGATGAACGGAGAGATCGAACCGAAATCGATGCGCGGCAATGCAGCCGACCTGGTTGCCTTGAGCGGCGATGCTAGCGACAAATATCTCGAGCTTCCGGAAGAAACACACGTCAGTCTCATCTTTAGTAGCGCGGCGGTGCGCGCCACGCAAGAGTGGTCAGCACGCATACTGCATCTTTCGAAGGCCGAGGCTTTGCCAAATCATGGTCCCCTCGTTGGCGCGCTCTGCGGCTTTCTTGGAATTCTGTTGATCGCGGGACCTTTTTTGCGCGAAGGAACTGTTAAGAAAACAAGGGAAGCGGGCGCGTCGGAGAGTGCCGGGAGTGCCGTCTGGCGCGCGTGCATGGAAGTTGCGTTAGGGTCGATTCTGATCGTGGCCCTTCTTCGATACTGGAATCCTTTAAGAGCGATCGGCCTTTTTCAGGGCGATTATTTCGCTGGTTATTTGCTATTTTTTGGCGGCATGCTGGTCGGAGGCCATTGGCGATCGTTGCGATCGAGCTTTCGGAATCCCTGGCGCGGGATGCTGGTGGGAGCATTCCTAGGGATTGTGCTGTTGCTGATGGCGATGGGCTGGTTCGAATTGACATTTTACGAGGCATGGCTCACCGCGGCAAAATGGGCACGCTTCCCATTCCTGCTAATTGCCCTTTTGCCTTACCACCTGGCGGAAGAACATCTCCTTGGTCCGGTGGAGAACGGCAAGAGAGGGCGAAGGCTGATCGCGGCGTTAGCGCTCCGGCTGATCGGCTGGGGCGCGCTAATGGGCGGAGTTCTATTTCTACATAGCGGCGAAATTCTGATCGGGCTGCTGGCTCCTTACCTAGTGCTGTTCAATATTGTGCAGAGGAGCGGCATGGACATTGTGCGCAAAGAATCAGGGTCGGAGGCTGCGACGGCGGTATTCGGTGCTATACTCGCTGCGGGTTTTTTGCTGGTGATCTTTCCCCTCACCTAAGGGCCTCACGTTCCGGGGCCTGAGCTTGAAAGGGCTCTCCAGCCGGGATTCCGCGCCGGGGGCGGAAATCATGGCTCACAGCAAGTCACAACCATGGCACAGATAGCGATCGTGGGAGGCGGACCCTCCGGCGCAATGTGTGGCGAGCAGCTCGCGCGCGCGGGACATAAGGTCGATATTCTCGACGAGCATCTGGCGTGGGAGAAACCGTGCGGCGGCGGACTGACCCACAAAGCCATCCAGTGCTTCCCTTTCCTGCTGGACAATTCCTACCCAAAGAAGCTGGTAGATTCGGTCGACTTGATCAGCAGCGAAGAGCATCGCGCGACGCTGAATATGCCGCATCCGATCGTGATCTATTCGCGGACAGTGCTGAATGGGTTGCTGCTGGACCGCGCCAAAGAAGCGGGGTGCAAGGTGGAGCGCTCGCGCGTGATGGGCGTGGAGACGGAAACAGCGAAGCCACGCTACTGCGTGGATAACCGATGGCGGGAGGCGGATTTCCTGGTGCTGGCGGCGGGGGCACGCAATCAGCTGTTGCCGGAAACGCGGGCGTTGCAGCGCGATGAATTGGAAATGACGCAGGGCTACTTCGTGCCGCAGACAGCGGATGCCATCACCATCAAATTCCTGCCGCACTTCGAAGGGTATATCTGGTCGTTTCCGCGCTGCGATCATCTGTCGGTGGGGATTTGCGGGAGCATGGCTTCGCACACGAGCGCGGAGCTGCGGAGGCACTTGCAGACTTTTGTGGAGAAGCAGGGGATTTCGACGGAGGGCGCGAAGTTCTATAGCCACGTGCTGCCCTCGCCGCAGGAACGAACACTCTCGCAGCGCAACGTCGTGGGGAAGAATTGGGCGCTGATTGGCGACGCCGCCGCGTGGGTGGACCCGCTCACGGGCGAAGGACTGTTCTACGCGATTCGGTCCGGAGAATTATTGGGGCGCTCGCTGGCGGAAGGCTGCCCGGAGAAGTACCCGGCGTGGGTGAGAGCGACATTTTCGGCGGAGTTAGAATTTGCAGCACGCATCGTGCGGCGGTTTTATCGCGGATCGTTCCTGGGCAGTGCGGTCACGACACGGATGGTGCAGTTCATTCGGCGCAGCCCGGTCTTCCAGCAATTGATGGGGGACCTTTTCAGCGGGACGCAGGACTACTCGACGTTAAAACGGCGGCTTTGGGGCCACCTCGGGATCACCATCAGCGAATTCATCGCCAGCGTGCTCAACCTCGATCACGCCGCGCGGGCGCGCGTGCCACGCCCCGGAGCTACGGGAGACTGAAGAACTCTCCATTTTGTCGATCCGGTAGCAGTATGTAGTGAATTGCAGGCTGCCCGCATCAAAAAGCAAGGTATAGCCTGTCTCTCAAATCATGGCCACAGAGCAAGACGCAAAAACAGCGCCCGGCGAGAAGAAACGTAAGAACGCGTGGAAGAATCTTCCTGACGTTTGGGCGCTGATCAAGCCGCGGCGCGGGCTGCTGGCTGTTGGCTTCGTGCTGATGGCGATCAATCGCGTTTCGGGATTGGTGCTGCCGGCATCCACGAAATATTTCGTGGACAACGTCGTGCTCCACAAACAAGTGCAGCTCTTGACGCCGCTCGTCCTTGGAGTTCTCGGGGCGACGATCGTGCAGGGCCTCACTTCGTTCAGCTTGACGCAACTTCTTTCCAAATCCGCGCAAAAGATGATCACCGACCTGCGGCGGCAGGTGCAGGCGCACATCGGGCGCCTTCCGGTAGCGTATTACGATGCAAACAAGACCGGGGTGCTCGTTTCGCGGATCATGAGCGATGTCGAGGGAGTCCGCAATCTTGTTGGCACCGGGCTGGTGGAATTCGTTGGCGGGCTCATGACCGCGGCGATCGCGCTTGTTTACTTGATTCATACGAGCATTGCGATGACCGCCGTGGCCTTCTCGATTCTGCTGGTGTTTGGATTCGGGATTAGCAGGGCGTTCAAGACGATTCGGCCGATTTTCCGGGCGCGGCCAAAAATTACCGCCGAAGTTACGGGACGGCTAACGGAATCGCTCGGGGGCGTGCGCGTGGTGAAGGGTTACCACGCCGAGGAGCGGGAAGAGAAGATCTTCGCCGGTGGAGTGCAGCGATTGCTTGAAAATGTGCTGAAGACGCTCACAGCAACTTCACTGATGAGCCTGTCCGGCGCCATGCTGCTGGGCATCGTCAGCGTACTTATGTTGGAATTTGGCGGGCACAAGATGCTTTCCGGGAGCATGACTCCAGGCGAATGGTTTGCCTACAACGCCTTCCTAGCGTTTCTAATTGCGCCGGTGTTTCAGATCGTGGCCATCGGAACGCAAATCACAGAGGCCATCACCGGGCTGGAACGGACACGGGAAATTCTGAACGAGAAGCCAGAAGATGAAACACCGGGGCGAACCGTTGCGCTCGATCGAGTGGTCGGCAAAGTCGAGATGGAGCACGTGAGCTTTGCCTATGATTCTCGCAAAGAGGTGCTGCGCGACGTAAGTTTCCGCGCAGAACGGGGGACGGTCACAGCGCTGGTGGGTCCGTCGGGTGCGGGAAAATCGACGATCATCGGATTGATTGCGGCGTTTTACGTGCCGTCGAGCGGAAGAGTTCTGGTTGATGGAGTGGACTTGGCGACGGTGAAATTGAGTTCGTACCGGACGCAACTGGGCGTGGTGTTGCAGGAGACGTTCCTGTTCGATGGAACGATTCGAGAGAACGTCGCGTTTGCGCGGCCGAATGCCAGCGAGGAAGAAATCCTGGCAGCGTGTCACATTGCGCGAGTGGACGAGTTCGCGGAATCGTTCGAAAACAAGTACGACACGGTCGTCGGGGAACGTGGGGTGAAGCTTTCGGGCGGGCAGAAGCAGCGTGTGTCCATTGCGCGCGCAATTCTGGCTGATCCCCGTATCTTGATTCTTGACGAGGCGACTTCCAGCCTGGACTCGGAATCGGAGGCGCTGATTCAGGAAGGGTTGCGCTACTTGATGCGCGGGCGCACGACGTTCGTGATCGCGCACCGGCTTTCCACAATTCGTCGGGCCGACCAAATTCTGGTCGTTGAAGCGGGCCAGATCATCGAGCGCGGCACACACGAAACTCTCTATGCACTCGGCGGCCGCTATTTCGATCTCTATACCAAACAGCACGCCGTGGAGACGAACCTGTTCCTTGCTCCCGGCGAGAGCACGATGGAAAGTGACGAGCCTCGCACCTCGGAGGCGGCAGCACCTTCCAACGGACGCGGGGAGGCTGCGCTGCCTGACGCCATTCGCATCATTCGCGGCCAGAGCCGTTGAGTTTGCAGCCAGCGAAAAATAAAAGCGCGGCAATCCTGCCGCGCATCTCCAAGTCTAATAATTAATAGTCCGTAGTTAGGCTGTGGTCCGCCGGACGATCATTTTCTTCGCGGCAGGGAGCGGAAGCAATGTGGCCATCTTGCGGATCATGGCCAGCACCAGACGCTTGTCGCCGTCGGAAAGCGTGGTGCTGTATTTCTTGATCTCCGCGAGGAAGCGAATCTCGTCCTGCGAGAGTTCCCCGAGAGCTTTCTGGGTTTCGCGGTCGCGGGGAGTCTCGGTGCCGGGGAAGAAGTCAGCCAGTGAGATGTCCATGGCCTCCGCAATCTTGGCAAGAGTCTCCAGCGAGGGCACGGTGTGGCCGTTTTCAACGCGCGAGAGATAGCAACGCAATAGGCCGGTGCGGCGCTCGATGTCGCCCTGCGACAGTCCGCGCTGGCTGCGGTAAGTTTTTATGACTTCGCCGATGTTGACTCTTGGTTTTTCTTTAGGCATGGTCTCCCCACGTGAGGGGTTAGCTTAGTCACTAACAGCAGGAGTGGCAAGGGGGAATTTCGGAGCCGTGGTTCCAATCCGACAACGGGGGGTGTCAGAAACCGCGAGCGCCGGA
>Ga0307479_10004551_pt1 | contig 12690 bp, 12 predicted proteins | sample atmos_gasesECM4C_FD_203743 | JGI IMG/M metagenome (GOLD analysis project Ga0307479, IMG submission 203743) | Hardwood forest soil microbial communities from Morgan-Monroe State Forest, Indiana, United States - atmos_gasesECM4C_515 | ecosystem: Environmental > Terrestrial > Soil > Temperate...
CTCGGACACACGGACGCAGACCTCGAACAAGCGCAGGCCGCCATATCGGCGGGGGCGCGTCACGCCGCTCATGTCTTCAACGCCATGCGCCCATTCTCGCACCGGGATTCCGGCGTGCTCGGCGCTGTTTTCACTTCACCTGATGTGAGCGCCGAATTAATCGCCGACGGCGTTCATGTGGACTCGACTGCGATTCGCATGCTCCTCGGCCTCAAGTCCCCGGACCGCGTGATCCTGGTCAGCGACGGTATTTCGGCCACTGGTATGCCCGACGGGAAATACCAACTTGGGATGTTCACGGTGACCGTCAAGGAAGGAATCTGCCGCAATTCCGAAGGCAAGCTGGCCGGAAGCACACTCACGCTCGACCGCGCGCTGCGCCACATGGTCGCGCTGGGGGTTCCGCTGGCCTCAGCAGTCCAGATGGTCACCGCAAACCCAGCGCGCCAAATCGGGCTCGGCTCACGCAAGGGCGTGCTCGCACCGGGCGCTGACGCCGACCTGGTTTTTCTTGACGCCGATCTTAAAATTTCCGGCGTGATGACCCGTGGGGCAGGTCTGTCCTTTTCCAATTGAGCTTGCACAGTTTTTCCCCCTCGCGTCATCCTGACGGCGGCGCGTTGTTTGGCGATCTCTATTTGTTAAGGGGGATGTTCAGTTCAGAAGAAATCTGGTAAGGATCAAAGGGGCTGCATGCAAAAAAGCGCTCGCCGATCTTGATGGTAGGCACTTTCCGGAGGCCGTCGTTTACCTGCATGACGAGTTCTTCCGCGTCGGGCTCCTCATCAATGTTTATTTCTGAGAAGTCCACGCCGCGTTCCTTGAGAAACTGCCTTGCGCGGTGGCAGTCCACACACCAACTGGTGCCGTAAATTGTGATTTCGTCCATATTCACTTAGATTTTACCGCGTCCTGAAACTTCCGACGGAACGTTAAGACGCCGCGTATCCCGAAGCGGCAACAGCGGTGCGGATTGAGTCCGTTGGCGTCCCTCTTTATGCGGGCGCTGCCAGCTGTAGCCCGCGTCTTCAGAGGTTGCGGAAAAATGCGTTCGTCGTCATTCTGAGCGAAGCCAAGAATCTCTCCAGGTTTGAAACAAAAGACTAAGAGGGATTCTTCGCGCAAATTCGGCGCTCAGAATGACAGTTCTTCGCTTTTTTCAGCAAACTATTCAGGCGCGTGGATTTTCTTTGCCATTAGCAACCAAGCCCTCGTCGCGGTAAGACCGGGACGAGCTACAACTTCGGCGACGTCGGGCAACGAAAAACCACGAGATCAATAAAGATGTCAACATGGATGCGCGGACTCTAGGTTCCGTCCCGCCTAGGCGGGGTGGCCCGCAATCTTGCTAGGCGGGCGTCGTCGGCTTGGAGCCCGCGAGAACGGAAGGCGCGCCGGATTTTGCGGCCACCTGCAAGCGAATCTGCGCGCGTTCGAGCGCTTCTTGCGCGCGTTTCCAATCCGCGGTGGGATCGTTTGGCGTTGCGAGCCGTTTCTGGGCGCGGTCGAGAGCAGCCTGCGCGCGTGGCACATCGATTTCTTCCGCGCGCTCGGCGCGGTCTGCGAGCACGATCACGCGATCTCCCAGCGCTTCCACAAACCCGCCGATCGCCGTACACGAATGCACGCGCTCACCCACGTGGTAGCTGAGCTCGCCGATTCCCATCTCGGCCAGCAGCGGAGTGTGTCCGGGAAGGACGCCGATATATCCGCCGCGCACGGGGATCTGCGCCTCCCGCACTGTCTCGCGCACAATCAGCCGCATCGGTGTGACCACTTCGAGTGTGAATGTGTCAGCCATGTTCTATCGTGACTTGTGACCGGTGACTAGTGACTGGTGAAACCCCAGACCCTGCCGATGCTGAGGGGTCGGTTTCACTAGAAGTTATCTCATAAACACATTTAAGTCTTTCCGAGCTTGCGAGTTATGCAAACTAGAGTAAATCAGGAGCATGGACCTAACTGCGGCGCAGTGGGAGAAACTCAAGCCACTGCTTGCTCCGAAACGACGTTCCGACGGTCGAGGCCGGCCTTGGCACGATACGCAAGCCGTGCTGAACGGTGTTCTTTGGGTTTTGCGCACGGGTGCTCCTTGGCACGATCTGCCCGACCGCTATCCTCCCTATCAAACCTGCCATAGGCGCTTTCAGCAGTGGCAGCGCGATGGCACGCTGACCCGGCTGTTGCACGCGCTGGCCGAAGATTTGCGGGCACGCGGCAAACTGGATCTGTCGGAAACCTTCATCGACGCCAGCTTCAGTTCGGCCAAAAAAGGGGCGCTGCTGTCGGCCCGACTCGCCGAGGAAAAGGCAGTAAAATCATGGCGATCGCAGACCGCCATGGTCTTCCTGTCGCCTGCTGCGTCACCAGCGCTTCGCCTCATGAAAGCAAACTTGTCGAAGCCACCGTCGCGCAGCGTTTCACGCGAGCCAAACCAAAACGAATGATCGGCGACCGCGCCTACGACAGCGATCCGCTGGATCAACGCCTCCGGCAAAAACACGGCATCCGGCTCATCGCGCCGCACAAATACAACCGCATTCGCAAGAACACCCAAGACGGTCGAGAACTGCGTCGCTACTGTCGGCGCTGGAAAATCGAGCGCCTCTTCGCCTGGCTCCACAATTTCCGCCGACTGGTCAGCCGCTGGGAATATCACGAATCCAATTTCCTCGGCATGCTCCAACTCGGCTGCCTCATTATTCTCTTGAGGCATTTATGAGATAGCTTCTAGTCACCAGTCACTGGTCACCAATCACCGCCCTACGCCGTCGCCGCCATCTTCTCGGCCTTCGCGCGGACCTCTTCGATCGTGCCGACCATGTAGAACGCCTGTTCCGGCAAATCGTCGTGCTTGCCTTCCACGATTTCCTTGAACCCGCGCACGTTGTCGGCGATCTTCACGTATTTTCCTTCCAGGCCCGTGAACTGCTGCGCGACGAACATGGGCTGCGAGAGGAATTTCTCGATCTTTCTCGCGCGCGCCACGGCCTGCTTGTCTTCGTCGGAAAGTTCTTCGATGCCCAGAATTGCGATGATGTCCTGCAGGTCCTTGTAACGCTGCAGCACGCCCTTCACGGCGCGCGCCACATTGTAATGCTCATCGCCAACGATGCGCGGATCGAGAATGCGCGAATAGCTGGCCAGCGGATCGACGGCCGGGTAAATTCCGCGCTCGACGATCTGCCGGCTGAGGTTCGTGGTAGCGTCCAGGTGCGAGAACGTCGCCGCCGGCGCGGGATCGGTGTAGTCATCGGCCGGCACATAAATCGCCTGGACTGACGTGATCGATCCGTGCTTGGTCGAGGTGATGCGTTCCTGCAACTCGCCAATTTCCGTGTTCAGGTTCGGCTGATATCCCACGGCCGACGGCATGCGGCCCAGCAAAGCGGACACTTCCGATCCCGCTTGCACGAACCGGAAAATGTTGTCGATGAACAGCAGCACGTCCAGACCTTCTTCATCACGGAAATATTCCGCGACGGTCAGGCCGGTTAATCCCACACGCAGCCGCGCTCCAGGCGGTTCGGTCATCTGCCCGTAAATTAGTGCGGCGCGTGATTTCTCGGAATTGCCGGGCACCACCACGCCCGATTCCGACATTTCGAGCCACAGGTCATTGCCCTCGCGGGTCCGCTCGCCCACCCCGGCAAATACCGACACGCCGCCGTGCTTCATAGCGACGTTGTGAATCAATTCTTGAATAAGAACCGTCTTCCCGACGCCCGCGCCTCCGAAGAGACCAATCTTTCCGCCCTTCAGATAGGGTTCGAACAAATCAACAACTTTGATTCCCGTCTCAAACATTTCCAATGTCGTGGACTGGTCCTCGAGAGACGGAGCCGGCCGGTGAATCGGGTAGCGTTTTTCCGTTTGGACTGGCCCCAGGCCATCCACGGGTTCTCCAAGCACGTTCATCACACGCCCCAGAGTCGCGCGGCCCACCGGAACCGCAATGGGTCCCCCGAGGTCATGCGCCTTCATTCCGCGCACGACGCCTTCGGTCGCCGTCATGGCCACCGTTCGAACGCGGCCTTCGCCCAAATGCTGAGCGACTTCCGCGACAATATTGATGGGTTCCGGCCCCTCGAAACCTTCGCTAGTGATTCGCACCGCATTATGAATCTCGGGCAGGTGATGCTCGGGAAATTGCACGTCAATCACCGGGCCGATGACTTGAACGACGTGCCCGACGTTTCCTGTTTCATGTTGCGCCATCTGTGAACTCCTCTGTTCCGTGATTCGTGACTCGTGATTCGTGAAAAACTCAAGGCCCTGTAGCGTGGAGGTGCTCTTTCAGAGACCGTCCCAGTGCGTTGATCAGTTGCCCGACTGAATCGCATCGGCCATTCATGCTTTCATACTCGGTCACCGAGATGTGGCCGAGATCGCGGCTTAAAATCAGGAAATACCGCGTCTCCTCCAACTCCCCCCTTGAGATCTGCAAGCATCGCAGTAGTTCTTTCGTTGTGCGCCGGCCGAATCCTTCTGCAATATTTGCGGAAATGGAAGCAGAAGACCGCCTCAACTGCGAAATGATCCCGAATCGCTCCGACCGAGGAAATTTCTCGGTCAGCCGGTATGTCGCAAGCGTCAGCTCATGCGCTCTTTGCCATACCGTCAAGTCCGAAAAGCGATTGATCTTCACAGCGCTTACCGCACAAGACACGAATCACAAATCACGATTCACGAATCACGGCACTACCCTGCCGACGCCGCCCCGCTGACAACCTCAATAATCTCCCGCGTAATCGCCGCTTGCCGCACCTTGTTCATATGCAGCGTCAGCGCATCGATCACGTCGGAGGCGTTGCTGGTCGCCGATTCCATCGCCGTCATGCGCGCGGCGTGTTCCGCCGCCGAGGTCTCGGCCAGCATGCGGTAAATCTGCATCTCCACGTACCGTGGCACCAGCTTGTTAAAAATTTCCGCGGCCGGCTGCTCGTAGATGTAATCCACCGCGTCGGTGGATGATGTCGGTGGAGCGTCTTTCAGCGGTTCCCCCAGCGCCGCCTTTTCGAGCGGAAGAATTTTTTCGACCCGCAGTGTCTGCGCCATCACATTCTTGAATTCGTTGTAGATCAGATAGACCGAGTCCGCCTGATGCGCTTCGTAAATCTTCATTACCTCAGCGGCAATTTTCTTGGCCACTCCCAGATCGGCGCGTGTCGTGACATCTACGTACTCGGCGGCAATTTTCCAGGAACGTTTGGCGAATGCATCGCGGCTTTTCTTGGCGATGGCGATCACCTCCACCGTTTTGTCATTCTTCTCGCGCAAAAAATCAAACGCCCGCCGCAGCACGTTCGCGTTAAACGCGCCGCACAGGCCGCGCTCACCCGCGGCCACCAGCACGAGCACGCGTTCTTCCGGGCGTTGCGTTAACAGCGGAAACTGCTCGGGATTCTCGATGCGCGACATCGCGGAGCGCAAGACTTCGCGGATTCCGGCGGCATAGGGCCGCAGCGAAACGGCCGTTTCCTGCGCGCGCCGCAGCCGCGCCGCCGCGATAAATTTCATCGCGCGCGTAATTTGCTGCGTGTTCTTTACCGAACGGATGCGCCGCCGGAAATCGAGAAGTGTAGGCATGGGAAGGTTCGAGTCGCCGGACTAAGCGCGGGCGGTCGCTGCTCCCGCCTGGAACCTCTCCTTAAATTCCGCGATCGCACGTTTAAGGTTCGCGCGCGCGTCGTCGGTAATCTGCTTCTTCTGCGCAATCTCGGCAAGTAGCGCCCCATATCGGGTGCGCACAAATTCAACCAAGTCATGCTGGAATCGTCCGACATCGTTCTCCGCGACGTCGTCGATCAGGCCGCTGGTGCCCGCGAAGATCACGAGTACCTGCTCTTCCACCGTGAGCGGCGAAAATTGCCCTTGTTTCAGAATCTCGGTGAGCCGCTGCCCTCGCGCGAGCTGCGCCTTGGTGGCCTTGTCGAGTTGATCGGAGCCAAATTGCGCGAACGCCGCCAGTTCCCTGTACTGGGCCAGGTCGAGCCGCAGCGATCCGGCCACCTGCCGCATGGCCTTGATCTGCGCATTTCCGCCGACACGGCTTACCGACAGACCCACGTTAATCGCGGGCCGGATGCCGCTATTGAAAAGGTCCGCCTCGAGATAAATCTGTCCGTCGGTAATCGAAATCACGTTGGTGGGAATGTACGCCGAGACGTCGCCCGCCTGCGTCTCGATCACGGGGAGCGCCGTGAGGGAGCCCGCGCCCAGCTTGTCGTTGAGCTTCGCGGCGCGCTCCAGCAAGCGCGAGTGAAGGTAAAACACGTCGCCCGGGAACGCTTCGCGGCCTGGAGGCCGCCGCAGCAGCAGCGAAATTTCGCGGTAGGCCTGTGCATGCTTGGAAAGATCGTCGTAGAAACAGACAGCGTGCCGGCGGGAATCGCGGAAAAATTCGCCCATCGCGCAAGCCGCATACGGCGCGATGTATTGCAGCGTCGCAGGCTCGGTGGCCGACGCCGCAACGACAATGGTGTAGTCCATGGCGCCCGCGTCAGTCAGGATCTTCACCACTTGCGCAATCGTCGAGCGCTTTTGCCCGATCGCGCAGTAGATGCAGATCATGTCACCGCCCTTCTGGTTAAGGATCGTATCCAGAATGATGGCCGTCTTGCCGGTCTGGCGGTCGCCAATGATCAGCTCGCGCTGCCCGCGGCCTATCGGGATCATCGAATCGATGGATTTGATTCCCGTTTGCAGCGGCTCGCGCACCGGTTGCCGGTCCACGACGCCCGGTGCGATGCGCTCGATCGGAATTCGCTGGTCGGTTGCGATGGGACCTTTGCCATCGAGCGGCAATCCGAGAGGGCTCACAACCCGGCCCACCATCGCTTCACCCACAGGGGCGGACATAATCGTGCCCGTGCGCTTGACCGTGTCGCCTTCCTGAACCAGGGTGTACTCGCCGAGCAGGACCGCGCCAACCTGATCTTCCTCTAGGTTGAGCGCAATTCCGAAAACGTCGTGCGGAAACGCCAGCATTTCACCGGACATCGCTTTTTCCAGGCCGTAGATCCGCGCGATGCCGTCGCCCACGGAGATGACAGTTCCGACTTCTTCCACGGCCACAGCCTGTTCGTAGTTGGCGATCTGCGCCTTCAGTATCTTTGTGATTTCATCTGCTTTGATCGAAGCCATCCCCGCTCCTATTCCGAAATCATCCGGGCGCGCAGGCGATCCAAATGCGCGCGTACCGACCCGTCATATATCGTCGAACCAATTTTCACCACGGCGCCGCCAATCAGTGCAGGATCCGTATGGAATTGCGGCTGAACTTTCTTCCCGGTGAGCTTCGCCAGTGTGGCGTCCAATTCCGCGCGCTCGCCCGCGGTCAAATCCGCCGCGGAGGTCACCGTGGCTTGCGTGATGCCTTGGCGTGCATCGAGCAGCGCGCTGAACGCCTGCTCGATTTCCGGAAGCATTCCCGCGCGCCGCTGATCGACAATCACAAAAAGATAATTGCGCAGCGTCCGGCTCGCGCCCATCCGCGCGACCAATTGTTCGATCGCGCCGTGCTTGCTGGCCCGTGCAATCGAGGGATTTGACAAGAACGCATGCAACTCGGGTGACTCACGCACCATCGCCGCGAACGCCGCCAGCTCCTTCTTCACCTGGTCGGCTTGCTTGTTCTCGAGCGCCACATCGACCAGCGCGCCCGCATACCGTTCCGCCAGCGCCTTCAATTAGCGCTCCTTCCGAGTTCACCGAGGAATGAGTGGAAAATTCTAGCGCGGATTTCGCGGTTCATCCGGGAACTCACCAGCGCTCCGGCGCGCTCCACCGCCATGGACGCCGCGATCGCCCGCAGCTCCTGGCGCGCGGCGCGTTCGGCAGCGGCCAACTCTCCGCGTGCGGCCTGGCTAATCTTCTCAATCTCCGCGCGTCCTGAAGCGCGCAGCCGCTCCGCTTCGGCATCCGAATCCCGCCAGGCTGCTTCACGCAGTTCGGTGATTTCCTTGTCGAGCCGTGAAAGCTTCGTCTCGACTTCGCGCAGCTCGCGATCCGCTTCGGCCTTCGCTGCCGTAGCTTCCGTGATGCTTGCCGCGATGGCCTTCGCGTTGGCTCGGAAAAACGCTCCGCCGTGCTTCGCTATCAGGTAGCCGATTCCACCGAAGACAAGAATGAAGTTGAGCCAGCGGAAAATGAGTCCCGCGGTGGACGCGGCTGGATCTTCTTCGGCGCCTTCGGCAGCCAATGCAGGGAGTGCCGCGAGGAAGAAAATCAGGAGCCAGCTCGCGAGGAGCGACCACACGCGCCGCCAGGATTTCATCGAACCTCCACGCGCCGGGCGCCGCCAGGTCCGGAAGGTCCTCCGGCGAGGATACTTTCGGCGATTTCGCCGGCCAGAATGCCGCTCGACTGTTCCAGAGACGCCCGCGCGGCTTCCACTTCCGCGGCGAGCGCTTTCTTCGCGGCCTGCAACTCCTGTTGCGTGGCGGAACGCGCCGCGCCTACAGCGGCCTGGCGCTCCTCCAGCACGTGGCGGCGAGCCGCTTCCTGCTCCACAAAAATTTCTCCGCGCACTTTGCGCAGCGCTTCGTTGTAAGCTCGCAGCTTTTCCTGCACGGCTGCCCGGCTCGTTTCGGCTTCCTGCCGTGCGCCTGCGGCGCGTCGGTGGCGTTCGGAAAGTACGCGCTCCATCGGCCCAAAGAAACTCCAGCGCAAAAAAAGGTAAAAAATGTAAACGAGAATGACGGTCGGCACAGCCGCCAGAAACAAATCGCCGAGTTGGTTTAAGATTTCCACCGACTAATTTGGGGCATCCGACCATGCCCGCCCACACTCTTCTCCGGTAAACCTGAGGTGCACACCCACTTTACGGGCTATTGCTAGCCGTGATAAACGAGTGAGTTTATAACATCGGAGTGCGTTTCGCGCAAGTCTCCGCGCCGATTTGTTCCGCGGCGTCCTGTTCTGGAGCGCAAGCAAATCACCTAACAGGAGGTTGAAGAGGAGGATCCTGGGCAGCGCAAACCACGTGCGGCCTCGGCAGATTAATTTGCCCACCAGGACACTCGCAACGGGAAGGTGGGCCGGCACGCGTTGATTTAGTCTGTACAAGGATAATTCTTGAAACGGAGGACATTGTATGAAGTTGGAATGCCGACGCGCAATTGTCAGGTTGTTCAAAGCGTGATGAACGAAGCAACGCAAACTTTGCCGCTCCCTGCGCACCTACCTGCTCCTGATCGTCGCGGCCGGAATCATGACGCTCAAATCATGTATGCCGGGAGGGATTTCTGTTGCCGCAATCTCAGTCTTTTGCAACTCTTCTTATTACCGCCAGGACTTCGATATCGTTCGCGACGATTGGCGCGGGGCGACTTCCTACGTTGCAAGGCTCGAACCGTGATACCGACAGGGCGGCTGCTTTTGCATTCAGCAGTGTTAGCATTGATATTATGGCTATGGTTGAGTCGCTGGCCTCCGTGTCTCCCGATTCATCCATGGCGCACTCCGCGACCGATAAGCGATCGTCCAGCTTCACTCACTATGGGACTTTGCTCACCTTGGTCATCCTTCTCGCGGCCATTTTTAGGCTGCACGCTCTCACAGCAAAAAGCTTCTGGCTTGACGAAGGCATCAGCGTCAGCATGGCTCGATTGCCGTGGCCCCAGTTCCTACATCAGATGTGGTCTGGCGAAGCGAACATGTCGCTCTACTACTTACTGTTGCGATTCTGGCTGACGATGGGCAACAGCGAGGGATTTATCCGATCTCTATCGGTTTTGTTTTCTGTTGCCACCGTACCGCTAATTTTTTTTCTCGGCGCGCGACTCTTTAGCCGTAGCGCCGGACTGTTGGCCGCTATCCTGTTTGCCTCGAACGCCTATGACATCCGCTTCGCCCAGGAGGCAAGAAGCTATACGATGGTCGTATTCTTCGCGGTCCTCGCCACGTGGTTTCTTGCAAGAAATCTGCAAGATCCTTCTTCCGCCCATTGGGGGATCTACGCCGCCGTTTGTGCATTGCTAACTTATAGCCATTTCTACGGCGCGTTGCTCCTGCCAGCCCACGCCATCTCCCTGCTATCCTGGCGACGTGATGAAATTCCGTGGCGCAGATTTGCGGGCAGCCTTCTGATGTTCAGCGTCATGATCCTCCCCATTGAAATCTTCCTTTTCGCAATCTTCGTTTTGAAGACCGGCGCGCCCCCGACACTTTGGTTCCCTCCCCTGGAACCCGACTCACTTCTTCGTCTGGGTTTTGACTTGGCTGGCGCATATAGACTGAAGCTTCTGTACCTCGATGTGCTGGCGGTAGGCATCGCCGCATTTGGGGCGTACCGAGAACGGCGCAGTAGTGACTACACGAACTCTGCTTGGGGATATACTCTCCTTTTTTCTTGGCTAGTTGCACCGGTGGTGATCGTCGTTGCAGTCTCGCTGGTCAAACCGATCTTTGTCCCACGTTTTCTAATTTTCTGCTTACCGGCTTTCCTTCTCCTGGTCGCTGTCGGAATCAGCCAATTGCAACCGGCCCTGTTGGCTTTCGGGCTCTTCGTAGCGATTTCGGTGTTCTCGATATTAGGCGCTTTTAGCTACTATCGATCTGACTTCGACATGATCCGCCAAGACTGGCGTGCCGTAACTTCGTACATCTTCAACCATGCCCAACCTGGAGATAACATTTTCTTCTGCGAAGCCGTGGGAGGGGTGCCTTTCGAATATTACAGCGGGCAACGGAAATCTGCTTCCCTAAGGCCTAAGACTCTGTATTCGGACTCGGTGCAAAGCCGCAGTAGTCAAAAACCACCGGATGCGAAGCCCGCGGGTTTAGTTGACATTCCGGGAACGAATCTTCGAATTGCTCCGTCGGTTGGTGGTCGTGTCTGGCTCGTGCTAATGTTCCTCGACGGAAGCAAACAGGAATCTGACAAGGCAGACGCGGTTAGCAAGTGGTTTTCAGAGGGTCGCCAGCAGGTTGATGCGCAAGATTTTACAGTGTTGAAGGTTCTGCTGTTTGATCGAGCCGCTAGTGGCTTACCGCCAGATGGCAATCGAATTCCCGTCGAATGGCAAAAACTCGATTAGTACAATTCGTCACGCATCTCGCAAGATAGTCAAGCGATCGTTGTCCTGGCTTGCTTGCTGCCCTTTAACACTGCGCGCTAGAATGGTTTGGGTCACAGCATGGCCAGCCTTCCTCTCTTGTGTTGGGAACAAAAGGAGCACTGGATGCCCGCGTTTCCCGGCGTGGATTTCCTGGATTTCGATTCGCTGCTGAATGATGAAGAACTGCTGGCGCGGAAAACGGCGCGGCAATTCGTCGATGAACAAGTGATTCCCATCATCGAGAAGCACAATCGTGAAGCAAAGTTCCCCATGGAATTGGTGCCGCAATTAGGGGCGCTGGGATTTTTCGGCGCCAACCTCAAAGGCTACGGCTGCGCGGAAATGTCCAACGTCGCCTACGGCCTGGTGATGCAGGAACTCGAGCGCGGCGATTCGGGCCTTCGCAGTTTCGTTTCCGTGCAGAGCGCCCTGGTGATGTATCCCATACATACCTACGGGTCATCCGAACAAAAAGAGAAGTGGCTGCCGCGCCTGCAAAGCGGAAAAGCCCTCGGCTGCTTCGGCCTGACCGAGCCGCAATTCGGATCGAATCCGGCCGGAATGCTGACCCGCGCCGTGCGTCGCGGCAATTGCTACGTGCTCAACGGCGAAAAGATGTGGATCACCAACGGTTCGATTGCCGACGTGGCTCTCATTTGGGCGAAATGCGAGGACGACCGCGTCCGCGGCTTCCTGATTGAAAAGGGGACCAAGGGCTTCAAGGCCTGGGATGTGCATGGCAAGATGTCTCTGCGCGCTTCGGTCACCTCCGGCTTGGCCATGAACGATTGCGAAATTCCCGCCGAAAATGTTCTGCCGGGCGTAGCCGGCTTGAAAGGGCCGCTGACCTGCTTGACGCAAGCGCGCTACGGCATCGGATGGGGAGCCATCGGCGCGGCGATGGCGTGCTACGACACGGCCCTGCAATATGCGAAGGCGCGCAAGCAATTTCAGAACAAGCCGATCGCGTCGCACCAACTCGTGCAGGACAAACTGGTCTACATGATTACGGAAATTTCAAAAGCGCAGTTGCTGGCGCTGCATGTGGGCAAATTGAAGGACCAGGACCGCTTGGACCCCACGCACGTCTCCATGCTGAAAATGAATAATGTGTGGATCGCCATGGAAACGGCGCGCAAGGCCCGCGACATCCTGGGCGCCAACGGAATCGTGGACGATTACTGCATCATGCGTCACATGAACAACCTCGAATCGGTTTACACCTACGAGGGCACGCATGACATTCATCGTCTGGTCATCGGAGAACGCATAACGGGCATTCCCGCTTACTTTTGAATACGACGGGCGCGAGCTCTATTCCTTCGCTGAACGTTTACCCTGACCCGTTCATGCGAAGGGCCTCAAGTGAAGTGTGGAGCCCGCGAAAGGAAGGAGGGCCTAATGTTTCGCAGCAGCGGCTGGTCCCTATCCGTCTCACACTTGCTGTCGCATGCCGTATTGTTGGGAACCATTTTGTTTGCGGCCGGCGTCTCGCCCACATCCGCGGCAGAGAAGCCCAAAGTCCGCACCATCACCGCATTTATACGCCTGGACACCAGCCAGTATAAGCAACAGGTTGCGGATACGCTGACGATGTTGCGAAATGCAAAAGCGCGATTCGAGCTGG
>Ga0307479_10004553_pt1 | contig 12684 bp, 9 predicted proteins | sample atmos_gasesECM4C_FD_203743 | JGI IMG/M metagenome (GOLD analysis project Ga0307479, IMG submission 203743) | Hardwood forest soil microbial communities from Morgan-Monroe State Forest, Indiana, United States - atmos_gasesECM4C_515 | ecosystem: Environmental > Terrestrial > Soil > Temperate...
TGGGTAGAGTGGGGTCATCCATGCGGTTGGCCCTGTCTTTTCGAAGAGGGGATTAGCAAATCCTTCGCCGGAAGCGATAGACCGCGCGATTCTGCCAGTCTCGTAGCCGAACGGCCAATGATCGCGCCGGGGGTCCAACTGATCCGGGTAGACCACTGCGACAACGATCAGTCGAATCGCAAGTGCAATGAGAACTATGAATGGTAGAGAACTGAAAAGATGATTGGACCATGTCTTTGTACCCAGCAGCATGAGGGGTGAGTCTACATCACAGCCGGTGGCTGTGAAATTGCATTTAGCAGCGAAGCTCTATGAGCCTACGAGGCTGCGAGCGAGGAACGCGGAGGATTGTACTGACGAGGACGTCGCAGGCGCCGGTTTGCGCTGCGCGTCAAGTACCTCACCTTCTGCAGGTGCTCCATGCCGCCTCGAGAAAAAGGTCGTGCAGGCGTAGGCGGCTAGCACCACTATTTCAGGATCAATCGGATGGCGGTAGCGCAAGTCTGTTGTGGTCAAATAATAGACCGCAGGAAATCCCAGCAAAGCGAGTGCATAGGGCCAAGCGGTTGCAAGGCCGCGTCGCGACGCAAGGCACAACCCTGCAATCGCCAATGCTGTCAATAACGCACAGAAAGCGATATTTACGGGATCGAATAACTCTTCAGGGTCCAGGGGCTCTCGGAATCGTCCATTGGCCGGCAAACTCCAGAATCCGGTCCACGTATAGACGAAGCGGCGGAACGTCACCCAGGCATACCAAGTAGGGTGTGAGCGGATGAATTCGATCACCTCGCGGCGCTTTTCGGCCATGTAGTTCAATTCGCCCAGACGATTGTATTCCTGCTCCTCTTTTGTGTTCGCCGACGGATGCACTGCGTCAGGAGCCCAGTGCGACGTGTCCCCAGTGTTTCCGACGTGCATCACCAGCCAGAAGGCATCGCGAAAGGGAATGAAGTGATGGAATGTCCGGTAGTTCCGCAAGAACCAGGGCGTGACCACGATGAGCAGGCCGAATATCACCGCGGTCGCCTGCAGATCCCAGCGGTGCCCCCGCTTGTGTATGCGATAGCATGCCCATCCCACGAGGAGCGGGAGTAGAGAGAGCACGGCGGGATTGCTCAGTGCAGTGATGCCCCAAAGCAGGCCGTACGCAAGCCAAGGTCCCAAGCGTCTATGAGGCTCGAGGCGCAGCGTTATCAGGAATAACAGGCTCAAGAGCAGCGTCGTGAGGCAAGTTTCCCAGATCCACTCAGCCGAGAAATAGATGGCATAGGGAAAGAACGCCCAGCTCCATCCGGCCCAGATCGCGGTCTTTTCACCAAAGCTATCTCGTGCCATCAAGAAGACTGGAACGCAGGTGAGCGCAGAGAACAAGGCGTTGAGGGAGAGAAGGATGACCGCGGAGGCAGCGGAATAGATGCCGAACAGCTTGAACACTCCCGCAACCATATACGGATACACAGGAGTCATCCAGGCCGTCGGCCCACTCCCCACAGTCACGGGATCGCTGAAACCTCGCCCGGTGGCGATCGCCCGTGCGATTCTGCCCGTCTCGTACCCAAACGGCCAGTGGTCGCGCCTCGGGTTCAGCTGGCCATGATATTCGAAAGCGACCACGACCATGCGGATTGCGAATGCCACCAGCGTTACAAACCAGACCGACCCCACGAGTCGCCGCAGCTTTTCAGGCATTCATTTTCCCGTGGGACATCACTCCGTCCCGCCCGATCGAAGATTTCACAATCTAATCAAGACTGCCACGCAATGCAACCAGCAGCCATCCAGGATTCAAATTCGAGTGCGCGGGACGGAAGCAATAAGGAAAACCGGCCTTATGTTAAAATTAGGAAGTCTGAAGCTAGACCGCGATTGTGGTTGCAACCATGCTGCAGGCGGGGTGCATCCAGAGAATTATTTGGTTACGTCCAGCAGATTGTTGGGGTAGATCCAATCATAGTTATGTCGCGGGTGGCCTGATCTGGCAGACGGCTTTTGGAACGGGAAGTCATGGACTACTCGATAATTCGCGACTTTATCTACATACTTGCGCTCGGACCTCTTGTCTATTATGCGCTGGCGCTCGTAACGGCAATATCATATATCCGTTCGCGCGAGCTTGCCCCACTCTCCGCCCGTACTTTCACGCCACCTGCCAGCATTCTGAAGCCCGTGCGCGGGCTCGATCACTGCGCTTACGAAAATTTTGCCAGTTTTTGCCGCCTCGACTATCCGGAGTATGAGGTTGTCTTTTGTGTCAGCGATGCCCAAGACCCGGTTATTCCCGTGGTCGAGAAAATCCAGCGGGATTTTCCAGAGCGGCAGATTCGCCTGCTGATAGGCGCGCACGAAGCCGGTGCAAGCAGCAAAGTGAATAAGTTGTGCCGGCTCGCGCGCGAGGCTAGGTATAACTTGCTGGTAATCAGCGATAGCGATGTCCGCGTAAGCCCTAACTACTTACGAGACGTTGTGGCGCCGTTTGAGGACCCCGGGGTGGGCGCCGTCACGGCCTTATTCCGAAGCGAAGTCGCAGGCAGTTTGGGCGCGACGCTCGATGGCGTCGGTTCCGGCGTTGAATTCGCGACCGCGGCTCTGCTGGCGCAGTGGCTCGAAGGAATTCGCTTCACACTGGGCGCCACCATGGCCACGACCAAGGCCCGACTCTCCGAGATTGGCGGCTTCGAGGCCATCCGCAATCACTATGTGGACGATTACGAGCTTGGCAGCAGGATCGCCGCGCTCGGCTATTCCATCAAGCTTGCGCGGGATCCCGTTCTGCTGGTCTATCCGCGCGAGACGCTGCACCAGTTTATTCTCCACGAGCTTCGCTGGATGATCGGGCTTCGAAATGTCCGCGCTGGCGGTCACGCAGCGGTCGCGTTCACCTTTGGCCTGCCTTGGACCATTCTGGCGGCCGCAGTGGCGCCATCGCATGCGGTTGCCGCACTCTACATTCTGGCGTATCTGTTTCTGCGTTATTCCGTGTATGGGGTGGTCGGCATCTTGGCGCTGAATGATCCGGTGGCGCGGCGGTGGTGGATATTGGCGCCGCTGCGCGACGCGATCCATTTTGGTGTTTGGCTGGCGAGTTTCTTTTCGAACAAAATCTCCTGGCGTGGACTCGAATTCCATGTGAAGCGCGGCTTGCTCATCCCTGTCGTGAATGGGAGAGAAACCAAGTAGGCCTCAGCATCACTCCGCGTACATTTTTCTTTTGTCCTGCGCTTTGACTAACTCGGCTTTGGCTTGTAATATTCGCGCCGCTTCATCAGTGGAGGGAATTGATGCGAATTTATTTCGTTGTCGCGTGCGCGGTATTGCTGATGGCATGCGCCGCTTTCGGACAGCAACCCCCGGTGGCAAAAGCCCCCCCCCCGACCAACCTGCACAGCAATACAGCAGCGCCGGCGGATTTGAGCGAGCTATTGCAAGCGAACATTCGAGGCATGTGGGCGGCTTTCAGGGACAAGAAGAAACAGGCCTACGCCGACTACCTGTGGGACGACTACGAGGCGGTAGAAGAGGATGCCCAGGGCGAACGGAACAAGCTACGCGTCCTCCGCGAAGTGGATGACAACAACGTGAACGAATACATGCTGCAAGCCTTCCAGGTGGATTCGCTCGGGCCCGATGCTGCGCTGGTCACCTACGAAAACTTCATCAAATTCCCCCCTAAATCCGTGCTACGGTTTGAGAAAATATTCATCAGCGAGATTTGGCTGAGGCGCCATGGCCAATGGAAGGCATGGCGTTACCAGGCGACGCGCGTCAAGTAAACCGTATTTGCATCGCCATTGTCACCCGGGGGCTATCTCCAGGGCGCAATTTCGCGGTGAATACCCTTCGCTTTCGCGCGCCGAAAAAAAGAAGCCCGAACCCTGGATTACGGGTTCGGGCTTCTTGAGTGCGTTCCATTCCCGACGGTCGTTTACTGCCGCGCGTAGACCCCCACACAACCATCGATCTGCTGCGTTTGGCACAACGCGCCCGCGGGAAGTGGGACATAGACCTTATTGGACTTCAAATCAGCCGCGACGCTATGAGAGTTGCCCTGGGTGGGCACATTTTGCAGCCACTGCCTGCCTCCGGCATCAATCACTCCCAGCACTGGTCCAGTTGGCATGTCTCTCGCAGCAAGGTAGTAGCGGTTATCACCCGGATTGTACCAGCCCTGGTCAACACCGCCGACGTTGTTGATGGTAGCGAGGATCGCGCCGGTGGTGCCGTTTATGATGTACGTCGTCGGAGCGAACTGCCTCCCATCATGGCCCGCGCAGGTAACGACGGCGTCGGTGCCGGGCCCCATAGCTATGCCACTAGGCATGCAACTGGGCACTGGGAAACTATTGATGACCACCGGAATTCCCTGGGGGAACCCCGCTGCAATAATCGCCGGAGACGTGTGGAACGGATCGATCTCATCCACAGTCCCGAGAGTGATGTCGCCAGATGCGTTTCCATTCGTCAGGAGGAAGTGGCCGGTGTTGGGGTTAAACACCATCCCACCAAGCCCAGCCGGGGCAATCTCAGTAAAGCCAAAGGCTGGGATAAAAGCTGCTCGGTGGCAGGGCACATCCTTGCCACCGACGCCTACACCATGACCGGATGCGCCGGAGGGGACAGGAGGAAAGCCCGCTGAGAAGAAGAAGACAGACGGATTCGGGCAGGGAATGCCTGCGTTGGCCCCGCTATCGTCGATCACGACGTCTATGTTGTTGGCATTGGAGCCGTCGTAGTAAATCTGACCAAGGACACACGATGAGAAATTTTGAGCGAAAGCAGTGCTCCCGGGACTAAAAGGAGCGCCGGGATTGACCGGCAGGCAGTGCTTCAGTGGCTCGGTCCCTGTTCCACGTACAGGACCCGTGATGTCGAAAATCGTGGTGAACGGAAAGCCTGGGTCGCCATTGATGACCATCAGCAAATCATGCTTGTTCCCGAGCGCATCGGTTGCAGGTGTCGCCCCGGTGGTGGCGAGCTCATCGCCTCGAAGATCGCCGCAAGTGGGGTCGGAAAACGCTCGCCCGTTGGCGGATGCTTCACAAGCAGTGATACCGGCGGGCCCGTCATAGTCAGGAGACGTGCCACTGACGAGGTCAGCGATCACAACCGGCGGATTGGCGGGATTCGCGAGCGTTGGAGTCATATCGAAAACCAGCACGTTCGAGCTGCCGTTTCCGACGAAAAGTTTCGTCCCGTCGGCTGAAGTCTCGATGCCATTCGGACCAGTCAGTGGATTCAAATTGTTGGCGCGGGATGCGCAACACTGTCCACCGAGAAATCCGCCGAACAGACCATTGTTGCCGAAGCCGTTAAGGGCGAAATTCAATGTTCTGCATCCAAACCGCGTATAGTTGCCTTGGGCCGTCGTGATGGGGGGAATGGTCACGGGGTCTGTCCCAACCTTTGCCACGTCCAGGCAGCGGCTGGCATTGTTGCCTGCTTCAGCGACGGAATTGGCGCCGCCGATCGCGGCGACGGCGATGTCCGTAACCGTGCTGAACACCGGGACATCGAGGCCAATCCGGTCAGTGACGTAATAGAGGTGGTTGACCGGATCCACCCAACTGATATCGAAGATGTTGAATGGCCCGCCCGGCTCGCCATTGCCATTGTGCTCCGGGACGAGCATGACGGCGATGAGGCCGACCGTCCCGTGCGTATCCGTGCCGCAGGTCGGACAAACCGACGAGCCATTCCCGCAACTGCTGGCCAACAGAAACGCCGCGAGCACTCCTGCCAGAACAACGAAGGGCAACATTTTCGATCTCATTGAATCTCCTCCAGCGATTTTTGCTAGGGGGCCGACTTGCTTTGAGAAACCTGTGTTGCTCATACAGCGCTCCCCGATGCGTTCATGCCGACCCCCGTATGAATCCAGCAAATTCCCCCATCCGGGGCGCTGCCGATGCCTGTTAGAACCGGAATTGGACCCCTTGCAATGCCACAAAGTAGTTCCGTGGCACAATTCCTTGCACGCTCGGATTTTTCAGCCGGTCCACGTTGAAGTCGACCTTCAACAGAACCCAATAATTGAGATACCAGTTGAGCCCGGCGCTGAACTGGTCCGTGTGGTCGCTCTGAACGGGGAAGATCGCCGGCGTGATCGGGCAGATGCTTGGGGGGCAGGTAAATCCGGGTGCCTTCCCTTGCAGGTAGGAATAACGGAACTTCAATGACCAGGCTCCCCATCCGGGGCCGCCCGTTTCTCCAGGGGAGTTCGGGCCAATCAGCGGGTGCTTTACTCTGGGGATGGCGTTTTCAGGCTCTTTCTCGCCCGTCAACAAATAGGTAGCCTGTACGTAGGCTCCTTTGCCGACAATTCCCGGAAGGGATACAAACCCGATCCCTCCAAGTTGCAACGAGCCGAGATTGTCGCGCTTAAAGAGCGCTTGCGTGTATTCACCCCGCAGTCCAAATCTCCCCATCAGCCATTGGAAATGCCCGTTGTAGCGCTCAATGCCGCCGTTGATCCGAAACTGCGGGAAAAATGTGAACTCGGAATCGTTCGTCACACCGCTGAAGCTCAACTCGTTCGATAGGCCCCTGGAACGACTGTGATTGATCGAGCCGCCCACGGCAAACCCATTCAACCATTCGTTCGAACTCTTTTTCCAGGGGTAGATGCGCATCCTCCCGACCACTTCGGGCTCGTTTGTGGTGTTATTCCCGACGAGGCCCTTGCCATTGAAACCTCCCACCCAGTACTGAAGTCTGTCGTCGAAAAGAACCCCGTGCACGGTGGCGCCCGGTGCCCGGAACGTCCCGCCCGCGTCAGGATAAAGCACTGAAACGAGCGAGCGCTCAATAAGCTCTACGTTCGTATCGCCCGTGCCCACTTCCTGAGAGAACGGTACTTTGAACTGACCCGCTTGGAACTGCAAAGCCTTCCACGGCTTGAAATCGATATAGGCATCGCGGATGATGAGTCCGTTTGCGGCAGTATTCGCGGTGTCGAACAGGAACGCATAATCCAACTGCTTTCCATAATTTCCTTGGACGCCAAATCGAGCCCTGCGAATGGCAAAAGTGTCCGGCGGCGCGCCATCGCCGTGGTTGAATTGGTACTGCGCGTTCAGATAGCCGACAGGCATCAGCGTGAATTGGCCATCAGGACTCTTCAGGAAGAAGTGCTCACCATTCCAGCCGGAGGTCACCACCGGCGTGTCGGCCGCCTTCTTTTGAAGGACCTCGATCTCTTTCTGGAGGACATCGAGATCCGCTGCAGTTGGTTCCGGTGCTGACCCAGCGTCTGACGCCACGGCGCTCGCCTGGACCAAGCGGCCGCTGCTGGCCGCCTGCTGGCGGCTGGTCTGGATCAGTTGCTGAATCGTCGCCTTCAGATCCGCCACTTCGCGGCGCAACTGTTCGACTTCGTCCTTTGTTGCGACCTGTGATGCCGGGTTTGCCCGGTCATTCGCGGCATTGGCAGGTTGATCGCTCTGGGCGTGAACCAGCGTGCCTGGCGCGAATGAACACACGACCAGAAGCACGAACAACCTTGTTGGCCAGCGCATATTTTTTCCTCTCGAGAAAAGATTTGGGGCCCGATGAGGCGCGCGTTTAGCACACTAGCCAGAACCGTGTCAAGAAAATCCTATCGGCCGGAAAAAATACTTGACAAACACACAGCCCGGCTGTATTGCTTATTCGCTGATTGGTCCGATAACCGGACCTTATGGGTGCCCCATCTATTAATGCCGACGGCCAGGGCCGAATTCGAGGCAGTTAAGAAAACCAAATTGTACGAGAAGGTAGCCCAGCAGATCCAGGGGCTGATCCGTGATGGTCTGCTCAAGTCGGGCGACAAGCTCCCCCCAGAGCGCGAATTGGCAGAAACCTTTCAAGTGAGCCGAAGTTCTCTCCGCGACGCAATTCGCACGCTCGAGGTGATGGGCCTGGTTGAGCCCCGCCAGGGTGAAGGGACCATTGTCTGCGAACTTTCTGCCGAGTCCCTGGTATCTCCGCTCTCCACGATGCTTTTGGGAAAGAGAGAACTTGTCAGCGAACTTTTGGACCTTCGCCGTATCCTTGAGCCGCCGCTTGCTGCGCGCGCTGCCGCGCACGTTACTCCCCATGAATTGAACTACATGGAAGACATCTTGACCCGTCAAAAGGAAAAAGTGGATCGGGGAGAACTGGCGGTGGAAGAGGACTCCGAATTTCATTACGCCATCGCCAGCGCGGCAAAGAACGGTGTAGTGCTGAAAGTCGTGGACGTGTTCATGGATCTCTTGCGAGAGAGCCGCGCTCGGTCGCTGCAAGTGAAAGGCCGCTTGCAGAAATCATTCGCAGGCCATCGCCGGATCTTGAATGCCATTAGGCGGCGCGATGCAGCCGAGGCGGAATTGACCATGCGGCGCCACATCGAAGAAATTGAAGCGATCGTTTTGAAAGAGATTTAGCGAAAACGGAGGATTGTCCAATGGGCCGGCTCTTCGCTGTTGAAGTGGTTTACCGCGGCATATTCCAGAAAACTCTGGCGAGGAACATCACGCGCGCGATCGTCCTGGCGGCGCACCATGAAGGTAAGCCGGGCATTTCCTTCGGGCGGTACGGCGACAGTCCCGAGCGCAATGGTATTCCTGCCAAAGCGTTCGCCATCGTCGCCACAGACGACATCACGCTCGAAGAGGGCATGGCCAAGTACGAGCCGAAAGAAGTGGATATTTCCATCGCCGTGGACGACACGCTCTGCAAGGGTGTTGAGTCCTGGGCATGGTATGGCTTACAGCCAATTAATCGCCTTACCAAACCGAACGGCACATTGATCGTGACCTCGCGCGAGGAGCCCGCACGACTGATTGAAATGGCCCACCGCAAGGATACGCCTTACAACCTGGCGATTGTGAAGGGCACCGTCAGTTTTTCGGGCCTCTGGGTTTACAAGGACGACCACACTGACGTCCGCATTCTCGGGGCGATTGCCAAACTCCTGCCCGAGTTGTTCAGCCTCGAATCGGTGAAGAAAGCTATCATGCAGGAGTGGCACGATCCGGTGAAGGCTACTTCGGCTGAACGCTCCTACGAGCGCATGACTTCAGTCCCTGTAAAGCCGGGGCAGGGAAATCCCGAGAAGCCGTATGAATTTGTGCTGCCCAAATGGTACGAGATGGGGGAAGGCGTCACAATTCCCGCCATTCCTCAGGGTCACTTGATGAAAGACGCGCAGAGTGCGCAGACCGGTGGCTACCAGCCGGCCCGCAATCCGACGTTCAAAAAGTTCACCACCCGCACCATGCGACCAGTCGTCAATTTCGATACCTGCATCAAGTGCACTCTCTGCTGGCTGCAGTGCCCGGACTCCTGTTTCGACGTCACGCCCGAAGGTCTCTACGACGCGAACATGGAGGCCTGCTGCGGCTGCGGAGTGTGCGAGGCAGTCTGTCCCGTGAAAGATTGCGTCACCATGGTCAACGAGGTTTCCTTCACCGATAACTCCAGCCAATGGGAAGCATGGCGCAAAGACAAGACCACTTACAATGTGTGGCTCCAGGACAAGATCCACGCCAAGCACGACCGCTCTCACGGCTTCCGCTACCGCGGGCAGTATCAGGAACAGGTACCCGCAATGCTCGAAATCGCCAAAGGCAACGTGTAAGGCTCGCCAAAGGGAGAATTTACGATGGCAACGGCACTGCAAATTGAGGGGACGGTAAAAACCGAGCTGATCACCGGCAGCGAAGCCATCGCCATTGCTTGCCAGCTCGCCGACGTGGACGTGATCACCGGATATCCGATCCGGCCCTACGACACAGTGATGCAGTACATCGCCAAGCTGGTCGCAAATGGCGACTTCGACTGCGAGTACATCATCGCCGAGGGCGAACATTCGCAGTTTGAAATCGTGAAGCATGCCTCGGCGGTCGGCGCGCGCGTATTCACGGGGAGCAGCGGCGTGGGCTGGATGTACGCCATGGAGTGTTTAACTGTCACACCGTCGCTCAGGATTCCCATGGTGGCAATGGTGGGAAATCGGGCGCTCGACGATCCCGGCGCATTTGGCGTGGAGCACAACGACGCGCTGGTTGTCCGCGACCTCGGCTGGCAGCTTGTCTGGGTCGATACTGCTCAGGAAGCCCTGGATACGGCGCTGATTGCATATCGCGTGGCTGAGGACCGCCGCATCTTCCTTCCATGCGCCATCAGTTGCGATGGCGCTTTCCTCACGCACTCGCAGGGACTGGTGAAGATCCCCACGAAGGATCAAGTCGAATCATTCCTCCCGCGTTATGATCGCGGCAATCTCCTGCTCCACCCCGACAATCCCATCACTGTTGCTCCGCAGGCCAACGAAGACTGGCTGATGGAAATCCGGCGCCAGACCGCGGCGGCCATGGAACGTTCGCAGTCCGTCATCCGCGAAGCCTACCGGGATTTCGAGAAAATCTTCCATCGTAGCTATGGCAATCCGTTTTTCGAGGAATACATGACCGACGACGCGGACGTGGTGCTCGTGGGAATGGGCACGCTATCCACCCCGGTTAAGGTGGCTATCCGCGAGATGCGCAAACAGGGCAAGAAGGTCGGCTTCGTTCGCGTCCGTTGGTTCCGCCCCTTCGCCGCCGAAGAACTCGCCAAGTCGCTCGGCCGCTTCAAAGCGATCGGCGTGATCGACCGTGACTTCTCACTGGGTTCGCCGTATCTCAGCGGCGTTCTCGCAACGGAAATTCGCACGGCATTGTATCCCACTGCGAAACGGCCCCCTGTGATTGGCTTCATTTGCGGCCTCGGCGGGCGCGAAGTCACTTTGCCGGACGTTCACAAGATGAGCGACAACATTTACCAGGCGGCCGAAGGAAAATCCCAGCCGTTGACACAATGGATTGGAGTCCGCGAATAACAAGCACGCATGCCTGCTCCGGATCTGTGCAGTGAGGAGGATTACGAAATGGCTTCCACGATTGAACTATATCCGATTGGAAAGCTCGAGCCCTTCAAGGGTGTAAAAAAGATTCCGCTCGACGAGTTCTTCACCTCCGGCCACCGCACTTGCCAGGGTTGCGAGTCAGCGCTGGTAATGAAGATGATGGCCAAAGCGGCCGGCCCGCGGACAATCGTACTGGGCAGCACGGGGTGCATGTACGTGGCCAACACCACCTACAACAGCACAGCGTGGGTCATTCCCTGGATGCACACGCAACTCGGAGCCAGCGGCGCTGCCGCGCTCGGCACTGCTGCAGGCCTGAAGGCGCAGATGCGTAAGGGCAAAATGAAGAAAGAGCCCATCAATGTGATCGCGTTTTGCGGCGATGGCGGCGGAGCTGACATGGGCCTCTCCGGAATTTCCGCGACCCTGACTCATCCCAACTACAACTGCTTGATTCTGATGTACGATAACGAATCCTATGCCAACACCGACATTCAACTTTCCGGTAGCACCCCCTACGGCGCCAACACGACTTTCAGCCCTCCAGGAAAGGTTCGCCGCATCATGCACCACCGCTGGAAGAAAAACATGGCGGGGATGATGGCGGCGGGCCACCCCGAGTGTAAGTACGTGGCGACTGTCTGCATGTCTTATGGCTTAGCGGCAATGAACAGCGTGCGCAAGGCGCTTACGATCGGCGGTCCCACGTTCATCCATTCGCTCGACCCGTGCCCCAAGGGCTGGGACTACGATCCCATCCTCTCCCACGAACTGGGGGAGCTCGCGGTGACTACCGGCATTTGGCCTCTTTATGAAATCGAGAATCATGTGTTAAAACTCACCGGAAAAACAAAGGAGATCGCCGAGGGTCGCACGCGGCGACTCCCCGTCAGCGACTACCTGCTGAAGCAGGGGCGTTTCGCGCATTTCGAGAAGGAGGATCTCGACTACTTCCAGAACAAGATCGATCAGATGTGGGAGAAGTGGCTAATCCCGGGCGTGATTCCCTTCCGGACGGAGGTCGAAGCGGACAAGCCGCCTGCATGACAGTTTTTTGGTTTTTGGTGAGGGCGACGGCTCCCGCAACTTCCTTCGCGCGTCCCCGTGAGGTCGGGAAGCACAACCATAGGGATTAGCGGGGCGATTCACATTTTCGCGCTGCAAGAACCTATGAGGAGGTGCATCCGTGGCTACTGTTCCTGCGGAAAGAAATTCAGGGCTCCAAGTTCTCCTCGACAACCGCTGGATAATTCTCTTTTTCAGCGTGCTCAGCATGGTGGCAGTGGCTAACTTTCAGTATGGTTGGACACTGTTCGTCAGCCCGCTGCAGAAACACCTGGGAGTAGAGCAGGCTCTCATCCAGGTCACATTCACCGTTTTCGTGCTTCTTGAAACGTGGTTGGTCCCCTTCGAAGGCTGGCTCGTTGACACCTTCGGACCGAGACTTCTCGTTATGCTCGGAGGAGTGCTCGCGGGGTACGGCTGGTATGGAAGTGGAAAGGCCGAGACGCTAACAGCACTGTACCTCTCCTACGCAATCGCAGGGCTCGGTGCCGGCATCGTGTATGGCACGGCTATAGGTAGCGCCCTGAAGTGGTTCCCCGATCATCGAGGACTCGCAGCAGGTCTAACCGCCGCAGGATTTGGCGCCGGGGCTGCGTTCACTGTCGCTCCAATCGCCAATCTGATCGCTTCCGCAGGATATCAGACAGCTTTCATCAGATGGGGGATCATCCAAGGAGCGGTTGTGATAATCGCAGCGCTATTCCTTAAGGCTCCGCCACCTGGATGGTTGCCGCGCACATGGAGGCAAAAGG
>Ga0307479_10004554_pt1 | contig 12683 bp, 11 predicted proteins | sample atmos_gasesECM4C_FD_203743 | JGI IMG/M metagenome (GOLD analysis project Ga0307479, IMG submission 203743) | Hardwood forest soil microbial communities from Morgan-Monroe State Forest, Indiana, United States - atmos_gasesECM4C_515 | ecosystem: Environmental > Terrestrial > Soil > Temperate...
ACGGCCGAAGATCGGCCCGGGAACGCCGTACATGGAAGATGCTTCTGCCTCGTTCCGTGACGCTTTGTCTCGATTCGACTTTGAATCTCGCACTCCCGAGGAACGCAATGCACTGCTCGGGATCCTGCTTACTGACGCGCGCAAGGACGACGCAATGACCCTATGGCACTTGCTCTCGCGCGTCAGCGACGCGGATCGCCCGGGCATCTATGACCGCCTCGCCTCGCTCGCTCCGCCTCCCGCAGGCGTAACTCGCGAAGGTATTCTGCGCCTCGATCGCGCAATGCTGGACGCCTGGTGGAGTTCCTTCGGCTTCGGCGACATCTATTTGTGGCGCATGTATGAGCGAGACTGGTCCAAAACCTCGCAAGATAAAAAATGATTGTTCGTCTCCGCCTGTTACGTTTCTTGCGTCGCCCGAGTCATGACTGGCGTTGCGCCCAACGGCACACGCATCCCGCTGAAGAGAATTGCAAACCATGCCTTGCGCAGCGTATGTTTCTGAAGAGCGAGGGGAACTACCATGCGGATTTCGAGAGTGCAGTTCATTTCATTTCTATTGGCAATCATCTTTTTAGCTCCGCGCGCCTCATTCGTGGCCAATGATTCGCCAGAAATCCCCGTCGTAGATGGTGGGATCGGTCCCTGCCGCGCGGATTTCACTGTAAAGGACGAAGCAGGCAAGCCTATTTATAACGCCACGATCAAAGTCACCCTCAGGTACGGAATATTCAACAAGCGCAAGATGGACCTCGAAATCGGGACAAACAGTGATGGCAAGGCTCGCATCATTGGCTTGCCCGACTCGCCAAAGAAGCCTCTGGAATTCCAGATCAAGAGCGGCACTGTCACGAAGTCAGTCGAGGACGATCCTTCAACCAATTGCACCGCCGTCTACGAAGTCACCCTGTCCGTCCACTAGTCTTTGGATATGTTCGCGCTTTGTCCTCTTCATTCCTGCTTCCGTTAACATCTTTGCACCATCTGGCGTCTTGTCTCCTGAAGTTCGAAACGATTCGAAAGGAGACTTTACAACCCATGACGCGCTCACTGATTCGTTCACTACGTTTTTTCATCGCGATGGTAGCAACATCTCTATCACTCGCTGTTGTCGCCCAGGCCGGTCCGCCGCTTATTTGCCACACCATCGAAATTGGGCAAGCCAAATCGTTGCCCTGGATCAGCCACAACTGGAACCTCACCGGCGGCGAATCTTACGAAACCAAGAACCTCGTCCGGGACACGCTGGAAATTCTCGCGCCAGACACTCCCGTCCTGATTCGTATGGAAACACTGCGCCGCGCCACGCTCTACGCCCGCAAAGATCCCCTCGCCGCAAAAGAACTTCTCGGGCGTCTCCATGCCCGCGCAACTTCCGCGGAATCATCCGGCCACCCCGACGCCCTCGCCTGGTTTGACGTGGGCTATCTCGCGGAAACCTACAAACAGTGGATCGGACAGAATCTGCCGCACATGACCGACGGTATGCGGATGGATGCCAATCCAGCCGCAGGTGTCGACGGCTACGCGCTTGTGAAAAAAGCGCTGGCCCTGCGGAACGCCGCTCTCCATAGCGACGACCCGCAGATGGAATTCGCCGCCGCGCTCGTCACTCTTTCCGGCCCTCAAGCTGAACATCGCGAACACGCCCAGAAAGCCATGGGCGGCGGCAAAAGCGATCCCCTCCTGGCGCAAAACCTGGCCACCCGCTTCTTGGGCCCAAAAACCGAAACCATGTCTCGACTGCTCGCTAAGAACTCAACTGCAAATTAGCGGAAATGAAGGACTCTCTTTTTGTAGGGCGCAGCACTGCCGCGCCCTACACGTCCGAAATGCAAGCCACAATCTAGTCTGCGCCGCAACCAGATTCTCTCAAAAACTCGCCCTTGACTTCTCCCAAACCCTCCGCTATAAACAATATAGCTGCGGTTGTGGCGACACGTGGCGATTTAGGGCAACTTGCTCCACGTAAAAAACTGCTAAAGAGCTTTTCGAGTTTCCCAGAAGACTTTCTGAGACCCTCCGAGCACTTTGGCACGGAGGGTTTTTCGTTGCTTCCCTCCCTGCTGCCCTAATTGAATTCTATGTGCCCGCTTCCCGGCCGTTCGGTGCGTGCCGCCATTTGGTGGCCTTCACTGGTTACAGCTTTCTGATCGTTTGCATAAAGGAACTCGCTTTATGACCACTAACGGGCTTTACGAACTCCGATGTCGAGAATGCGGCAAGACCTGGGGCAACGTTCCCCGCTCATTTTGTGAAGACTGCTTCTCCCCCCTCGAAGTCGCCTACGATTACGACTCCCTTAAAAAAATTGCTCGCCGCGAGAATCTTGCCGGCCGCGACTTCAACATGTGGCGCTATTCCGAGCTTCTCCCTCTTCCCGAATGCTACGTCGGTCCAAACGCCGTCGGCGGCACGCCGCTGGTCGCCTCGCGCAAGCTCGCCGCAAAATGGGGATTGAAGAATCTCTATTTCAAGAATGACGCTGTCTGCTTCCCTTCTCTCTCCTTCAAGGACCGCGTTGTGGCCACGGCTCTCTCAGCTGCGCGCCGTTTTCATTTCACCACCGTCGGCTGCTCTTCGACCGGCAATCTCGCTAACGCCGTCGCTGCGCAAGCCGCGCAACAAGGCTTTGACGCCTGCGTATTCATTCCCGCCGACCTGGAGCCCGCAAAAATTCTCAACACCGCAGTCTACGGCGCGCGCATCGTGCGCATTAACGGCAACTACGATCACGTGAACCGCCTCTGCGCCCAAATCGCCGACCGCTTCCAGTGGGGCCTCGTCAACGTCAACCTGCGCCCCTACTATTCCGAAGGCTCGAAAACGCACGGCTACGAAATTGCCGAACAGCTCGGCTGGACGTTGCCCGATAACGTTGTCGTGCCCATGGCTGGCGGCTCGCTGATCACGAAGATTGCGAAAGCGTTCCGTGAACTGGTCACCCTTGGCTGGGTCGAAGCCAAGCCTGTGAAATTCTTCGGCGCGCAAGCCACCGGCTGCTCGCCAATCTCCGATGGAGTGAAGCGCAATCTTGCGCGCTTCGAGCCGCAAAAGCCCAACACCATCGCGCGCTCGCTCGCCATCGGCAATCCCGCCGACGGCCCGTTCGCCATAAAGCAGATTCGCGATTCCAGCGGCTGGGCCGAAGACATCTCCGACGCCGAGATCGTCGCCGCCATCAAGCTGCTTGCCGAAACGGAAGGAATTTTCACCGAGACCGCTGGCGGCGTGACCGCAGGCGTCACGCAAAAACTAATCGCGCAAGGTCGCATCAAGCCCGACGAAACTACCGTCGTCTGTATCACCGGCAACGGCTTGAAAACCACCGACGCGATCGCCGCCGAATTCCCGGCAACCGAAGCCATCGCCCCGCGTCTCGAAGCTTTCGAGGCTTATCTCGATGCGCAACTTGGCGCCACCGCAGGCGCTAAGGCTTAAATGGAAACCAACTAAGGAGAATTAGAAAATGCCAGTGACCATCGAAATTCCCACCGCGTTCCGTCGCTTCACCGACGGCGCCCCGAACGTAGACTGTAGCGCGGCCACCATCGCCGACGCCCTCAACGAGCTTACTTCGCGCTTTCCCGACCTCTCCCGCCACGTGCGCGACGATCAGGGCCAGATACGCCAATTCCTCAACGTCTATCTCAACGAGGAAGACATCCGCTTTCTTGGCGGCGAATCCTGCTCCCTCAAGGAAGGCGATCGAGTTCTTCTCGTTCCTTCGATTGCCGGCGGTTGCTAGACAATTGCCCCGCTTGAGCTTCCCCCCGCCGCAACTTTTCTTGCCGCGCGGTGTTTCTAGCAGTATGAGGCCAAGACTTCTCATTTACGCTATCGCTTCCCTGCTCCTTCTGGCGTTTCACGCCCCCGTGCGAGCCGTAGTTTCTCTTTTCTCGGAAACTCGTGAAATCTAGAACACTCTCCGCATGGAATCTCCGTGGCCTGTTTCTTGATTGATTCGACGTAAATTTGCCTACAACAAACTCAGTTGCTTGCTTTCGAGTTCCAGAAGCATCTTCTTCGCGGAGAGGCCGCCTCCAAAACCCGTCAAGCTGCCATCGCTGCCAATGACGCGGTGGCACGGGATAATGATCGGAATGGGATTGTTCCCGTTCGCCAATCCTACTGCGCGCACGGCTTTGGGATTGCCGATGCGCTCCGCGAGCTGTAAGTAGGAAATAGTCTCTCCATAGGGAATGGAGCGCAGTGTGTTCCAAACGTGAAGTTGGAACTCCGTTCCTTCCAGCGCCAATGGCAGATTGAATTCTTTCAACTCGCCACGGAAGTAGGCCTGCAATTGACGTATGACTTCGGCGAAGGGTGCTTTGTCCTGCTTCCAGTCGGCTTGTGGCGGCTCTGCATGCTTGCTGCTCTCGAAGCTCACCAGCCGCAAAGCATCCGCATCGCCCGCCATCACCAACTTTCCGACAGGACTTTCAAACGTTGCGTAATAAACCGCGCTCATTTCTCTGTCCTTCACAAAAATCTCCGGCTCTCGGCCATTGATTTCATGACTGCCGTGCTTCGTCGCCGGCAGATGCCCCGGCGTACGGACTCTCAGCCCGGTATCGCTTCTCGAATTCTTCGCGCGTGCACATCGTCTTTATGTCAACGATGCGGTCCACGGCCAGGATGCCGTCGAGATGGTCGATTTCGTGTTGCAAAAGTTCCGAAAGATTCCGCTCTTCGCCAGCCAGAACTTCGTGCCACTCCGCCCGCAAATTCTGGTAGCGCAACTTTGATCTCGCGATGCCGCTCCACTTGCATGAAGATCGACAAGAAACTCAAGCACGCATCCCATGCCACGACCGTCTCCACGCTTCGCCACGTGATTTCCGGGTTCACCAGCGGCCACGGGTCTTCCCCGGGCAATCTCAGAAAAATCACGCGCAAATTCGTGCCAATTTGCGGCGCAGCGATTCCCCGGCCATAGCCCGTCGTCTTCCTCCAATACGCGAGCGTGTCAGACAGATCCTCGACCCAGCCGCGGATTTCCGGTGCCGCCGGATCGTTCACTTTCTTCGCCACTTCGCGTAGTCCAGGATCCCCAAGTTGCAACCCCGTTCGAATCGCCATGATATATTTCTCTTCTCTGCGTCCTCTGTGAACTCTGTGTTCTCCGCGCTAAAATCCTTTACGGTCTTTCCCAATGCCCCGATTCTCCCGCCCGGAACACCGCCTCAATCACCGCCATGTTCGCAATAGCATCTTCCAGAGGCACTGGAACCTCGCTTCCTTCTCGAATCGCTCTCGAGAAAGCGTCCCCCTGCACCGTATACTGATCGCAAACCGGAATCGTCTCCATCCGGATTCCTCCTCCAAACACGTCTCGCCCATCATCAATAAAAATCTTCGTAGGACGATCCGGCGGCGCATTGAATGGTATCTCTATTTCGATTCGCCCGGTTGTTCCCAGGAATTGCATCCGTTGATACGGCACGAGCTGCGTGCTGCAGGTGAATACCGCTTGCCCGGACGGGAATTCCAATATCGCCGACGCCAATCGGTCTGTCCTGAAGTCCGGATCTCGCTCAATCAATCCCAGCACGCTCACCGGCTCCTGGCCAAAAATAAAACGCGACATCGTAATCGGGTAGCACCCGATATCCATCAGCGCGCCTCCGCCCCATTCCACCTTGTTCCGCACGTTCTCAGAGTCCCGGTTAAAGTAACTGAACGCGCCTACAATCGCCCGCAAGTCTCCAATCACCCCTTTGCGAATCAGTTCGCGCGTCCTCAGCCATTGCGGGTGCGTCTTCACCATGAAGGCCTCGCCGATCTTCACGCCGCACCGGTCACGCACTTCCAGCAGCGTCTTCGCCTCCGCCACGTCCAGGCTCAGCGGCTTCTCGCACAGCACGTGCTTTCCCGCTTGCGCCGCTTTGATGGACCATGGCACGTGTAAGTGATTCGGCAGCGGGTTGTACACCGCTTCAATCCCCTCGTCCGCCAGAAGCTCTTCGTACGACCCATACGCTTTTGCTATTCCCAGTTTTTTCGCCGCATCCTCCGCCTTCTTCAAATCCCTGGACGCAATCGCCGCGATCTCGTTCCACTCCCCTTTCTGCATTCCCGGAATTACTTTCCGCGTGGCGATCGACGCCGCTCCCAGCACCCCCCATTTCACCTTTTCCGGTTTCGCCACTTTTCTCCTCCGCCTCACTGCCACTTCTATCACGCCGGCCCGCCCCATCCAACATCTGCCCCATCCAACTCTTCCTACGCGCCGGTTTGGCTGCTATTATCGCGCCTACGGCTTGCGCTAACCGCGGGCCCGCGGGACCTTGCTCTCAAGCCCTACTCTTAAGGAGGATAATTCGTATGCGCAAAGGAATCACCATCCTGTTGTTCGGGATGCTCGCTCTATGCGCGCCGCCGGCCGCCAACAGGCTGTGGGGGCAAGCGGAGAAGAAAGACGCCGTGCCGGATCCTGCCGTCAAGGTCGGAGACATGGCGCCGGATTTTACGCTGATGGACACGCACCGCAACCAGGTGTCCTTGCATGACTTCCGAGGCAAGAAAAACGTCGCCCTAGCGTTTTACATCTTCGCCTTCACCGGTGGTTGAACCAAGCAAATGCAGAACTTCCAGCAGAACCTCGCCAAGCTGGAAGCTGCAGACACCCAAGTCTTGGGTGTTAGCATGGACAGCCCCTTCAGCAACGCCGCGTGGGCAGAGAAAATCGCCGTCACCTTCCCGTTGTTGAGCGATTGGGGCGGTGACGTCACCAAGCAGTACGGCCTTTACAATCCCAAGTACAAAGCGGCTCGCCGCGTTAACTACCTCATCGACAAGAGCGGCAAAGTCGTCGAAATGCAAATCGACAACGACGCTGTCGATCCAACCAAAATCGTGACCCTCTGCGAGCGCCGCAAAACCAAAGAATAACGGCTCCGCGGGCCGCAACGGAGCGCTCTATGCCTCGAGCCCACATCCAAGGGAGAGTCATGTTTCATAGCGCTGTGAGGCGAGTTGCAAAGAGCGTAGTCGGAATTATGGCAACTTGGACGGACGAGAAGAATCCGCCGGTCATGATTCGGAGCCGCCTCGTTGGAAGCGGCCTTTTCTTAGCAGACAACCTGGCAATTCCTACTAAGCATGTAACTGACGCCGTCATTCAAGACGGAGGAATATACAAGTTTGATGGCGTTGAATGGATGGGTGTACTGCCTTGCGACGGGTTCGACGAGACCGGCCTTATAGTAAAACCAAGGTTCCTCTGAGGCCGCTTCTTGTCCGCATCGTCAAGTCAGGACGCCTCAGTGCTCTTAGTGCCCAACTCCAACGCAAGACCCGTTGGAATAGCGAAAAAGCGCCCAAAATCGGTGATAGTGTGGGAGCCTTAGGATATCCGCTGGCCGAAAATATGCCACTGAGCATCCGCGGGAGACTGCGGTTCGCCGGAGGCTTCATTAGTCACGTCGGCACCTCACAATTCCCCGGAGAACGTGCAGAATTCAACGCATTCGAACTGGATACGATGTTCATACCAGGAATAAGCGGTGGACCTGTTTTTAGTCCCGACGGTAGGATTTTTGCTCTAACCCACGGGACCATGACGCTTGGCGGTGGCCTTATCGGACTGTCTGTGGCCGTTGGAATCACCGGTTTGCTGCCACTAATGCGGGACTCACTCACTGCTATCAAGACGCTGTTGAATCAGAAAACACCGCCAAAGTCCAGTGAGGCTTCGGCGTGATTGGGTGTGTAGCACCGAAGTAAAACGGACCTCATTTCCCTCCTGGCAACGCACTCTCGAACTCATATTTCCCCGATCCTACTTCCACGACCACATCATCGCCCGCTTGCCGCGCTCCCGAGAGATCCGCGCGCCCCGTCAACGGCTTTCCTCCGTCAGTCACTTGTTCGAGCTTCGCCTTTGGCAATCGCAAAGTCGCGGTCGTATTCGCCGGGACTTCTACACGCAGCGCCATCTTTCTATCGGCGAGTTTCCAGCCCGACTCCACGTGTCCGTACATGGTTTCCACCGACGCCTTTGCATGCGTCAATCCGCCCCCAGGGCGAGGTTGAATCAAGATGTGTTTGTACCCCGGCTGCTTCTCATCGATCTCGATCCCGGCCACTACGCGGTACATCCAGTCGCCAATCGCACCATACGCATAGTGATTGAACGAATTCATGGAGGGATTCTGAAAGCTGCCGTCCGGCTTGATTCCATCCCATCTCTCCCAAATCGTTGTCGCGCCTTTGGTTACTGGATACAGCCACGAAGGGTATTCCTTCCGGTTCAGCAGCAGGTAAGCGTCATCCAGATAGCCGTAGTCGCTCAAAGCCTGGCACAGCACCGGCGTGCCCAGGAACCCGGTCGTCAAATGTCCGAATTTCTTCACCTCCGCCGCCAGTCGCGCTGCTGCCTCCGGTCTCATGGTTTCAGGGAGCAGTTCAAACGCGAGCGCCAGCGCGTACGCCGTCTGCGTGTTTGAGGAGAGCCGTCCTTTGGACGTCACGAATTCTTCCTGAAACGCTCTCTTGATCTTATCTTCGAGTCTTTCGTATTCCGCGGCGTCTTCTGTCTTCCCCAACACTTTTGCCGTTTTTGCCAGCAAGGCGGTCGAGTGCGCAAAATATGCGGTCTGAATCAGGTCCTTGTCCGTGGTCGCTCCCGGATAATCTGCCCGGGTCGTCGCGAATGCCAGCCAGTCGCCAAAGCTGAAACCGCCTTTCCAGAGGTAGCTTTCCCCAGCCTGGTGCCGCATGTACTCCACCCAAGCCTTCATGCTTGGATACTGTTCCTCCAGAATTCGCCTATCTCCAAACGCCTCGTACATGGTCCACGGCAGCACGACCGCCACGTCTGCCCAACCCGCTGACGCCGCTTCCCCTTTCCGCGTCTCGTGCGAAAGCACATTGGGGATCACAAACGGCACGGCTCCATCATCCTCCTGGTCCAGCGCCACGTCTTTTAGCCACTTCGAATAAAACCCCGCGGTATCGTGATTGAACGATGCGGTCCCCGCAAACACTTGCGCGTCCCCTGTCCATCCCAAGCGTTCGTCGCGCTGCGGGCAGTCCGTCGGCACGTCCACAAAATTGCCTTTCTGCCCCCAGATAATATTGTGTTGCAATTGGTTCAGCAGCGAGCTGGAGCTTTCAAAAGTTCCGGTCCTGGCCATCGCAGAATGCACCACCACTCCGGTAAAATCCTCCGGCTTCACTTCGCCTAGCCAGCCGCTCACGGCCACGTAACGAAACCCCTGAAACGTAAAATGCGGCTGATAAATTTCCGGCCCTTGCCCTTTGGTCGTGTAGCGAATCTTTTCCTGTGCCGAACGCAGATTCTCTGTATAGAAATTTCCGGCACTGTCCAGCACCTCCGCATGCCGCAAAGTAATCGTCGTCCCCGCGGGCGCGTTCACACGGAACCTCATCCACCCCACCATGTTCTGCCCCATGTCGATGACCGTGTCGCCTGCTGGCGTCTTCAGTATTTTCGCTGGCTGGATCTCTTCGATCTCCTTGACCGCAGGGCCCGCTTGCGCCCCCACTTTGGCCTTCGGCGCGTCTATCACCGTTACGCTTTTCCATTCCTTGTCGTCGTATCCGGCTTCTTTCCATCCCGTTTTCTCCAGCCGCGCGTCGTAGGTCTCCCCGTTGTAAATGTCGGATTCCAATATCGGTCCAGTCGACGCTTTCCACTTCTCGTCGGTTCCGACAATCTCTTGCGTCCCATCGGTGTAGCGGATCACCAGTTGCGTTAGCAGTGCTAGTTTTTTGCCGTAGCTGTTTCTCTTGTCACCCCACGCAATCCTTCCGCGAAACCATCCGTCTCCCAGCATCGCGCCCCAACAGTTCTGACCATTCTTCAGCATGCCGGTCACGTCGTAGGTCTGGTATTGGTAACGAAAATCATATGAGGTCCATCCCGGCGTGAAGTATTCGTCTCCCATGCGCTTCCCGTTCAATTCCATTTCGTAAAGCCCCATCGCTGTGGCGTAAAGGCGCGCCCGTTCCACTTTCTTTTTGACCGAGAACTCTCTCCGCAGCATCGGCGCCGGATTCGATTTCGTCTCATCCTCCTCCAGGTTCGGCGTAATCCATTTCGCTTTCCAATCCACCGGCTCCAACAGTCCCATCTCCCAGTGCGCGGTTTTGCTCCAGCCTGTCAAATGCCCGTGGTTATCCGCAACGCGCACCTGCCAGTAATAAACCTTCCCGCTTTCGAGCGCGGGCCCTCCGTATTCCACTTGGATGGAAGCGTCCGACACTTGCTTTCCGCTTTCCCAAATCGGCTTTCCCTTCGCCAACTGTTCTTCCGATCCCGCCACGCGCACGTCGTAGCTGGTTTGCGCCACTCCCCTCTCCGAACTCTCCAATTGCCAGCTCAGTCGCGGTTTCCTCACGTCAATCCCAGCCGGATCCACTTTGTATTCGCACCGCAAATTCTTCACAGCGAGCGGCGTCTGCGCGCGTCCTGCTCCGGCGCTAGCCAGCACTACTACAGTTACCCAAGCCGCAGTGATCGGTTTCCAGTTCATCCCCAGCCTCCTCTAAGCCCGCCATCCTACATCTTCTTCATTCCTTAGCACTCGCCCAAACTGTTCAATGGGCCCAACGACCGCTCAGTCATCAATTCCGGCCATTCCCTGCAAATCACTTAGCCAAACCTTACTTCCATGCTATGCCCTTGTGTGATTCTCGCTCAACACCCTCAAACATCTGCCTTACATGCACACCTTGCTCTTCTAGATCCCGTCCTCCGTATACTCTTCCAAGTTCCGTATCCTGTAAGTCCTCTGTTTGCCTCTCTTACGAAAACTGCCGGGGGTGTACCCCAACAATTCCCATTTCGGATTTCTTGCGCCTCGCGCTTGCAACCTCATCCTCCCATTTGCCTCTCCCAACAGGAGTGCTAGAATCCGAATGGAAACACCATGACACCTGACAATTCACGCAAGACGCTCTATCAAAAAATCTGGGACTTCCACGTCGTTCACGAGCAGTCCGGCCAGCCCGCGATCATCTATATCGACCGCCACCTCATCCACGAAGGCACTTCGCCGCAGGCTTTCGCCGGGCTTCGCGCTGAAGGCCGCAAAGTCCGCCGCCCCGATCTCACTTTCGCGGTAATGGACCATTCGGTCTCCACGACCGACCGCACGCTGCCCATCCTCGATAACGACGCCAAGCTCCAGTTCGATGCCTTGGAGAAAAACTGCCGCGAATCCGGCGTCCGCCTCTTCGACATGAACAGCAAGAATCAGGGCATCGTGCACATCATCGGCCCGGAACTGGGCATCACGCAGCCCGGCCAGACCATTGTTTGCGGCGACAGCCACACCTCCACGCACGGCGCTTTTGGCACGCTGGCGTTCGGCATCGGCACCAGCGAAGTCGAGCACGTCCTTGCAACGCAATGTCTCGTGCAATCGCGCTCCAAGACTTTGCACATCCTTGTCAATGGAAAGCGCCCCAAAGGCGTCACCGCCAAGGACTTGATACTCGCCATCATCGGTAAAATCGGCATCGGCGGAGGCAACGGCCACGTCGCGGAATATGGCGGCGAAGCCATTCGCGCGCTTTCGATGGACGGCCGCATGACCGTCTGCAACATGACCATCGAAGGCGGCGCGCGCGCCGGCATGATCGCGCCGGATGAAACCACTTTCGCTTATCTCGAAGGCCGTCCCTTTGTGCCGCGCGGCAGGGCGTTTCAGGAAGCCGTCGAGCGCTGGAAAACACTGCGCAGTGACGACGGCGCTAAATTTGACACGACCATCGAGCTACACGCCGAGCAAATCGCTCCGCAAGTCACCTGGGGCACGAATCCCGGCATGGTTACGAGCGTCACCGCGCGCGTCCCCGATCCGCATGACTTCAACGATCCGAACGATCAGAAGGCCACGGAAAGCGCTCTCAAATACATGGGCCTAAAAGCCGGCACGCCCATCGTGGACATTCCCGTGGACCGCGTGTTCATCGGCTCGTGCACCAATTCGCGCCTCGACGATCTCCGCGCGGCCGCGCATTTTGTCGCCGGCAAGCATGTGGCAAAAAATATCAAGCAGGCGTTGATTGTTCCCGGCTCTCGCGGGATCAAGTCGCAGGCCGAAAAAGAAGGCCTCGACAAAATTTTCCGCGAAGCCGGCTTCGAGTGGCGCGACGCCGGATGCAGCATGTGCATCGGCATGAACGCCGACGTTCTGCCGCCGCACGAGCGCAGCGCCAGCACGTCGAATCGCAACTTCGAAGGCCGCCAAGGCAAAGACAGCCGCACGCACCTGGTCAGCCCCGTCATGGCCGCAGCCGCCGCCATCGCTGGCCATTTTGTGGATGTACGTTCACTCGACGTTCCGTCAGTCGAGTGAACGTGGTTTCAAGCCAAATGTTTTAGGTTTTTCAGGAGCTTCGACGCATGCAACCGTTTTCAACGCACACCGGCATGGTGATGCCGCTCGACAAAGTCAATGTCGACACCGACCAGATGGTGCCCAAACAATTCCTGAAAGCTCTCACGCGCGAAGGCTTCGGGCGGATTCTTTTTTACGATTGGCGCTATCTGCCCGGCGAAAAGCCCAATCCAGAATTTGCTCTGAATTTTCCGCGCTACAAAGGCGCATCCGTTTTGCTCGCGCGCGCAAACTTTGGTTGCGGCTCCAGCCGCGAACACGCCCCCTGGGGCGTGAAAGATTACGGCTTTCGCGTCATCGTCGCGCCGA
>Ga0307479_10004555_pt1 | contig 12683 bp, 12 predicted proteins | sample atmos_gasesECM4C_FD_203743 | JGI IMG/M metagenome (GOLD analysis project Ga0307479, IMG submission 203743) | Hardwood forest soil microbial communities from Morgan-Monroe State Forest, Indiana, United States - atmos_gasesECM4C_515 | ecosystem: Environmental > Terrestrial > Soil > Temperate...
CCAACGTTTGAGAGACCCAGTCCTCACAAGTCCAGCGAACCCCGCACTTCATCTGGGAAATCCGTTAGAATCAGTGGCACCGAATTGCACCAGACTCCATAAGCTCCCGAAAGTAAGGAAAGAAATGAAAAGACTGTTGATTCTGTGCGTAGTTGCCTGTCTCACCGTCTCCATGTTTGCCAAGGACGAAGATCAAGACCAGAACAAGGCGGAAGACCGGGTCAAAGCTGCCGGCACCGTTTTGGAGGAGATCGAGTCCGCGCCCGACCAGGGCATTCCGGAAGAGGTCCTGGGATCAGCCGAATGCGTGGCCGTAGTCCCCACTATGCTCAAAGGCGGATTCATCGTCGGCGCTCGTTACGGGCGCGGCGTTGCCAGCTGCCGTACCCCGAAGGGCTGGAGCGCTCCCGCGTTCTTTACGATCAAAGGCGGTAGCTTTGGTCTGCAGATTGGCGCTCAGGCGGTCGATCTGGTGATGCTCATCATGAACGACGATGGCATGAGAAACCTGCTCAGCAGCCAGTTCAAGCTGGGTGCGGATGCCAGCGTGGCCGCTGGACCTGTGGGCCGGCATGCCGCCGCCGATACCGACTGGAAACTGAAGGCACAAGTGCTCAGCTATTCGCGGGCGCGTGGACTCTTCGCCGGCCTGGAGTTGAGCGGCGCCGCCATCGGCCAGGACAAAGACGCTACGCGCGAGTTCTACGGCCGTATGGTGCCCTTCAAGACTTCCCTCAAAGGCAACATCGAGCCGCCCGCGAAGTCGTTTCCATTCCTGAATACGCTGGCCAAGTGGGCCAAGTCGGCGTCGGAAAAGAAGTAGCGCGGGGTCGAGAAGTCCAAGCCGGAGAGTTTCTTTGCCATCCACCAACGTGGACGCGCTGTCATGATCGGGTGGTGTCCTGCTTTTGACCTCGAAGATGCGGAAGCTGCACGAAGGAAGCCTTAAGACTCGCGACTTCGTGTAACTTCGTGTCCCTTCGGGATTCATGGATTTGGACACGACCTGCGATTGGCACACTCACGTTTGACAACCAGTTTTCCACCTTGCTACGGTCACCAGTTTCTCGAACATGCGTCAGCGACTCGAGTACGCGCTTGCGTGGCCTCTCATCAAAGTTCTGAGCCTGCTGCCGCGTCCCTTGTCGAGGGCGGCGGCGATTTCGCTGGCCTGGCTGGTCTATTTCCTGCATGGGCGGCTGCGGCACGTCGGCATGCGCAACCTGACCCTGGCCTTTCCAGAAAAAAAACGCGGCGAACGTGCCCACATTTTGCGTGGAGAGTTTACCTCGCTGGGCCGCCAGTTGGCCGAGGTCTGCCAGTTTCCCAGATACACACTGGAAAACGTGAGCCGGGTGGTGGTGTACGACGGCTTCGAGAACTACGAACGCGCCTTCACGCGCGGCAAAGGCGTCTTGTTTCTCACTGCGCATTTTGGCGGTTGGGAACTTTCCGCGTTCGTGCACTCGCTGCACGGTCATCCCATGCATGTTGTAGTCCGCAATCTGGACAATGTCTATCTGGATCGCCTGATCCAGAGCTATCGCTCCATGCACGGCAATGCCACCGTGAACAAGGACAACTTCGTGCGTGGCTTGCTGGCCGCAATGAAGGCAGGTGAGGTCGTGGGCATTCTGATGGACACCAACATGACCCCGCCGCAGGGCATCTTCGTGAATTTCTTCGGCGTTCCCGCATGTACCGCCAGCGGCCTGGCCAGAATCGCGCTCCGCACCGACGCCGCGGTCATTCCGACTTTCACCATCTGGGACCCGACGCTGCGGAAATACCGGCTGCGATTCGATCCTGCGGTCAATCTATTACGCAGCGGAAACGACGAAGACGATATCGTCTCCAACACCCAACTGTTTACGAAAATTACGGAAGACTATGTGCGCCGTTATCCTGAGCAATGGCTATGGGTCCATCGACGCTGGAAGACGCGGCCGCCGGGGGAGCCGGGCCTGTACTGAGAAGGCGGCACTTGGCAATTGGCATTCAGCTAAGTGCCAATTACTAATTGCCAAGTGCTGCCGTCAAAACCAATCGCTCCGATACGCGATCCACCAGCTGGCGTAAACGATGGGGAGGGTTGCCGCCAGCGCCCACCAGAGGGGCAGGACGAAGTCCGCCACCAGCCCCAGCAAGGTGAAGGTGATCCAGAAGATCTTCTTCTCCATGCATTCATTTTAGACTCGGTTAGCGTCCATGCTTCGCTACAAAGGACGCTCAGCTACACGAAGGGGGCCCCTGGAAATCGCACCTTCGTGTATCTATGTGTCCTTCGTGGTTGACGAATCTGGGACATCGCTCGAACCGTTAGATCTCGGATCGGATTGGCCGATCAGCTTTTCTTTCCTCCGACAAACGTATACAAAGATGCCATGAGGCACTCGCTCAAGTCGGTTGCCGAAGCAGTACAGGCACAGCTCGTGGGAGACGGTGCCGTCGAAGTCGGCGGAGTCGCCAGCATTGCGCAGGCGTCCCCGCTGGACCTGGTGTTTGTGGAGGACGAAAAACATCTGCGCTTGGCGCTGGAATCGCGCGCAGCGGCCGTAGTCGTGGGTAAGTTTGCCGCGGAAAAAGACAGCACAAAGCCCCTGCTGATTTCAGCGCAGCCCAAGCTGGCATTTGCGCGCGTCGCAAGATTTCTTTTTCCTGCGCCGGATCGCCGTCCGGGAGTTCACCCCAGCGCGGTGTTACACGCCTCAGTTCGACTCGGGAAGGCCGTAAGCGTAGGCGAGCGGGCCGTAGTCGGCGAAAGCGCTGAAATCGGCGATCAGACCTGGATTGGCGCCGGGACCGTAATTGGTGCCGATGTCCGCATCGGTTGCGATTGTGAACTTTATCCCAATGTGACGGTCTATCGCGGAGCGCGGCTGGGCGACCGAGTGATTGTTCATGCCGGTGCGGTGCTGGGCAGCGATGGCTTCGGATACGTCCGCGACCAGGCGAACGGGCGTTACGAGAAATTTCCCCAAGTCGGGCGTCTCGAAATCGAAGACGACGTAGAAATCGGAGCGAACACAACTATCGATCGGGGCGCTCTCGAAGTGACTCGCATCGGGCGCGGCGCCAAGATCGACAACCTGGTTCACATCGGGCACAACTGCCAGATCGGGGAAGATGTGGTGATCGCCGCACAGACCGGCCTTTCCGGCAGTATCGTGATCGAGAAAAATGTCGTGCTCGGCGGCCAGGTAGGCATCGGCGAACACGCCCGCATCGAAGAAGGAGTGATGCTGGGTGGCCAAGGTGGCGTCCTTCCCAACAAAGTATTGCGCGGAAAGGGAGTAGCGTTCTGGGGAACTCCGGCGCGTCCGGTGCGTGAATACTTGAAGCAGTTGGCGGCGTTGGCGCGGTTGGCGAGGAGAGAGTAAACGTTCAAGAACGTCCTTGGCCGTTGGTCGTTGGTCATTGGCCATTTGCTAACAGCTGGGATCTTGCCAACGACCAACGACCAAGGACCAACGACCAAGGACCGTTCTTAACCCATGTCCCTTATCGTCATCGGCGGACACTCTCGCAACGTGGGCAAGACCAGCGTGGTGGCGGGTTTGATCGCGGCTTTGCGGGAGTACGATTGGACGGCGCTCAAAATCACGCAGTACGGGCACGGCGTGTGCTCGAAGGATGGCGAGCCGTGTCACTGCGCGACCGATGATCACAGCTGGGCAATCTCTCAGGAGCAGGACAGCTCCGGAAAATCTGATACCTCGCGTTTTCTGGCCGCCGGGGCTGCGCGTGCCTGGTGGGTGCGGACGGAGCAGGGACGTTTGGCGGAAGCCATGCCCACGATTCGTCGCAAGCTGGCCGAGTGCGAGAACGCGATCCTGGAGTCGAACAGCATTCTCAAGTTCCTGCGCCCGGATCTCTACCTCACGGTCCTCGATCCCGCGACCGCAGACTTCAAGAAATCAGCACAGGAGTTCATGGATCGGGCGGACGCGGTCATTCTGCACGAAAGGAAGGGCCAGCCGGCGTGGCGCGAAGTCTCACTAAAACCGGTGGCTGGGTTGCCCCTGTTCCCCATCTGCCCACCCGAATATGTGACACCTCAGTTGGTTGAATTTGTTAGAGAGAAGGTAAGAAAAAGATAACCACAGAGTACACAGAGGATCACAAAGGAATACTTGGGATTTTTCTCCGTGATCCTCTGTGCCCTCTGTGGTTAGCTTTAGGGTTATGACGCCGTCTCCCATCAAACCCTTAATTCCCATCGAGGTACTCAGTCAGGTTGACATCCGGGTCGGAACAATTCTCGCGGTGACCGACATGCCCAACTCTGACAAACTGGTTCAACTGCGAGTGAGCTTCGGCGATCACGAACGCACCATTGTGGCTGGCATGAAGACAGAACGCGCCGATCCGCGCGAGATCGAAGGCAAGCAGGCGCTGTTCGTGTTGAACCTGGAGCCGCGCAAGATGCGAGGCGTATTGTCGGAAGGAATGCTCTTCGATATCGGCTACGCCGACGGCGTGCGTCCTGTACTGGCGGTGCCGGAGAGTCCAGTGCCGGACGGTACCCGAGCAGGCTAGGTCTTGCCCGACCGCCCGATTTCCCACGCCTTGGCGTATTTCCAGGAAACGTAGACCGCATGGTAAAGATGCAGCAGCAGTCCTTCGCGGCCGTCAAGAAAACCTAACCGAAAAAAATAGTTGTAGACAAAAGTGAGCCAAGGCCGGATCGCGATGTTGATCACGCTGAAACCGGTATGCCCTTCGGCCACGGCCATTTCCGCGCCCAGCGAAGAATAGCGATTCATGTGCTCGATGTAATCTGAAAGGGTCGGGTAGGAATGATGGAGGATTGAGCCCTGCTTCAGCAAGGCAGTGGGGCCGGTAACTTTCACCGTCTCGTGCACGGCGCGGTCTTCAACCCGGCCACAACCGCGGCGGAATAGTCGCAGCTTCGGGTCCGGCCAGAAGCCTCCATGGCGGATCCATCGGCCCAAAAAATGATTCTTGCGCGGAATAGAAATGCCGTTAACTTCTCCCGCCTTTTTCATCTCTACGCAATCCGCAAGCTCGGCCTGGGCACCTTCCATCATGAAGAGATGAACATCGGTCTGCTTTTGAAGTGCATCTACCCTCTCCAGGCTCTCCCACGTCTTCACCAGTGTTTGCTGTAGTTGCTGGTCCAGTTCCTCGTCGGCATCCAGACTCAGAATCCAGTCCCCGGTCGCTTTCTCGATTGCGGAGTTTTTTTGTGTCGCATAACCCTTCCAGGCTTCCTCAACAACCTTGGCGCCGAATGATTTTGCTATTTTCACCGTGCGATCGGTCGAACCTGAGTCCACGATGATGATTTCCCCGGCTCCGTCGCGCACCAGCGGGCGCACACTCTCAAGCGTGCGCCCCAGATTGGCTTCTTCGTTATAAGTGATCAAAACCACGGAGAGCTTCACGCGGAGAGGATAAACCGTAAGGCTGCAGTCGCGGAATGCCCGCAGGGATGCCTCTATCTTCGCGACCAAGTAGGCAACCGATGCCCTCGTCCGGCTAGGCGAACGAAGCTGGCCGAAGCTGCGGAGCGTTGCTCCGCTGGGCAGGTGAGGACACCTGCCCCTACGCGGATCATTGGACTATTTACTGTGGCGGAGGCGTTGTCGCCGGAGTTGCTTGCGGCATCACCGAGGTTGGTACATCCTGCCGCGGCGCTACAAACGGGATAGCCGGCATGTGCGTTACTTCGCCGCGTTCAGCATCGGCAATCATGATGCCCGCGTGATCCAACAGGAGCCCGGTCGCGCGATCGAGTTCCACCTGGGCCTTTTCATACGCAGCCATCGCCGACACCAGCGTGGATTCGGCTTGCGCCAGGGCGCTCTGGTTCTGCAATACCAGTGTCGTAGTGGAAGCGCCCAGGGCATATTTCTTCTGTTCCGCGTCTAGTGACTGGTGTCCCAGGTCAACCGCGGCCTGGGCAGAGGCGACGCTCGCCCGGTTTTGTGTCACCGAGAACTGGGCGTTGCGCACTTCGATGCGGACCTGATTTTCCAGTTGCTGCAGCCGCATCTGTGACTGGCGATATTCGAGTTCAGACCGGATCTGGGTAGCCTGAGCCACCCGGTTGCGCAAGGGAATGGTCAAGCTCAAGCCCACACCCTTATCGGGTGCGCTGGAATCGACCAACTGACTCAGTGCATTGCTGTAGCCCACCGGACCGCCATTGCGGAATGGGGGCGCTGCCCGAGCGGGATCAAAGCAGCTCTCGAAAGGGCCGCTGGTCGGGGTACAGGCGGGGAGGGCCACATTACCTCCGATGCCTGTTCCTCCGTAGTAAGCGAAAAGGTCGAGACTCGGCAGGAGCGAGTTTCGAACTGCCTTGTTACTGATCTCGGTGTTCGCGAGGTTGATGCGTGCTTCCGCCAGTTCGGCGCGGTGGCTGAGCGCGTCATTGACCAGGTCCTGTGTCGGAACGATGGGCTCCGTTTCCGGCAATCGCATGGTGGAAGTCGGAATCACCTCCGCGTCCGCCAGCCTCGGATCCACCAGGGTGCGGCTGAGCGCGTTCTTCATCAGCAATTGCTGTAACTGCAGGTTGGTCTGGGCCACAGTCAAGGCTTGTTGATCGGTGGCGACGGTGCTCTGCGCGCGAACTGTCTCAATCGGCGCCAGAGTGCCGATTTCCACCTGCTTCTTGGTGTCCGAAAGGGTCTTCTGGGCGAAGGCGAGGGATTCATTCTGCACTCTTACGTTTTCGTAGGCGAACAGCAGGTCCCAATAGATGTTTTCGATCTGGTCGACGGTAGTGATAACTTGCAGCCGGAATGCGACATCGGAAATTTCCCGGTTATTTTTGGCAATCCGGATAAACCGCGTATTGGGCGCAAAGCCGAAACCCTGGAGAAGGTGCTGGGTCAGTCTGGCCTGAAGTCCTGAGCTTATCGCGGGGCTGTACGTGGCGGTGGGATTGTCCGTCGTGGTGTGCGTGTTGTTGAATCCCACTGACAAGTTGGTACCCGTCTTGAACCCCTGCAGATAGCTGAAGTTTGCCGTTCCGGTGTTCTGATTAGCCACCGGGATGGGGCTGAAAATGCTTGTCGATTGGGTGAACGCCCGATCCATTTGCAGCGTGCCGCTGAGAACGGGATCGAAGCTGGTGATGGCGGGACCGCTGCCCAGCGTCGAGTTGACCAACCCGCCAGTGCCGGTGCCGGCGCCTCCAGAGCCCGCGCTGGTGCCGCCGGTACCCGAGCCCACCGATCCGCTCAGACCACCGGTGCCCCCACCCGGCGTGCCGGCCACGATGCCGCTATTGACACCCAGCGTGCTGCCTCCGGCCTGAGCGCGCAGAACGTCGGTGTCAGCGATGTTCAGGTTGTAACGCTGAATCGCAATGTCCAGGTTATTCTCCATGGCCAGTGCGACCGCATCATTCATTGAGAGCATCAGTTTGCCGTCCCGCATCAACTGCTCGATGCGCGGGGTGTTGCTCAAGTCTGGCGGCGCCACTCTAATCGGCCGGTAAGGGCCGATGGGATTGGGGAAATGCGAGCGAGGTTTGGAATAATCCTGCATCACCAGGTTCTGTGGTCGCGGGCCATCAGGCGCGGATTGGGCCGGCGGGGCAGCTGTCTGGGCCCAACCTGGGGCGATTAAAGTACCGGCGAGGACAACCGCAAAAGTCCGCCGGACGGCGCTATGCAAAGCAGACAAAAACATTCGATTCTCTCCCTGCACAAACTGATGGTGAAAAGACTTCCGGAATCAAGCGATGGTACGCAAAACGTGAGCGCCGGGTTTCATTTTTGTGCTCACGGGCGCGATTCTTCGCTACGGTCCAACATCGCTGAGTTGAATAAAATAGTATAGCTGACACACCTGCCGCGATTTGCGGTCGCGCTCTGCCGCGGCAGGTAAAACTTTGTAAACAAAACCGTCGCAAAAACTGTGCAACACGACCGCTCACGGTTGGATGATCGTGGATACCGGTAGGCTCCAAACAATCATCATGCGGAATCTCAAATTGCTCATAGCCTACGACGGGACGGAATTCTCGGGGTGGCAGGTCCAGCCCGAAGCCGCCACCATCCAGGGGACCCTGGCCTCCGCCATTGGACGGGTGACCGGCGAAAAGGTCTTGCCCCAGGGTTCGGGGCGCACCGACGCCGGCGTGCATGCTGTCGGCCAAGTGGCGACAGTTGCTATCGAATCGCCGATCCCCGCGCTGAATCTGGTCACTGCGCTAAACGATATTTTGCCTTCCGCAATCCGAGTCCTCGAGGCCACTGAGGTGCCGGCTGAATTTCATGCCCGCAAATCCGCGCAGGCCAAGACTTATCGCTACCGCATTTACCGCGGCGCAATCTGCCCGCCCTTTCTGGCGCGCTACGTCTGGCATTATCCCTATCCTTTGGACGAGGTTATGATGCAACAGATAGCTCCTGTGATCGTTGGCGAGCATGATTTCACTTCGTTCGCGGCGGTGGACCCGGAACGCGGACACCAAGAAGAGGTCTCCAACGTGCGGCGAATTTTCAGTTCGAGCTGGGAACGGCAAACCGACGAGTTCGTCTATACGGTGCGCGGACACGGATTCCTGCACCACATGGTACGTAACCTGGTTGGAACATTCCTGCTCGTGGGCAAAGGTACTTTGAAGCCTGCCGAGATGGGCGACATACTGGAAGCACGCTCCCGCTCCGCCGCAGGAGCCACAGCCCCAGCCAGGGGATTGTGTCTGGTAAGCGTGGAGTATTGACCGTGTGGTTATGGGATTGTGTGGCGCGGGTGCCCTCGTCCGCGTATAGGTTTGCCAAGCATGGTCACTGATTTGCAGTTAGCGGCAAGCACAAGAAAGATCGCCTCAGCCAATCCCGCCACCGGCGAGTTGCTGCGCGAATTCGAATGCACCGCCGGTCCGGAAGTTGAAGCCGCAGTCGCACGGGCACACGCCTCCCAAGCCGTATGGGCCAAGCTTGGTGTCCGCGGCAGACTCGGCATCCTGCGCAACTTCCAGCGCCTCCTTCATCAGAAAAAATCAGAAGTCGCACAACTGGTCACACGCGAAGCCGGCAAGCCCTACGTCGAATCTCTGCTCACGGAAGTACTGGTGGTGCTCGACGCCGCCCGGTTCCTCATCGAAAATGCTTACCGCTTGCTGCGGGATGAGCCGGTCCCACACGGCAATCTGGCTATGAAGACCAAGATCGGCCGCCTGGTGCGCGAGCCCTACGGGGTAATTGGCATCATCTCACCGTGGAACTATCCCTTTTCGATTCCGGCGACGGAAAGCCTGGCTGCGCTAGTTGCCGGAAACGCAGTGGTGGTCAAGCCTTCGGAGTTCACCTCGCTTACCGCGAGCGAACTGGCATCACTTCTACACAAGGCGGGCGTGCCGCCGGACGTCTTTCGAGTGATCTTTGGCGATGGCGCCACTGGCGGGGCTCTCACTAATGCCGCAATCGACAAACTGATATTCACCGGAAGTGTGCCCACCGGAAAACAAATTGCACAGGCCGCCGCTGCCCGGTTGTTGCCGGTCGTGCTGGAGCTGGGTGGCAAAGATCCAATGCTGGTGCTCGACGACGCCGATTTGGAAATTGCTGCCAGTGGCGCGGTTTGGGGTGCATTCGTGAACGCCGGCCAAGCCTGCCTTTCGGTGGAGCGCTGCTACGTCCAGCGCAGCCTGTACAAGCCATTTCTTGACGCCTGTGTGCGGGAGACGGGAAAGCTGCGCGTGGGCAATGGCATGGATCCGGCGACTGACATCGGGCCGCTCATCCACGAACGTCAGTTGCGAAATGTGGAATCGCACGTGGAAGATGCACGGGCGCAAGGGGCGCGGGTGCTCTCGGGTGGCAAGCGCTTGCGGGACCTGGGAGCGAATTTCTACGCCCCAACTGTGCTTGCAGACGTCGCTCCCGGGATGCGCATCATGCGGGAAGAGACGTTCGGGCCGGTTCTGCCCGTGATGCCGTTCGACAGCGATGATGAGGCGGTCCGCCTCGCCAACGACTCCGAATATGGCCTGGCGGCAAGCGTATGGACGAATGATCGCGCTCGTGGAGAGGCTCTGGCCCGCCGACTTCAGGCAGGCGCGGTCATGGTGAACGATGCAGTCTCCTGCTTCGGCATCAGCGAAGCGCCTCATGGAGGTGTTAAGGCCAGCGGTATGGGTCGTTCTCATGGCCGCCTGGGCCTCGAAGAAATGGTGCGCATAAAATATCTGGACACGGATCGTCTGCCGGGAATGAAAAAAGTCTGGTGGTACGGATACGGAAAGAATTTTACGCGCCAGATGGAAGGTCTGCTCGACTTGCAATTTGCCCGTGGATTAGGTCAGCGTCTGCGAGGCGCGGTAAGAGCCGTGGGAGCGCTAAAAAGCAAGCGCCTGTCATCCCAAGCGGAGCCAAGCGATTCGCGAGCGAATGTGCGGACTCGCTCGGGCTGACAGGGAGAATGTAAATACTCGCTAGGACGGGCCGTAGCCCCGACGAAACTCCTTCGAGTAAAATGAAGTTCGTGAATTCCGGCGGCACCGTTGCCGCAGCGACGAGGATAGCTCCTTTGGCCACAACCGAAACCGCGACTGCTCCCCCGCAACTTCCCCATCACAAAGTGAAAATCAAGAAGCCGGGACAACGTTCCTGCAATGAGAAGGACGCCAAGGGCAAGTTCTGCGGTGGGCATCTCAAACGCTGGTTTTACACCACTGACGTGGTCGAGCAGGCCTGTGGCGACGCGGAGCAGGCTTGGGGGCCAAATGCGGAAGTGTATCGCTGCGAGCATTGCAAGACGCTGTACTTGCCGAATCAGGAAGGACTGAGGGGGCTAAACGTGGCGGGGCAGGGCCAGACCTCAATCTTCGGGCTGACGGTGAAGCCGAAGTAAGGCGATAAGGATGCTCGTGTCGCGCATTATTGCAATCGCGCTGGGTGCCATTGAGCGCGGTCACTCGCCCAGATCCTTCGGTGCCAAAAGTGGGCGCCTCAGGATGACAAAGCAGCTCTTCTGATACTTAAACCGTGAAAATTTCGGAACTCATCTACGACTGGAACCAGATGGACGGCGCCAGGCTACGGCCGACGGGCCAGGTGCTGCTCAACGATGAGACCCTTCGCGATGGGCTGCAGTCGCCCTCGGTGCGCGATCCTTCGATCGAAGAAAAAATTCAGATATTGCATCTGATGGAAGCCCTGGGCATCAACTCGCTCGACCTCGGCTTGCCGGGAGCGGGAGCCCGTGCGCTGGCAGATTGCGAAGCCCTGGCCCACGAAATCGTGCGGCACAAGATGAAGATTCGCGCCAATTGTGCGGCCCGCACTCACGAGAATGACATTCGTCCCATCGCTGAGATCGTGCAACGCACTGGGCTCAACATCCAGGCCGCGACCTTCATCGGGTCCAGCCCAATCCGCCGCTACACCGAAGGCTGGACCGACGATTTCCTGCTCGAAACCACAGAGAAAGCGGTGAAGTTAACGGTGGCGCTGGGCCTCGATTCGATGTACGTAACCGAGGACACGACGCGCTGCGACCCGGAGATGGTGAAGCGTCTCTACGGGGTCGCGATCAGCTGCGGGGCGCGCGCCGTCGTGATTTGCGATACCGCTGGGCACGCCACCCCGATGGGTGCGTTCGCCCTGGTGCGTTTCGTCCTCGACGAGGTGGTGAAGCCGTCGGGCGAAAAGATTCGTGTGGACTGGCACGGTCACTGCGACCGTGGCCTGGCGATCGCGAACTCCATGGCCGCGCTGATGGCAGGCGCTGATTGTGTACACGCCTGTGCCTTGGGGATTGGCGAGCGCGTAGGCAACACCCAGATGGACCAGATGCTGGTCAATCTGAAGCTAATGGGCATTTCACCGTGGGCTGAACAAGATCTGACCAAGCTGAAGGAATATTGCCAGGCAGTTTCGACGGCCACGGGCGTGCCCATTCCCGCGAACTATCCGGTTGTTGGCGAGGACGCGTTTCGCACCGCTACCGGAGTGCATGCCGCCGCCGTCATCAAGGCTTACAAGAAAAAAGATATCGAACTGGCCAATGCGGTGTACTCCGGCGTGCCCTCGCAGATGTTTGGTCTGGAGCAGATCATCGACGTCGGACCGATGAGTGGCAAGTCAAACGTTCTGTTCTGGCTGGAACGCCACGGCGTGCCCGCGACCGATGACGTCGTGGAAAGAATCTACAATCGCGCCAAAGCCTCAGACCACACCCTGAGCGAAGCAGAAATCCGCGAGTGCGTGAAAAGGTAGTGTGGGCGGACAACTCTTGTCCGCCGCTTTAATCCGTCCATCGGTAATCGTTCCTCCGTAATCGTCCCTCCGTATTCAATGGGCCTCCGCGACGCCACCTCCAACCCCGGGCCTAGCATTGTAAGATGACAGCTTCAGTCCTCAGTCGTCGGTGGTCAGCAAGTTCACCGGACCTTGCCGCACTTCGGAGCCGGCGACCGCAGACCGACTACTGACGACTGCGCCAACATGTCCCCCAAATCTGCCGCCGAAGTGTCGGAGCTTTTTCCCAGCGTGCAACAGGAGGTTGCCCAGCTTTGCGCGATGCCGGAAATTCGCTCGGCCTTTACCTGGCTTCGAGCTCACGAGGCGCAATTCGCAGAATGGCAACTGGAGCTGGCCCGTATTGCGGCGCCTCCGTTTGGTGAAAATGCGCGGGGCGAGTGGCTGTCTGGCAAGTTTCGCGAACTCGGGCTGGACGCCGTACACAGCGACGAC
>Ga0307479_10004556_pt1 | contig 12682 bp, 10 predicted proteins | sample atmos_gasesECM4C_FD_203743 | JGI IMG/M metagenome (GOLD analysis project Ga0307479, IMG submission 203743) | Hardwood forest soil microbial communities from Morgan-Monroe State Forest, Indiana, United States - atmos_gasesECM4C_515 | ecosystem: Environmental > Terrestrial > Soil > Temperate...
TCGTCCAGCTATCCGGGGACCACGAGCGGGACGATGCCCGTCGCCAGCCATGGGCTCGCGCCCCCTCCCCTCCCGCGCAGCCTTCATTCAGGGTCGACCAGCGGAACCCCGGCGACTTCGAGTGGAGAGCTCTTGAGCGCACTTCCAGCCACGACGACCCTCGCCGTTGCCGAGAGCGCGGGCGCTGGCTGGTGGCTGAAAGTGGCCCTTGTTGCTTGCGTCGTCTCGATTTCGGTTGCCGCGCTATTTGCCCTGACCGCACGCTTGCGAATGCAGCCGATGGCTGCACCCGCGACGGCCGCGGTGCCGCCCGACGTGCCGCGTCTCAGTCCCGCTGCACCCGCTGCGCCGGGCACGGAGGAATCGACTCCGCCGGAGGCGCCTCGCGCCACCGCGGCTGCGCCCCTCTATTTGGGCGCACCCCCGGCGGCCGCCCCCCGTACCACCCAAGCGCCTTTGGTTTGGCGCCCGGCACGCCCAGCGTCGGTCGAGCCAAGGCCTGCGGGCCCGACGCCGCGTGCGGCGACGGCGGTCCCTCCACTCGCACCCCCCGGCCAGCCAGCGAACGCCTCGTTGCCGAGCCCACTGAACGAGGTCAATGCGGCTCGTGCCGCCATCGGGCCGCCTCCCACGCAAGCCGCCCCCCCCGCATCCACACCTGCCCCCGCGCCGCAAGAGGGGCGAAGGTTCCGTACGTCGCTTTGAGTCGTCAGCTTGGATGAAAGGAGCCTCGTGACGAAGAGCCGAGCACGGTCGAGCGCCCGCATCGTTTGTCTGGGCGCTTGGGCAGCCCTGGGTGCGACTCATGCCAGTCTTGGGCTCGGTGCCTGCGCGGCCAAGATGGACCCGCTTCCCCCGCCCGCCTTGGAGCAAGACCTGCGCGAAATTCCCTGTGACGCCAGGCGTGTTCTCCAGGTCGTGTGCCAGGGGTGCCACACGGCTCCCCCGCGCAATCAGGCACCCTTTTCGCTCGTCACGTACGCAGACACTCAGGTGCTGGTCGGTGGCAAGCCGGTTTGGACTTATATGCGTGTCGTCGTCGAGAGCGGAGCGATGCCACTTCCGCCGGTCAAGATCGACCCGGCCGATCGGGACACTCTCATCCGCTGGCTTGACGCCGGCGCGCCTACGAGCTTCGGGCCGAGTGCCTGCGCACCCGCCGTCGATTCCGGCGGCGCGAACGACACGGAGGCAGGGCCGCTCTCGTCGGCGAGCGACGGAGGCGCGGGCGCCGGCGACGCGGGCGCAGTGATGTCTGCGAGCGAAGGAAGCGCCCCCGATGCCCCCGACAAAGACGCGGTCGACGCGGGCGAAGACGCGGCCGTCGCCACGACGCCGGACCCGGATGCGGCTGCAGCGAGCGACGCCATCGACACCTGCTGTACGAGCGACGGCAACGCGCCCTCGGACTAAAGGGTAGCGTTCCGTGTTCCGGAGCGGCGCAGTCGGACGATTCTCAACTTTGCTTTCCGGGCTCCGCTGTCGTTCGCAGACCGTGCTTTTGGATTAGGCGGTGCAAGTACATACGATCCATTGCGCCGTTGCGAGCGGCCTTGCTCACATTGCCGCCCGCTGCTTCAAGCAGGGCGCTGACGTAGCTCTTTTCGAACGCGTCGACCACGGCATCCTTCGCAGTCTTGAACGGCATGTTCAGCGGCGATTCCGCGGGGGCTTGTGCATGACGCTGTTGCGCCGGGAGCGTCTCCTTGAGCACGACGGTGCGTTCGACGTAATTTCGAAGTTCGCGGACGTTGCCGGGCCAATCGTGCGCGGATAGCTGCGCGAGAACCTGCGGACCGAAGAGGTCGGCTTGGGAGGGCACACCAAGCGATGTCAAAAACCCCTGAATCAGTACCGAGAGATCTTCGAGACGCTCGCGCAGCGGCGGAACGCGAACGTTCATCACCGCGAGCCTGAAGTACAGATCCTCCCGGAAGCGTCCCTTGTTCACTTCGCGCTCCAGGTCTCGATTCGTTGCGGCGATGACCCGCACGTCCACCTTGCGCGCTCGAGTCTCGCCTACGCGCCGAATCTCGCGCGCTTCGAGTGCTCGCAGTAGCTTGGGCTGCAGCGCCAGCGGAAGCTCGCCGATCTCGTCCAGGAACACGGTTCCGCCGTTCGCGGTCTCGAAAGCGCCTGTTCGGTCTCTGTCCGCTCCGGTAAAGGCGCCCCGAACATGGCCGAAGAGTTCGCTCTCGACGAGGTTGGGCGATATCGCGCCGCAGTCGACGATGACGAAGGGTCCGTCGGCCCGGGGGCCGCGTTGCACGATTTCCGCAGCCACCAATTCTTTGCCCGTGCCGCTTTCGCCTTCGATGAGCACGTTGATCTCGCTGGCTGCGACTTTTTCCAGAAAGGCAAAGAGCCGTCGCATCGCCACGCCGGAGCCCAAGAGCGCGCCGAACGATTCGACGTGGGAGACCGCTACTTCGCTGCTCTCCTCAGAGATGCGCACCTGCAGAACCGAGTCGCCCAGCTCGAGAGTTCCCTGGGCTCCAAGGTTTGCATCGCGAACGCTCACCCCATCGAGCCTCGTTCCGTTGAGCGATCCGCTGTCTTGGACTCTCCATCCGGCAGCGTCGTTCACGAGTCGGCAGTGAAAGCGCGAGACGGCCGGGTCGTGGAGCACCAGCTCGTTCGACGAATGTGTCCCGATGCGGCATAGCTGCCCTTGATGGACGAGCCGGCGCGGCGCATGGGCGCAGTCGCGCTGAACATCGATAGTAAGCGTGGGCACGACATCGAGCCCTCGGCGCACCGCCAGAACGGCCGAGTCCCGCTTGAGGATTGTCGGGCTCTCGTCGGAAGGGGTTGCCGCCGGCTCTGAGAACCCGGCGCGGCCCGAGCCATGGCGGCGAGGAGCAGGCGGACGAGACGGTCTTCTCTCCACGACGACGATCATGATGGCACGACGCGTGGGCGGGAGCGAGGCACCGTCATGCTCGGTGCCTTCCGCGCGCTACAAGCGCGCCGATGCGCGCAGGAAGGCTCACCAGGCCGCCCGGCAGAAACAGGACGACCATGATCAGAAGCGAGCCGTAGATGAGAAGATGCGCCTCTTTGAAGTACGCCTTGAAGACCTCCGAGGAGACCGTGAGGACGATCGAGCCGACGACCGGCCCCCACACGGTGGCAGCGCCGCCGAGCATCGCGATGACCGCGGCTTGCACGGAGAGGTCGATCGCGAGGATGCTCTCCGGCCCGACGAACTGCGAGAAGCTCGCGTAGATTCCGCCGGCCACCGCGGTGAGGAGCGCGCTCGGCAGGAGCGCGAGAAGCTTGTACCGCCCCGGGTCGATCCCCACGGCCATCGCGGTGTCCTCGTTCTCGCGGATGGCGCGCAGGTAGTAACCGAACCGCGATCCGTGCGTCCAGCGCGCGAAGCCGACCGAGAGGGCCAGGAGAACGACCGCCGAGGTATAGAACTTCGCGTCGACGGCTGAGTTCGCGAACAACGACGGCGAAAGAAGCCCAATCGCGCCACGGGTGAAACCGGCGTTGAGCGCGATGATCCGGACGATCTCGGCCGCGGCGATCGTCGAGAGCACGAAGTACGGTCCGCGCAGCCGGAACGTGATGCTCCCGATGGCCAGTGCGGCGAGACATGCGATGAGGCCGCCCAACAAGAGACACAGCCACATGTCGATCCCCAGGACCCTATGGCAGAGAGTGAAGCCGTAGCCGCCGAGGCCGAAATACGTCACGTGGCCAAGGCTCAATTGCCCGGCGTAGCCGCCAATGAGGTTCCACGCGATCCCCACGACGGCGAAGATCGCGACGCGAAAGAGGAGCCCTAGGACAAAAACATCGCTTTGCCAAAGCGGAACGGTGAGAGCAAAGGCCAGAAGCGCAACCGACGGCGCCGCTCCGCGCACGCGGGCGGGGCTCATGCGGCGCTACGTCCGAAAAGGCCCGACGGGCGCACGAGCAGCACGAGCAGGAAGAGCGCGAAGTTGACGACTTGAGAGTAGCTGTCGGACCACAAATAGGCCGTGAGGCCCTCGGCCACGCCGAGCAGGACACCGCCGACGGCCGCTCCCTCGATGCTCCCCATTCCGCCGAGGACGACGATCACGAACGAACGAATCTGAAACGGCTCTCCGACCGTCGGGTATGTGTAGAAGACGGGAAGTAGGAGCGCCCCGCCGATCCCCGCACAGGCAATGCCGATGGCGAACGCGATCGCCGAAACGCGCTCGACCCGGATGCCCATCAGCCCGGCGACCGCGCGGTTCTGGGCGACGGCGCGCATCGCGCGGCCGATCTCCGTCCGCGCGACGACGAGATACAGCGTCGTCGAAACGCCGGCGGCGATGAGGAACGAAACGACGTACGCGCGATTGAAGGTCAGCCCCGCGATGCTGTCGTTCTGCGAGGCGATCGGCAGATTCAGCTGACGATAGTCGGCTCCGAAGACGAGTTGCGCGAGGCCGATGAGAACGTAGCTCACGCCGGCTGTCAGCAGGATCTGCATCGAGTGCGACGCCGACATGACGTGCTTGATGAGCAACGCGTAGGTCATCAGACCGAGCACGAACAGAACGAGCATCACCAGGAGAAAGCCGGCGTAGGGCGACACGTGCAAACCGGTGGCGACGAAGTACGCCACGTACATGCCCGCCATGAGGAATGCCCCGTGCGCAAAATTCACGACGCGCATGACGCCGAAGACGAGCGCCAGGCCCATCCCGATGAGCGCATAGAGGCCTCCGGTGAGAAGGCCGGTGAGAATCGCCTGGAGAATGGCGCCCACCCCGGCGTCCTCTCAGCGTGCGGACCAAGGCGGCGTGTCGAGAACGAGCGCGACGGCGATGTCCTCGGGCCAGACGACGACATGCTTGCCCTTCTGCACTTGGGTGATGACGACCGGGTGCGGGTTCTGCCCGTTCTCGGCAAAGTGGATCGGCCCGAATGCCGACTCGAGATGGACCCTTCGCAGCGAGTCGCGAATGGCTGCGGGTTCGGCAACCTTGGCCTGGTTGATCGCTTCGGCGGTGACCTTGAGCGCTGCGTAAGCCTGCACCGCGTGGTACCCCGGGTGCACTCCGTACTTGGCGACGAACTTCTCGTCGAATTCCTTGGAGCCGGGCCACTTCACTTGCGGCACCCACTGCGATGCGGCAATCGTGTACTCGGCGTCTTTGCCCGCCCCCTTGTCGTCGGTCGGAAATTCGGCTGCGCTGAACCCAGTGCCGGCCGCGGTGAAGAAGCGGGGGTTGATGTCGACCTGGCGCGACTGGCGCATGAGGGTGGTCGCGTCGAGCAAGTAAGACGCGAAATACAAGATCTCGGGCCCCTTCGCCTTCACGCGCTGCAGCATCGGAGAATACGAGGGTGAGCCTGCGCCGTAGGACTCCTCGTCGACGATCATCATTCCGCTGGCCGTGGCCGCCTTTCGCATCGCGGCGGCGTTGGACTGGCCGAAGTTGGTGTCCTCGTGAATGATGGCCAACGTTCGGGGGGCGCCGTGACTCTTGAGGAAGCCAACCATGGCCGCCGCATAGTCGCCACTCCCTGCGCACAGGCGAAATACCCAGGCGGACTTTTGCTCCATGACGTTGTCCGCGGTGGCCGTTGGCATGACCAGAGGAACCTGCTTTCGCGTCATCGTCGGAACGAGGGCCAAGGAGCTCTCGCTCGAATACGAACCGAGCACGACCGGCACGTGGTCTTGATCCACGAGCTTGCTTGCGCCCTGAAGGGCGATGTCCGGTTTGCTCTGATCGTCGTAGGTGTCCAAGCTCATCGGCCTCCCGAGGACGCCGCCCTGGGCATTGATTTCTTCAAGTGCCAATGCATAGCCGCGTTGGTGAGCTTGCCCGAAGGCTGCTTGCGTGCCTGTGATCGCCGTGATGACGCCGATCCTCACGGCGCCGGGCCCGCTGTCCCTCGCATCCGGTCCGCGGCGGCAGGCGGCGGCTAGCGCGAGCAGTGACAGCGCCGCGCGCAGCGTGAGCGGGAGCCGCGGCAGGGCCAACGACCGGTGGGGAAGGGCCATCGCGTAGTTCCCTTTGCGCAGGCGATGGTATCCGGGGCGGTGCTTGAATACTAGAAGCGCGCCCTCGTGCGTCGTCTCCTTCGGGGCTTGCGCTAAGCTCCAGCTTCGTGACGGTGCGTGCGACGAAAGCCCTCGGCCCGCGTGCCGCAATCGCCGTGGTGCTCACTTGCTGCAACGCCGGCGCTCCTCTTGCTGCGCGGCCCCAGCCGGCCGCCGCGTTGGCGCCCGCGGCATCGCCGCCCGCAGCTGTCCTTCTCACCTCGGCGGACATCGACGTACGCGTTCGGGCCGAGTGGCAAAGAGCGGGAGTGGCTCCAACGCCTCCTGCCGACGATGCGACTTGGCTGCGGCGCGTGTGGCTCGACGTGGCAGGGACGATTCCGCCCGCGGAAGTAGCGTTGCGCTTTCTCTCGGATCGCGCACCGGAAAAGAGACAACGAATGGTCGGCGAGCTTCTCGCATCGCCGGCTTGGGCCGACCACTGGACTGCCTACTGGGACGAGCAGTGGATGGGGCGCGACACGCGGGCCCCGGACGTCGATCGTGGCGCCTTTCGAGCTTTTTTGCACTCCGCCTTCTCCCGCAATGCGCCTTGGAGCGAGGTGGTCACGCTGCTTCTCACGGCAACGGGGCGCAATAGCGACGGCGGTTCGAGAAGGGAAGCCGAGCAGAACGATGGACGGCAGATGCCGTCGGGAGATGTCAACGGCGCGGTCAATTGGACGCTCAAGTACCAAGTCGATCCCCAAGACATGGCGGGCGCGGCGGCACGGACGCTCCTGGGCGTGCAGCTCCAGTGCGCGCAGTGCCACGACCACAAGACGGAGAAATGGACGAGAAAGGATTTTCAGGGATTCGCCGCGGCATTCGTACGGACGCGCCTTATCCCACTCGACCAGGGCAACCCAATGGGCGCAATCAAGCGCGTCGAACTGCGCGATCTCGACCGTGCGGCGCCCCGTTTCGCCAAGATGGCCGACCTCGAGCCCATCCTCAAGGCGAGTCCGATTGCGCTGGACGGGGTCGACCTGTCGGCGGCCGATGGCGTGCGTGCAGCGCTCGCGCGTTGGATCACCAACCCCCAAAATCAATGGTTTTCGCGAGCGTTCGCGAACCGCATGTGGGCGCATTTTCTGGGCCGGGGATTCGTCGATCCCGTCGACGACTTTCGCTCGTCGAATCCCGCGACGGCCCCCGCGCTTCTCGAAGCCTTGGCTACGGACTTCGTCCGGAGCGGCTACGACATGAAACACCTCGTGCGTATCATCGTGGGATCCGAGGTCTACGCGCTGTCAGCGGCACCGCTTACGGAGGAGGCGCGCGACCGGGATCGCGAAGTCAAACTGTGGGAGCGCTTTCGCGTGACGCCTCTGGGCCCCGAACAGCTTCTCAACGCTGTTGTTGCAGCGACCAAGCTCGATGCCATCGTGCGTTCGACCGGCCGGCTCGATCTGGACCAAGTGCGCTTTCGAGTAAAGCAGCGCTACGGCTTTCTGTTTGACATCGACGAAGACAGCGCGGCGGATGACTACGAGGGAACGATTGCGCAAGCACTCGCGCTCCTCAACGGCAACGTCGTTACCACGGGGGCAAGCGTGCTGCCGGGGAGCGCATTGGCCGACGTGCTCGCGCTTCCCGGCGACGGGGAAGCCGCGCGCATCGGCGCGCTGTACCTCAGAGTTCTTTCACGACAGCCCACAGCGGAGGAAATAGCGCGGTGGACCAAGTTTCTCGCCGAAGCGCAGACCGCGCCGGAATCGCCACCCGTTCGATCGAAGCCGGCGAGGCCGACTGCAGACGCGGGGCCGCCCCCGCCGAATCGGAGCGCCCCGCAGGCGCCCGACCCGCTGCGCGGCCTTGGGGATCGTGCGGGCTACATGCAAGCGAGCGCACGGGTGCGCGCTTGGGAGGACCTACTCTGGACGTTGCTCAACTCGAGCGAGTTCGTGCTCAATCATTGAGTGGACCATGAATCAGAGCCTCTTCGGTCGTCGCCAGCTGCTTCGTGTCGGTAGAAGTGCCGTCTTCGGCGCGCTCGTGGCACGGTGGTCTTCCCGTGGCGTCGTTGCGGCGGCGGAGGCTCGGGCCGTCAAGGCGAATGCGTGCATTTTGCTCTGGCTCAATGGGGGGCCGAGTCACATCGACACCTTTGACCCCAAACCGAAGCGGCCATCCGGAGGGCCCTTCAAGGCCATCAAGGCACGCGCCCAGGGGATGACGTTGAGCGAACATTTGCCGCACCTCGCGGAGCGCGGGGAACGGTTGGCCATCGTGCGCAACATGAGCAGCAAAGAGGGCAATCATGCGCGGGCCCAGTACTACGTGCACACGGGCTATGCGCCCAATCCGACCGTGGTGCACCCGTCGCTCGGCGGGTGGACGTGCGCGCGGCTCAGCGACGAACGGGCCGAACTACCGGCGTTCGTGAGTATCGGCGGACCAAGCTTCGGCGCGGGATTTCTCGGAGTGCAGAATGGCCCGTTCGTCCTCGCCAAGGCAGGAACGCCGCCCGCGGACGTGGCCATGCCGCGTGGGGTCGACCGAGCTCGCTTCGAGCGACGGCAGGCGGCGCTCGATGCCATGGAGGAGCAGTTCGCGCAGCTGACCGGAGACGCAAAGGTCGAGGGGCGCCGCCACGTGTATTCCAAGGCCGTGCGGCTCATGCAGGCGCCGAAACTGGACGCGTTCGATCTGGCGGGGGAGACCGAGACCACAAGAAGGGCGTACGGCGACACGGACTTCGGGCGCGGCTGCCTCGTTGCCCGAAGGCTCGTCGAACGCGGCGTCAAGTTCGTCGAAGTCGTGCTCGACGGATGGGACACGCATCAGAACGGCTTCGACCGCAACAAGGCCCTGATGGCCACCCTGGATCCGGCGTTCGCGGCGCTTCTGGATGATTTGAACGCGCGCGGCCTGCTCAAGGCCACTCTTGTCGGATGCATGGGCGAGTTCGGCCGAACGCCGCGCATCAACGCTGCCGACGGGCGCGACCACTGGCCGCAAGCGTGGAGTGCGGTGCTCGCCGGAGGTGGTGTGCGCGGTGGGATTGTCCACGGCGCGACCGATGAAGACGGCGCAAACGTCGTCGGGCCCCCAACGACCGTGCCCGATCTCCTCGCGACGATGGCGAATCAGCTTGGCCTCGATCCGGAGCACACGGAAGCGACGCCCGCAGGCCGGCCCATCTCGGTCACCGACGACGGAACACCGATCCGCGCGCTTCTGCTTTAGAAGGTGCCGTTGACGCCGGCGCTACCTGCGCCAATCCAAGGCGACACGTGCGGCCGACCGGCTGCGGGGCCGCCCGCAGGCGCGGCCGAGCTTCGAATGAGGAAGCTCGTGACGCCCAGCGCCGCGCCGACCCCCGCTGCGACGAACGAGACCGTAGAGATTGTTGCCGTCGTCTGGGCGGAATCGATGTCGCTCCAGGTATTGGGCGGGCATTGGTTGTTCACACACGACTTGCTCGCGGAACCCGTCGCCGAAAGCGATAGCGCGCCGGTCGCCGAGCCCACGCCGATGCCGACTACGGCGAGCCCGAAGCCGCCCCAGCGAAGCCACGAGACGATCGGCGGCGAGGCGTGTCCTTCTGTGCTCACCGAGCCCGTGTCCCCAGGGAGCGCAGTGGCCTCGGAGGGTGCGGAGGACGGGGAGGGTGCGGAGGACGGGGAGGGTGCGGAGGACGGGGAGGGCGCGGAGGGCGCGGAGGGCGCAGAGGGCGCGGACGGGGGCACAAGATTCAGGCCTACGTCCGCCGTCTGCCCGGCAGCTACGTCGGCCTCTTCGCGCACCGTCGTGCCCTCCATCGTCGCGGTCACGACGTGATGGCCAGGGTTTACCCTAAAGGGCGCGATCAGCGCCGGCATCGGGACCTTCATGCCGTCGACCGCCACCTGAATCGGCGCCCCGCTTGCGGCACCATTGACGCGGATGCGAAGGGCGGGGATCTGCTTCGCGAGGTTCTCGTCGAGCGCTTGTGCGCTGCTCCGCGCGATAACAAATGCTTCAGGCTCGCTCCCCGCTGGGGGAGTTCGAAGGATGCGCTGCACCGTGTCGCGCGCCTCGACCAGCAATCCGAGCGCGGCCTGCTCCCGAGCCACTTCGAGCCCGGTCGTAGGCACGTGCATGATGGCGTCTGCGCCTTGAAACTGGGCGAGCGCACCCTTGTGATCATCCGCGTCACGCCGCGCGTGCCCCGCATCCATCATCGTCCGCGCCGTTTCCTTCTCCTCTGCGGAAGGTCCCGCGGCGCGAGCCGGGCTCCCAGTGGCGCCCGCCAAGAGGACGAGCGTCAAAAAGAGGCCGTGCCTAAAACCCATAGTCCGACCGATGTTGCGGCGTGCCGGTCGTCGCCGAGTCGCGGTTCGTGGAGTTGGGACGTGTCGACGGCGGAGCCGTACGCGTCACGGGCGTTCGACGCCGCTCGGCGGTGGCGGAGGGCTCACTGGGGGCGGCCGTGGTCACCGCGGGCGTTATCGGCTCCATCGGCGTTGCGGACGCGGAGGGCTGGAGGACGGCGGTCCAAGAAGGGACGGGCTCAACTGCGACGGATGCGGCCGTAGGACCGGCGCCGTTCGAAGCTCTTCCGCTGCGAAGGACCATGGAGGTCATCATGACGATGAGGGGGACGACCGCGATGAGCGCCAGACCTCCGACGAGCAAGCGCTTCCTTGCCACGGAGGACTCCGGGTTCGTCGTCATCGTGGCCGCGCTTCCCAACGTCAGCGAGCTCTCGGACACTTTGGGCTTGCTCGGTTCGTTCGGCAGCTTGCCCGACGACGGTGCCGCCGCCAATGCGGCGCGTCGCCCAAGACGGAAGCTGCCACTCGATTCTTCCAGCGTGGTGACCAAGTCCCATGCGTGCGAACGCTCCTCGGCCGATCGCAGCGCTAACGCGAGGGCCTTCTTACGGGCGTCGGTGCGGGCGGCAAGGTGATTCGAAAAAAACGCAGCCACATCGGCGCTCGTCGTCATGGCCTGGACCTCGCGCATCGCGTCTTCGGCCGCTTGGCGAAGCTCGTCGGCGGTGCTGTAGCGATCGTCCGCATTCCAAGCGAGTGCCTTCTGAACGACCGCACGCACCGCCGCGGGAACGTGCGCGGGCAGCGGCAACGGTGGCTTGCCCGACGCCAGTCGCGCCAACGTGGCTATGTCATTGTCGCTCCCGTACGGTGTACGGCCCGAGACTAAGAAGTAGAGGACCGCACCCACTGCCCATAGGTCGGCGCGTCGATCGGTCGATCGGGGCGAGAGCGCCTGCTCCGGCGCCATGTACTTGACCTTGCCTTTGAACGACCCCGTTTCGGTGTCCTTAGCGACGCGATCGCACCCCTTGGCAATGCCGAAGTCGATGATCTTCGCGACACCCTTATCGCCAATGAGGATATTGTGCGGCGACACGTCGCGGTGCACGATTCCGAGCGGCCTGCCGGCGCGATCGCGAAGCTCGTGGGCTGCATGAAGGCCGGCGCAAACCTCGGCGACGATCCGAAGCGCGACGCCCGGCGGGAAGGTAGCGCCCGTCTCGTGGACGGCGCGGGCCAACTTGTAGAGCGCCTCACCTTCGATCCATTCCATTACCAGAAAGAGCACGCCCTGGTGATCACCGAGGTCCAGAATCTGCGCGACATTGGGGTGATCAATGCGCGATGCGATCCGTGCCTCGTCGAGGAACATCTGCTGAAAATGCGGATCGCGCGCGTAGCGGGCGAGGATGGTCTTGATGGCGACGAGCTTCTCGAACCCGTGTTTGCCGAGCAATCGCGCAATCCAAACGCTCGCCATCCCGCCCGTGCCGATTGGGCAAAGAAGCTCGTACCTGTCCAACCGGTAGCCCGGGACCAGCTGTGATTCCGCTGCAGGGGGGACGGAGAGAGGCACCACCATTTACTGTAGCTCAATACTAATTACGAGCTCACCGTTCGGGCGAGCCTTCCTACCTTGAAAGAAACGACACCACTCTTGAAAGGACGACACCACTGTCTCCGTCGTATGTCGATGTCGCCAATCAGCCTGGCAGCGCGCCCGTAGGTTTTGTCGCGTCGGTCCCGAACCCACGCGTGCGCACCTGCACGCAGGCCCCAAGGCCTCCGGGTGGTGGCAAGGAGAGCTCCTCCGACAGCACCGCAGACATGAGGCCCGGCACCGACTCGCGTGCCCCGGCGCCTAACGGACTCCACGCTCGCCCCAAGCAGGGCCCTCAAGGCCGCCGAGACACATCCTTTTCGCGACGCGCTTTCTCAGCCTCCTCGTCGGCGAACTCACGCGGCGTGGTCGGGGTGCCTTCCCCTTGCTTTGGCTCCGGGTTTGTCGTTTGGGGCCCCGGCTCCAAACGGGGCGTCTCGATGCGTTCGCGGATGCGCTTGCGAAGACGCTCGGCTCGCTCCCGTCGCGCCAGCTCGTTCTTGTCCATGCTCTTAGCGTTGCAGAAGCTGCGCCACGCGGGTCCGCAGCCGCTTGGCCTTGGCGCTGGCCGCGTGTCTCGACTGCGACTGGTGCCCGATGGCACGCTTGAGCACGGCGTGATCCTTCTTTAGCCGCGTCGCTTCCAGGTGCCCCGGAGTTCTGCCATTGACCCATTCCCTGAGACTGCGTTCGCCTCGATTGGTGATTGTCCCGAGGTTGCGATCTTGCTGGTCACCGTTGAACATCGTGCGCTGCCACCACTCGTCGGACATCGGATCG
>Ga0307479_10004557_pt1 | contig 12680 bp, 9 predicted proteins | sample atmos_gasesECM4C_FD_203743 | JGI IMG/M metagenome (GOLD analysis project Ga0307479, IMG submission 203743) | Hardwood forest soil microbial communities from Morgan-Monroe State Forest, Indiana, United States - atmos_gasesECM4C_515 | ecosystem: Environmental > Terrestrial > Soil > Temperate...
GCAATGCCATCGACATGACCAAACGCTATCCGGAACTGGCTGGATTGCCCGGGGAGCTGGCCGCACGCAAGGTGATTCTGGACGGAGAAATTGTCGCGTCGGATGAACGCGGGCACAGCAACTTCGAACTTTTGCAGGAACGGATGCACGTACGCGCTCCCAGCGAGAACCTGATTTCGCAGATCCCGGTGATTTACTACGCCTTCGACATTCTTTACTGCGATGGCTATGACTTGCGCGAAGCGCCTCTCATGGAACGCAAGCAACTGCTGCAAAAGCTGTTATGGACGTCCGCGCGGCTGCGGTATTCCGACCATCAGTTGGAGCACGGAAAGGAGCTATTCAAGCTGGCAGAGCAAAACGGGCTGGAAGGGATGCTCGCGAAACAGATCGAGAGCCGCTACGTGTCCGAAAGAAGCGCGAGCTGGCTGAAACTGAAAATTACGAAGACGGTTGATGCCGTGATTGGCGGGTGGTCGGAAGCGCGCACTCCGGCTCTTCCCTTCGGGTCGCTGCTGTTGGGTTTGTATGAAGGCAAGAAGCTTCGATTCATAGGACATGTTGGCAGCGGCTTTGACGCGAAAAAATTGAAGGAAATAAGCGGCAAATTGAAGGAGCTGGCGGCCTCCGCTTGCCCGTTCGAGACTGTTCCGGTGACGAACGAGAAGCCAACCTGGGTTTCGCCGGAATTAGTGGCGCGCGTCAAGTTCAGCGGATGGACAGACGAGCACGCCCTTCGGCACCCTGTATTCCTAGCGCTTCGCGCGGAGGGGCGGGCCGCGGATTGCCAATGGGAGAACGAGGTTGCTCCTGCCGCGCCCGCCGTTGCGCCAGACGTAATTCGCGCGCCCGAGATTGTCGGCCGCGTGCTCAACACAAGAACACAGATCGAAGACGAATTGTTCAAAGGGCGCGCAGAAACCGTTACCATCGAGTTGGACGGCAAACGGCTGCGATTCAGCAACCTGAACAAAGTTTATTTTCCCGAGTCCGGCCACACAAAACGGATTTTATTGGCGTATTACTACCGCATGGCCGACTGCATCCTGCCCTTTCTGCGCGACCGAGCTTTGGTGTTGCGGCGCTATCCGGACGGAATTAAGGGACAGGCGTTTTTTCAAAAGGATTTGCGGGAAGGCGTGCCGGAGTGGCTCGTAACCGTGCCGATTGATTCGGAGAAAAAAGGGGAAGCGATCCACTACGCGACCGCCAATGACCGCGCTTCCCTTCTATTCTTAACTGGACTAGGTTGCATCGACCACAACCCGTGGTCCAATCGTTATGACGATTTCGATCATCCCGATTACTTCTTCTTTGATTTGGATCCGTCGGACGGCACGGAGTATTCAGTGGTGGTGACGATCGCGCGGGCGCTTCATGAAAAACTGGAAGAATTGCGGCTGGCGAGCTTCTTGAAGACTTCCGGCGCGACGGGGATCCACATCTATATACCGGTCGAGCCTATCTACACGTACGAACAATTGCGCACCTTCGGCGAGATCATCGCGCGAACGGTAACGGCCGAACACGCGAATCTAGTCACCAGCGAACGCATCGTTGCGAAACGTCCCGCGGGCCGCGTGTTGATTGACGTACAGCAAAATGCTCATGGGCGCCCGCTGGCTGCCGCGTATTCCGTGCGAGCATTCCCGCAAGCGCCGGTTTCCTGTCCTCTGTTACCGCGTGAATTGCGTTCCAGCCTGCGGCCCGAGACATTGAACATAAAGACGGTCTTCGCGCGGTTAAAGGAGAAGGGTGATCTCTGGGGCGATTTCTGGAAGCGGCGCCAACGATTGGAGCAAGCTATCGAACTTCTAAGTGAGCGGGTGCCACCGAGAACAAAGAAGGCACCCTGATTGCAACGCGCTTCGGGCCTTAGTCTTTTCCCAATGCAGCGGCTGTGATTAAATGCCAAGGCACGGAGGCGGACCATTCCTCGCGAAGGCCAATTACGGGTTGGGACTTCTGGCTACTCTTATAAAGAGTGGAAGGGGAGTTTTTACCCTGAAAAACTTCCTGACCGCGAAATGCTTAGCTTCTACGCCAAGCAGTTCTCGACGGTTGAAATCAATTACACCTTCTATCACATGCCCACCGAGTCGGCGCTTCTGAACTGGACGAAGAGCGTTCCTGAAGGCTTTCGCTTTGCGTTGAAGGCCAATCAGAAGATTACGCACATTCAAAGGCTCCGTGGCTGCGAGAGCACTCTGAAACGCTTCATGGAAGTCGCCAGCGTTCTCAACGACGGCGATCATCTCGGCCCGATACTCGTTCAGCTTGCGCCCAATTTCAAATTCGATCGCCCGTTGCTGGAAGATTTTCTCGCGCTTCGCCCGCCGGCTTTTCTTTTCGCCTTTGAGGTGCGTCACCCGTCTTGGTACACCGAGGAGACGTACGCCGTGCTTCGCCAGTACGAGACGGCGCTTTGCCTTTCCGAAACCGAAAAGCAAACGCCTCCCGATGTGCTTACCGCCGGCTTCACGTACGCCCGCTTGCGCCTCGAAAACTACACTCCGAAACAGTTAACAGCTTGGAAGAAGCGCTTTGATACCTGGGTGGCTCAGGGGGTTGACGTATACGCCTATTGCAAACACGAAGATGAAGCCAAGGCGCCGGCCTATGCCCACCAGCTTCTCGGAAAGGTGAGCTGACAGAGGCTGGTCAATCGTGCTCGCGGAGGAAGGTGGCGCCCGCTGCGCCACCGCCCCCCGAATCACTATTGGCCCTGTCCCAAGCTTTGCGCGTCAGGGGCTGGACGGCTTCCAGTTTTTTCTGCGCGAGCGTTTTGTTCGCCGCGGCGAGTTCCTTCGTGATTAGAGCGTCGGTTTCCGTTTCGACGTCCCCCAATTCTCGTTTCAGAGAATCGATGCGCCCTACCTGGTAGTCGGTTGGCCGCCCTTCGTAGTTCAACAGGTCACCGTATAGGCCGGTGGTCTTTTCGCGAATGCGTTCTTCGCCGGTGATCGCGCCGCCTTCTTTTGTCGCAACAATTTTTTTGCGGAGTGCCTCGACATTTCCCGCAAGGTCTTGCAGGTGTTTGCCAAACGCGGCATCGCCCTTGAGCTTCGCGGCGCGGTCCAACAGAGCCTCATGCAGCCCATTGATACGGTCCACATCGAAGGTCATATCGCCGAGCAAATTGTAAACGCGCATGGATGCGTCGAACTCTAATTTGCGGTCCTCGAGCGTAAATTTTGCGCGTGGATCGAGTGTCACCACGAGCTGCGTGGAATACGTTTCCGTGCCGCGCGTCATCTTGACGGTGTAAGTGCCGGGCAGAACTCTCGGGCCCTGCGCGGCTTCAAAGGCGGCGGTGGCCGCAGGGGGAACGCGCGGCGCTTTCAACCGCATCGCCCACTCCACGCGGCTGATGCCGCGGCGGCTGTTCGGCGGGAGCGTATCAACGAGTTTGCCCTGCGCGTCAAAAATCTCGAGTTTCATTTTTCCGAAGATGTGGCGCTTCTTCTGATAGTAGGTGATCAAAGCGGCGTCCGGCGGATTCGGTCCTGTGAACACCGCGCTTCCTTCCGCCCAGCCGCCGTTGGCGCTCAGCCGCTGCTGCGCCGGCTTGGCCTGGAGAAATGTCGCTTCCTGCGCCATCACTTCAGGCGTCATTTTTCGCAGCGGGGTAATGTCGTCCACGATCCAGATGCCGCGGCCGTGCGTCGCGAGGACGAGGTCCGATTCTCTTGGATGGACGACGATGTCTCGCACAGCTACCGTTGGGAACTCGTGGCCTTTGTACTGTGCCCAGTGCTTGCCGCTATCCAGGGAAATCCAGAGCCCGAACTCGGTCCCCAGGTAGAGCAGATTCTGTGCAACAGGATCTTCCTTGATGACGTGAGCATACCCACGCACGCCGCTTCCAGCGCTGACGAGCGGCGTCCAGGTCTTCCCGAAGTCCGTGGTCTTAAAAACATGCGGATCCACATCGCCGAAGGTGTGGCGATCGAATGCCGCATACGCGGTTCCGTTATCGTAGAGTCCTGCTTCCACCCAGGAAACCCATGAAGCCTTCGGAAGGTTCGGGATGTTGGCGACAACGTTGCTCCAGGATTTGCCGCCGTCGCGCGTGAGCTGGACATTTCCGTCATCGGTTCCTACCCAGATTGTTTGACCGTCGCGCGTGGACTCGCTGATCGAATAAATCGTTGTGTGCATCTCGGCGTAAGAGTTGTCCACCGTGACGCCGCCGGACTCTTCCTGCTTCTGCTTTTCGGGATCGTTGGTGGTGAGGTCCGGGGAGATGCGGTCCCAAGTCTGGCCGTGGTCGCGCGACCGGAAAAGGAACTGCGCGCCGATGTAAATCGTGCCCTTCTCGTTGGGGCTCATGTGGATCGGAGTGTTCCAGTTGAAGCGCAGCTTCCCTTCTCCGTAGTTCTGCTGGGGCTTGATGCCGCGGCCCTCGAGCGTGAACCGGTTTACACGGGCGATGTAACCGCCCTGCGATTCGGCGTAAACGTAGTTCGCATCGGCGGGGTCGGGGAAGACCCAGAAGCCATCACCTCCAAGGAGATTCTCCCAACGTCCATTGGTGATCCCGCCCGGATACTGCGAGTCGCCTATCCACACGCTGTTGTCCTGCAAACCTCCGAAGACGTGGTATGGATCGGACTGATCCACGCTCACGTGGTAGAACTGGGAAATCGGCAGGTTGTTTCCCTTCCACCAGGCGTTGCCGCCGTCGTAGGAATACCAGACGCCGCCATCGTCGCCGGCGATCAGATGATCGCTGTTTTCTGGATTCACCCAGACATCGTGGAAATCACCGTGGGCGCCATTTGAGATTCCGCTGAAACTTTTCCCCCCATCATCGCTCACAATCAGTGGGCCGTCCGGTTTGTAGACTTTGTTTTCATTTTTCGGATCAACAATGAGATTGGCGAAATAAAAAGGACGCCAGACCATCCAATTGCTGCGATCGCGCTCCTCCCAGGTTTTCCCACTGTCATCGGAGCGGAAAAGACCGCTGCGCGTCGATTCGATCATTGCGTAAACGACGTTCGGCTTTGAGGGCGCTATTGTTACCGCGATCCGTCCCCAGGGTTTCGCTGGAAGTCCTGCCGCGCTCTTTTCGTCGAGTTCCCGCCAGGTCGCTCCGCCATCCGCGGTTTGGAAGAAACCGCTGCCGCTCGGGGACGTGGGACTCTCTCCGCCCGACCGGAACGTCCACCCCTTCCGACGGAAATCCCACAGCGCCGCGAAAAGAATTTTCGGGTCCTGCGGATTCATCGAAATCATCGCGCAGCCGGTCGATAGATTTGAGCCCTTCAGTATTTTGTTCCAGCTCTTGCCACCGTCGGTCGTTTTGTACAGGCCGCGGTCCTCGCTGTCGCTCCAGAGTTTTCCCGGCACGCAGGCGTACACCGTGTTGCTGTCCTTGGGATCTACAATAATTTTGGCGATGCGCTCAGAGTTATGCAGCCCCATGTTGGTCCAGCTGTCGCCACCGTCCGTCGATTTGTAGATGCCCTCGCCGACTGACGTGCTGTTGCGGGTCCACGCTTCGCCCGTGCCCACCCAAATGGTCTTCGGGGATTGCGGATCGATGGCGAGCGCGCCGATGGATTGCACGGCTTCTTTGTCGAAGACGGGCTTGAACGTCGTGCCGCCATTCTGCGATTTCCAGACGCCGCCGCTCGCCGCCCCGATATACACGGTCAGGCGGCCGTCTTCTTTCACGGCGGCGATGGAGGAGACACGGCCGCTCATTGTGGCGGATCCAATGTTCCGCGCCCCCAGGCCGGAGATCGTGTCGGAATCGAATTTTGCTTCCTGTGCGGTCGCGGAGTTTGCAAAGAGCAGCGAATTGAGAAGTACCATCACAACAACGGCGAACCAACAGATTGATTTGTGCATATCAGAAGATCCCTCAGCGATGAAATTTAAGCCAGAGTCGTTCGGTTTCAGGCAAGCCATGGAGTTTCTTGCGTCAAAAAACTACTTTCCAGCCGGAGGCGCCTTCGCCGCGGGCTTGGTGGCGGGCATCACGAAAAGCGCGTCTTCGATGTCCACGTTTTGTTCGATTTTCTGGACGGTGATCTGCGAGCGCGAAGCGCTTCCCTTTTGTGCTTGTTCAATGGCGAACGGATAGTAGATCCCGTTCACCTGTTCGTAGTCGCCGTAGTACAGCTCGGATTCCTGCAGCGCGCCGCGGATGGTTGTTTGAATCTCCAGCTTCAGTTCGAGGAAAGAATCAGCATCAAGATAGTAGTAACGAACGTCGCCGTTCTTCATGCTGAGCTTGATCTTGAAGCAATCCGTTCCCTCCACGGAATCGTGCCCGACGAGTTCCGCTTTGTGGCCCTTCTCTTTGTAATTTACGAGCGGGCCGTCAAGATCCGCGTCCACCACCAGGCCCTTCATATCGTCCTGGGACAGCAAATCGGGATCTTTTCGCCCGCCGAACGGCGATATCTGCCAGCCGGTTTTGCCGTCGTAAGCCTGGATTTGCGCCATCCCCTGGATGACGAATTCCTCGCGCACTTTTTCCGGCCGTTTGTTCTCCTGGCGGACTTCCGCTCGAAACGAGCCTTGGCTGAACTTTGCCATCGTGCGGAGGCTGCGCACGGTTTTCAGCTTGTCCATCCCGCCATGCGCTTGCACATTCTTGGCGATGACTTCATCTACGGTTTGCGCGCGGGCGCTGAAGGAAAAAATTGTGATAGCTGCAATGGCGGGAAGAAAAAATTTGTGAACCCTCGAAAACACTTTTTCCGGAGCATGCCGGACATTCACTTTCATGCACTCCCCCTGGAACAGCGGCACATGACTTTACACCAATTGGAATGAATCAGGGTAGAACTCCCTTTGCCAGTAGGACGAAGCGGATTGCACTTCGTTAGCAGCCTTTCTCTCCAGCGCCAGGAAGGCTTAAGGCGCAGATTAGGAAGAGGACAAGGCTGACTAAGATGTCGCCGTCGTCTTAGAACTCAACGTGTAGTCGCAGCGTGGGCACGACCACGGGGCCGCGGTCCCGGTTGTAGCCGGGATTGTTGATATGCTGCACTCCGGGAGAGACGTAGATTCCTCGCCAGGCGTGCGCCGTGTAATAAAACTCCTCGATGTTCTCTCGCCCGTAGTTCAGCTTGCCATCGCCGAGCAGAAAACCGAGTCCGCCGTCCGCCAGATAGATTTGGTGATCTTTTTTGATTCCGTTCGATACGAACGCTGCGCCGGCGCGGTCTTGCTTGCGATGCCATTTCGCGCCATTCGCCCGCACGCCTCCGGCCATAGTTAAATCAACCTCCGTATAGGCAAAGGACTCGGTTTTTCCATCGTCCCATCCCCAACGGGCAAACGCCATGAAGTTCCGTGTGAGATTCTGTTCCAGGTTGACGCCAAAGCCATACTTGGCGGCGATGTGCCAGGGATGGTTCGTGATATCTGGGGTCGTGAGCAAGCCTTTTTCAAACTGGGCGATGGCAATGCGGTAGATGCCCATGTTGGCGTGATTGACGAAGGCCAGCAGCCGGACCACGCCTCCTTTCTTTGGCACGATGCCGTGGCGTAGTTCATACTCCCAATTTTCCGCATGTGCCTGCCACGGCCGCCACACCAGGTCAATGCCGTTCGCGACCTTGGGCATGAGCCCTTCGGCAAAGCGAAATCCCCAGTTGCGGTCTTCGTAGTCGGCAGCGAATCCCACGGTATAGCCGCGCGTATCCGCGGCGTAGTCCCAAGCGCCGTTGTTGTCCAATGTCCAGTTGTTGAATTGAAAGTGTGTGTCAGACCCCACGGAATTCTGATCCAGGAAATCCGGCATGGTGAACTTGCCGAAGCGAATTTCGAGGCGGCGACGCGGGAGCTCGTCGAACAGGGATAGAAAACTCCGCTGGTTCTCGATCTTATCCTTGCTCAACGCGAACACTTTGTGGATCATGCCGCGTCCGAGGTAGGGGGCTTTGCTCAGCAGCGGATTGCGCACGATATCCAGGTCCGTATTTCCCGCAAGGCCAAGGCCAGTGCTCAGGGCTGCGCCGCCTGCTTCTTCGATGTCCACCAGAATCTCGGTGGAATTATTGAGCCGCACGCCGGTGTACAGCGTCATCACACGAGACGTGGCTTTATCAAAGTGCGGGCTGAGGCTGTTCTTCCCGCTGTAGGCAGCGGGAAAGTCGGGGTGAGCCTGGAAGATAAAGTTTGTCTGGCCCGACAACCAAAAGCGAGAGTTCTTGAAATGCGGGAACATCGCCTCCGGATCAAGATCAGTCGCCGGACCGGCCGAATCCTCGGCCGGAGCCTGAGCTGCCGGAGCGGGAGCACGCGCCGGCTCCTGAACGGGTGCCGCATCTTGCGCGTGCATGGGTGGAGATACTGCAAGGAGTGTCAGCCAGCCGGAAGCAGCCACCAGGCACGCATTCAAGTATGAAAAACCTCTTAGCATTCTTTGTCCCTTGCCGGGAGCTCCCTAGCTGGTGCTGCCCCGCTCGTCGAACAATCGCTCAAGATAAGTCCCTAGTGATTACAACCATATGAACAGCGCCGGTCTGTTCCGTGCTCCCGCTCGGCATTCGTTAGTTAAGCGTACTAAACTTCTCTTATAAACTATGCTTAACATAAGCCGGTGTCAATGATTCTCGTAGCTTGTTTTCATATCCCGGGACCATCTTGAGAATCGCGTGCCTGCCGGGCCACCGACTTCTTGCGCTCGCCTACCCCTTTGCTCTACTGTTCCTGAGGCCGTTGCATCAGGCCCAAAGCCTTGATACCATACCCCCATAGGGTAGGCAAGCAAAATGTCACACACTTCGCGAGAAAAATTAGACCTCGTCAACCGCACCAAAAAGGTCATCGGCCAGCTCGAAAGTGTCCTGCGCGCCCTCAATGAGCACGAACCGTGCGCCGAAGCCCTCCAGCGTCTCTCCGCCGCTCGCGGCGCCATCAACAGCCTCATGGCCGAGCTCATGGAAGACCATATCCGCAACCACATGCCGCGGAATTCCAAGTCCTCGGAAGAAGCCGCCGATGACGTAATCCACATCGTCCGCACTTATCTGAAGTGATCTAGAACGGATTCGCCTTTCCGCCGGATTTTCTATATCTTCTCTGCACCGATATTCCCCTGGCGGGAATCGAAGTACGCGAAGGAGAGCCTCGGATGAGGACGTTATTCGCAGCCGTCATTCTTGCCGCACTCTTCAGCGCGCCTGCGCTTCGCGCGCAGGCGGGCCCCGTCGAGGGCGGGAACGAAATCCAGGTCTGGACCGGCGGTGGCCACGGGATCAATGGCGTCGAATCCGGCGACGGCGTGTGGAACGTCGGCTTGCGTTACGGATGGATCCTCACCGCGCCGCATGGCCCAGGATTTCTTCGCGGCCGTTTGGAGTACGCCGTCGAAGCTGTCCCCCTCTTTCTGGTTTTTCAAAAAACAAATACCGCTTACGGCGCAGGTGTAAATCCCTTCGCCTTCAAATGGGCTCTCGACACGCATCGCAGCGTAGTCCCTTATTTCGAAGTCGGCGGCGGCGCGCTTTTCACCAATACAAAAGTCCCGGAAGGAACTTCCCGCATCAATTTCACCAGCAGCGGCGCCTTGGGCCTGCATTTCCTGGGCAGCAAGCACAACATCAGCGCGGAAGTTGGTTTCATTCACATTTCGAACGCCGGACTCGCGACGCCGAATCCCGGTATCAACACCATTCAGTTTCGAATTGGTTTTGGGCGCTTCAGCCAGAAAGAATAGCGATGCAATTCCGCGAATGAGCTAACGAGATGAAAATGCTTGTCATCATCATTGCCGTAATCGCTTTATTCACCATCTTCATCGTCGCGCGAGCGTCGCGCACCGGGGAGAAATCTCCTACATCGGGAACGCCCGCGCCGGAATTCACGCTGAACTCACAGGACGGCAAACCGCTTCGTTTACAGGATTTCCGCGGAAAATGGGTCGTGCTTTATTTCTATCCAAAGGATTTCACCAGCGGCTGCACCAAGGAGGCGCACAATTTCCAGCGCGACCTCGCGCAGTATGAACAGAAAAATACCGTCATCCTCGGCGTCAGCGTCCAGGATGAAGCTACTCACCAGAAGTTTTGCGCGAAGGAAGGCCTCAGCTTCAAGCTCCTCGCCGACACCAACTACGAGGTCTCTTCAGCTTACGATTCGCTGGTAAATCTCGGCGTCGCCAAGCTCTCCGCGCGCCACACTTTTCTCATCGATCCCGCCGGCGTCGTCCGCAAAACCTATCTCAACGTGAACGCTGAAAAACACAGCGCCGAAGTCCTCGCCGATCTTGCGCAACTCCAGCAGGCCAATTCCGCAAAATAACCACACCCACTCTCGTTCGGGCGCTTCACACTTCCTAACGGGGCTCTCCCAACTACAAAGTAATGGCAGGTCAGTTGCTTTCCTCGCTCTTACAGGAATGCTTAAAAAACCAAAATGACAGCAACAGGGAACGAACCGTCAGGAACGCAAAAATCAAGATGGCTCCAGCAGTTTCGACTTCGGTGACCATTGTCCGTGTTGTGGGTTCGAGGTCATGAAGCAGGTGGAGTGCGCAGAACAGTCCAAAGAGCACTGTTTGGAGACCTAAGATCGCAAAGACAGTTCGCGTCACCCGGATGCTCCTCAAAGAGTATTCACTCTGGTGGTGTCGCCGCCAGGATCGAAACATGCGTTCGAACGAATACGCCGCTTACAAAGCGGGCGCCGTCGCCACGTTGTAGCGGACTCGAATCAGCTGGCGAACCGCTTTCAAACTTTCGAAAACGGTGAGGACCGCCGCCAACATCAGGCTGTAGTGCAGAATGAGATTGACGATCCGCAATGCCTCGCTGAAGTTTGCCGGATCCGCGGTTCCCGGGACCAGCACGAGTAAGTCGCTCGAGCGAATCACGAAATACAAAAGAATCAGGCTGCTCCCATTCACGGTCAAGCGGGCGATGGAATAGAACTTGACCCAGGAAGGATGGATCAAGGTGCCGATTTGCTGCCCGATGCCCGCCAAACTAAGCAAGATCACCGGCACGAATAGCGTGTGCCAGACAGGCCCCAACTGGAATGGAACATGAGCGCTCAGGCCCGCCGGCCCCAGCGTCATGAACAGCGCCAGCCGCCGGATGGGGGCCACGCGAATCCACCACAGCAGGAAAGCAACGTTGAAGAACAATTCAAAGATCGACTTGGACCTCGGAATCGGTTTGGCCCCCAGGCCCTCCGGGACACTTCGCAACGCCGGCAGCTTCCGCGGATCAAATTTTGCGTTCCATTCCGTCGCCCATTTCTCCATGAGGTGAAACTTGTCGTTGCAAAGATTCAGCACTGCATAAACGATCGTCACCCAGGCAAATATCGGCAGCACGGCGCCGGCAAAACTGAAGACCGCCGCAAGCACCTGCCCAATGGGATTGCTTTCGGCCAACATCACCGCCGCCGCCACGCCGTAGGAGAATGCCACGATCGCCAGAATAATTTTCATCACCAGCCAATACTGTGGAAACAACGTTGGCCCGATCAAGTACCGCGGCTGCCGGTATCTGCCGGCCACCAACAGAGGGAGTCCGTGCTGCTTGAGAATCGCTACCAGTTCATCTTCGTTCACCGGGCGGCCGAGCCCGGCTTCCTTATCTTCGATTTGCTCGCGAAGATTTTCCCCAAGCTCTTTGATGATGTCGTCCTGCTGCCCCTTGGGCAGGTAGATCCGCACGGCTTGTAAGTAACGATCGAGAAGATCCATGGAACACTCCTAAACGATACGGTTCAACGATGCATTCATGGTCTGCCATTCCTCCAGAAGCTCCTTGAGGATTAGCGCGCCATTCTCCGAAAGGCGGTAAAAACGTTTGTTGCGTTTGTCTTCTTCGCGCCACTCGCTCGCCAGAAGCCCCTGGCTCTCGAGGCGCCGCAGCAACGGATACAGAGTGCTCTCTTCGATCTCCATGCCGCGATCGGCGAGGGCTTTGCGCAAAGCGTAGCCATAGTGCTCAGTCCGCAGCTGTGCGAGGACCGCAATGATGAGCGAACCGCGCCGCAACTCCAGCCGGAGGTTCTCAAACAGTTCGGAATGGATCGTAGTTACCATGTACCGTACATTGTGCTACACACACTATGTGTTACACAGTATAAGTTGTCAAGCGAAATCTTGAAGAAAGCAAATGCTTGATAATCAATTGTAAATAAAGGCTTTACGAAGGGCGTTACAAGGCCGCCCTGACGAGGGTTAAGCAGATGTGCACTGCGGATAGCTATTTTCCTTGTAAAGGAGACCTGCCACCATCAGGGCGCTTTCGCCGCCACGACTCCGATGTTCGCAATGTTGTCGCCCTTCTTGATCGTCGGTAAGGCATCCACATGAAGGACGACGCCGGCAACCGGCGCCCGCGGTTCGGCGATGACTTTGCCGAAGAAGTCCGTCACGGTTCCAAGCTTCATGCCGGCTTCCACGTACGTCCCGCGCTTCACCAGCGGATAGAAGATGCCCAGTTGATCGCCGGTGACATCGACGATCTTGTCCAGCCAGACTGGATTTTCGATGACGTGCGCGTCGCCTGACAGCATCTTCAACGCGCGCATCGTGCTTAGCGTGCCGTTCACGAGCAGTGCCAGATCATCGGTCTCCACCGTCCCCGCGTGCCCGGCTTCCACGACGATGGACGGCTTGCCGCGCACCGACGCCGTGTTGTCGAGATACCGCGTGGCGGCAGGATCGGTGGGCCGCTCGCGCCAGATAATAATGT
>Ga0307479_10004559_pt1 | contig 12678 bp, 12 predicted proteins | sample atmos_gasesECM4C_FD_203743 | JGI IMG/M metagenome (GOLD analysis project Ga0307479, IMG submission 203743) | Hardwood forest soil microbial communities from Morgan-Monroe State Forest, Indiana, United States - atmos_gasesECM4C_515 | ecosystem: Environmental > Terrestrial > Soil > Temperate...
CCCCTACGACGTTCCCGACCGTGTGCCCGGATGCGGTTCGCCCACGCATCTGCAGTACAACACTCCGGTGCAGGGCCAGGTCCAATACATCAACCTGAGCTGCTTCGCGTCCCCTAATCCACTCACTCGATTGGGGAACGTTACCCGAAACTCGCTAACCGGGCCCGGACTTACAAACCTTGATTTCTCCATATTCAAGAACAATAAGATCCCTGCGATTTCAGAGGCGTTCAACGTGCAGTTCAGGGCAGAGTTCTTCAACATCCTGAACTTCACAAACTTTGCCCCGCCCAGCCCCTCAGGGAGGACCTTATTTCCCGTGACTGGAGGGACCATACCAATCACCGGAGCAGGCCTGGTCACGTCAACCCAGACCGCATCGCGTCAGATCCAGTTTGCGCTGAAGGTGAGCTGGTAGGTGTTAGTGGAAATGAGCATAAACGCGAAGCAAATTGCGGCGAAGGTTTCGTTAGTCCTAATAGGCGCTTTGCCTTGCACAGGGCAGGCGACTACGAAGCCGTACGCGCAAATGCTGGTGAACGAGACCTTGCTGCGCAACACCAACGTCTCAACTTTGTCGATGGTAGTTCCAAGCCCAACGACTAAGGAGAACAGGGTCGTAGCGAGCAGCAATGCCGCCGCGATCGGTAGTGAGGCCGGCCAAGTCGATCTCGAAGTGCTTGGCGGTAATCGACCCGTGACGACACCTGACATCGCAAACCATCGATGTCAGGCGGTCGTCCCGCTGCACGATGCTTCGAGTGCAACCATTGGGGTCTTGCGTATTAGCGTCAAATCCGAAACCGACACTAAGGGTGAATGCCTGCGCCAAGCAGAAGCGAGGCGCGATGACCTGGCGAGAGTAATTCCTTCGGTGCAGGTATTGTTCGATCCGTTCATCGTTGCGAGTTCTCCCGAGGATAATTTGGCGCAGCGACTGACGATTGAGACCCTAGCAAAGTATCCCGATGTTCTCGTCCTCGCTTTTCATGTGACAGCCCCGGGCGAGACTACAAATCGCGTAGTTGGCATCAACCAGCCCAAGTTCCTCGGCCGGGCTTCAGATGAGGTTGATCAAGACATAGCGAAGACAGGAAAGATGATCGTCCAAGTGATCCCGAGCACGCATCGCATGGAAATTCATATGCCATTACGCGCAGCTGACGGATCGCTCGTAGGGACGCTGGTCACGGTCTATTTATGGCGATTGGAAACTGAGGCGCCTGAGCTCATAGCCCGCTCCATGAAGATCCGAGACGAGTTGCAGCCGCGCATTCCCAATTTGATGGCTCTACTTAGCGGTGCACAACCGAACTGATGTCTGGTCGTTCTAGGTGGTATCGGCATGCGTCGAATGATCGGATACATCGTGGTCACCTTCCTGCTCTCGTTGACTGGTTTGGATTGTCTCTGCTGCTCCTGCTGCCGAGTTAAGAAAGAGAAGTTGTGGGCTGTTGGTATTTAATCAAATTGAAACGAGGAAACAATCTATGAAATTAGCAAAAACAATGCTGTGCGTATCCCTCTTGGGCACGCCCTTTATGCTGTTCGCTCAAGAGCAAGCGGCCAAGACCGATTCGCAGCAACCGAATATCTACGCTCAGAAACTGGTGAATGACACGCTCGCCAAACACAAGGAGGTTGTAATTATGGCTTTCCACGTGACGCCTCCGAATCAATCCGATAACGTGATCATCGCCTCCAATATCGGGCGCATCGGGAAGAAGGCTGACGAAGATGACATGCGAGTGATCGAGACAGGTAAGAGCAATCTCGAAGTAAACAAAACTGGAAACCACTTTGAGGACGAACTCCCGTTGTTGGATCAGTCTGGCAACAGAATCGGTGCGGTGGGAATCGTCTTCGACTATAAGCCCGGAGTCGATAAGAGCAAACTCGCAAAACAGGCAGAGAAAGTTCGCGACGAAATGGCCAAGCAAATTCCGTCGAAGGATAAATTATTCGAAGAAGTAAAAGACTAGTTCTCTCAGGACCGGGTGCACATCGCCCTGTTGGTTCGGTCTGTGCTTCACGGCTGACGAGATTCCTACCCGGTCCGCGAACTGTCCAAGACCGCGCGATTGAATTATGAACAGATTTTTATCTTGGGAACATTTGTTTGTTCCTTCGTATCGCAGTCCCGCTACTCGCTCCCATGCCGTATAGTCTTGTTGGCTAGAGGATCTATTCATCCGCGATTTTCTCGCCGATTGCAAATATGAGAGGGGAAATTGATGAGAGTTTGGATTAAGACAACGATGTTCGCGCTGTTCGTCGCAGTAGCTGGATCTGCCTATCTGCCGGCGCAAAGTTCCCAAACTGGGGGATACCATCAAATTCATGAATACAAGCTCCCGGGAGACACCGGCTGGGACTACCTCACGATGGACCCTGCCTCGCGCCGCCTGTACATTTCCCGCGGCACCCACGTGCAGATTCTCAACATTGACAGCGGGAAACTTGAAGGCGACATCGCCGACTTAAAGGGTGTTCACGGAATCGCTTTAGACAAAGCCGGCAACAAAGGTTACATCAGTGATGGTCGCGATAATTCCGTCGTCGTATTCGACCTAGGCTCGCTGAAGTCGACGGGCAAGGTGCAAGCTGGGACAAATCCCGACGCAATCCTCTTTGATCCGGCAACTAAACGGGTATTCGCGTTCAATGGCCGCAGCGGAAATGCGACTGTAATCGAAACGAAAGACAACAGCGTTGCGGGAACCATCGACCTGGGCGGAAAGCCCGAATTTGCAGTCTCAGACGGAAAAGGCAAAGTCTTCGTCAATTTGGAAGACAAGTCCGAGACCGCGGAGATCGATGCCAAAGATCTTAAAGTCCTGAACCACTGGTCGCTCAAGCCCTGCGAATCACCGAGCGGACTCGCGATCGACGCCGATCATGCCCTGCTTTTTGCCGCATGCGACAACGAAACTATGGCGGTACTCGATGGAAACAGCGGCAAGATCGTAAAGACGCTTCCCATTGGGAAGGGCACCGACGCTGCAGCCTTCGACAAGGGAGTTAAGCAGGCCTACAGCTCGAATGGCCAGAGTGGCAATATCACGGTAGTCAAGGAAAATTCGGCAAGCGCCTTCGATGTCGCAGCAACGGTGCCCACCAAGGCGCGGGCCCGCACAATGACCATCGACGAGAAGACTCACAACCTCATTACTGTAACGGCCGATTTTGAGAAAGCGCCTGAACCTACCGCCGAACAGCCTCGTCCACGTCCCAAGATGGTTCCCGATTCTTTCGTAGTGCTGGTGTACGGCAAGTAGAGTTAGTCTTTTTCTTGCGAGCCCCGCCTCCCGGGCGGGGCTTTTGCTTGCGATCCGAAAAATCGACTGTCTCTCCGCACGAACAAATGACACCAGTAAATAGCTTGTGATAGAACCAAGTGTTTGCCCACACGCATGAAAATCCCACTATCAGGACTCCAATGTTAAGAGCAGCTTTCATTGCTCTTTCTGAAAACCGTTCCTTACGCCACTTAGCAGAGAGTTCCTCCCTTGGACACCGCGTGTCCGGCCGCTTCGTCGCAGGTACAACGATTGAAGAGGCCTTAAAGGCTACTCAAGAGACAAATGCGCTGGGCATGAGCGTGAGCCTCGACAACTTAGGAGAGAACGTCACGAATGCAGAGGAAGCGAGCCATAGCGCGCAGCTTTACCATGAGTTGCTCGATCGTATTTCAGAGCGCGGACTCAACGCCAATGTCAGCTTGAAGCTCACGCATATGGGCTTCGATATTGATCAGCAGCTTGCGATTGGCATCGTGCAGAAGCTCGTCGAACATGCGCGTGAGAAGCGCAATTTCGTTCGCGTCGATATGGAAGGATCCCCATACACACAGCGCACGTTGGACCTCGTGCACGAGGTTCATGGCCGGAACGGCAACCGTGGGATTGTGGGAGCGGTGATTCAGGCCTATCTTCGGCGCAGCGAAGCTGACGTCCAGAACCTCATCTCGCAAGGGATTCGCATTCGGCTGTGCAAGGGCGCATACAAAGAGTCGCCAGAGATTGCGTTTCCCGAGAAATCCGATGTTGATGGAAATTACGTGAAGCTCATGAAGCTGCTTCTGAAGAGTGGCATCTATCACGGCATTGCCACGCACGACGAAAAGATGATTGAAGCGACGATCGCCTTCGCGCAAGCGAAGAAAATTCCACCAACGGCCTTCGAGTTTCAGATGCTTTATGGGATACGTCGCGACTTACAGCGCGAGCTGGTGAAGCAGGGCTGGCGCATGCGCGTGTACATTCCATTCGGTACTGAGTGGTATCCGTACTTCATGCGACGCCTGGCAGAACGCCCGGCAAACGCTCTATTCGTAGCAAGGAATCTCTTGAGATCGTAGGACTAAATGCTGGAGAACGGAGCTCCGGGCACTCCGTTTCTGCTTGCGTCTGTAGCTTATTGCTTATTGCTGCCGCTACCGCGGCCCGCCGCCATTGCTGTCTTCGGGATTGAAGCCGGAATCGAGCAGCCCCTTCAACGTGGAACGCTCCTGATCGTTAAAGGTTTGTCGAAAGCGATCGGAGTTCAAGGTCTGTTCCTGTTGGTCAGGCGGCATTTGCCGCAACCCCAGCCATGCACGTCGCACCGTGCGCCGGCGATCGTCGGGAAGCTGTCGTAATTGTTGCAGCGAATTTCGCAGAATCTCCTGGCGATCTTGCGGGAGGGACTCCATTGCCTGCATCCGCTTCAGAGTGCGTCTCTGCTGCTCCGGCGGGAGGCTGTTGAACTGGTTCAGCCGTTGTTGCAGGTGCTCCTGCTGTTGCGGGTTGAGCTGTCTGAATTCTGGATCGTTCGAGAGTTCTTTCTGCCGTTGCTCCGGTGACAGGTTCAAGTGTTCACTAAGCCACTTTCCCGGCTTAGGAGCATTATTTTGAACCTTGCCCGGAGGCATACGATCGCGATCATGGTCATTATGACCGCGATTCTGGTTTGGCTTTTGCGGCGCAGCTAACCCCGGCAGACAAAAAGCGCCAGCCAGCAACAGCATCGTCGCGGATTGGCGCATGAGTTTCATATTGGGCTTCGTTAAGGCTTCTTGTCTTACTCGCTCAGTGGCGTTTGGCTGTTGTCATTAGAGCTGTCGTCATCCAGATCCTGAAGCTCGCTCAAAATCTGTTGATTCTTATCGAGCGCCTGTAGATCAACGACTGGGCAAGCCGCCTGCACAACAGGCTGTTTTCGCCCACCCGGCAGCTCGACATACACACCGACCGCCATCACCAGAGCAAACACGCTCGCCGCAACTGGCTTCCAAGTCAGGTGATGGAAACCGATCTTCTCCATCCACTGAGCAAAGAATCCTTGTGGCTGTTCTCTTACCTCGCGGAGACGTGCCTGGAGCCGCACGTCAAAGTACGGTGACGGCTCAGGCGCGGTCCATGTATCGAGCACGTTCATGGTTGAACGCAGGCTCTGAAATTCGCGATCACAAGCGGCACATGCTGACATGTGCGCCTTCACGCTCTCACCCGGAGCAGCGCCCGAAAGCGCAGCCTCGAAGATTTCGTCCTTTAAGTCTTTGCACAACATAATTGCAGCCTTTCCCGGAAGTAAAACCTTATACAAATTCTTTCAACCGCTCTCGCAACGTTTCATAGGCACGAAACAAGAGCGATTTCGTTGCGGACTCGCTCAGCTTTAAGACCTTGCCGATTTCTTTATAGTCGAGTCCCTGATACTTATGCATCAACACTGCGACCCGCTGCCGTTCCGGCAATGCCATCACGTGCTTGCGAATCGCTGCGAGCCGTTCCTCACGCAAAATGTCGGCCTCAATCGTCGGCGTTGCGTCAGCCACATCTGGCGTTGTTCCCGTTTCTGGATCCGGCTCGTCCAGATTCACTGTCGGCGCCGTACGTTCCGATCGAGTGTCTCGCGCGTGATTCACAGCCAGGTTCGTCGCGATTCGGTACAGCCAGGTGCTGAACTTAGCTTCCGCCTGATACGAGCTGCGCGAGCGATACACGCGCAGAAAAACTTCCTGGGCCAATTCCTCGGCAATCGCCTGATTGTGTGTCATCCGATACATGAAGCTAACGATCGGACGGCGAAACTTTTCTACCAGATATCCAAACGCGGAGTCGTCCCCAGTCCCGGCGAGCAGCATCACTTCAGCGTCGCTCATCTCATTCATCGGCCGCGACGCAGCCCGCGCAGATGGTTGACTCGGCGCGCCATTCTGGCCCGAGACTTTACCTGCGACGCCTGGATACCCCTCCGGATTGAGAGCTATCGTACCCACACCCCGTTTAACCCCTTCCGGGGGCGAAAGTTGCGTCGAATCAGAAGACGGTAAACCGCTGGATTGATTGGACTTCGGCCGGATTGGATCGTCCGGAAACGGCATGCTTTAGAGCCCCTCGGGGAGATACAGTCAGATTAGACGCACCCCCCGGCGCGAGGGCAGCTAATTGTAACGCTTTGTGGACAGAAAAACCGAGCTGGAGTCGGGCTCAATTTGACGCTCATACCTGTCGTCGCCGAAAGCATTTCTGGCTGTGATCGTTCACGATTCCCACAGCTTGCATGAAGGCATAGCAAATGGTGGAACCTACAAAGCCGAAACCACGCTTTCTGAGATCCTGGCTCATGCGGTCGGAATCGTCGGTCCGGGCAGGCACATCGCTGTAATCCTTCGGTCCTTTACCAACCCTCTTCGGCGCGAACTGCCAAATGTATTTATTAAAGCTGCCAAAGTCTTTCTGTACCGATAGAAAGGCCTTAGCGTTCTGAACTACGGAAGCAATCTTCATCCGGTTGCGCACGATTCCCGAATCGGAAAGGAGGGCAGCGATCTTCTTCTGGTTGTACTTCACAATAAGTTCGGGCCGGAAACTATCGAACGCTTTGCGATAATTTTCGCGCTTCTTCAGAATCGTCTCCCAGCTCAGCCCAGCCTGTGCACCTTCGAGACATAGAAATTCAAAGAGCATCCCATCATCGTGCAACGGCACACCCCACTCTTCATCGTGATAACGCACCATGATTTCACTTTTCGCCCATCCACACCGATTCAGCTCTCTCATTTTTGGACTCGCAGCCTTGGACTCGTTGATGAATAGACTACAGTCAAGAGGCCGAAAGTGCAGAGGCGAAGCGCAACCAAAGGCATGACGTGGCGCTTTCTGCTCGCACTCCGAAAACCGATCTGCACCCATGCGGAGACGCGCGCAGCATGTGTTGGAAGTAGCGTGTTATGCTGGTGTTACCGCTATTTATGTGGGCGGTTAGCTCAGTTGGTTAGAGCGCCTGCTTCACACGCAGGAGGTCGTAGGTTCGAGTCCTACACCGCCCACCACTCCCGAGTGATGTTAAGCCAGCAGCTTCGGTCATTGGCCGTCCCCTTTTGGAAACTGTCATCCCTAGCGTCGCAGCGGCCTTCACGTCGGGAACTTCGTTCTTGCGGCGCGGGGGATCTGCTGTTGCGTTAGTGATCAACAGCAGATCCCCTAGGCCGCAGAAATGCACCTGCCTAGCCAGGCAGTAGCATCCCCTTTTCCAAATGCCGCGTTATATGCGCGTATGCGGCTGCGTTCGGATCGTGCGTAACCATCACCACCGTCTTTCCAAACTCTTCGTTCAGGCGCTTCATAATCTCGAGCACCTCTGCGGCGGAGTGGCTGTCCAGATCGCCAGTCGGCTCGTCCGCGAGCAGGAGTGTCGGATCGGTGACGATGGCACGCGCTATCGCGACGCGCTGCTCCTGTCCGCCGGAGAGCTGTTTCGGCAGATGATGAACTCTGTCTCCCAGGCCGACCAGGGTGAGCGCGGTCATCACATGGTCACGGCGCTCGTTCTTGTTGAGTTTGGTGAGCAGCAGCGGTAGCTCGACATTTTCGAAGGCCGTGAGAACCGGAATGAGATTGAATGTCTGGAAGATGTAACCGATATGGCGATTACGCCACTCGGCGATCTTTTTGTCGCTGTAACGGAAAACATTCTCGCCCTGTACGAGCAACTCGCCTGCCGTAGGACGATCGATAGCGGCGATCATATTCAGGAGCGTCGTCTTTCCAGAGCCGGACGGCCCCATAAGCGCCAGAAACTCCTTCTCCGCGATCTCGATAGAGACATCGTCGAGCGCTTTCACTTCAAAAGTATCGCGCGTGAAGACTTTGCTTACGTGATTCGCTTGCACCAGCTTCGTCGCCGCCGGAGCGCTTTTCATTTCCGCTGCTTGAGGCATGAGGTCAATCCTTCTATGAGTCTTAGACTTTATTCGTGATTTGGTGATTTCGCGATTTGTGATTTCGTGATTTAAATCCTTGAATTACAGGTATTCAAATCGCAAAATCACGAAATCACCAAATCACGAAATCTCCTTCACTGCTTGATCTTTATCCTGTCTCCATCTTTCAAATCCGCTGGGGCATTCACGATGATGTCTTCACCACCAGTGAGTCCATCAACCAGATACCCATCGCTGCGCTGGCTAAGCACCTTCACTTCTCTCATCGTCGCACGGCCGTTAAAAGCAATCAGCACAACGCGTTTTCCACCGTTGTCGTGCACGGTGCTTGTCGGGACAACCGCACCTGAGGAAACGGTCTGAGTAGCCTTGCCCTTTTCGTCAGCCACGAAGCGCACATTTGCGTTTTCTTCTGGACGAAGGTAGTCGTCCGGATTAAGAACCTTCACCTTCACCTGTAACGTCGCCTTCTGCCGGTTGGCCATGGGAGCGATCTCATTGATCTGCCCTTTGTACTCGCGATCGGGGTAGGCATCCGTCGAGAGCACAGCCTTTTGCGTGGGACTCAGTTTGGCGAAGTCGTTCTGGCTGATGTCGAGCTCGACTTGTAGGTCGGTCAAATCGGCCAGCGTAACCACCGAGCCGCGAGGTCCACCCGTGTCGGCTCCCGAGGCGAACTGCGCGGTGACAAGTTCGCCTTTCTCGGCTGTACGCTCGAGAATCGTTCCCGTTACGGGTGCGCGAATCTGCGTAGCATCCAGAAGCGATTCTGCATAAGCGAGCTGTCCCTGCGCCTGTTCCAGAGCGCCGCGGGCGTTAGCGATCTCCTCCTGGCGCGGACCAATCCTCGACAAACGATATGTCTTCTCTAGTGACTGGACGCGCTGCTGCGCGGAATCGTACTTGGCTTGTGCATCGTCAAGCTGCTGGCGAGAAAAGACCCCCTGTTCCACTAACGGTTTTGTTCGCTCGAGTGTCGCCTTGGCATTCGCGAGATTGGCACGCGCCTCATCGAGATTTGCGTTGGCCTGATCGATCTCTTCCGGACGGGAGCCATTCTCAAATTGTTGCAATCGAGCTTTGGCCATGCTAACCGCCCCGCGGGCCTGTCCTACCTGAGCCCGAAACTCCTGGTCTTCCAATCTGACCAGCACCTGTCCTGCTTTTACCTTGTCTCCTTTTTCCACTCCGATCCAGGCGATTCGACCAGTCACCTTCGAATTCACACTGATCGTATGGTGAGCAACGATGTAGCCGGCGGCCTGCAGTACTGTGTCGCCGGTACTCGAGGATGAAGTCACAGGCGTAGCCCGCACGGTTTGCACTTCGGGAATCGCAGACGAGAACAGGCGTATGGCTAACGCCACAATTCCGAGAAGCAGGACTACGCCAATGCCGGCGACAATGAATCGCTTCGACCACTTTGGATCGTCGGGTTCTTTTTGTGTGCGGTCGATCCGCAAGCTGTGCAGATCGCCGTATTTTGTTTCGAGCGCCATGAATCCCTAGTCTCTCAATGCCGCCAAGATCTCTCCTCGCGACGCATGCCACGCAGGAGCAATTCCTCCGAACAGCCCCATGGCGACGGCAAAGCCAATTGCGGTCACTAGTACTGCGAACGTAATTCGAACACTGAACACGGTCTCGCTGAACGTCAGCGAATTCGCAGTTCCTGTGGTGAGGCCATTGAATGGCAGCATCAGAATCAGACCAAGGGCAGCGCCCAACAAAGCTAAAAGTACCGATTCGATGACAAAGGACGTGATAATGCTTGGCCGCGAGAAGCCGACGATACGCAGCGTCGCGATCTCCCGGCTACGGTAAGCCACCGCCGCGTACATTGTGTTCATTGCAGCGAAACACGACCCAATGGCCATTACAAACGCAACGATCGTCCCGACGAACTGAATGGGTTTGCCAGACTTCGTTTGCTCGCCGTAGTAGTCGGGTTCCATGAATGCGTCAAGCCGCAACCGCTGGTCGTCGTTCATTCGGTTCTTCAGCGACTGCGCGGCGATCGAGTCCGTGGCGTGTACCAGCACAGAGGAAAACGCGGCACTACGTTCGAAATCGGACGCCATCTGGTTCACGTCCGCCCAGATCTCCGAGCTGGCCGCAGTCTCGCCGGCGTCGAAAACTCCCACCACCTTACACTTTCCCTTACCAAAAAATAATTCGTCGCCCAGAGCAGCATTGCGGAAGCGTGAACTTACCGATTTGCTGACTACAATCTCGCGTTGGCCGGTGTTGAACCAACGCCCTTCGGCGAGTTTGATAGCGGGACGCAGCTCAAATCCCGTTGGCGACATGCCACGCACCGTGACGTTGGTTTCTCCACTGCTGTCCTTACGGGGGATGACAATTACAACCACGACTTCGCCGGAGGCTAGCGGCTCCCCCGCTTTATCCTTCGCGATTCCAGGCAGGTACTTGATCGTTTGGTACGATTCGCGGTCGACGCCGCTCTGCAGCTCCGCCTGCGAGCCTTTGCGCAGAACTAAAACGTTAAGCGGATCGCCGCTGCTGACAAAGGCTTTTTTCAACCCCGCCAGGAGAGCCATGATGAACACCGCAACGGCGACCGTGAGCGCGATGCCCAAGGCCGTCATCATCGTCGCCCCCAGGCGGAGACGAAGGTTACGAACGTTATAAGTGATTGGGATCGCCATTTTAGATCTGTTCTCCCGAATGCGGTTCAGGGAGGGCACCGGCTTCAGCCGTGCCATTCCGGAACGCTTGTCTATGCTGGCTTTAACCACTGAGGTTAAGGGGCCCTCGGAGGCTAAAGCCAAAATCCTCATATTTCTCTAAACGGCACGGCTGAAGCCGGTGCCCCTCCCTAAAGCAGTTCATCAAGCTCGTCATCCGATATGCCGCAGGCCATCGACGATGTTGCGCTGCGAGGCCGAATACGAGGGGAAGAACGCACTCACGAATCCAACCAGGGCAGCCACCGCTAGGGCGACTAGATAAGTCGGTGTGTTGACCTTGAATCCAGTAAAAAACGTCCCATTGGGCATCTTTGAAGCGATGATCATGAGCAACGTCGCTCCTGTCGCTCCCAGCAAGCCGCCAAAGACAGAGATCGTCATCGCCTCGCCTATGTAGAGCGACAGGATCGTTCGCCGAGTGAATCCCAGAGTCTTGAGTACCGCTACTTCTCGCGTGCGCTCACGGATAGTCATCGCCATGGTATTTGCCGAAACTAACAAGATAGCGAACACTACAGCGCCGCAGATGCTTAGGATGAATAGTTTCACATTCCCAAGTTGGGCAACGAAACTGAGAGTGAATCCCTTTTCGGTCTCGGTTTTAGTAGGTTGCGGAGAGTTCGCGAACATTTCGTCAATTGCTTTGGAAATACTGGTTACATGCTCGGGCGAATCCACCAAGGTATACAGAGTTCCAGTGCGTCCCTTGACTCGCGGCAGCGCCTGATCGATGTACTCGGTACTGAAGAACATCGAATCGAACGCATTGTCACTATCGTAGATAGCGCGAATCGTGACTTCGAGATTGATCGGATAGATCGTGCCTTTGACGATCACTTTATCGCCGACCTTCCAGCCATGTTTCTCCGCCAATGCCCGGTTCACCGCCGCTCCGGCTCGATCGTGCTTGAAAGCTTCGAGTTGATCGGGAGGAACGCGGTCCTCCTTGATCACGTCGAAGATTTCACTGGGATCGACTCCAAATTGGGCAAAAGTGTTCTCGGGTTTTGTGTCTTTATAGATTCCGCCAAACCAATTCCATGGACTCACACGCACCACCCCGGGAATCGTGCGAACCTTTTCGCGGTAATAAGACGGTAGCCAGAACACCAGGGACACTTTATGCCGGGTTACTAGCCGCAAAGCCGACTCGGGCGGGCCTTGGTCAATGTAGAAACCGCGATAGACGCTCATAAGCAGCGTCAGGAGCAGGAGGGAGAAGGCAATGCTGATCGCTGTGATAAAGCTGCGACGGCGATTGCGAAAAGCGTTCTTCGTAGCAAAACGGCTCAGCGTCATTGTGCATCTCTCCTGAAAAGGCGAAGCTCAAGGTTATTCGACTGAAGATACTAGCCGGACGTTAATTGCGTTTCTTGTAAAAATACGCATCGGTGGAAAATCAGTTCCCGTAAATCAAAACAAAACCATCTGTTTCAAGTTGTTAGTTGCGAGACACTTTCGTGCGTTCTTAACAGACACAACGGTAGCTGTTTCTTGTAGAAGAAAAACGTTCTTCTATCTCTACGTCGCATGTCCCTCAAGGAAATCGACACGCCACGCTGTGTTTTTCAGAATTCCGTGTCTGGGGAGCCCTCGTTCGGACTCTTCGCAATCGAACGACCGAATGGATCTTCGTCAAAACCAGCGTTTGTGGGCGAGGCAGATGACTCTCCTCCCAGCGATTCGCAATAATTGGCGATTAGATTGTGAATTCGCAAACCGCTGTGAGTGCTTGCGAATTCGTGATAGAGTCCTCTC
>Ga0307479_10004560_pt1 | contig 12678 bp, 7 predicted proteins | sample atmos_gasesECM4C_FD_203743 | JGI IMG/M metagenome (GOLD analysis project Ga0307479, IMG submission 203743) | Hardwood forest soil microbial communities from Morgan-Monroe State Forest, Indiana, United States - atmos_gasesECM4C_515 | ecosystem: Environmental > Terrestrial > Soil > Temperate...
TGTTGCGCACGCAGACGAGCGTGATCCACAGGTCATGGTTGTACTCCGCGCCGTCGAGCGCCCAATAATACGTGCCGTCGTTTCGCTGCGGTTTAAAGAAGCTGTCGAATTCGACTTTCGTCGCACGCTTGATCGCGTATTCGATCCTCCACTTTCCATTCGCGCAGCTCGAAATCCCGATCGTGTTGTGCACCATTCGCGGATCCTTGCCGCTGACCTGCCGCTTATCTCCGTAGAGTGTGTCTCCGAAGATCCACACCACGCGGCCATCAGGCAACGGGATGGAATACGCTGCATCGGCACCCTGCCACGGGGCCTGCGGCGGAAACGATGGAGTGCAGCCGAAGTGCTTGGGCTCAGCGGCCGCGAGCGCCGTAAAGAACACGAGCATGAGAACAACTTTCGACGGTATGCGCACGATAGATCCTTCGCAAAACGTTATGAAGGCGATGAACTAATATCCGCGGACGACGCGGTCCGCAATTCCTCCCACCCGTTCAATTTCGATCTCCACCAGATCGCCTTCCTGAAGAAAACGCGCCGGCTTACGTGAGAACCCGACACCCGGCGTCGCTGGCAGTGGCGGTCTCGACGTCGACCGCCCGTCCGCTGGCTACCATTCCGAGCCGGCTCGATCCTTTGCCCTGTATTGCACAAGACGTACGAATTGATCTCCAAGGCGCCCGACTGCTTGACTTTTGGCAAAAGAAAACTATATATGTCTTTTTGCCCAATAAACAAGTACAGGATATATACTTTTCGAACGATCTCGATCATGAGGCCTATCCTCTCTCTCGATCGTTTTGAGGTCTTCGCCGAGGGGCTCGATCATCCTGAGGGACTTGCATTCGATCGAGACGGCAACCTCTGGGCAGGCGGGGAACTCGGCCAAGTCTACCGCATCAACTCGAAGCGACGAGTCAAGATCGTCACCACTCTTGGCGGGTTCAATCTTGGACTTACGTTTTCAACCCGGCAAGAACTGTACGTCTGTAACTTCAAGCTCGGCGCCCTGATCCACCTTGACCGCTCCGGCAAGGTTCTGCGCTCGTGGGAAAGAGTCGGGCGGTATCGACTGCGAACGCCAAACTTTGCTGTCTTTGACCGCGAAGGCAATCTTTATTTCAGCGACTCTGGTGAGTGGCAGGCTAACGATGGGTTGCTCTTCGTGTTGCGGCCGAACGGCAAGATCGAACAACTGCTAACCGGCTTGGCATTTCCCAACGGCCTGTGCCTGAGTTCCGACGAGAAGACGCTCTTCGTCGTGCAGAGCACGAAGGACGATGTTCTGGCCGTCCCCCTTCGATCGCAAGCTAAGATCGGAAAGCCTCGGGTCTATGCGAGCGGACTGCACAGTGTGCCTGACGGCGCTGCGCTCGATGCCGCCGGAAATCTCTACGTCACCTGTTACGCCTCACATAACATCTATCGCGTGGGGCCGAATGCAAAGGTCGCCCTATTGGCCGTGGACCCCGAGGGAACGATGATCGCCAGTCCCACGAACATCGCTTTTGGCGGTCCTAACTTCGATGAAATGTACTTTGCTAACCTGAGCCGATGGCATATCTGTCGTGCCAAGGCAGGCGTCAAGGGACAACTACTCGCGAACCAGCGCTAGCTGGCCGGAGTCTTCATGAAAATCACCGATATTCGCTGGACCCGTGCGTTTATCCCGATCGAAGCCCCGTTGCGTTATTCGATCGGCTCTCATCCCGGCTTCTCCCGCTACATCATCGAGGTCGACACCGATGAAGGAATCACGGGCCTGGGAGAGTGCTACACGGGCGCCAGCCGAGCCGGCCAATTGGGCGATCTGAAGCCGCAACTCATCGGCGAAGATCCCATGAACCTTGAGCGGATCCGCTGGAAGGTCGCCGCTCCCAGCTCGGTCAAACTCTTTGGTTTTGCGCTCGGATTCGCGGGAGTCGAGTTTGCCCTTCTCGACATTCAGGGAAAAGCCCTGAACCGCTCGGTGTGCGACCTGCTCGGTGGCCGCATTCGCGACGAAGTCTCGTTTGCCGCCTATCTGTTCTATCGGTATCCCAACGATAAGGGGACGGGCGAGATTTCGAACGCCGACCAAATGGTTGCGTTCGCCAAGAGTCTCGTGTCGCAGTACGGCTTCAAAACTCTGAAATACAAGAATGGCGTCCTGCCTCCAGACGAAGAGATTGCCACGTTCATCGCTCTGCGTAGGGCATTCCCCGAGCTCCGCATCCGTCTGGACCCGAACGCGGTCTGGACCGTAACCACGGCATTGGATGTGGCCCGACGGCTGCACGACTACAACATGGAGTACCTGGAAGATCCCGTCTGGGGAATGCGCGCCATGCAGCGCGTCAATGCGAAAGTTCCATGGGTTACGCTGGCTTCAAACATGTCGGTATTCGCCTTCGAAGATCTTGCCTCCGCGATCATGTCCGACGTGCTGGATGTCGTACTCCTTGATCCTCATTGGTACGGCGGCATCCACCGCGCCAAGCTGGCGGGGCAGATCTGCGAAGCACTCGGCGTGGATGCTGGTATGCATAGCGGCGCAGAATTTGGGATATCACAGGCAGCGATGCTGCATTTGGCGGCCTGTCTTCCCAATCTAACCTTGGCCGCGGATTCGCATTATCACCACCTGACCGATGACATCTTGGAGGGCGGCAAGATGCAGTTCAGGAATGGCGCGATGAAGGTCCCCACGGGCCCGGGACTGGGAGTTACTCTCGATCGCGACAAGCTCGCCCGCTACCACGAACTGTCAAAGCAACAGGAGATGGGGGCGTGGACGGATGATCCACGGCGTCAAGGAACGATCATCACGCAACCCAAATGGTGACCCTCGTGATCCGGAAAGGATGTCTGGTCGCAACCTTCATGATTGCGCTTTCACCCCTGGTCGCAAGGACAGCGGAGCGCAGCATCTGGAAGATCGGAACTTTCAATCACTCATCCGGCGAGTTTCGTGCTCAGGACATTCCCTACGCTGACCCGAAAACTGATCCCACCTTCGTGGTGGGCAAAAGCAAGGATCAGGATTGGTATCGATTCCAGCCCGGCCCTGCGAATGGGATGACCGGCGGCCGATACCATCCTTTTACGGTACAGTTCTCCCTGCCAGAGTCTCCGCAAGGAGTGTATTACCTCAGGATTGCGGTGCTGTATGAGACCCCGCGTTTGTCTTCCCTGAAGCTCGATGTAAACGGCAAAACGGGGCTCTTCTACTTCCATCCGAAGTTGGATTTCGATGCCGGCGACTGGGAAGGAACGTTCGTTCCGCAAACATCAACCGACGAGAAGACCATCGCCGTCCCGGCGCAATGGCTTCATCGCGGCGACAACCGCTTCGTGCTGACGGCTGTCGATGATCCGGCGAGTCCACAGAATTCGTTCGGGGCCATCGCCCCCGGCCACGCAGGGCTAGTTTACGACGCCCTCGAACTGACGCAGGATGCGGCCGCCCACTATGACGAACACGCGTTCACCACGCGGGTGGAACCCACGATTTTTTATCGTGCCCTGCCAGGCGGCACGGCCGAGATCGTCGATGTCTTCCTCCAGGCCGGCAGTGTCGAGAAGACTGGGAGCGTCGAACTGAAGATTGGTTCCACCTCTCTGAAGAAAGAGTTTTCGACGGAGAGTAGCTTCGGAGAAACCCGACTCAGCTTTGAGGTGCCGGAGTGGGAGGGCGCGGCACCGGCCTCGGTGAGCATGGGCAAGTTGCGGACAACCTCCACAGTAACAGCTGCCAAGAAATGGACGGTGGCGATCATTCCCCATGAGCACCTCGACGTCGGGTTCACAGACTACGCTGCAAAAGTAGCCGAGTTGCACTCGCAATCTGTGGACGCAGCCATGGATCTGATCCTCAAGACTCCTGATTTCCGCTGGACGCTGGATGGAAGCTGGGTGGCAAGCGAGTATCTGAAGGGGCGCACCCTCGAGTCGCGTGAGCGATTCCTGAAGCACGTGCGCGATGGAAGCATCGTGATTCCTCCTGAGTTTGCCAATCAGCACACCGGGAACGCTTCCTGGGAAGCCCTTGCCCGATCTTTTTACAACCAAAAGAAGTTGAACGACGAGTTCAAGCTCCCGAAAACCGATGCGGCGCAAATCGTCGATGTGCCGTCCTACACCTGGGGGTATGCTTCCATCCTGCACGATGCAGGAATCAAGTACCTGATCGCAGCCAGCAACAGTTGGCGCGCTCCGGTTATGCTCCTCGGCCGCTGGAATCAGAAGTCTCCATTTTACTGGGAAGGCCCCGACCGAAGCCGCGTCCTCATGTGGTACTCGCGGGCCTACCTGCAATTGCAGACGCTATTCGGAAGCCCGTGGCGAATGGAAGCCATTCGCGATGCACTCCCTGTCTTTCTGCAGGCTTACACAAGGCCCGACTACACCGCCAACACGGTAATCGTTTTCGGAACGCAGTTGGAGAATACGCCCCTGGCTCATGCGCAAAGTGAAATCGCTGCGGCCGCGCAGCACGAATATGCCTGGCCCAAACTCGAGTTCGCGACCGTGCACTCGGCGATGGCACGGATCGAGCAGGAGTGGAAGGGCGAGATCCCCGTTTACCGAGGTGACTTTGGGCCTTACTGGGAAGACGGGTACGGTTCGGACGCCGCGCATACCGCGGTACACCGTGAAAACCAGCACCGCATTTCTACCGCTGAGGCGATGGGCTCGGCCGCGTCTTCCCTTGACCCGCAAGTGACTCCAGACCAGAGCAAGCTTCAAGATGCCTGGTGGAACGAGTTGCTCTACGACGAGCACACGTGGACGTATGTTGGCGCGACTACTCAACCCGAGCACCACCAGAGCATCGACCAGATCGCTTTGAAGGGGTCTCGTGTTAGGCGGGCACAGAATGACATTGATGAATCTCTCCAGCGCAGCTGGGCGCAGTTCGAGGCGCTGGTAAAGCCCAAGGAAGCTTCCGTCGCGGTGTGGAACCCGCTCAACTGGCCACGCTCCGGGATCGTGGAAACGGACCTGCCGGAAGGCTCCACTCTGTTCGATCCGTCTACCGGGAAAGAAGTTGCCACGGAGGTGCTGTGGAAGGGGAAAGGCATCTCGCTGCCCGGATTTGGTCCGGGCAATGTGCGGGTTCGTTTCCTCGCCGATGACGTACCTGCGGTCGGCTACAAGCTTTTCACGGTCCAACCAGCGAGTGCTCGATCGAATGAGGTTGCTGAAGTCAGAGACAACGTCCTCGAGAACCGGTTCTATCGGGTAACCATAGATCCCGTCGCCGGTGCCATCGGCGGCATCTTCGACAAAGAACTCGGTCGCGAATTGCTCGATCCTAAGAGTCCTTATAAGTTCGGAGCTTACCTTTACGTCTCTGGCGGCGACGACTATCCCAACAACTCTTTGTATCGGTTTGGTGCCGGGTTGAATCCCCCAAATTTGACGGTCCACCCAGCAGACTCCGGCAGGCTGGTATCCGCGAAGCAAACCGCTTTGGGCACGGTCGCCTTGCTGCGCGCCCAGGCCGTGAATACTCCCACGGTGGAGATGGAGATTCTGCTACCCAACAACGAAAAGCAAATTTTGCTCAGCTATCACTTGAAGAAGGAGCGAGTGCTGACGCGGGAATCTGCATACATCGCGTTTCCCTTCTCGATAAGCGATCCACAATTCTCTTACGGATCGCAGACCGCCTGGGTCAACCCCACGAAAGACGAACTTCCGGGGGGCAGTCGAGAATGGTACCTGCCGACCACATGGTCCGCCGTTTCTAACCGCGATGCGACAGCAGCGGTAGTAGCAATCGATGCTCCACTAGTGAATCTTGGCGACATCGTGCGCGCCACTTGGCCTGCTGATTTCAGCCCGAAGAGCAGCACAATTCTTTCGTGGCTCATGAACAACTATTGGGCAACAAATTTTCCTGCGTGGCAAGAGGGCGACTTCACCTTTCGTTACGCGATCACCAGTGGCGCCCGGTTCGAGCCCGCATCTCTGAACCATTTCGGCTGGAATGCTCTTACTCCCCTGGAGAGAGACGATGTGCAGGGCTCAACGGATCCAGGCGTTCTTCCAAACCATCAAGCCAGCCTGTTAAGCATCAGCAATCCGAACATCAATGTGCTCACGTGGAAGACCGCAGAGGACGGAGATGGCACCATACTTCGTTTACAAGAGGCTGCGGGTGAGGCTTCCCAATTCACGATCTCAAGCAAATACCTCAAACTGGAGCAGGCTTGGTCGTGCAATCTTCTGGAAGAGAATCAGGCGCCAATCCCGTCTTCTCCCAATGGAGTGGGCGTCTCGATTAGGCCTTTTCAGGTCGTCACCATCCGGATTCATACCAGCCCGCGTTTTGCGAAGGAGGTCCGGCCATGAACATTGATCTTTCCGGCAAGGTCGCGATCGTGACCGGAGGAGCCATGGGGATCGGAGGAGCCACTTCGCGAAAGCTCGCGCTGGCTGGAGCGGCGGTGGCCATCCTGGATCCCAACCAAGAGGCTGGCAGCAAGACTACCGACGAGATTCGGCGCCTGGGTTGCTTGTGCAACTACTATCGCTGCGATGTGAGCCTAAGCCATGAAGTCGAGCACGCCGTCAGCGCGGTGGTTGCGCAAAGTGGCAGAGCTGACATCCTGGTAAGCAACGCCGGAGTTCAGCACTACGGGGACGTTATCACCACCTCTGAGCAGGATTGGGAACGCGTTCTTTCAGTCAATCTCAAGGGTTGTTTTTTAGCAGCCAAGTTTTGTGTACCACATATGCTCGAGCAGGGCGGCGCGATCGTGGTGGTCGGCTCTGTGCAAAGCTTTACGGCGATCAAGAATTCGGTTGCGTATGTCACATCCAAGCACGCCCTGTTAGGTATGACACGGGCCATGGCGCTCGATTACGCATCGAACAGGATTCGTGTGAACTGCGTGTGCCCGGGAACGATTGACACTCCCATGTTGCACTGGGCCGCGGGCTTGGCATCCGACCCGAAGGAAGTCATTCGTACCTGCGAACGCATGCATGCCCTCGGGCGCATTGGTAAGGCGGAAGAAGTTGCCGATGCGATTCTCTATCTCGTCTCGCCCATGTCCTCGTTCGTGACGGGTGCCGCGTTGGTCGTGGATGGGGGAATGCTGGTCCCGGCTGGCGGAATGGCATTCCAGGAGGGCGGGACGGGAGCGGCTACGCACAAATGAACCTCTGGGGAAAGACCGCCAACGTCACGGGTGCCTCCGGCGGAATCGATCGATGGAGGGACTGGGCATCTTGATGGCGGTCGGTGAAGCCACTCCCATGGTGTGGAAAGGTCGCCGCGCATGGCGTCTCTCCAATGGCTTGATAGAGCTGACAGTGCTTTTGGGGGGCGGGCACATCGCGGATTTTCGCTCATGCGGCTCGCCTTGCAATGTCCTGTTCGAATCACACTGGAGTACGATCGAACCATGCGTGTACTCGCCCGGACTTCATTCCGAAAAATATGGGGAAGCTCCGGTTGGGACGTTTTTGTCGAGTTTTACGGGTCATGCGTTAGTACTCGGATACTTCGGCATGCCGAGCCCCGAAGAGACGGCCCGCGGCCTGTCGCTTCACGGAGAGGCTGCATGCGCGGAGTGGCAGGTTCTCTCGTCCGCCGCGGATGATGCGCGCGCGTATCTCTTAGTGGAAGCGTCCCTTCCGCAATATCAGCTGCGGGTAAAACGGACTCTCTCCCTTTTAGCAGGAGCTTCCTCCGCTCTGGTCGAAGAGCAAGTAACAAACATCGGCAAAGCGGACCTGGATTATCAGTGGGTAGAGCACGCCACTTTTGGTGAACCCTTCTTTGCCGCTGAGGAAGCACAACTTTTTATCTCGGCGAAGAAAGGCCGAACTTGGCCGGAGGGCTACGAAGGTAAGGAGTTGCTGATCTCCGATTCCAACTTTGATTGGCCATGGGCGCAAGCGCGCAGCGGCGAACGGGTGGATCTTTCTCAGGCTTTCTTGCGGGGCGGCACGGGGTTTGTCGCCGCGCTATTGACGGAGGCGGAGCGGCCCCATGGTTTTTTCGCGGTTCACAACCGGCGGCTCAAGACCGTCGCCGGATATTTCTTCGATTCTCGCCGGTTTCCGTGGATCGCTCTTTGGGAGGAAAACTGCGCCCGGCAATATACTCCGTGGAACGGCAAAACACGCGCCCGCGGCGTTGAATTCGGAACGAGTCCAATGCCGACAGGCTTAGAGAAAGCTCGCCTGGCGAAGACCCTATTCCACACTCCCGTGTTCGCAACTCTCCCAGCCAGAGAGACAGTCACCACGTCCTACCAGCTTTTCACGACCGCCGTTCCCGCCGATTGGCGCGGGATCGCAGATGTGGACGCAACAGAGACGGATTTGCGGCTGCGCGATGGCGGTGGGCAAAGTTTAAGAATTCCGGCGAGTCGGATCAGTTAGTAATTGTTCGCAACTCCATAGGTGAGGTCAGGGAAAATGGCATACTTCTTCGGCGATGGTGTACACCCATGCATTCGTGGGCGCGGATGGCTGGGCCACCGCCCGTGCTGTACAACCGGCGAGGAGACAAACAACGCTGGGGATCGGAATGCAACGATTCATTCATCCCTCCCAGGGCTGACTTTACGGATTGCTTCGAACAAACGCTTTGATGCTGGCGCAGCGCTTCCCTTCCGATTCTCCATGGGGGCGAACCACGTACTGGCCTACCGCGGCCGGAACGATGAAAGTTTCAGCGTAATGCACGACCAGCGGAGGGAATTCCCGCGTCGGGCTCTCCACGATCGCCTCGCGGCCCCCGCAGAGATTCAGGACGTTTACACCTCCGTGGGTGGAGTGAAGAACCGGGCCGGTGAACCAATGTCTTCGTGTTTCGATGAACTCGCGTTCGTGAAGTCCCGTCCGTTCCTCCGTCCAGCCATCCCCGCGACCGACCTCGCAAATGCGGTTCAGCAAGTTGCCTTCCACCCAGCGGGTGGTGCGGTCCCATTGCACATTGCGCAGTCCGTGCTCAAGATGAATCGGCCGTGGCGTTCCGTCTAGGCCCAACCGGCCCCAGTCCCACATCTTGAAGGTGAAGATGTAGGGCGTGGCGCTGATCTCTAGGACCATGCTGTTTTTGCCAGAACAATGGGGCGTTCCGGCCGGGATCAGGAAATGATCGTGCTTCTTGGCCGGCCATCGGTTCACGTACTTGTCGGCGTCGAAGAGAAACTCTCCCTCCTGCGCACGGTGAAGGTCCTCGATCATCTGCCCACGATCGATGTTTTCCTTCAGGCCGAGATAGACGCAGCCGTCGTCGCCTGCGTCCAGCATGTAATAGCTCTCGTCCTGGGTGTAGGCCATGCCGAACTTTCCGTAAATGTATTCGGTCAGCGGATGGACTTGAAACGAGAGATTGCCTCCATCCATGGTGTCGAGGAAGTCGAAACGAATCGGAAATTCGGTGCCGAAGCGGGCGTGGACCGCTTCCCCCAGCAACTCGTGGGGATGTGCGAAGACCAGGTTGATCGACGGAATCTCCACCCGTACATCCTCAAAGCCGAGCAGCAAGCTGTTTTCTTCTGGGACACAATCGAAACACCACGCGTAGTTTTCAACGTCCCGCGGCAGATCACAGACTTCTTTCATCCATTGCCCGCCCCACGGGCCGGGATCGAAAAACGGGACTACACGAAAAGGCTGAGTCGCGGCGCGCCGCAAGCCTTCGGCAAGCTGCGCCCCAGTGATCACCTTCGGTTGATCGGGTTGGTTTGTGTCGAGCAAGAAGTCGATTCGAGACAAGAGCCTTTTCTTGAGGCGATCAGCCGCCCGCCAATCCACGAAATAGCCGCGCTTGTACTTCAGGGCGGGACGTTCGTCGAAGTTATTGAGGCCGAGGTTGCCGATCTGGCCGGCCCGTTGACGCCGCTGAATCTCCCAGCGGGCCAGGTCGCAGTACACCAGCAAGTCCCATTCTTCGGCCAACAGGGTAGCTCCGGTGCCGATCACGACGACCAAGCCGCTAGCGGACTGCAATTCTCTGCGCTTTTCCCGAAGTTTGCCCTCGTCCAGAAATTCCGAGAGCTCGTAGTTGTTCATGAAAGCGAAGACAGGATCGTCGCCAAGATCGCGTGCAGTCAAAGCTATGACGGCACTTTGGGGAAGGTAGCAATCCGCGACACGCAAGACCGTTTGCGGGCAAAGAACCCGTGAAAGATTGGATTCGATCTCGTTTAATTCACAGCCGGGATAGCACTCCACACACACTACGAACCGGCATGGGCGAATCTCCTTTCTCAGACGGAAAGCGACATCATTCCAGCCAACCGCGCACCGGGCATCCGAAACCGGAACCACTGGATGTTTGTCGTAATTTGAAACACATGGCTTTGACATTGGTCAGACTTCGTTGCCCTGTTTCGTGGTGTGACGGTTGAGGACAGAGCGGATGCTGAAGCGGGAATAATCCCGCCTCAATTCTCAGCGTTGCCGGCCAACAGCACCGAAACCCCCGGCGGCAGGGATACTCGCTGCCGCCGGATTGGGAAGCAGTTTCAGCCTAGAAAATCAACTTCACCGCCAGTTGGATCTGTCGCGACGTGCCGTTGCCAATCTGCGTGCCCAGGTTGCTGGCAATCGTCTGACCAGTCCGTCCAAAAGCCGCGTTGGGCGAGCAACTTGCCGGCACAGCGGGTGTAGTAGGCGTTGCCGGCACAAACGAAGAGACAGCAGTACAAATTCCACCGTCCGGGTTCGCGAAGTTGGGATGGTTGAAGATGTTGAAGAAGTCAGCCCGGAGCTGAACCTTGAGGGCTTCTCGGATGGGAATGTTCTTTACCAGCGAGAAGTCCCACTGGAAGAATCCGGGGCCGCGAAGAGCATTCCGACCAACCGTGCCAAGATTCGCTCCCCAGGTTCCATCGAATCCCGGCGGTACTTCGAACGCGTTCGGATTGTAATTGCCGATCGGCCACTTCGCATTGCCTACTGTCGGACTCTGCCCGGAGACGTAGTTAGGCCGCATGGGGAGTCCGAAGAACCCGCTGATGAGTTGGACATTGGTGGGGAGACCGCTGCGCGTTTGCAGGATGTTTGAAACCTGCCACCCCGAGAGGAAGCCTTTAGCGATAGCGTTCGTCCCTCTCCAATCAGGAAGGTCGTACACCACACTGCCAGTGAGATTGTGACGCACGTCCCAATCGCCGCTCCCACGGTCCACATTCGGGTCAAACGGATCCGACCACCCGCTGAAAACATTGACCAGATCGTCGATCTCGTGCGACCAGGTGTAGTTGACTTCGTAGTTCAAGCGACCGGCATTGTGGCGCACCTGAACCTGAAGCGCATTGTAGGTTGAGTAGAGTGTGTCAGCGTTCAGGTTCTCGCTGGCAAATCCGCTGAATTGGCGTGCCTGCGTCACCGTATTTGCAGGATTCAGGTTGAGTGCCGCAAAACTCACGCCCGCTTGCATGTGTTGCGCCCTATTGCCGGTGTAATTCACGCTGAACACGGTGCTGGGTAGGATCTCATGTTGCACCCCCAGCAACCAGTTTGTAGAGACTGGGTCCCTCGGGTGCTGCGGGAATATGTTGACGTTCTGTGTTCCGGCCGGAAGTGGAGGGTTCGCCATCGGATAGGCGATCGGCACCTGGAACACATTCACGCTGTAACTCTGAAAAGCAGCATTGTTGCTGAGCAAACCAAACCCGAATTGCATCGGCATATAGAACAGTCCACCGTAGCCGTGGATTACGGTTTTTCCGTCCCCGAAGGGATCCCAGGACAAGCCGACCCGCGGAGCGAAGTCTTTCCCCGGCGCGCTATACAGGGCTTGATTCGCGGGCAAAATGGTTTGCGACGTGAAAGCAAAGTTCGCTGCCTGGTGAGTGCGTTCTTTCCATGCCGTGTTGTAGTCATATCGCAGGCCCAAGCTCAGCGTCAGCCGGCGAGTAAGCTTCCAGTCGTCTTGACCGTAAAAGCCCCAATTTGAATTCACGATCCCGGCTGGGCCGGGGAATCCGATTTTCTGGAGTACGAATGGGGCGTCGTTCAAGAAATCATGGAACATATTGGGCTGGAATATGTTTGCTCCACCGAAAAAGAACGTCTGCTGTGGTCTGAGGAACTCGTTCAACTGGTTGTATCGGTATTGCAGTCCAAACTTTAGAGTGTGCTGCTTTACGGTCTTAGTCACGTTGTCGAAGACTTCGAACACATTGAAAGGCGTGATCTGGTTGAAGGTATTCGGGCCGGGAAGCGCACCCAGATCGGTAAAGAAGCCGCTAAAACCAACCAGAGGTGCCGGAGTGCTCGAATTGGTATCCGAGTAGAAACGGTTGATTGACACGCTGAACTGGTTCAGAAGAGTCGGACTGAATGTGTGGGTTTCTTCAATTTTGGCGAGCTGGGTCCTTAGTTTTTGCGGAGAAACCTGCCCCTGGTTCAGACCAAACGTGTAGTTCGTCAGCGAGTCGTTAATGTTGTAGCGGACGAATGTGTGATCACGCTCGGAGATGTTCCAGTCCACCTTGACCGATCCAGTATTTTCGGTAAGCTTGTTGGGCAAGATGGCCAGGGTGTAGATGAGTTGCGCACCGCCAGGGTCACCTGGAGTTTGGCTCCCTGGCACGGCGCACGAAGCCGGGGCAGGGATCGTGCTGCAGTTAGCCGGTACGGGCGCAAACTGCGCGAACACCGGATCCATCCTCGGATCGTGAGCCTCGGTTCGCAGGTATGCACTGGGAATCTTGT
>Ga0307479_10004563_pt1 | contig 12672 bp, 9 predicted proteins | sample atmos_gasesECM4C_FD_203743 | JGI IMG/M metagenome (GOLD analysis project Ga0307479, IMG submission 203743) | Hardwood forest soil microbial communities from Morgan-Monroe State Forest, Indiana, United States - atmos_gasesECM4C_515 | ecosystem: Environmental > Terrestrial > Soil > Temperate...
AGGGTGAACGCGGGACGGTGCTGGCCCATCGTGCGGCGCACCAGGAGCTCGAACGATGCCTCCGCGCCCTCGAACTGAAAGCCGGCGTGTTCCAGCTGCTTGAGCCGCGCCAGGATCTCGCGGACCTGGGGGCTGTCCTTGCTGAGGTCGAGGCCCATCTCCTCGGCCTTGTAGAGCACGTTGCCCCGGCCCGAGAGGTCGCTCACCACCACGCGGCGCTCGTTGCCGACCGCTTCCGGCGGGATGTGCTCATAGGTGGGGGGGTGCGCCATGACGGCGCTGACGTGCACCCCGCCCTTGTGGGCAAACGCGTTCTTGCCCACGAACGCCTGGTACTCGTTGGGCGCCATGTTGGCCAGCTCGCTCACGATCCGGGAGAGCTCGCCGAGCCGGGGCAGCGAGGCGTCGGGGACGCACGCGTACCCCAGCTTCAGCTGTAAGTTGGGAATGAGCGAGATGAGGTTGGCGTTGCCGCAGCGCTCGCCGATCCCGTTGATCGTCCCCTGCACGTGCACCGCCCCGGCCCGCACCGCCACGATCGCGTTGGCGACCCCGACATCGCTGTCGTTGTGCGTGTGGATCCCCACGGGGCCGGCGCCCAGCGCCGCCGCCACCCCGTCCCGGATGTCGAAGGGCAGGCTGCCGCCGTTGGTGTCGCAGAGGACCACGATGTCGGCCCCGCCCCGCCGGGCCGCCGCGAGGGTGGCCAGCGCATACGCCGGGTTGGCCTTCCAGCCGTCGAAGTAGTGCTCCGCGTCGTAGATGACCTCCAGGCCCCGGCCCTTAAGGTAGCGGACCGAGTCTTCGATCATCGCGAGGTTTTCGTCCAGCGATGTGCGCAGGGCCTCGCGCACGTGGAGGTCCCACGATTTTCCGAACACCGCCGCCGCGGCGGTCCCGGCGGCGAGCATCATCCGTAGATTGTCGTCCTGCTCCGCGGCGACCCCGGCCCGCCGGGTGCTGCCGAACGCGGTGATCCTGGCGTGCCGCCACGAGCGGGATCGCGCCTCGGCGAAGAATTCCAGATCCTTGGGGTTGCTCCCCGGCCAGCCGCCCTCTATATAATCGATGCCGAACTCGTCCAGCCGCTCGGCGATCCGGAGCTTGTCCTGGGCGGACAGGGTGATCCCGGCCCCCTGGGTGCCGTCCCGCAGGGTGGTATCGTAGAGGGCGATCCGTCTCGCGGCCACGCGTCTAGCCGTACACGTCGGTCATCCAGTGCTGGCGCTCATGGACGATCCGGTTGACCGCCACCAGGTACGCCTTCGTGCTGGCTTCGAGCACGTCCGTGCTCGTCCCGCGCCCGACGAAGAGCCCGTCCCCGTCACGGACCTTCACCGTGGCCTCCGCCACCGCGTCGGTCCCGCCCGTCACCGCCTTGATGGCGTAGTCGGCGAGCGACGGGGTCAGGCCGACGATCCGGTTGATCGCGTTGTACATGGCGTCCACGGGGCCATCCCCGGTGGCCTCCTGGGTGACCAGGTCGCGCCCGCGCCTCAGCGTGATCGCCGCCATCGGCGGGAGCGTGCTGCTCGTCGAGATGTGGAACGACATGAGCTGGTAGGTATGGGGGACGCCGCGCAGCTCTCCCTCCACCAGGGCCAGGATCTCCTCGGTCGTCACCTGCTTCTTCTTGTCGCACAGCGCCTTGAACTCGTCGAAGATGCGCTGCAGCTCCACATCCGACGGACGGACCCCGTTGGTCTCCAGGAGGTTCTTGAGGGCGTGGCGGCCGGAGTGCTTTCCGAGGACCAGCTTGTTGCCGGGGACGCCGATCGTTTCCGGGGTCATGATCTCGTAGGTCTCGCGGTTCGCCAGCACGCCGTGCTGATGGATGCCGGCCTCGTGGGCGAAGGCGTTATCGCCGACCACGGCTTTGTTGGGCTGGACGGGGATCCCGGTGATCGCGCTGATCAGGCGGCTGGTCCGGTAGATCTTCGTGGTGTCGATCGCCGTCTCGTGCCGGTAGTAGTTCCGGCGCGTGTGCAGCGCCATCACGATCTCCTCGAGCGAGGCGTTGCCGGCCCGTTCGCCGATGCCGTTGACCGTGCACTCGATCTGCCGGGCCCCCGCCCGCACGGCCGCGAGCGAATTGGCCACGGCCAGCCCGAGATCGTCGTGGCAGTGCACGCTCCAGACCACCTTGTCGCTGGTGGGGATCCGCTCGATCAGCGACCGGATCAGCGCCGCATACTCCTCCGGGGTGGCATAGCCGACGGTGTCCGGGACGTTGATCGTGGTCGCCCCCGCCGCGATCGCCCCATCGAACACCCGGCAGAGGAACTCGGGGTCCGACCGGCTGGCGTCCTCGGCGGAGAACTCCACGTCGGCCGCGAACCGACGGGCGTGCCGCACGGAGTCGACCGTGGCCTCGTAGACCTGGTCGGGCGTCATCCGGAGCTTGTGCTCCATGTGGATGGGGGAGGTGGCGATGAAGGTGTGGATGCGGGGCCGCGCCGCCTCCCGAATCCCCTCGACCACCGCATCGATGTCGGCGCGGTTGGCGCGGGCCAGGCCCGCGATCGTGGCGTCCCGCACCTCGCGGGCGATCAGCTGGACGCCCTCCAGATCCCCCCGGCTGCTGATCGGGAATCCGGCTTCGATCACGTCCACCCGCATCGCCGCCAGCGCCCGGGCGACCTCGAGCTTCTCCTCCGTGTTCATGGTGAATCCAGGAGACTGCTCGCCGTCCCGGAGGGTGGTGTCAAAGATCCGGATTCGTTCGTCCATGGTCGCGTCCTCCCCGGATGACGTTCTCACCGCTTGGCTTTGGTTTCGGCCTTTCGCCCCTCTGCCCCGCCCTTCGCGTCGATGGATCGCGCCGAGGCCTTGGTGCCGGCCCCCGGCCCGCCCGCGGCGCCGTCCCGCTGCAGCCACGGCATCATGGCGCGCAGCTGGCGCCCGATCTCCTCAATGGGATGGTCCGTCTCCTGCCGGTACCGGGCGTTGAAGAGCGGCCGGCCGGCCTGATTCTCCAAGATCCACTCCTTGGCGAACGCCCCGCTCTGGATCTCGCCGAGAATGCGCCGCATCTCGGCGCGGGTGCCGTCGGTGATGATGCGGGTGCCGCGGGTGAAGTCCCCGAACTTCGCCGTGTTGCTCACCGAGTAGCGCATCAGGCCCAGGCCGCCCTCGTAGATGAGGTCCACGATCAGCTTCATCTCGTGGAGGCACTCGAAGTAGGCGATCTCCGGGGCGTACCCGGCCTGGACCAGCGTCTCGAACCCCGCCTTGATCAGTTCGGAGATCCCGCCGCAGAGCACCGTCTGCTCGCCGAACAGGTCGCTCTCGGTCTCCTCGCGGAAGGTGGTCTCGATGACGCCGGCGCGCAGGCTGCCGATCCCGTGGGCGTAGGCGAGCGCGAGGGCCTTGGCCTTGCCGCTGAAATCCTGGTGCAGCGCCAGGAGCGACGGCACGCCCTTCCCGTCGACATACATGCGGCGCAGCAGATGCCCGGGGCTCTTCGGGGCGATCATGAACACATCCACGTCGGGTGGGGGGACGACCTGGTGAAAATGGATGCTGAACCCGTGGGAGACCCCGAGGGCCTTCCCGCGGCCCATCTGCGGCTGAATTTCCTCCCGGTAGATCCGCCCCTGGATCTCGTCGGGGATCAGGATCTGGACGACGTCGGCCCCCTGGACGGCCTGCGGGACGGTGTCGACCTCGAGCCCGTCGCGCTCCGCCAGCTCCCAGGAGCGGCTGCCTTTGTACAGGCCGACGACCACCGACACCCCGCTGTCGTGAAGGTTCTGCGCCTGGGCGTGCCCCTGGCTGCCGTAGCCGATGACGGCCACGCGCTTGCCGCGGAGAATGGTCAGGTTGGCGTCCTGTTCGTAGTAGACCTTCGCGGGCATCGGCCCCTCCTTAGGTCGGCTGGGTGCCCCGGACCAGGGTCACCTGGCCCGTCCGCACCATCTCGCGAATCCCGTACTTCTGCACGAGCGAGAGGATCGCGTCGATCTTGTCCGAACGCCCCGTCACTTCCAGGGTCATGGTCTTCTCGGTCAGGTCCACGACGTTGGCCCGGAACACGTTGGAGATCTCCATGATCTCCATGCGCGTCGCCGGGGTGGCGTTGAGCTTGATCAAGGCGAGCTCTCGGTCGACGGTGCTGAACCCGGTCACGTCGTTGACCTTGATGACCTCGATGAGCTTGTTGAGCTGCTTGATGATCTGCTCGAGGATCTCGGGCTCGCCCCCCACGGTGATGATCATCCGCGAGACCGTCGGCTGCTCGGTCACGCCCACGGCCAGGCTGTCGATGTTGTAGCCGCGGCGGCGGAACAGCCCGGCCACCTTCATCAGGACCCCGGGGGTGTTCTCCACGAGCAGGGAGATCGTATGCTTCATGCTCCGGTGGGGCGCTCCCCGCGGGCCGGCCGGCAGGTCCGTAACGGCGGTATTCACTTGCCCTCGACGATCATTTCATTGATGGACTGCCCGGACGGAATCATCGGGTAGCAGTTCTCCTCCGGCCGGCAGAAGAAATCGACGAGGCACGGCCGGTCGGTGACCGCGAGCGACCGCTCGATCGCCGGGACAACCTCCTCGGGCCGCCGGGCGGTGATCCCGACCGCCCCGAACGCCTCCGCCAGCTTGGCGAAGTCCGGGTTCTGCAGCCAGACGTGCGAGTACCGCTCCCGGTAGAACAGCTGCTGCCACTGCCGGACCATGCCCAACGACTTGTTGTTGATGATGTAGATCTTGATCGGCAAGCCCCACTCCACGGCGGTGGCGAGATCCTGCATTGTCATCTGGAATCCGCCGTCGCCGACGATCGCGCAGACCAGCGCGTCCGGACGCCCGATCTGCGCGCCGAGCGCCGCCGGGAATCCGAACCCCATCGCCCCCAGCCCGCCCGAGGTCACCCACGTGCGCGGCTCGGTGCTGCGGTAGAACTGCGCGGCCCACATCTGGTGCTGGCCGACGTCGGTGACGACGATCGCCTTCCCCTGCGTGATGCGGTAGATCTGGTCGATGGCGAACTGAGGGAGGATCACCTCCCCCTCCTGCCGGTATCGAAGCGGATAGCGCTCCTTCCACTCGGCGATCTGCTGGTGCCAGGCCTCGCTGTCCGGCGCGGTCACCTGCGCGGCGAGCACGCGCAGGGCCTCCTTGGCGTCTCCCACGATCGGGACGTGGGCCGGCTTGTTCTTGCCGATCTCCGCCGGATCGATGTCGATGTGGATGAACCGCGCGTGCGGCGCGAAGTCCTTGAGACGGCCCGTGACCCGGTCGTCGAAGCGCACGCCCACGGCCAGGATCACGTCCGCGGCATTGATCGCGTAGTTGGCGTACGCGGTGCCGTGCATGCCGAGCATCCCCAGCGAGAGCGGGTCGGTCTCGGGGAAGCCGCCCTTGCCCATCAGCGTCGTGGTGACGGGGATGCGGGTCTTCCGCGCGAACGCGGTCAACTCCGGCGCGGCGTTGCTGCTGAGGACGCCCCCGCCCGCGTACACGATGGGCCGGGACGCCCCGCTCAGCAGGGCGGCGGCGGCGGCGATCTGGTTGGGGCTGGGGACGGCCGGCGGGACCTTCCCGGTGCGCAGCGTCACCTGCTCGGGGAACTCGAACTCCGCCTCGGTCTGGGCGATGTCCCGGGGGATGTCCACCAGCACCGGGCCCGGGCGGCCCATCCCGGCGATGAGGAAGCTCTGGAGCACCATGCGCGGGAGATCCGGCGGCGTCTGCACGAGCCAGTTGTGCTTGGTGATGGAGTTGGTGAGGCCCATCACGTCGGCCTCCTGAAAGGCATCCGTCCCGATGGAGAGCGTGCTCACCTGGCCGGTGATCGCCACGATCCCCGCCGAGTCCATCATCGCGTCGGTGATCCCGGTCAGGAGGTTCGTCGCCCCCGGCCCCGAGGTCGCCATGCAGACCCCGATCTTCCCGGTGACCCGGTGATAGCCGACCGCGGCGTGCGCGGCCACCTGCTCGTGCCTGACCAGGACGTGGCGGATCTCGCGGGCGTCGTAGAGGGCGTCGTACAGCGGGAGCGCCGCGCCCCCCGGATGGCCGAAGATCACTTCGACCCCGGCCCGGTGGAGGCACTCGATGAGCGCGCGGGCGCCGGACATCCGCTTGATCGTGCCGGCCGGCACCGGCTTTGCCCCGGAGACCGTCGGTCGGGCCATCATCCTCACGTCCCCTCTTCCCGCACGAGCGGGCCTGTCCATATTCTTCCGTCCTAAAAACAAAAACCGCGCGGAGTCCCCTAGAGACGGGACTCCCCGCGGTACCACCCTAGTTCCGCCCGGGACGGCGTGGTCCCCGGCGGCTCTCGTCCCCGATCTCGGTGGGTTCCGGCGGGGACTACTCGGCGGACCTGATGGTCGCCTTTGGTACCCGCGGCTCGGAGAGGAGAGTTCGCGGCGCCGGATACTGGCTCACACCCTGCCCAGCTCTCTCGGATCCGGCGCACCGCGTCCTGCTCTCGTCATCGCGTGCGTGTAGACTTTCGGCAACATTAACAAACCCCCTGGGCTTTGTCAATTAAGAGTTTGCGAGAGAGATGTCAGGGATGACTCAACCCGTAACCGAGGGGGCGAACACCTGTTGCCTATCGCCCCAGCACCCCGGTCATATAGGCCCGGCCCACCAGCCCGGCGAGGAACACAGACAGAAGCAGCATCCACCGGGACTCCCGGTACGCTCCCTCGTCGTTCACGAAGGCCCGCCGGAGCGCGCCCCCGGGCCGGAGGCCGTACATCGCCGCAAGCGTGAGCGCGATCAGTCCTACGTACATGATGTGATAGCCGGTCCGCGGATGCGCGCCGCGCGCGAGGAGACCCACCCCCACGGCCGCTTGCATGCCCAGGGGGATCTGGGCCAGCCAGAGAATCCACCAGAACAGGTACGGCATGCGGTAGCGACGCGTCAGATCGCCGAACAACGCCAGGGCGATGCAGAGCGTGTCGCCCGCGAGCGTGAGGATCGGGAGAAGGAGCGAGGCGTGCCAGCGTGCGAGGCTCACGGCGGGATCACCCCGGCAGAGTTCGCGCGCCCACCCAGCTCTCCTTCAGAGGCGCCGACCATGAGCGACGAGGCGAAGCGGACGGTCCGGACCCAGTTCGGACGGCAGGCGTCCTGGTATACCACGAGCGCGGTCCACCGCGACTCCTCGAGCCTCGCGGAAGTGGTGCGGCTGTCCGCCCCCTTCCCGACGGCGCGCGCCCTCGACATCGCGACCGGGACGGGGTTTACGGGGTTGGCGCTCGCGCCGCGCTGCCGTCAGGTGGTCGGGGTCGACCTGACGCCGGGCATGGTCCGCGAAGCCCGCCGCCTCGCCGCCGACGGCGGGGTGCTCAACTTCCTGTTGTGCCTGGGCGACGCCGAAGCGCTGCCGTTTCCAGACCGCACCTTCGACATCGTGACCTGCCGCCAGGCGGCCCACCACTTCCCGGATTTTCACCGTGCGCTGGCGGAAATGGGCCGTGTCGCGAAGACCGGAGGGCGGGTTGTCCTGGACGACACGTGCGCGCCGGAGAACCCTGCGCTGGCCACCCTGATGAACGAGTGGGAGCTCCGGCGCGACCCGTCGCACGTGGCCAACCGCCCGCCGAGCGAGCTCGTGGCGCTGCTCGAACGCACCGGCCTGCGCGTCGACGCCACCGTCATGGCCCATGTCACACTCGAGTTCGGCGAGTGGGTGCGGCGCAGCGGCGTTCCGGAGCCGGAGGCAACGGCCCTCCGTGCGAGTTTCCTCGAGGCATCCGGAGACGCGCGCGCGGCGTTCCAGATCAGGCTCGAGGGCGATCGACTGACCTTTGCCTGGGACGAGGTGGTGATCTTGGGAGTAAAGCGCTAGCCCGCGTCACCCTGCCGGTCGAGGCGCTTACCCCGGGGGAGGCTCGCCCGCCGCATGGACCACGATTTCCACAACTTCCTCGTGCAGGTGCAGCAAGGTGAGGTTGCTGATGGTCGCGGGGTGAAGGGTGTTCATGTTCAATTCGAGTTGCGATGTGGGGGGATTGCCGACCGTTTGGGGGTCATCGACAACCCAGAAGGTCACACCCCGGCTCTCATAGACAAGCCCATGGGCCAGTCGTTGTCCCCCCGGTCCCTGTCGGGTCGCGATCCTCGTGGGGCGGCCTAGCGCCCACTCTACTCTCGACTGCAAAACGCCCGACTGTCCCCCTTCACCGGCGCCCCTTGTGTGCAGCGATTCGCCCAACCTATAGCGCGAGTCCAGCCATATGCCGACGCCGACAATGGTCCCTGACCGGACCGTCAGCAGATAGCCGCCTTGAGGGCTACTCCGATCGTACCAATAAAAGTCGGTGGTGTCCGGGGAGCCGGACGCGTTTGGATGAATAGATTTTGGGTTGCCGATGAGTTTCGTCGCGGTGGTGATATCCATGCCAATCTTGATTGGGCCAATCCCCTGACCGGGGACGATCGTGTACGCGTCGGATCCGCCGGGTTTACCCGCCGGTGATGCCGGGGGCGCGGCCGGTGCCGGGGTGGGTCGCGCCGGCGGCGCTGGGGATGTGACAGGTGCCGGCGGCGCGGGATGCGCTGGAGGCGCCGCGGGTGCAGGAGGGGCCGTGGGCGCCGGAGGAACGGTGGGCGCCGGAGGAGCGGCGGGCGCCGGGGGGACGGCGGGCGCCGGCGGCACCGCTGGCGCCAGAGGCAGCGGGGGCATGACCGCGGTCACAGCACCCAGCAACAGAGGCTTCGCCGCGTCGATTTGCGTCAGGTAGTTTAGGGTTTGTTGTTCCGCCCCAGGGACGACTCGAAGAATGCCCACGACCTCGCCGCCGCCGTTCAACACGGGGGCCCCGCTATTCCCTGAATTGATGGGGGCATCCATATGCAGCATGATGGGCTGCATGGAAAAAACGACCCCTTGAGTCACCGTCGGCGCGGGGTTGCCAAGAGTGTCGACGCGCGGGAATCCAATCGCCACGATCCGCTGGCCGTCCGAGAGGCCGTGAATATCCCCGAGCCGAAGCGGACGGATCGGCAGCGGCGGGATCGCGAGAAGCGCGACATCATCCTGTCCGTTGCCGGCGAGCCATTTTGCCTCCATCACAGCCTGGCCGGGGAACTTGACGAGGATGCGGCGCGCGCCTCGCACCACATGATACGCGGTCAGCGCCAGCCGGTCCGCCGCGACAAAGACCGTGCCGGAAACGTTCCCATCCGGGCCTTCCGCGAACACGATGCCAACGCTCTTCGCGAGCGTTCCAATGTCTTGGGCCAGGGCGACGTTCGTAAGCGGGGGGACAGTTGTCAACAGAAATAGGATAACGGCCACGAGCACGAGTACCTTGCGCATCACCGTTCCCTCCAATGCGCCCCATTCCCGGTGTGGCGACCTGTTAACCGTTGATGCCCATTGTCGTCGGCCTGTAGACCCTGTGCAGGTGCACGGCGAAGGTCGGTCGAACAGCCAAACGCAAATTCCGGCTGATCCAATGTGCGGCCGGCTCGCGTCACGGTCTTCCACACGCGGTGCGCGATGGAGCACCCGATCGTTCCATGGACAGCTACTACGATCTAGGCACGTACAGCCGTCCGGTGACGACCTCGTCTCGAGAGGCCCAGCGTTGGTTCGATCGTGGGCTGCGTTGGTGCTATGGGTTCAACCACGAAGAGTCGATTCGGTGCTTCGCCAAAGCCGCCGAGTTCGACCCGGGCTGTGCGATGGCCTACTGGGGGATCGCGTACGCCGCCGGCTGCAACTACAACAAACCCTGGGAAGCGTTCCGGGAAGACGAGCTGCGGCAGGCGCTGGCGCGCATCCAAGATGCGATGGGAGAGGCACTGGCCCGCCTGGAATCGGCTTCGCCGGTCGAGCGTGCTTTCATCAACGCCCTGGTGCACCGCAATCCGCCTCAGGCGGTCGGCCCGGACGTGTTTCGCGCCTGGAACGACGCGTATGCCGCCGCCATGCGCGGGGTGTACGCGGCCTTTCCTGATGATCCGGATGTCGGCTCCTTGTTTGCCGAAGCCCTGATCAACCGAACACCCTGGAAACTGTGGGACCTCACGAGCGGAAGGCCGGCCGATGGCGCCAGCACCGTCGAAGCGGTCGAGGTGCTTGAGAAGGCGTTGCGGCGGGGAGAAGATCTCGGGCTCGAGCCGCATCCAGGACTGCTGCACATGTACATCCACACGATGGAGATGTCGCCGCACCCCGAGCGGGCCCTGCGGGCGGGCGACGCCCTGCGCGACCTCGTCCCGGATGCCGGGCACCTGCGCCACATGCCCTCGCACATCGACGTGCTCTGCGGCCACTACCACGACGCGGTCGTCGCCAACACCAACGCCATTCAGGCGGACGCGAGGTATCTGGAACGCGAGGGGCCGCTCAATTTCTATACGCTCTACCGCTGTCACAACTACCATTTCAAGCTCTACGCCGCGATGTTTCTTGGGCAGTATCGAACGGCAGACGACGCGGCCACCCAGATGATCGCGACGATTTCCGAGGAATTGCTACGCAACGAATCGCTTCCGATGGCCGACTGGCTCGAGGGCTTCGTGTCGATGAAGTTGCACGTGCGCGTCCGGTTCGGGAAGTGGGAAGACATCATGGCTGAGCCCCTGCCCGCCGATCCGGATCTGTTCTGCGTCACGACCGCGATGCTGCACTACGCCAGGGGGGTCGCCTGCGCCGCGACGGGCCGCGTTCGGTCGGCGGAGGCCGAGCAAGCGCGGCTCGCGCAGGCGGTCGCCCGTGTGCCGCCAACGCGCTACATTTTCAACAACAAATGTACCGATATTCTGGCCATCGCCATCGAAATGCTGAACGGCGAACTCGAATACCGGAAGGGTAACGTGGAGGAGGCCTTCACGCACCTGCGGCGGGCTGTGATCCTGGACGACACCCTGCCCTACGATGAGCCGTGGGGATGGATGCAACCCGCCCGGCATGCGCTGGGCGCGCTGCTGCTGGAGCAGGGCCGTGTGGCCGAAGCCGAACAGGTGTACCGGGACGATCTTGGCCTGAACACGACGCTCAGCCGAGCCGCGCAACACCCCGACAACGTCTGGAGCCTTCACGGCTACGTCGAGTGTCTGCACCGGCAGCACAAGCACGATGAGGCCGTGGCCATGGCATCCCGACTCGACATGGCCAAAGCCCTGGCGGACGTTCCAATCACCGCCTCCTGTTATTGTCGCTTGCAGGGGGCTTGAGCGGAGACGCCATCGGTCCTAAGACCGCGCCGCTCGTCTCTCACCGGTGCCGCTGGAGGGGCTGGCAGTGTTTTTGACGCGCGATCGACGCGCCGCCCGCGAAGACGCAATCAAAGTGCTGATTGATCCGGGGCTAAGGGTGTGAGCGGTGGCACGCGACAAGTTCCAGGACGGCTGCGTGATCCTCAACCCGACAGGCAATAGAACCGGATTGTGGAGGTATGGTTGTTGACCGTTTGTAAGCGCGACGCTACCTGAGCTGCCACGGGGGAGCCGGGATAGGCTTTCAGGAGACCCTCAAATTCCTTCTTGACCCCCGCTTCCCCGCCGCAAGCGCACGTACTTCCCAGCGCCCCTTCAATCCCAGCCAATTCACGCCGGGCGGCCTCTCGGTATTGATCGGGGTGGGACTTTTGAAAGGCAATCCATGCACCATAGAGCTCCGTCAGGGTCTTGCCGTCGAAAATAGTGCACCCGCTGTAGTCCGTTTGTTGTTCGACGTATGCCGGCCAGATCGCGTTCGGATACGTCTTTTTCAGCGCCTCGAAGAAGGCTCGATCGATACTCGTCCCCTTCGCGCGGGCCAACTTCAGGAAAAAATCCGCGAGCGGGGACGCGACGACCACTTCCTCGCGGCCGACCGCGAAGCCAACCATCATGCTCTGCACCTTCCGGTAGGTCGGGGCATCGAACCGCTCCAACTGATCGCGCAAGATATTCGCCGCCGAAATTCCTTCTTCAAAGACGGGCTCCAGCGAAACGGGCCCCGCACTTTCCATCACTGCGTCTATATCCCGCGCATAATGCTCGACAGCTTCTGGAACGGTGGAAAGGACATCCGCTGCGGCGTAGATTGTCCCGGAAAGTATCAGGACCATGAGAACGGCTTCCCCCACGATCATGCGGCGCACAGGATGCCTCCCTTCGACTCATGTCCGGTCGGACACTTCCTGGGGCGTCGGGTCATCCATTGCCGGCGCTCCATCGTTTTGCTTCTTGTACCAAATACCCGAGAAACCATCGGCCTAGCGGAGGGCTCGCGATCGGGCCATGCAATAGCTTCCAACGCAGATGCTGGCACGAAGACCAAAGGGCTCGCCGCGGTACCTTGCCGATTGGCTGCAGCGGCGAGTTCATCTCTGCGGGGGTGCGCGGAAGGGCTCATGAGCGACCTGAGACATAGGTAACAGGCTGTACCGGACACATGGGTAACACTTCCTCCCCTGAAGGGGGGAGGGAGCGATGCCTTGGGCTGAGAAATCACTGTCTTCCCCCTCTATTTTCAGGAGATAAAGGCAAATGACTCCAATGATTAGGGCCGCCACGTCGAACTAAGATTAGATGTGGGAACGATCGAGGGACACTCGCAGGTTCCCAGGGGGAAGACGTGGTCGCAGCATGTGGACGACTCTCAACGATTAGCGCTTGGGCGGAGCGGCAAGACGATATTCGGGCCCTTATCCTAACAGGCTCCTTGGCTCGAGGCCGAGCGGATGACGTGTCCGATCTAGATCTTGAACTCTT
>Ga0307479_10004565_pt1 | contig 12672 bp, 12 predicted proteins | sample atmos_gasesECM4C_FD_203743 | JGI IMG/M metagenome (GOLD analysis project Ga0307479, IMG submission 203743) | Hardwood forest soil microbial communities from Morgan-Monroe State Forest, Indiana, United States - atmos_gasesECM4C_515 | ecosystem: Environmental > Terrestrial > Soil > Temperate...
TTGCCATTCAAACATCCACCGATTCAAGAAGGTGAACCATCACTTAATTCCACGCGAGCAGCTGAGCCGGTCTTGTACGCCAACACTACGGCGGATGTCAACATTCAACTTGCTGTTGCGGAAGAGAATTTTGCTCGCAAGACGTCAGTGATCCAGTGCAAACGCAACGGGTATGAACTTCTGTGTGTGCCGCCTCCGAGCGCCAGTGCGAGTGGTGAGGCGGCTGATCACGCGAGCTTTGCTCCGGATTCCCCACGCGCTACCGGCGCGGTTCGTGCGCGTAGGACCTACACGTAGGGTCTATACGAAGACCTGCAGGTAATTTGCGGTAAAGTTCCCACCGCAGCTTTTTTTTTGGCGGGTGGGGACTGAATGAAGGATTTCACCGAGCAGGAGATCGAGGCCATTTATCGCGTCGTCGCCTTGCGGCGGGACATGCGCCACTTTCTGCCTGATCCGCTGGACGATGCCCTGATGGAGCGTTTGCTGCGCGCTGCGCATCTGGCCCCGAGCGTGGGGTTCATGCAGCCCTGGCGGTTCATCCGGGTTCGCGATCGCGGGCTGCGCAACGAGATCCACGGTTTGGTCGAAGCGGAGCGCAGAGCCACCGCGCGCGCCCTCGCAGAGCGCGAGGAAGAATTCATGCGCCTCAAGGTCGAGGGGATCCGCGAATGCGGCGAGATCCTCGTGGCCGCGCTGACGCACGAGCGTGAGCAGCACATATTCGGGCGCCGGACGCTGCCGGAAATGGACCTGGCCTCGGTCGCCTGCGCGATTCAGAACCTGTGGCTGGTCGCGCGCGCCGAAAATGTTGGGATGGGCTGGGTGTCACTGTTTGAGCCGGAGGCCCTGCGGCAGCTGCTGCGCATGCCCGAAGGCAGCCGCCCGGTCGCCATCCTTTGCCTCGGCTACGTGCCCGAGTTCTACCGGCGGCCGATGCTCGAAGAGAAAGGGTGGGCGCAACGGACCGACCTGCAGGAACTGGTCAAGACCGACTATTGGGTTCCGTAAGGGGGCAGTATCCGGTTGGGCGGATTGCGGCGGCGCGAACCGTCTTCGGCGCTGGCTTGCCGGGTGGGCGGAGCGCACCGGTGCGTGCTTCTCGGATGCTATGGACCGCAGCCGAGCCGCTGTAGGATAGGGAGACTAAACCGCACGGAAGATCCCGATGACCCCTCCTTCAAGCGCAGCCGCGGCCTCCCTCAAAGCCGCGACACCGGGCACCGCAGCACCCGCGCGGCCCGCGTTCGGCACAGTTTTTGCCCCAACCATGACCGTCACCCGGTTTCGCGACGGTAAATGGGGTTCCCACGAGGCGCGTCCGGTAGCGCCCATTGAGCTTCACCCCGCCGCCCACGTACTTCACTACGCCAGCTCCTGTTTTGAGGGGTTCAAGGCCTACCGCTGGGCCGACGGCAGCATCAACGTATTTCGCATGGACCGGCACATCGAGCGGATGCGGCAGAGCGCGCGGTCGCTCGTCCTCCCGGAGCCCGACCCGGCTCAGCTGGCCCAGATGATCCGCATTGCGATTGAGCAGAACCGCGAGCACGTGCCGGAAGCACCCGGCGCGCTGTATCTGCGGCCCCTGCTCTTCGGGACCACGCCGAACATCGGCGCCGCGGCGAGCCCGGCGGACGAAGCGACGCTCATCGTGCTGACGAGCCCGGTTTGGGACTATTTCACCGGGGGTATGAAAGCCTTGCGGATTTTCGTGGAGGATGTGAACTCCCGGACGGCCTCGCAGACGGGCCGGGTCAAGACCGGTGGCAACTACGCTGCGGCGCTCGGCCCTACCTTGGAGGCGCGCAAGCAGTACAAAGCCGACCAGGTGCTGTTCGCGCCCGGCGGACAGGTGCAGGAGACGGGAGCCGCGAATTTCATTCTCATTCGCAAAGGCCAGCTCCTAACCCGCGGTCTCGATGCGACATTCCTGCATGGTGTGACACGCGACTCGCTGCTCACGATGGCTCGGGACGACGGCTACAAGGTGGACGAGCGCACGTTCGATGTGTCAGAGATGCTCGAATGGGCGCGCGACGGAGAAGCCGCTCTGTCCGGCACTGCCGCGGTGTTGGCGGGCGTGGGCGTCCTGATACACCGAGGCAAGGAATACCGGTTGTCGGGGGGCGAAGTGGGACCTGTGACGCAGGAGCTTCGTCAGAAGTTGGTTTCGATCCAGCGGGGCGAAATCGCCGACCGCCACGGGTGGATTACCCGGATCTGAACGCACGCGGCTGAACGCACGCGGCCGGGGGCCGGCCGCTGCTCAGATCGGCGCCCAGGTGTTGCCATTCCGGGAGGAATGCAACACGGCTTCGACGAAGCGCATGCCGCGGACTCCCGCTTCGATGTCCGGGAAGGCGCCGGGGTCCACCGGCAGGCCATTGATGGCCCTGGCCACTCCCCGATAGATATTGCCCATGGCGTCGAAGATGCCTTCCGGATGGCCGGGTGGCATCTTCGTGGCGGCGCGCGCCTCGGGCAGGTTGAACGCATATCCCGGCTTGATCACCGTCAGGGGCTTGCCCTCCTGCAGAAACTCGAGCTGGTTCGGATTTTCCTGTGCCCATTTGAGGCCGCCCGAGCGGCCGTACGCCGCCACGGTCAGGTTGTTTTCCTCAGCCGTCGCAATCTGGCTCGCGCACAACACGCCCTTTACGCCCCCGCCCAGCCGCAACAGTACTGAGCCATCGACATCGAGCTCGTTGTCGGGATACAGCGTGCTGATGTCCGCAAGGGCTTGCTCAACCTGCAGCCCCGTCGTGTATTCAATGAGATTGAACGCATGCACGCCGATATCGCCGATACAGCAACTCTGGCCGCCCTTGCGCGGATCGAGCCGCCACACGGTCTTGCGCCGGGCCGGCTCGTGGATGACCGTGTTGATCCAGCCCTGGTAATAGCGGGCATCCACCTTCTGAATCGGCCCGATCATCCCCGCGGCGATCATGCCGCGCATCTGCCGGACCATGGGGTAGCCGGTGTAGGTGTGGGTTACCGCGAAAACCTGTCGCCGTGATGTCAGCAGGCTCGCCAGGTTGCGCGCCTCGGCCGCAGTGGCTGTCACCGGCTTCTCGCAGATCACGTGAAATCCCGCCTGGATCAGCTTCGATGCCATCTCGTAATGCAGGTAGTTGGGCGTGGCAACGGTCACCACCCTCACCCGCTCATCGGCAGGCAACGCGGTCTCGCCCGCAATGAAGGCATCGATGTCAGCGTACGTGCGCCGGGTGTCGAGCTCGAGATCGCGGGCAAATTGCAGTCCGGCGGCCGGATCGCGGTTGAATACGCCGCCGGTGAGCTGATAGTCGTCTCCCATGGCAGCCGCGATCCGGTGCACGATGCCGATGAGCGAATCCGCTCCCCCGCCCAGCAGCGCCCATTTGATCTTTCCAGGTTTCACGGGGGCGCCACAGCCGGTTTCTCATAGCGCACGTTCTCGTTCCTGAACAACAGCGCAAACAGCACGAAAATGACCGCAGCGAAGGCGGCCGGGAACTGCCAGATCGACTTCCAGTCGTGCCCGGTGCCCATGGCATAGTGATCGGTGATTTTGCCGGCCGCCCAGAATCCGATCAACATGCCGGCCCCGTAGGTGGCCAGCGTGATCAAGCCCTGCGCGGCGCTCTTGATCCGCGGACCTGCTTTCGAATCGATGTAGATCTGTCCCGAGACGAAGAAAAAGTCGTAACACACCCCGTGCAGCGCAATGCCTAAAATCAACAGCGCTACGAGATCGCCGGCGTTTCCGAACGCAAACAAGACATAGCGCACCGCCCAGGCCAGCATGCCCACCAGCAGGGTCGTCTTCATCCCGAAACGATTGAGGAATATGGGGATCAGGAGCATGAACACCACTTCGGACATCTGGCCCAGCGTCTGCTTCCCGGTGGCGTTCGGAACCCGCAGCTCTGTCAGGAACTGGTTGGCATTCTGATAGTAGAAGGCCAGCGGGATACAGATCAGGATGGAGGCGGCGAAAAAGATCAGGAAGTTGCGGTTGGCCAGCAGCCGCAGCGCCTCGAGCCCCAGGATGTCGCGCAACTCAGGGCGCGCCGTGCGGTCTGCGGCAGGCGGTGTCTTCGGCAGGGTCAGGCTGTAAAAACCCAACACCAGCGAGGCGATGCCGCACATCAGAAACGTATTGCGCAGCATTCCGCGCGCAATCGAGCCCGTTGAGTCCCACGAAAACACGTAGCTGATGCACAGGCCCGCGACGATCCAACCAACGGTGCCCCATACACGGATGCTCGAGAATTCCCGGGAGGGATCCCCCAACTGGCGGAAAGCGACCGAGTTGGCCAGAGCCAGTGTGGGCATGTAGAGAATCATGTACACCAGCAGCAGTGGGTAGAACGCCGCGAAGGTTGTCGAGCGCGCCAGTGCGAGCATGAGCACGCCTCCCACGAGGTGGGCTGCCGCCAACACCCGCTCGGCGTTGAAATAGCGATCCGCTATGAGGCCAAAAATGAACGGCGCCACGATTGCGCCCCAGGACTGGGTGGCATAGGCAAGGCCGATCTGCGCGCCGCTCGCCGACAGACTGGCGCCCAGGTAGCTGCCCAGGGTGACGAACCAGCCGCCCCAGATGAAGAACTCCAGGAACATCATCAAGCTCAACCGAAATTTCATTGCGGTGCGCTTTTTTTCGATGTTCCGCCCGGGGCCCGGGATGGGGTGGTGCGCGGGGCAATGTAATCCATTACATCGCAGTTGTCGAGGGGCCCGGTCGGGCGGCGGGCCTGGAGCTTCAGCTCTTGGCCGCGGGACGCGGCGGCGCGCCGGTGCTGGAGCGGATTTCCAACTTGTGCGGCAATGTAATGGACACCGGGCTCGTGACAGTGCCCTGCAACACTCCAAGCAGCAGCCGTACGGTTTCCCGCCCGATGTCGAGCATGGGCTGACTGATGGTGGTCAACGCGGGGCGCATGTAGCGAGCGAATCGAATGTCGTCGAAGCCGATCACGGAGACTGACTCGGGGACCGACTTGCCGATGCGCGAGGCATAGTCCAGCACGCCAATGGCCATCTCGTCGTTGAAGCAGAAGACCGCCGTAGGAGGTGTTTCCTGCGCAAGCAGACGGGCCGCACCCGCGATTCCCGACTCGATGGAGAAGTCACCGCTGACGACCATGACCTGGCGCCCCGCTCCATTGTCCTTCGCGCAGGACTGGGCGCCCCGCAGCCGGTCGCGGCTCAAAGGGCTCGCCAGCGGCCCGGTGATGACCCCGATCTGCCGATGGCCGAGCCCGTACAGGTGACTCATGGCCTCGTAGGCGGCCGCCTCGTTGTCAACGTGCGCGCTGGGCACGCCAAGACTCGGGCTGTACTCGCAACCGTTGACGATGGGGGGCAACCGTCCCTTCTTCACCAGGGCACTGATCGATTTGCTCATGCTGTGCCCTAGAAAGATCAGTCCGTCGGCCTCTCGACGCAGCAGCATTTCCCCGTAACGCTCTTCGCGCTCCGCATCGTGGTGAGTGTCGCCCAGTACGACTGCATAACCTTCCCGCAGCGCGGCCTCCTCGATTCCCTGGATGATCAGCGAGAAAAACGGGTTGGCGATATCCGGCACCGTGACGAGGAGCTTGCGGGTCGTCAGCGTCCGCAGGCTCTTGGCGGCGGCGTTAGGGGAATAACCGAGCTGGTGTACAGCCTTCAGCACGCGGCGCCGGGTGGTTTCCGACACCTTTTCCGGAGAGCTGAGCACTCGCGAGACTGTTGCCGTGGAGACTTCGGCACGAGCTGCGACATCGTGGATGGTAGGCATCGGTATTAAATAGTCTGGTTCCCAGGGGGCGCCCGAGCGGCACCGGCACTCACCAGTATATGCTTACTGCTCACGCGGGCTTACTGCTCACGCGGGCTTACTGCTCACGCGGGCTTACTGCTCACGCGGGCTTACTGCTCGCGCGGACCCGGAACCGCTCGTACGGAAGTGGGGAATGCGAAGAGTAGCTTCGATTGCTGGGATTTTCGCCCTCGTGGTGACTCTGGCGTTTGCTGTTTGGCTGTGGATGCGGCCCGGACGCGGCGCTACAGGGGAGGTCAGCACGAAATTCCGTTGGATTGGTCCCAACGACAAGATAGTCGTGGACGGATTCGACGATCCGAAGGTTCACGGTGTTGCCTGCCATATCAGCCGCGCCGTCACCGGCGGCGTCAAGGGCGGACTGGGACTAGCCGAAGACACCAGCGATGCCAGCATCGCCTGCCGGCAGGTGGGTCCCATTCAGATCCCGGCCGACCTGCGGGATGGCGAGTCGGTGTTCGAGGAGCGCCGGAGTTTGATTTTCAAGCGCCTGCACGTCGTGCGCTTCTACGATAAATCCCGGAACGTACTCGTCTATGTGTCGTACAGCGACCGCGTGATCGAAGGCAGCCCCAAGAACTCCATCAGCACGGTACCGGTGATGGGTTGGGTTGCGCCTTAGGTGTCAGCGATTTGCGGGCTCAGGACGGCGGAAATTTCGCCAGCACGGATTGGACCGCCTTGCGGATGGGCTCGTCGGAATGCTCAATGTCGCTGCGGCTGAGATCCTTCTTGGCCCACCCATGCCAGACCGGACGGTGCGTGTGCGCATCGAAAGTATCGATCGACAAAGTCCCTTCGCGATACTGGCGCACGTCCAGGTTCTCGCCCCAATACGGACCACCCCACCAGCCATAGCGGCCCCAGCCCCAGCCCGGGCCAACATAAGGGTCAGGATAGGAGTTGACATCGGTCCGCTCCTGCGAGCCAATCGTAAAGTCTACGACAAAGTCCGCCGCAGCGGGATCGCCGACCAGCTTGTAGCCCTTGCGCTGCAACTCCGCCTTGATGGCATCCTCCGCGCGCTGTACGACCAACGGGTTGGTGGCCGCGTTCGTGCCGTGATGCTCGCGTTTCATCAGGGCGAATGACTGATAGTTTGCGAAATTCGCGCTTCTGTCGTAGTCGCTTCCAACCTGGAGCGTTGCGCAGCCACCGGTCATCAGGGCTGCCGCCAGCGCTAGAACGAAGCATGGTGCGGCCCACCGTGGCGCCGCGCTGACATTCCTGGCATTCACATCATCTCCTTCTGCGCAGGCCTTTCGGCCTGCTCACCGTCGATCCGGGGTGTCCCTCGCGGGCCACCCGTGCAACGCATGCGTTGCACCCTTCTGCGCAGGCCTTTCGGCCTGCTCACCGTCGATCCGGGGCGCCCCTCGCGGGCCGCCCGTGCGACGCATGCGTCGCACCCTTAGGTGAGACTCCTTAGGTGCCGCACGCGTTTTGCGGCGAGGGGGGCAGGTACCGCATGTCCCCCCTCGCCGCTGGCGTCGAACGCCTGACCTCGGACCCGGCTCACCTTAGCCCGAGGCGTATTCCTTTGTGCCCGATCTACTCCTTCCGATCGATCAACCGCTACCCTTCATCTGCGCCTTGCAAGCCTTCTTGGCGTCCGCCTTGGTCATGCCCGAGTTGTCCGCCTGCTGCTTGGCAATGCAATCTCTCATCGACTGCTTGCTGGCCATACGAGTCGTGTCCTTCTGGTTCGGCGTGGACGCAGCAGACGGGCTCGTGCCGTTGGTATTGTCGGTTGACGAGGCCTCAGGCGAATTGCTCTGCGTGGCACTGCGCTGGTGCGGGCTCGAGGCAGAGCTGGGCGAGGTCTGATCGGACTGCGGGTTGGTTTGCGCCAGGACCAGGGCGCTCGGCGCCATTGAGATCAACGCTGTTAACAAGAGTGTTCGACGCAGGCTCATGAAACCTCTCCTTCCTTCCGGTTGAAAGGGACCCAGCGTGAACCTTCGGGCCTGCAGGGACTATCGGGACCCGTCTGACCCTCGCGTGGGACCGGTCCTACCTTCTGTGTCATTTATGACATGGTGCGGGCACTGTTAAGCCTGCGATACTTTGGTCCCGTTGGAGTCAAAGGTCACCTCATGCCAATAGCATCCCTATCCCTCCTGCGTATCTTGTTCGTCACGGTCTCGCTGGTGTTGCTGCTCTCGGAGGCACTGTCCGCCGCCCAACCGGGGGCCCAACAGCCTTCCGCGCAGCACGCGACGATCGCCATCCGTGCTGGCAGGCTGATCGATGTCGAATCCGGACGGGTGTCAACTGACCAGGTGATCCTGGTCCGTGACGGACGCATCCAGGCTGTTGGCCCAAACCTGAAAGCTCCCGAGGATGCGAGCCTGATCGACCTTTCGAAGCAGACAGTGCTTCCGGGCCTGGTCGATTGCCACACTCACATGGCCGATCTTGCGGATTCCGAGCCTTTGAGCCTGCTGCGAAAGTCAGCCGTGGAAACCGCCTATGCCGCGATTCCCAATGCGCGCGTCACACTGATGGCTGGATTTACGACCGTGCGCGATGTCGGTGTTTATCGCGCTTTCAACGACGTCGCCATGCGCGATGCGATTGCAAATGGAATCATCGTGGGTCCGCGTATGTATGTTGCGGGCGCGTACGTAACGATCAGTCAGGGCGGTGGCGCGATGACCGGCTTGCCACCTGACATTCAACTTCCACTCGACTACCGGTTTGGCGAAGCGAACAGCCCCTGGGAAGTGCGGCAGAAGATTCGCGAGCTGGCGCATCGCGGCGCCGATCACATCAAGATCCTGACGACGGGAGCGGTCCTCACCCATGGGAGCAATCCGAAGTCGATCGAGTTCACTCCGGAGGAGGTCCAGGCGGCCGTCGATGAAGCCAACAATTTCGGCTTGCGGGTGGCGGCGCATGCCCACGCGGCCGAAGGTATCAAGAACGCCATTCGCGCCGGTGTCGCCTCGGTCGAGCACGCGACATTGATCGACGACGAAGGGATCGCTCTTGCGAAGAAACGCGGCACGTATCTCGACATGGACATCTACGATGACGAATGCATCCAGTCGGCTCCGGGTATGCCCGCTGACTTCCTGCAACACGACCGCGATCTTGCCGAAGCACAACGGCAGAACTTCACCAAGGCCGTCAAGGCCGGGGTGAAAATGACTTTCGGCACGGACGCAGGTGTCTGTCCTCACGGGATCAACGCGCGGCAGTTCGCATTCATGGTCAAGTACGGCATGACGCCGCTGCAGGCCATTCAGGCGGCGACGGTGAACGCTGCGGACCTGATCGGCCACCCGGAGCTCTTTGGGTCGATCAAGGCCGGCAAATCAGCCGACATCATCGCGGTCGGGGGCGACCCTCTCACCGATGTCCGGGTTCTCGAGAACGTGGCATTCGTAATGAAGGAAGGCACCGTCTACAAGCAGGATGGTCATCCGCTGCGATAAGCCCTCCCGGCCACTGGGCCCGATGGCGGCGTGCGCGGCGGCAGCTGCCGGGTGTAGCGCAGCGCTAGCGAGGGCCCGCGGCGACTTCAAGCCAGGGACGTGAATCCCACCCGCGGCTGCAAACTTGCCAACGCCGTGCCGCAGTGACGTGCGGCTCTGCGCCGGCGCACCAGCATCTCCACGTTGCAGGCGGCAACCAGCTCGCAATAGACATGGGACCGGGCCCGGTCGTACTCCTGGGAAAGTGCCATCGCCTCGGCGGCGAGCTTTCCCAGCCGGATGAGCTCCGCTAACTGCAACCCCTCAAAATCAATGTGTGTTTCCATGGCTTGCACTATGACTGGCGAGTAGCAAGCATAGCGCGACACGCTTCAGACAATTGCCCGGTTGCGCCGCACGTGAAGGTTTCCCTTAGGCGACCAGTTCACACAGGGGCGGCGGCCATAGCCGGCTTTTGTCAAATTCGCTCCCATGCCTACAATGGTGAATGCCCCAGCAAGCGCACAAAAGCACCGGTATCACCCGCATCGAGTGGATCCTGTTCTGCACGGCATTTGCTGCGGGCGCGGTCGATATCATCGGCTTCGCCAACCTGGGCGGGGTGTTCGCATCGGCCATGACAGGCAACTTCGCGTTGCTCGCCTACCATGTTGCTCAGGGCAACACATTGTCCGCGGTCGGTTCGGTGATCGCCCTGGCCGGATTCGTGGGGGGCTGCGTGATCGGCTTCAGCCTGCGGCGCGGCCGCCCGGAACGGACCACGATCAACCTTCTGTTGGGTGCTGAAACGGGATTGCTGTTGCTGTTTGCGTGTTATGCGCTGTGGGGTGTTGACACAGCGCTCGTCGCGGGAATGCGTCTGCAGATCGTCGTTCTTGCCGCCGCGATGGGGCTGCAGGCCGTGGTGGGCCAGATGACGACCCTTTCGACAATCGTCTTCACGACCACGCTCACCCGCCTCGTCGGAGGTATTACTGACGCAATCGCTGCTGCCGACGCTACCGCGTTACACGAGGTCAGGGTCCAGATCACGCTGGTCGCCTCCTATCTGGCGGGGGCCCTGCTCGCGGGTGTGCTGGCAGTCCACAAGATCAGTGCGGTCGTTTTCCTGCCGCTGATCGGCGTCGCGATGGCGTTCACGGCGCATTGTGTTGGTGGCTTCCCCGGCGCGGCGAATCCGACCGCCGCAGAGGGGGATCTGCCGCCTCAAGGAGCCGCGCCGAGGAGCCGGGGTGCAAAGTAGCCGCCCCGGACAATTCCGACAAACTACGATTTCTCATATACACATGACCTGATGGGATGTCACCCGCTTGTCACCCACGGCGCACGCCGTTACCGTTTTCAGACGCCAATAGCCTTACGCGCGTCGCTGCCGCGGAAGTATCTTGAGTGCGTATTAACTAAACCGGCAGGACATCACATGTCATTCAACTCCGAGACACTTCAAGGCACAGCGGCAGCGCAACCAGCACGATCCGTGCGGAAGAATTCGTATAGCCGCAAGCGCTGGAGCGCGTTCGATGCGTGGCAGGAGCACGTCCGCAAATCCGCAGCTTCCGTCGGCGTGGCGTTCTCCGAGCGGCCAGATCGGGATTTGCGGCGCGCCACTATTGCGGGCTGAATTCAGATCCAGTGCAGAAACGTGCAACACACTGGCATCTATACGCCACGGCCCGACGTTTTATGCAAGAAAACTTCCGATGAGCGATTTATCCTTCGCCTGGGCCATGGCGCCCCCAGAACGAACTCACGCAGGAAGTTACTATGCATTCAGCTCGTCCTTTCCGGGCTGCGGCCGGCAGTGGTGGCGTGTTCCGGGCTGCACCCGCAGCCCTCGCGCTCGCCCTGGGCGCCATCGCCACTCTGGGCGCAATCCCTGCCGCATTCGCCGTCGGGGAGGCGCCCCAGGCTAATCAGAAACCTCTACCCGTAGCCCTGGTCGATGTGCTGAACACACTCGCCCACGGCCCGCACCCGGGCTTTCGCGCCAATCACGCCAAGGGCGTCCTGGTAACCGGCACCTTTACGCCGGCCAAGACCGCGCCCTCGTTCAGCTCCGCGGCACACTTCGCGAAGACCGTACCCGTGCTCGTGCGTTTCTCCGATACGACGGGAGTGCCGAACATTCCCGATGCGAGCCCGGATGCCAGCCCGCATGGCATGGCAATCCGGTTCAAGCTGCCAAGCGGGGGATCCACGGACATCGTCAGCATTTCGACCAACGGCTTTCCCGTGGGAACACCCGAGGACTTCCTCGCGCTCCTGACCGCCATCTCAAAAAGCGGACCTGGCGTGCCGAAACCAACACCGGTGGAACAGTTCCTGGGCACTCATCCGGCGGCACTGAAATACGTCAGCACGCCGAAGCCGCCGCCACAGAGCTTTGGAACGCTTGCATTCTACGGCGTCAATGCATTCAAGTTTACGAATGTCAAGGGCGTCAGCCACTTCGCCCGTTACCAGATCCTGCCGGTCGCCGGCGAGCACGCGCTGACCGCTGCGGACTCCGCCAAGGCCGACCCGAATTACCTGATGGACGAGCTGCCCAAGCGGATCGCTGCCGGCCCGGTGACGTTTCGTCTGGTCGCGCAAGTCGCCCAGGAGGGTGATGTGACCAACGATGCCACGGCAGTGTGGCCGCCGGATCGCAAAATCGTCGAGCTGGGAGTCATCAGCCTGACGGCGACCGTGACAGATCAGGTCAAGGAGCAGAAAGCGCTTCTGTACAACCCACTGTCACTGACCCCCGGCATCGAAGCGTCCACCGACCCGATCCTGGCGGCCCGCCCCCCAGCATATGCCGTCAGTTTCGCGCAGCGCGCAGGTCAGTGAGGCCCGGCGCCTAGCACCGAGATGCAGTTCTCTGGCCGGGCCCACTTCGCCCGTACGTTGAGTACGCTGTTCGTCCGCTGATCGATGCAACGGTCATCGAAGGATTGAGCGAGGTGTTGAATGCGGCCCATTATCAAGACATCGCGTGAAGGTGATCCCGGGCACTCCATGTCTGGGTGCTCGGCAACGGGGAGGCGGTGCAAGGCCTCTGGATGGACTCGCGCGCATTTTTGTGGAGGGCAGGCTCGGCGAAGACATTTTTGAGTGCGGACAAGGGCAACTGAGGTCAGGGCCAGACGGGCGTGTCAGACCTGCGGGTATTTCGCACTAATAGATCCGAATACTTGACTCCCGCTCCAGCGTGGTTAGACAACCGTTCGTACAAATAGTTATACCGCTGGAGTTGATGCTCCAGTGATGTATCGACTGTCCATCGGCTCTGGTCTCTCAAATCGTGGAGTACGCGGCTAATCGCCGAAGAAACGTAGTATTGAGCGTTACGCAATAGCCTCCAGAGATATCGACTTTCCTCACCTCGGTGAACCAAAAGATTGCGAGCGCGATAGATGCGGGCTATTTGCCATT
>Ga0307479_10004566_pt1 | contig 12667 bp, 12 predicted proteins | sample atmos_gasesECM4C_FD_203743 | JGI IMG/M metagenome (GOLD analysis project Ga0307479, IMG submission 203743) | Hardwood forest soil microbial communities from Morgan-Monroe State Forest, Indiana, United States - atmos_gasesECM4C_515 | ecosystem: Environmental > Terrestrial > Soil > Temperate...
CCGATGGGGCTCGCGTTGAAAACATCACGGAAAAGCTGAGTCTCAGGCGTCCAGGTTTGTGCTGCTTCTCCCATGGACTAGTTGTATAGCACTGTTAAAGTCCGACAGCAACGTATTGTCGGATGTTCACTGTTCTATTACCTCAGAAGGTATACCGTGAACCAGCAAAGTCCGAGATTCTGGGCTTGTAGCCCAAGATGCCTGGTTAGTCGTTTAATCGGAAAACTGACGGTCAGTGGCCAGAGACGGGGTGACGGAGATGATCACACCCTCGGCCTTCTGCCGCTCGAGGATTGAAGGACCAATCGACCAGGCAAGTTAGATGTTTACCGACTGCGAATTCGGCTGCGTCGCGGCAGTAACGCGACATTGCTAGTCTCGTTTTTCAACCCGAAGGCTAACCCGAGATGTGCCCGACTACTGGGTATTATCCTGTCACGGCAGAGGTCGCGAGTTCGAGTCTCGTCGTCCCCGCCATTCTAAATAAAGACTTTACGCTCACTTCCATGAAACCAGCGAGGGTGCAAAAAGACACAAATCTGCACCCTTTTGTGTCCTTATCGCTTATTGCTGCCAGTTCCCTGCTCTGGTTTCCGCTATGCCCTGCTCTCCGCAACATCGGAAATCGACGCGTCGCTCCGCGTCGAGGAGAACACTAATGAAAGTACTGCTGCTTGCGCCGCATGCTTGGCTGGTGTAATCGCCTAGGTGTAAGCATCCAATGTCGATCGGAACGAAGAGTGCCGCAACAGTTCTTGCATCACCTTTAGGTCCGTGCCCACGCTTCGTAACAGGCTCGAATAGGAATGTCTAAATGTATGCCATCCGATTCGCTTCTCGATCCCCACCGCCCGTGCCGCCGGTCGCAAATATCTGCGCAGGATCGCTTGTCCCCAATACGGTTTTCGCCCCCGATTCTGCTTGCTGGCGAAAACCCAATCATCCGCCTCTCGGGAGGTGCAGCGTTCTTTCCAACGCACTAGCGTCTCAGCGACACGAGGATGCAAAGGTACAGGCTTTTGCGAAGACTCCGTCTTGCACCGCCCAACTACGCCATAAACGATCGAGCGTGTCACGTCCATGGTCCCACCCGCGAAATCGATATCACCCCACTTCAACGCAAACAGTTCACTTTGTCTCAGGCCGGTCGACGCAGCCAGCAGCACAAGGGCTCGCTCGCGAAGATCAAGGGTGTCCACCAGAGCCTTGATTTCAGCGGGGGTTAGCAGGCTCGGCGCCTGCTTCCGTTTGGCGCTCTGGCGAACAAGATGAATCGGGTTGTGATCATAGAGTTCGTATCGGCAAGCATGGTTGAACAGAACCGACATCAGGTTTCGGATTTTGGCGCAGGTGCTCTTTGCCAGCGGAAGACGCCGAAGCCAACACTCGACTTCGATCGTCCTAACCTCAAATAGGCGACGCTGTCCCCAGTAAGGCACAATCCATCGCTTCATGTGCCCCTTGTACGTCTTCTTGGTCGCATGAGTTCGCCAGGTGTTGTCTCTCCCCAGTTCGCGCTGTTCGAAATGATCAGCGAGTTGCGCGACGGTTAAGGGGTTGACCGATGCGATTGGCTGATGCGTATTGATTTCGGAAACCAGGGCAGCCACAGCGCCGCGAGCAGCACCCTCATCCTGGTATTGCTCAACCGTGCCGATGACTCTCCTGCGGTAGACCCGCTTACTGTTGGGACCTCTCTCCGACCAACGGAACTGCCATACGTCCGGGCCGTGCTTGCGTTTGCTTCTTACCAGACTTCCTCGTTGCATGGTGACCTCCCGCACCCGACCGGCAGGTGCAGAAGGATGTTCGCCCAGGAGCGACAATCTCCGCCAGCGCGAGTCCTTCGCAAAACGGCCATAGGTCAAGCACAGTCACCTGTCTTTCGGGGTCAGTCTAGTCCCCCACACGCTCTAGCTGACTAATCAGGCAATACGACGGGCCCGGATGGAACCGATCGAGTGCCTGAATTTCGGCTGACAGGCAACAACTTGAAGAGTTGTTCCACCGGTTGCGCGGGCTCGGTGATAAGAGCTAATGGGGCAGTCCCGCAGACTGCACATCCCAACGGATTTCAAGTCTACGATTACGCTGTATACCAGGACTTGGCCCAGGTTCGCAGAGCAGAAAGCATCAATCTGAAAGCTGGGGCAGGATTTGTCTTGCCAAAGACAAAACCTGTTCGCGAAATTCTTTAGTGACACTTAGGCGTCCATCAGGCTCAATTCCGTCAATCCTAAATAGCGGTCGAAGTTCTTGCACGGCCGCGTTGTTGCTGCACCACAATCCGTATAGGCTGCGGTATGCCTGATATGTGTCGGCTTTGCCGGCTACAAGGTCTTGAAGCAATTCCCTAGCCGCTTGCCTACTGGCGAGCCTGCGAAGTTTTGCTTTTGAAATAGGGAACACGGGAGCCAAATTCTAAAGCAGAATTTATCACGAAATGCCCAACAGGTCGGATGATTCGACATGTGGTTTTGCGAGGATTTCACTTCTCCGGGTATGCTGTTTACCGGGACTCGACCGGCATGTTTCGTTACCGTCAGAATTAGGTCCGAGTTGCCGATCCAGGAGCAACTGTGGTGTCTGGCGGTTCCATCGCAAGAAAAGAGATCTATATCTGATCGGCTGACCACAAAGAGACCTGCCGAGACTCTCAGTGTTTAGCCGAGCATCCTGGAGTTGGATTGTGCCGGTTCACATAGCGGCGCTGCTTCGGAGCTATGCTGTTGGAAACTCCGGGGCTCAGATCCGCTTTCCCACTACTCGTGACGCAATGCCACCAGCGGGTCTACGCGGCTAGCTCGCAGCGCCGGAATACACGCGCCTGCCAGCGCGACCGCGAGCAAAACGACTGGCACGACGGCAAAGGTCAGCGGGTCCGACGGTTTCACGCCAAATAACTCCGCCCGCAGCAGCCAAGTCAGCCCGAACGACGCCGCGACTCCGACGGCAATCCCTGCCACCGTCATGTGCAAGGCTTGCAGAAGCACGAGATTCAGCGTGTCGCGGCGGTACGCACCCAGGGCCACACGGATGCCGATCTCGTGCGTCCGTTGCTCTACGCTATAGGACATCACGCCGTAGATACCCACTGCCGCCAGCAAGAGCGCAATGGCTGCGAATAACCCGAGCAGCAGAAGATTGAAGTTTTGTCTCGCCGTCGAGTCCAGGCCCACCTGATCTATGGTGCGCATATTCCTCGTCGGCAGTTGATCGGTTGCCAACAGCGCATCCTGAACCGTCTGGCTGACGCTCATGGGCGCGACACCCGGCCGCGTGCGAACCAGGATGGCGGGCGTATCGAACCGGTTCACCAGCGCCATTGCGCCATCTAGAACTTGGGGTGGCGCTTGGTACATGATGGGTGTAGGACCGATATCCAGCCGCTCGCGCACATCGCCGACCACTCCGACGATCTCGGTCGCTCCCGCCTCGTACTCCGGCCCCAGCCCGGGACCCATGACGATGGTCTGTCCGACGGGGTTAGAGTTCGGCCAGTATTCGTGCGCCATGGCTTGGCTGATGACCACGGTTCGTCCCCGCTCTCGCTCCTGCAAAAGCCTGCCGGAAATCAGCGGAATCCGCAAAACATCAAAATAGTGCGGCGAGACGATCCGCCACTGCACATCGCCGGTAAATTTGTGGCCCTCAAGCGGCGTCCTTCCGGGGATGTCGAAGAGCATGTCCTGACGGCCCGAAAGCGGAAGCGCACTCGCCAGCGCGGCCGACTCCACGCCGGGAATCGTCTCTGCCCGGGTTACGAACCCACGCCCGAGGCGGTCAACCGCGCTCGATTTCGCATAGCCCGGTCCTGCCAGCGATACTTCCATCGTGAGCAGATTGTGGGGTTCAAAACCTAGACTCACTGCATGCATGGCCACAAAGCTGCGAATCAGCAGCGTGGCCCCACATAAGAGGACCACTGCGATCGCCACCTCTGCGCCCACCAGTGCGCTGCGCGTGCGGTTATGTTTCCGTCCCGTGCCCGCGCGTTCGCTCGCTTCTTTGAGCGCGGGCGCAAGCTCCGTCCGCGAAACCTGTAGCGCGGGAAACAGCCCGAAGACCACTGCGGTGATCACCGCCAGCAGCACTGTAAATCCGGCCACACTCGGATCGAGCGCCGGAATGGATGCGATCTCCTGCACGCGCGGCAGGTCGCCCGCAGTCAGTGCCAACAATGCTCGCGCCCCACGAGCCAAGCATCAGGCCCAAGGCTCCGCCGGCGAGAGCCAACAGCAAACTCTCTGTGAGCAGTTGCCGCACGATGCGCCCGCGGCTGGCTCCCATGGCAGTGCGGATGGCGATTTCCCTCTGGCGGCCAGTGGCGCGCGCCAACAACAGGTTCGCAACATTCGCACAGGCAATCAGCAGCACCAGCCCCACCGCGCCCAGCAGGATCGTCAACGCAGGCCGAATCTTGCCGGTCAACTGTTCTTGCAAAAGAGTAACCTGAATCTGGTCGTCATGCCCTACGATTTGTCGGGCAAAGGTCTGCGCGTACTGCTTCCCGATTACCACCATTTGCGCATTGGCCTGCGTGACGCTTTCGCCGCGTGCGAGTCGGCCTCAAACCGTCAGCACATGGGCCTGATCGGTGCTGTTCGGGTCGGCCTGTAGCGGCAGCCACACGTCTGTCGCAGGGTATGGAGTGAAGCCTGGCGAAAGCACTCCAACTACAACATAGGCCGCTCCTCCGAGCCGAATCGTCCGGTGCAAGACCGATGGATCGCCGCCAAATCGCCGCTGCCACAGACCATAACTCAACACCAATACTCGCGGACCTCCGGGCCGGTCCTCCGCCGCCGTGAAGGTTTTCCCCAGGATCGGATTCGCCCCAAATAGCCGGAAGTAGTTTTGCGAGGACGGCATCGCCGCCACCAGTTCCGGCTTGTCGCCGCCGTTCATATTCATGCTTGCCCCGGGGAAGTAGGCTGCCAGATCCTCGAAGCCGGGATTGTGCTGTTCCCAGAAATTGAACATCGGAATGGAAGCGGTGCCGTTGCCTCCTCGACCACCGATGTTCACAATGCGGCCTGAATCCGCATACGGCAAAGGACGAAGGACCACCGCATTGACCATTGTAAAAATCGCGGTGTTCGCTGCGATGCCAATGGCAAGCGTGGCTACGGCGGTCATGGTGAAGCTCGGACTCTGCCGCAGCCGGCGAATCGAATGCTTGACATCGTTCAGGAAGGATTCCATCGCGCGCGAACTCCTGGTTTCGAGTATAACGAGTGAAGTCAGAGATCAACACTCAACTCGTTAGATGCTGCATGGTCTGGTTTTTGTTGGCCGCTCGCGCCGCGCCTCGACACGCCTTCCGAGCGGTTGACGGACAACCCTGAAGTAATCCTAAGCTAAGGGTTGCCGACCATCCGCAAGAGAGCGTCATTTAATGACTGCGACGACGCATCGAGCCTGGTGGTAGAGTCATCCATAAAACACGAGAGGATGATATGCGTGTCAAAACGCTAGCCCCGATCGTCTTGTTTGTCGTATTGACCTTGACCAGTGACGCCCGTGCGCAACAGTCGGGGAAGTCCGTGCCTCCCTCCCCTGCATGGAATGACAATTCTCTAACCACCGTTCAGAAAACGGGAGGAGACCCTACTCGACCAGGCGATGTCAAGATCGAGTTCTATGGACACGATGCATTCAAGATCACATCGCCGGTCGGTTTGACGGTTCTGACCGATCCTTGGCGGAATGACTCAACAGGCGTTTACCCAAAGTGGTTCCTGAACGAGTTTCCCACCATCCGGGTCGGTATAGTTCTTTCCACTCAGGCTCATTTCGACCACGATGCTGTCGGGCACCCGGAAGGGCTAATGGTTCTCGAGCGTTTGGTTGGGCAGTTTAAGCTCGGCGACATCGAAATAACGGGCCTCGCCGACAAGCACAAATGTGAACCGGCGCCTCCTGATGAGCCGGGTAATGCCTCTGCAGATCTCCATGTAGAGACCTGTCCGCCAAACAACGTGATCGCGTTCGATAACGCGATTCAGATCATTGAAACCGAGGGATTGCGGATCGCCATCTGGGGCGACAATCGTGCAGTGTGCCTGATCCCTCTCTCGACCATTTCTTGAAAAATGTTGACGCGCTCGTTTTACCCGTCGAGACAATCCTCACGCGCGCCGAGCTGGATGGAATCGTGCGAAAATATGACCCTAAGGCTCTAATACCGTCCCATTATTTTCTTGATGGCTTGACGACCGACGTCTCGGGTCTGGAGTCGGCCGGTGGATGGATAAATGATCAGGAGAAGGTTCATCATGCGGATGTTCGTCGCCTCAATACCGCGGATCTGACGCTTAAATGCAGCCGAGCTGAAAGGCTCCCGTCACAGGGTCTATTACTTCGGCAACGATTTTGAGAAGAAATAGAGATTTGATGACGAATGCCGAGTTTCATCGCGATCTGACTGCCACCTTGCCATCAACTTCTAGGTGACCGGCAAACCGGAAGTAAGGCTACCTGCCCAATAAAATAGCGAACCCGGAAACTTGCAAGGCGTCAGGCATGGACTTTGGCGGGCGGTTTCAAATTGACGGGAACGCTGTTTCCCAGGACCTGGGCGATCGTTCCGGTGTAGACTCTGCCCTGTCTTTGCTGGAACCGTATTGCGAAACTCGCTACTTCTGTCCCGGAGGATGTTGATTGCGATTCGTAATGCTTACGCCAATTCTACTCTATGCTTCTGTGGCATTTGCTACAGACACACTCCCTTCCTGTGAGATTGCGAAAGAGAGTATTGTGAGTCGGTCTTCCTTCGGACTTGCTCAGGTCAGCAACCTTGGTGGCATCCGTATAACGTGCCGTGTCCCCGCGCGACCATTTCCGACCACGCCGGGGGGCGAACGCCGATACAGTCTTAAAGCAGCCACAACCGCCTATGAAATTTTGAGGGACGGTAGCAAGAAGCTAGTTCCGTCGGAAGTTCACATCGTTGGCGGTGGAGGAGACGGGTTCGGAGCCGACCCAGCACCGGAATGGGTCGAGTTCGATGTGCTTATTCCACTCGACTCCAAGGAACTTGATGCAGAGGTGCGTAGGTATCTCGCTAAGATGATGGGGTCGATGACCCCTGAGCAAAAAGCGCAAGTCGGACAGTTTCCTCAAGAAAAAGTCCTGAAAAACATTAGAGAGTTGGTCTACCAAAGTCGAGTCGGCCATTTCCAACTGGAATGCCACGTCCCGGATGGTTCCCGCGTACTGGGTACCGCCAGCGTCGAACTTGAAGTGCTGTTTAAGGGACGCTTCTCAGACATCGGATTGCCCGGCTGGTCCCCAGCTTAGCTGGACGTGAGTGGTTCCCAAAAGACGACAAAATCCATACAACTCCCGATTTGTGGTGTTCTCGTCCATATGGCCAGACAGCTTCGCGGGTGAGTTCACATCTCCGCGAACGCTGTTTAATCAGGGCTTATCGAACCCAACCTATCAGTGTGGTCGCGCAGGCACGAGGAACAGCCCCGTCTTTTCCGAATCGCTGCCTTGAAGACGCTCAATTTTGTAAACACAGTTCGGGCCGTCCAACGTTTCTCCCTCGACAAAGGTGTTTCCCGAAGTGAGAACATACTTGACGAGACTATGAAGATAGGTCACGTTTTCTTCTGACAAACGAGGCTGTTGCGCGAGAAAAATCTCCGGTGCGCCAAATTGTGGCATCCCCTTAGTGTGGACAAGGCCTCCCTCGGGTCTCCACTGCGCACCTACCCAAAGCATGAACGGGGGCTGTCCAAGTTTCGAAAGTTCGGTTGCAATCTCCATAAAATCGTCGCGGAGCGAAAGGACTGGGCCATTCAGCCAGCACACGCACAACGAATCTGTGACGGCAAGCAAGCTAACAACGGTCTTTGTCAAGTCCGAGGCCAAAAGGACAGTATCGTCACATTCAATGGAACCGGCCACGGCGATGTGCGCCTCGTGTGTTGATATATTCTGCTTAGCTGTCGGCCAGTGAAGAGTGTTGTCCAGAACAGAATTGGTGACGGAATCGGGAACGCACCTACGGCGCACCTCAATCGCAATGTGGGACTGCCCCACTCCGAAGCGTGAATAGTTAGCCGCTAGACCTTCGTTTTTGCATTCGGTTTCAGGCCATCTTTTGCGGAAGTCAGAAATGAAGTGCGCATCAAGATTATCAGAGGGCAGTTCCCAACTCTGATTATATAGTGGCGTTCGCGGACAAGTGCCCGGCCAGGTTTTGCGTTGTAATCCACCCGGACGAGGTCGCTGTTTTGCTCGGAGATAACTGAGCATGAAGAAAAGGCAAAAACTGTGCGACATCTGACTACCCCAAAGACCTTAGTCAGCTTCCAGGTGATTCAGGGATTGAGAATTACAGACTTCGATGCGAAAGCATTATCCCGCAGCCTGGACAAAACGGAGTTTGCTGGTATGTAGGCATTCTTCCCGCCGGACCAGGCAAATTCGTGGTTTCCTTATTGTGATTATCCAAAGCATGAAATCGCTCATATGGGTAACTTGGATAAGTCGAGCAGAATAGTCGCTCTCACTCTGTTTTCGCTGTTGGTCCTCGGAGGTTGTGGTGGTGGAAATGGGAATGGCGGCGGTGGCACTCCTCCACCACCGCCTGGTCCTACGCTCTCATCGATTGTGCCGTCGAGTGCCGTTGCTGGCGCATCTGGCCTGACAGTCCAGGCCAACGGAACAAACTTCGCGACAAGCTCCACCGTTCAGTGGAATGGATCCTCCCTCCAAACTATGTTTGTGTCCAGCACACAACTGACCGCTCTCATTCCAGCAAATGATCTGGCAGCCACAGGCAGCGCGCAAGTAAGCATCTCTAACCATCTGGCCGGGGTCGGGAATTCGGGGAACTTGACGTTCACTATTGCTGCGCCACTGGTGGAGAGCACCTGGGTCCGAGCCTTGAACTACATCCCTAAGGACATCGCCTGGGACGCGATTCACGGAAAGTTACTGGCTTCGATGGGATCAGGCGATCCAACGAATCCCAACACCCTACTCGTGATTGATCCGATTTCCGGAAAGGTCGAGACTACCGTACCCGCGGGAAACAACCCCAATCTGCTTTCTATCTCTTCGGACAGTTCCTACCTGTGGGTAGGGCAGGATGGCGATTCAACGGTGCAGCGGTACACCTTGCCGAATCTGCAAAAAGACATCACCATTCCGCTACCGCTGGATCAGATTGGTAAAGCACAACAGGCGGTATCTTTGGAAGCGGCCCGGAGCAACCCACATACAGTAGCTGTGGACGCTGGACATTGGGGTGATTCTCCACCCGGCTGGAATATCTTCGTTTACGACGATTCAGTGCAGCGCCAAGCTGCAATCAGCTTGCTTGGCGCAGCTCCGCTCAAAATTGATTGGCTTCAGTGGGGGAAAGACGACTCAACAATCTACGGAACGCAGTATACCACCATCGACTCGCCTGGCGGCGTTGTATCGATGAACGTCAGCAGTTCCGGCGTATCGCTGTTACCCGGAGACGGTGGGTTTCCCGCAGGCACCGTCATGTACTCTTATTTCAGTCCGGCAACTGGCCTGATGTACTCCTCGACGCTCGTGGCGGACCCACTGCAACTGGCCAATGTGGGTGAGTACAATCTGCTCGGTGACGTCTGGCAGTGCGTCCCTGATGCCGCCATCGGGCGATATTACTGCCTTGTGGAACCTCAGCTCTACGGACCCGGCGCCGAACTTTGGATTTTTGATCTCGCCAAGTTCAACTTGCTGGAACGCGTAGACCTCTCCGGTGTCGTCACAGGTTCATTTGGAAGGCTAATTCGATGGGGTCGAGCCGGACTGGCGTTGATCAGTGTGAACGGTGTGTATACCGGCAGTGGCGGACTGTTCCTGATCGACGGTGCCGCGATCAATCCGAACGTCTCGCCAGATACACCTGCAGGAACCGCCACAACGGTCTATCCTCTCATGCTGGGGTTAGAGCCGGAATCAGCGCAGGTGGGAAGTAGTGACGTCACAGTGAGCGTCACTGGGCAGAATTTCACTCCTGATAGCGTTGGATGCTGGAGCTGCAATTACCTGCAACTCAGAACTATTCCGACTACCTACGTCAGTCCAACGCAACTACAGGTGACCGTTCCGGCAGCAACTTTGCAATCGGCGGGGCCTCTTTTGATCAGCATCTATGACCCGGTGAGGAACTCTTTCGCTACCAATTCGCTCACGTTCACGGTGCTTCCAGGGTCCAATTCGAGCACAAAGCTGGCCGCCATGAACTTGGACGGATTGGCGACAGCTTCGGACAAGACCGCATCCGTCCTCTATGTGGGAACAGGCGGACTGGATCGAGCTTATCCCAGCCATATTGTGTCGGTCGATCCCACAACTGCAACCGTGAAAACCTCGGTGCAAGTTAGCCCATTTCCGTACATCCTGAGTATCAGTGCACAAGATCAATTCCTCTATGTCGGATTTGAAGAAGCATCTTTGGAGACTCAGCTCGCGCTCCCGGAGCTCAGCCCGGCTCTAACTTGGCCGCTATCCAACCCTGCTTTCCAAAATGACCTTTCATTCGGTGACCAGTTCTATGCAGGAGACCTCTAGGCGGCACCACAGAGTCCACACACTACGGTCGTAGCACTCTATAACTATGCGTTCTCTCCAGCAGCGAGTGGTGGTGTGACGGTCTACGACGACCAGATTCAGCGTCCGAACATAGTGGCGGGTTTGACCGGCGGCAACGACATCGACGTGCTTGCGTGGGGAAAAACGGATTCCATTTTGATGGGCTCGCAGAACGATCTCCTGGGGCTTCAAACAGACTATTTGCTTAGCGTTGACTCTTCAGGAGTGTCGCTGCTTAGCAGTGGACCTTCCAACTTCAATGCAGCCGGAGCTGGTATTCATTCCGACTTCGGCACAGGACTGGTTTACAGTGATGACGGCAATGTGGCCGATCCAAGCACAGGTAAGGTCGTCGGAACCATTAATGCCTCAGGCATCGTCCTGCCCGATTCCTCTTTGAATCGAATCTTCGTCCTCGGTCAGTCGCAGGCGCAAGCTAACACCAACGACTATACAATCGCTTCCTTCGACGAAACCACTTATGGTCTGGTTTCAACAATCACGGTGCAGAACCTGTTGGGATCCCCCTTTTCTATGGGTCTTTGCGGAGATCATTGTTTAGCGGTGCTTACGTTCAACGGAAATTGGGGTCCGTACTATGGGCCCGTGGGAATGTTGTACCTCATTTCGGACACAACGTTTCTGAGTGGGACGCCTTATCTCAGGGGCAAAACCTCTCTGACAAAGGGAGAAGTCGCCATGCGGTGGAAGCGGCCATCCAGGACGGAGGTCGCAAGAAGACAGCGTTTCCGTCGTGAGAACTAGGGTTCTGCCCCGCAAATACGTGCACACAGTCGTTTCATTTGGTGGAGGATAGTCTTCATTTTGATCCTCGCTTCCAGGGTCTGGTTCACCGTATCGGCCTTCCGGATGAAGCTAAGAGCGCGGCAACATCGAATTCGGTCGACGAGAACGACCGCTTCTCTCATTGAAGGGAACAGCCCTCGAGTGCGATATTACTTCGACCAACGGCGCGGTCATATGGACGTATAGCGTATAGTGGCGTTCGCGGAGAAGTGGTTTCGGACCGATTTCACATCTACGAGTACCGCGTTTATCAGGAGTTAGGAAGCCCGAAAGGACTTGTCCTTAGAAAACGCACTGCTTTACGATGAGGCCAGCAATGAAATCTCAACAGCTGGAAGTTCTTGGTCCTTGAATTGGCTCTTTCTTTTCCATCCCGACTGTGTCCGCGCGACTTGAGCGTAAACAGAAGGCAACGAATTAGTCGAGCACAGCTTCTTACTGATCCATTCCGAGCATTCGAGGTTGATACAGGCAGCATTCGTCGATTTCTTGATGCAAGGGATTGAAATGAGGAACTCCCTCGTCGTTGTGTTTTTGTTTGTAGCCGTTAGCGCTGGGCCAATGTGGGCGCAGGAGCAACCCTCGGCACTTGAGGCATACGGCGGCTACTACTACGCTCGTTTTAATGTAAATGCCAACGTCCCCGGCATTGCACCCTCGGCAACGGAAACGGTGGCGGTGGCCAAATCGAGTACAACGTCAACCACTGGCTCGGTGCGGTGGGAGACCTGGGCGGCTTCAGGGCGACAAGTAGCGGGAGCGGCTCGTTTGCCGGAGCAGTGTTCACCTATCTTCTAGGACCCAGAGTGAACTACCGGCGCGGCAAAGTTACGCTGTTTGCTCAGACCCTCTTCGGAGGAGTTTGGACTACCGACGGTATTGCCCAATCAACGGGGCCCGAAAATAATTTTGCGATGACGGCGGGCGGCGGTATTGATTTGAAAGTGTCCAGACACCTCTCCGTTCGGCCCGTGCAGGCCGAGTACTTCATGACAAAAATCCCGGACGGGCTAAATAACCGACAGAACAATTTTAGGTTCGGCGCTGGAGTCGTGTTTCGGTTTCGCTAAGAGTAATTCCGACTCGGGAGTGTCCGATGAGAGGTGAAAGCCCGTCGGCAAAGGCACTTCTCCGGTAACCGCGTTTGCACGTAGCCGCTGCGCGGCGGACGCTTCGCGTGGCGAGCGGAGCAGTGATTGCCACGCGGTTTTGATATAAGTGTGGGTCACATTTGGGGAGGAGGTGCCCCAGTGACCCGGCCGCTGCTCGAGAT
>Ga0307479_10004567_pt1 | contig 12665 bp, 8 predicted proteins | sample atmos_gasesECM4C_FD_203743 | JGI IMG/M metagenome (GOLD analysis project Ga0307479, IMG submission 203743) | Hardwood forest soil microbial communities from Morgan-Monroe State Forest, Indiana, United States - atmos_gasesECM4C_515 | ecosystem: Environmental > Terrestrial > Soil > Temperate...
CTGCAATCCCGAAGTAATAATGTGGTCGCCCGGCTTGATGCCCTCAAGCACCACGTAGTCATTGCCCAAAGTGTCGCCCACTTTCAGGAGCTTCTGCCGCGCCACGGTGCTCTTCGCGTCCTTCACCGCCAAAAACGCAAAAAATTGTCCACTGATGCGCGTCACCGCAAGAATGGGAATCACCGTTCCTTCATGCGTGGACCACACCACCTGGGCGCGCACTTGCTGTGCCACGCGCAACCCGCGCGGATTCTCTAGAAGCGCTTTCGCCAGCACGGTTTGCGTCTCCGTGTCCACTTGTGGGGAGAGAAAACTGATCCGCGTGTCCGCGACCGTGTTCCCGGCTTCGTCCACCAAATGCACCGGCAAGCCCAGTTTCAAATTTCGCGCGCGATCCGCGGGGACATAGATGTACGCCTCCAGCGGGCCCAACTCATCCACCGTAGTCAACAGCGTCGTCACCGCCACGCGTTCTCCCACGCGCACCGGGATATCACCCACAATTCCGTCCATCGGCGCGGCCACGCGATAGTAGTGCAGCTCCGCCTGCTGCTGGTTGACCTGTTCCGACAAAGCTTTGAGTTGCGCAATGGCGGCGTCGTAATTTGTCTGCGCGTTGTCCACGTCCGCCTTCGGCACCACGCCCGCCGCATACAGTTTTCGCTCGCGATCCAGTTGAATCTGCGCATAACGCAAGTTCGCTTCTTGCGCCGCTCGCCCCGCTTCCTGACTGCTGACCGCCGCTTGCTGCTTCAGCGGATCGATTTGCACCAGCGGTATTCCCGCTGTCACGTGGTCGCCTGACTTCACAAAAATCTTCGTGATGTACCCTTCCACGTGCGGACTAATGGTCGCCGAGTGCCGCGACTTCAGGACCGAGAGATACTCGGTAGTGTCGGGTATGTTCTCGGCCAGTGCGACCTTGACTTGCACCGGCATGGCCTGTGGCGCGCCACTCGCCGCCGGATCGCCGGCCGAAGTCTTGCCGCACCCCGCCACAAGCGCTAGCGCGCTGCTCACCACAAGCGCATGGACACTACGCCTAACCCGTCTATTTTGAATAATCTGGAAAACATGCATGGTTGAGACCCACTCCGTGTCCCTACAGTCTACGATACGCCGGCACAGACGCAAAGTTTCGGGACACCACCTACCGATTAGACGCCCAGAAGGGAATTGCGTTACTTCGTTGGGGGCGCGACGCCCTGTACGCAGCGTGAGCTGTCCAACGCTTCACAAAAACTTGGCACAATCTCCAAATGGAAGACCTGTAGCTCAGGGCCGCCTTTTGGCCCTGAGGGTTTAGATCAAGACGAGCCGAGGCCGCAACCTACATCTGCCGGCGTAGCGGTCGGGGGCAACCCGCCTGCGGCAGGCAGTCATGCCGCGCCCCGGCTTGGCGCGATGCCAGCCCGACTCAGCCTTGTGGAGCCCCGGACTTCAGCGCGGGGGGCACAGTGCTCTGTTGGACGTAGCCCGCTCAATACAAATCGCGTGTATCGATCTTGTGTCCGGTAAGCCCCAGTTGCAGCACTTCCATCTGCTCCGGGCGGTCAAACACTTTGCCGGGGAGCAATTTCTTGATGAAAATGCGGAAGCCCCCAAACGCCACGCCAAACGCCACCGCCATGACCATAAAAACGCCGGTACCAACAAAAATCCGATACAGCACCACCGCCCACGGCGGATCGGTGGCCGTCTGGCTCGGCTCGTTCCAGGTTACCTGTGTCTCGTAGGTCACCGCGGCGCGCAAATTCTCGCCAAAGGCCGGCGAACTGGGTGCTATTACAATGGTCAGCAACGACCCTTTGCGTTCAATCGTGCTTCCGGATCTCTTTGCCATTTCCGCAAGCGCAGCCTCTAAATGCCGCAAATGCAATTCCGCAAGCTGTGGCGTGGGGTAATCGATCAGCAGCAGCACACCGCTGTCACGGCCCGGGCGATACTGCGCCAGCATCGCTTCCGCGCCCTGTGCGAAGCCTGCCGCGTCCGCCAGTCCAGCGATCTCCGGCTTGCCCACGGATTCCGCTGCCGCCCGAAACGCCGCCGCCCCGAGCGCATAACGTTGCGTCGCATTCACCAAGCCTTCCTTCGGTAGATACTCGCGAATTGGCGGTAGCGGCGTCTTGTCCGATTGCGCCGCAACGATGGCGGCGAGCTCCTGCAAGTCCTTGGTGGAAACACTTCTCGGCTGGTCCACCCCGACAACAATATTTCCTACCAGGATCAGCAGCCCCTTGTCGTCTACCGCTGTGAATCTTCCGACCGTGGAAGGCTGCATCGTGGGTCGTAGCAGGGAAGTGTAGACCTCGTACGCGCTGCTGGGATCGCGGTACTTGCCGGCCCAAATGGTGGCCGTCTGCTTGCCCGACGTGAACTGGCACTGGCGAAATTCTCGTTCGCCCGCTTCTTGCGAGAGGGCGGGGCGCTGCGGATCCGCATCGCAGCCTGTGACGTGCCAGTTGCCAAAGGTGTCGGGCAGAATCTGCTGTTGCTGGGCGGAACTGCCTTGTTGGGCGCAGGTATTGGCGGCGCTCAGGAGAGCGCATAGGAAGGCAAGAAGGAATTGACGGGGCATCCCTACCATTTTCTTTGACACTAATAGATTAGCGTTGGTTCCGCGATTGTTCAACTGAGGGGCTCACAGGAGCGGTTTTTCCGGGGACGTTCATGGTCATGCTGTTGAGGCTCTGAAGGTAGTTGGCCATGCCTTGATACAAGCCTTCCGCAACGCGCTGGCGGTGCTCCGGGTTCTTCAAGAGCCGTTCGTCGGCGGGATTGCTGAGGAACGAAATTTCCGTAAGGATGGACGGCATGTCCGCACCGACCAGCACCACGAACGGCGCCTTGCGCACGCCGCGGTCTTTCACGGTCTTATTCAGCTTCTGGATGCGCCTGGCCAGCGATTCCTGAATGTCCGCGGCAAATTCGCGGGACTCGTCAATCTTTTCGCTGCGCGCGATTTTTTTCACGATGTCTTCCAGGTCGTGAACGCTTTCTTGCGCCGTGGCATTTTCGCGTGCCGCCACTTCCATGGCGTCCGGAGAGCCTTTCAAGTTCAAGTAGTAGGTTTCGATGCCTCGGGCTGCGTGGTCATGGCTGGAGTTTGCATGGATGGAGATGAACAGGTCCGCCTTCGATTCGTTTGCGACGCGCGTGCGCTCTTCAAGGGGAATAAACGTGTCGTCCGAACGCGTGTATACGACTTCCGCGCCCGGTAACCGCTGCTGGATAATTTTGCCGAGCCGAAGCGCCACATCGAGGCAGAGATCCTTTTCCATCAGGCCCGTGGGGCCAATCGTTCCGGTGTCATGTCCGCCGTGCCCGGGATCGATCACGATGCGGCTAATCTTGAGCCCTAGTGTTCGCGTCAGCGTGGACTGGCCGTCGCGCGTGGGCAGCGCTGCACTGGCCGGCTGAATCAAATCCGGCCTTGCACCCACAGACTTCGCATTTTTCGATCGTGATTTGCCGCTCCCCGAAGGCACCAAGCTCGAATTGCTCGGCGCCGGAGATGGAGAACCGCCCGGAACGGTAGCGCCAGCTTGTCCTGAGCCCCGAAGGGCGTCTTGTTTACCCTGAGCCTCGAAGGGCTGGCGCGCTTGAGCACTCGGGCCAGCCAGAGCGACTGATCCGCTCGCGGCACCGCTAGCGCTAGCGACCGCCGCTGGAGGTCCAAACGGTTCGACCCGCGTGGCTGCTGTCGAAACTGCCTGCACGCCCGGCTGCTCCATGAGCTCTTGTGTCGCGTTGCGCTTTGCTTTTGCCGCACGCACGGCCGCTCCGCGCGAATCCGGGTACAAATCGATCACCAGTTGCGGTGGATTGGTCAGCAGGGAAGCGGTGTAATCCTTCACGCCGTTGACATTCAGCACCACGCGTACGACGCCGGCCTGGTTTTGCGCCACGCGCACCTCGGAAAGCAAATCGCCCTCCACGTGAATATTTTGCCGCGCCAGGTCCGGAGTGAGCCGCGCCGCATGCAGATCGAAGAAAATGCGGTCCGGATTGCGAATACGCGCCGAGGCGTACTGCACCAAATCCTCAAGATCGATAGTCACGCGTGTGGAATCCGCCGAAGCGCTGGTGCCGATGCGCCGCAAGCGCGGCACCTTGCCGGAATTCTCGGCCGAGTAGACGGGCACCGCGTCAGGGGGAACTCTTCGCGCGGATTCCGCCGCCTCCGCGGTTTTTTCCGACACTTTGTCTGCATCGGGGGCAGCGGCTTCACTATTTGCGCTCGACGAATTTTCGTCGTTGCGCAGCAGCGCAAGTTCCGCCAGCGATTCCTGCGCCTCGCGTTTGCGCGAAGAGCGCGAATACTTCCTTAAGAATTCCTCAAATGTTTTCGACGCTTCCGTCCCGTCGCCCAGTTGATCTTTCTGCAGGCGCGCCAAGCGCAGCGTGGCGTCCTGCCCGTAATGGCTGCTGGGATATTCGTGGAGCAGGAATTTGTAGGAATCCGCGGCAAGCTGATAGTAATTGCGCCCGAATTTATCACCCATCTCGGAGTAAAGTTCCGCAACGGCCAGCAGCGCGTCGGGCACTTCGGCGGCGTGCGGCGTAATCAGGTACACGCGGCGGTAGCTGGAAACCACTTGTTTGTATTCTGAAAGCGTGCGTTTCTCGGCAGGTCTGCTGTTCAACTCCGCGCGCAAATCTTCGGAATGGGCAAATTGCGTTGCGGCGGCGTGGCGGCGGTTGGAATTGTTGCGAGTATCGGAATCTGCGCGGGCAAGGGAAGCGTGGATACAAAAGAAGGCGAGACTAAGCGCAAGGAAAACCGGCGAAACGCGGGCGAACACGTTGTGCAAAAAATTTTGGCCTGCCAACATCCCCGCCTTGCGCGCCCCGCTACTTTGGAGCGCCCCCTCAGCCTTTAACCCCTCAGGAGCTGTGCACTGGCCCGCAGGTGAAAACTCAACTGTTCGCGAAGTCTCAGTCGTTTGTGAAAATAATTCGGCCGCTCGGATCGGCGTTTTTGCGGATTGCGCGCGGATTGCTCCACATCCCTTCCATGCGCCCCGAGCCCGGCCGGAAATAAGCATTCTGCACTTTCTGGACGTATTCGCGAGTTTCGCGAAACGCCGGGATGCCGTGCGCGCGATCCACCGCGCCTTCTCCAGCATTGTACGCTGCCAGCGCCAAATCCAGATTGCCATTGTATCGTTCCAGCAACGTTTTCAGATATCGAACCCCGGCGTCGACATTCTGTTGCGGGCTGAACGCATCATTCACGCCAAAGCGCACCGCCGTGGTCGGAATCAACTGCATCAGGCCAAGAGCGCCCTTGCGCGACTTCGCCGCGGCGTTCCATCCGGATTCCGTCTCGATTACTGCGCGGACCAGCGCGGGATCCATGTGGTGGCGTTCCGCGGCTTCGCGCACGAGTCTTTCGGCGCCGTCGCGATCAATACTCAAGGCCGGCCGGCCAGGTCCCCTGAAGGATGATTCGGCAGGCAAGTAGATGGATGCGTGGGTTTTTGTCGCCCCAAACTTGGCCGAGCCAAACTTGTCTTGGGGCTGGTCGGAATTGACGAAGAATTGGCGGCCGCTGCTATCGTCCATAATCTTAGCGATTTGGGCGTTGGCTGTGTGCGCGCACAAGACCAGTGTTGCCATACACAAGCATGCCGGGATGGTTAGGCGTCTCATATTGTTATGGCCGACTTTGGTTCGGCCCGTTTACCGGGCTTTCGCCCGACATCTCAGGTTTTTCAACAGTGCCTAGCGAGCCGACCCTTTTCGTCTATGTCTCGCTTCGGACACATTTCTCCGAACTAGCGGGATTATAGCAATGGCTCCAGAAGGGAGGGAATAGACTGCAAGGCACTTTTTAGGGCCGATGTGTCTTTTCCGCCAGCCTCCGCCAAATCGGGTCTTCCACCCCCGGAACCGCCCACTTGTTTGGCCAAGGCTTGTATCAGCTTGCCAGCATGGACTTTAGAGGTGAGATCTTTGGTAACCCCTGCAATTAGAGCGACTTTGCCGTCATCGGGCATGCCCAGAGCGACTACCCCGGAACCTAGCTTTTGGCGCAGGGAATCGACCAGTTGGCGGAGGCCTTCGCGGTCGATATTGGCCACCTCGGCGGCTATCACCTTGACCCCCTTGACCATCTGGACCTGGGCGGTTAGGTCATCCAATTGCCCTAGCGCGCCTTTACGCTTTTGGGCCTCCAGCTCCTTTTCGAGGTGCTTAGCGGTTTCCGACAGCTTTTCCACAGTGGCTAGGACGGCGTCTTCGCCGACATTGAGCTTGCTGGCGATTTGGCTGAGGAGTTGGGCGCGCTGCTGGTAGTGCTCCAGGGCGCCTATGCCGGTGACGGCTTCGATGCGGCGGACGCCGGCCGCGACCGATTGCTCGCTGACGATCTTCAGGACGCCAATATCGCCCACGCGGTGGACGTGCGTGCCACCGCACAGCTCCTTGCTGTAGAACCCGCGCGGGGAGCGCGCGTCCGGCATGGTTACGACACGGACATTGCTTTCCGGATATTTGTCTCCGAAAAAGGCCAGGGCGCCGGAGGCCAGGGCGTCTTCGAGCGAGGTGACATTGGTTTCGATCTGGCAGTTGTAGCGAATCTCGTCGTTGACTTGCTGCTCGATGTCGCGCAGCTCTTCGGCGTCGACGTGCGCGAAATGTGAAAAATCGAAGCGCAATCGGTCGGGAGCATTGAGCGAGCCGGCTTGCTTGACGTGCGTGCCCAGGATATTGCGCAGCGCGGCATGTACCAGGTGTGTGCCGGAGTGATTGCGCATGATGCGCGCGCGCCGCTCGGCGTCTGCCTCGACTGAGACGCGGTCGCCCACGCGTAGCGTGTCTTTTGCAGTGACGCGGTGCGCGACGAGGCGCGCGACAGGGTAGTAGGCGCCGGTGACTTCGGCGACGACTTGCGCGCCCGACGGATCGTAGAACGAGCCGGTATCGGCCGCCTGCCCGCCGGACTCGGCGTAAATCACAGTGCGGTCGAGCACGACTTCGCCGGATTCCCCAGCCTTCAGCTCCTTAACCGTCCCATTTTTAGTTACGATGGCCTCGACGCGAGCGCCCTTCGCGCTAGTAGCAAAATAGAAGCACGGTTCCGTCGTGAATTGCGCCGCAATCTTCGCGTAAGCCGGATTCGCCGCCTCTTTCCCTGCGCCGCCTTTCCAGGAAGCCCGCGCCCGCGTCCGCTGCTCTTCCATCGCCTTTTCAAATCCAGTCCAGTCTACCGGCACACGCAGGTCGCGCATGAGGTCTTCGATGAGGTCTCTTTGCAAGCCGTACGTATCGTAGAGTTGGAATGCTTTTCCCCCAGGGAATTGAATGTGCAGACCTGGCACATCTTTCAGTCGATACAATATGTGTTCAACTGCGCCGTGTAGCTCCACTCCCGATGAATGGTTCAGCTGGTCGGCCATCTGTAAGTCAGCTTTGTGTTGACTTTGACCGTGAGGGAGGCGCGCACTCTGCTCGCGCAATAGATCTCGATTGTGATCAAAGATCGGTCGGATGAATGTGGCCAATTCTTGGTACGTCCGTCTGATGCCCACTTCTAGTGTTCGGGTAAACCTTCGCTCTTCTTCATCGAGAATGCGGTCAACGAGCGCTGCCTGATCGTGAAGTTCAGGATACGCCTCCTTCATTTGGGTCCGCAGAGTCTCGGCCATGCGTGACAGGAAAGGAATGTCGCCACCTAGGAACCGCACATGGAGGAGCGCGCGCCGAATGATCTTCCGTAGTACGTATCCGCGGCCTTCGTTTGATGGAACAACGCCATCCGAAATTAGAAATGTAGCTGCGCGAGAGTGATCTGCGATTACTCGGTACGAGGGTTGGACGTCGCCAGCCTGTGTGACCATGCCCAGCTTATTCCATTCGATGACGCGAGTGGCTGAGTCAGTCAGCGGTTTGCCACCAACCAATTCCGCCGCTCGATTTGTTAGCGGCTTAAAGAGATCGGTGTCGTAGTTGGAGATGACGCCTTGGAGGACGGCGGCAATCCGCTCTAGTCCCATGCCGGTATCGACCGACGGTTTGGGCAACGGCGTCAAGTTGCCAGATGCATCGCGATTCCACTGCATGAAGACCAAATTCCAGATTTCCACGTAGCGGCCGCAGTCGCAGGGAAATTTGCAGTCGGTGTGGCCCTGTTCGGAGGCTTCGGGGCCCATGTCGTAATGAATCTCGCTGCACGAACCGCAAGGGCCCGTTTCCCCCATGCTCCAAAAGAGCTCTTTGATTCCTTGCTCTCCCTCCAAGGCGATGACTCGTTCCTGCGGAGCGCCGACCTTCAGCCAAGTATTTCTTGACAACGAATCAAGACCCACGTTGACGCCAGGCGATAACTCTGCCCCACCGAAGATCGTAAAGTAGAGTTTGTTTGTATCTATGCTGAACCACACACGGAAGGTGAGAAGCTCCCATGCATATGTGATCGCCTCTTCTTTGTAGTAGTCGCCGAAGGAGAAATTGCCGAGCATCTCGAAAAAAGTGTGGTGGCGCTTGGTGAAGCCGACATTTTCGAGGTCGTTGTGCTTGCCGCCGGCGCGCACGCATTTCTGCGCGGAGGTGGCCTTGTCGTAGTCGCGCTTCTCGAGTCCGAGAAAGACGTCCTTGAACTGGTTCATCCCGGCGTTGGTGAAGAGCAGTGTGGGGTCGCCGTGGGGGACGAGGGAAGAACTGCGCACGCGACGATGGCCCTTGCCCTCAAAGAAGCGCAGGAAGGTCTCGCGGATCTCGTTGCCGCTCCAAAACTTTGGCTGTGTCTGCGTGCCGCTCACATCGCCCTCAATTGGTCCCCGATTATCGCAGAGTGCGCCAGGGAGCGCCAACGTGGTGGGATTGGGGATGTGAGAGGCACCCCATCCCGGGTGTTTTCGTAAGAGTGGCAAGGAAAGGACTTACGCAACACGGAGTGCGTAAGAGTGGCAAACAAAGGACTTAGAAAGTGGTGTTTTTGCACCTCGGTGCATTCGACAGTATGCCGCGGCGATATGCCACCCCGGTGTTTTGCCAAAAGAGTTCGGAAGTTGCTGATTTTACGAGCGTTAACTTTTCGGAGAGTACAAAAGAGTTTGCAAGAGTGTGATGGCGAAGGGTTTAGCTTGGGTGGGGGGCATGAAGGAAGAGTTAGCTGTCGAGGTAACATGAGGGATGTTATTACAACGGTATACCGTTGTCAAGGACTTTTTTGAAGGGGGCGTCGACACCCAGGTGTAAATCTCTGTTTAGTGGCGCGTGCCGACCGTCTCGAGCGGTTGCACGTCGCGTTCAACCTTAGCAGCGACTTCGTCCTGGGCGACTTCCAGTTCATAGCGCGTTTGCAGATTCATCCAGAAGGTCGGGCTGTTCTTGAAGTAGCGGGCGAATCGCAGCGCTGTCTCCGCGGTGATGCCGCGCTTCTCATTGACGATGTCGGCGATCCGAGTCACTGGCACGCGCAGGTCCATTGCCATTTTGTTCATGCTGAGTCCGAGAGGGGCCATAAACTCTTCACTCAGGATCTCTCCTGGATGCACGGGTTTCAGCTTCTTCTTCGGCATGCGTGTTCTCGATTAGATTCGGAGGAAGAAGATTAACACGAAGCGTACGGAGTCGTGCTGTACGACAGTCAAAATCCTCAGGCCCAAAAGGCGGGCCCGAGCCACATGAAACGATCAGGTGATTTGTAATCGAGTTGGCGTGGATTTAGGCAGCGGGGCGCTGGGTGTGCAATTGCATTACTTGCTGGACGACTTGCTTGACGTTGGGGACGCCGCAGAGGGCAACCTTCAGGGGGGAGGCGAAATTGTTGCTGCTGCGGACGACGGCGTTGGTGGTGATGACGATGTCGCCGGAGCCGTCGGGGCGCTCGCGGTGGTCCACGGAAACGATGTCGGCGGGCGTCAAGGACTTTACGGAGCGGTTGCCGCCGCCGGTGATGATCATGACGCGCTGGTTGGTGACGGCGTAAACGGTACTGCCGCCTTTGAGGAAAGCCCAGAGCGGCGCGAGGATAATGCCGAGGCCGACTAGGAGGAAAGGCAAACCAAATAATGGGAACACTTTGAAGCCGTTCGTGAACGCATTGTTTGAGGATTTAGAGATGGCGCTGGTGGCGTGGTAGGCCTGCGTGATCCAGAAGAGGGAGAAGGCGGCGAAGGGAATGCCAAAGATGGAGGCGGGGAGGGCGCTTAGTGCTGCGCGGCGGGGGTCGGCAGTACCGGTCCAGTAGAGGCTTTCGCCGGATTGGAGCTCGGATTGGGCACGAAGCTGGGCGTCGCCGGGGTTCATGGTGGTGCCTCCTAATGATTGATTTTAGGCGGCGCAGAGGTGCGTCGTTGTCAAGAAAACGTCTGCATGCTTAAAGGAATACTGGACGAAAGGGCATTCACCACAGAGGGCGCAGAGAGCACAGAGGACAGAAAGAGCGGAAAAAGATAACGCGGATATCCAGAGGGGAGGGGATTCGCAGCGATCGGCCACCTGAAAGGCGGCCGCAACAGGTGGTTAGCCCGCGGCGGTTACCGCTACGCCTAATTCCTTCAGCTTGGCGCGGGCGCGGCGCTCTTCTTCGGTGCCCGGGAAGTGCCTGACCACGTCGCGGAGCTCGCGGACGCCGGAAGTTTTTTGGCCGAGCTCGATCAGCGCCATGCCTTTTTTGAGGTGCGCGGGAGCGAGCTTGAAGCTCTTGGGGTAATTGGTGAGGACGCGGTCGTATTCGGTTACGGCCTGCTGGTAACTTTTCTGGGAGTAAGCGATTTCGCCGAGATAGAACTGCGCGTTGGAGGCCAGGTCGGTATCGCCGTAGAACTTGAGGTAGTCCTGGAATTCCTTGCGGGCGAGATCGTAATTGCCGCCGGTGATATCGCGAAGTCCGTTGGAGTAAAGCGTGTCAGCGGATGGCGCGGAACCGCCGCCGGCGGGGGCACCGGAGGGTGGCGCGGAACTGCTTGCCGGCTGCGAGCTCATGCCGCCGCCTGAATTGGAAGCCGTGGGCGTCGCTCCGGTGCCGCCGCCACCGGAGATTTTTGCATCAATACTTTGCACCGTGTTTTGCAGGTCGACCAACTGTTGATTCAGCTTGCCGAGCCGGGACTTGATTTCCTCGAGATTGTCGGAAAGTCCCTGGACCTGCGTAGACATGGTGTCGAGGCGCGCGCCGGAATTGGCGGTAACGTCCTGCATGGATTTTTGCAGGGCGCTCATGGTGCCGTTGAGCTTGCCAGCGGTCTCGCTGGACTGCTCGACGAGGGTCTTCATGACGGTATGGTCCTGCGTCATTTGCGTGGACAGATCTTTCTGCCCCTGAAGCAGGGAAGTGACGTCGTGCTGAAGCTCGATGAGTTCGCGGGCCACGGCTTCGGCAGGGCGCGGACCGACGAGGCTGCCGCCGAGGGCCCCGGCCAAAACGGCGGCGCTGAAAATGGCGATGTTGCGTACACGCATGAACAATCCTCCTAGTGTCCGGCGCGGCATTGCTCGGCCGGAGTCCCCAACGCTTGCAAGAACTGACACAGGCCAGGTGAGAATACTTTTACAGAAGAACGCGGAACGGTCAATTCACTCTTCACTGTAAAGGTAGAGAGGTTGCGCGGGCAAGGGGTTGCATTGGGGGCGGGTTTACGCAAGCGGCACATTCAGCCTTGAAGTTGTGAAAGGCGCCCTCCACCTTTCGAGGCTCAAGACAAGCAGTTCGCGGCCGCTACGCGTAGACGGAAATTATTGGTTGCCAAGCATCTGTCGTTGAGATCCTTCGGCCCGGCAAAAGGCGCCGGACCTCAGGATGACACTTGCCCTGCGGGCGATGCGTCGATTTCTACGCCTGGGCGTTAGGGGCGCAGCAGTGCTGCGCCCCTACGTGGAGGATACGCTTTGCGCTTACTGGGCGCGGACGAAGTGGCCGCGGCGATTTTGCTGCCAGCAGGTTTCGTTGTGCTCGGAGCAGAAAGGCTTTTCCTTGCCGAAGCTGACGGTGCTGATGCGGTCGGCAGAGATGCCCAGAGAGACGAGATACTGCTTCACCGCACTGGCGCGACGATCGCCGAGCGCGAGGTTGTATTCGGTGGAGCCGCGCTCGTCGCAATGGCCTTCAATGGTCACGCGAATCTGCGGATAGTTACGCAGGAAGTCAGCGGTCTTGGTGAGCGCTCCGCGAGCGTCCGGGCGAATGTCGGCTTTGTTGAAGTCGAAATAGGCATCGCGGACTTCTCGCAGGAACAGCTCATTGAGGTCCGGCTCGGGCGCTTTTTGCACCGGAGGCGGAGGAACGTTAACCGTGACGCGCGCGGTGGCGTTTGCGGACCCACCGGGGCCGCTGGCGGTAATCGTGTAGGCCGTGGAATCGGAAGGCGTCACTGCGGTGGAGCCTTCCGCGTTGACGGTGCCGACGCCGGGCGCGATGGAGAGCTGCGTCGCGTTAGTGGAGGTCCAGCTCAGCGTGGATGATTCACCCCTGTTGATGGAAGACGGATTGGCGGAAAGCGTGACGGTCGGTTGAGCGGGCGCCGGTGCGGGAGCGGGAGCAGGCGGCGGAGGTGCCGGAACGGGTTTCTTTTTGCAGCCACCTGTGAAGATGGTGGCCACCAAACCTGCCACCAACAAAGCGCGGTACAGCGGACGCGAGACCACAGTCATTCGAATCCTCCTCAGAGTTACTTGGAATACCCGTGTTCGACCCACCGAGGGGAATATCGTAACAC
>Ga0307479_10004568_pt1 | contig 12665 bp, 9 predicted proteins | sample atmos_gasesECM4C_FD_203743 | JGI IMG/M metagenome (GOLD analysis project Ga0307479, IMG submission 203743) | Hardwood forest soil microbial communities from Morgan-Monroe State Forest, Indiana, United States - atmos_gasesECM4C_515 | ecosystem: Environmental > Terrestrial > Soil > Temperate...
TTCTGTCGCCGCGTGAAGATGCTGTGGGTCCGGGTGTGCTCGCCAATGCTCCCGCGCTCGCCGGCTTGCCGGGTTTCGCATCCCGGCTTTTGCCTCTGGAGCAGGCCCACGGGCTCTACCAGAGAGCCCGCCGAGGGTGCGAACGCTCGGTTCTGGAAAATCTGTTGCGCGAGATGAATGTCGATCCCCAGGTGAATCCGGCTGACTTGCGGCGCATTCCGAAGAAGGGCCCGGTGGTGGTCGTCGCCAATCATCCCTATGGTTTGCTCGATGGCGCGGTGTTGGCCGTGGTTCTGGCGCGTGCCCGTCCTGATGTCAAAGTCATGACCAACTTCCTGCTGGCGGGCGTGCCGGAACTCAACGAGGTCTGCATCTTCGTCGATCCCTTGCATACGGCCAAGTCGCAGGAGCGCAACCGGCGCGCCTTGAAGCAATCGATGGAATGGCTGCAGCAAGGCGGCATGCTTGCCATCTTCCCTGCGGGCGAAGTGTCGCATTGGCAAATGCCGAAAGCGGCGGTGGCCGATCCGCGCTGGAACGAAACCGCGGCGCGGCTGATCCGCAGGACTGGCGCTACGGCCTTGCCCGTGTATTTCTGCGGACAGAACAGCCTGGGATTCCAGTTCGTTGGCGCGCTGCACTCGCGGCTGCGGCTGGCTTTCCTGCTGCAAGAGTTCCTGCAGCAACAAGGCAAGCAGATCGCTTTGCGCATCGGCAGCCCCATCCCCGGAGATGCAGTTGCTGAGATCAGTAACGATCAGCAAGCCACCGAATATCTGCGCTGGCGCACCTACCTGCTTGCCGAAAGAGGCAAGCGAAAAGCATCACGGGCCGTAGCCTTGCGCGCGGTTTTCCCCACCAAGCAGGACGAAGCGATTGTTCCGGGCTTGCCGCGTGAACTCCTGCTCCGCGATCTGGAAAGGCTCGGTCCACGGCGCCGCCTCGCCGAGAACAGTGAGTTCACCGTCTACGCGGCCAAGGCCGAGGAAATCCCGCATCTGCTACCGGAAATCGGCCGCCTGCGCGAGGTCACGTTCCGTGGTGCCGGCGAAGGCACGGGTCGCCGCTCCGACCTCGACGAGTTCGACTCCTACTACTGGCACCTGCTGCTCTGGAGCAAATCGAACGAAGAGTTAGTCGGAGCCTACCGCGCCGCCAACACGGCGGAAGTCGCCGCCGAACACGGCATTCAGGGCCTCTATACCAGCACGCTTTTTCGTTACGACGCGCGCCTGCTGAAGAAGATGGGGCCAGCGCTCGAATTGGGCCGCTCCTTCGTGCGCACGGAATATCAGCGGCAATACGCACCGCTGCTCCTGCTGTGGAAAGGTATTGCCCAGTTTGTGAGCCGGAGACCGCAAACTCCGCTGCTGTTTGGCGCCGTCAGCGTCAGCAACACTTACACGCGCGCCTCCCGCGAGCTCATCTGTTCCTTCTTTGAAGACCGGAAGCGCCGCGACGAACTCGCCGGACTGGTGAACCCGCGCCGCCCGTTTCGTCCCGGAAGGCTACGCCCGTGGGACTGCCGCGCCGCCTGCAAAGCGCTGCGCGATCTCGACGAACTCTCGCAGCCCATCGCGGATGTTGAAAGCGACGGCAAGGGTCTCCCCATCCTGCTGAAGCAGTATGCGAAAGTCGGCGGAAAATTCCTGGGCTTCAACGTGGATCGAAAATTTTCCGACGTCCTCGACGGACTGGTGCTGGTGGACCTGCGCGAAACCGAGCCCGCCGTGCTCGCGCGCTACATGGGCGCCGAGGCGGTCGCAGAGTTCCGCCGCTACCACGGGCTCAATCAGGATTCTTCAACACCGATTCTGTCGGAGTGATGCACGCTTGGGGAGCGCCGGCCAGCACGTGATCGATCTGGCGTCCGATGTCTTCGAGCGCCTCCGGCGCCATGCACTTCTGCAGTTCTTCGAAAAGCTGGCGCTCTTCCTTCCGGATATGTCCGGAAAGCGTTTCCGCGAACCGGCACACTCCCTCGCCATCGAGCCTCGCCGCCGACGCTTGCGCAAAATATTCGCGCAGCTGTTGGTGCTCCGCGAGCAATTCGTCGACTAACGAGACCAATTCCGGATACTGCCGCGCGGCAGGGAACAGATGCGCTTCTTCGGCGGCGAAGTGAAAGCGGATTTCCTGGTCGAAATGCTGCTGGATTTCCAATTGCCAGGCTTTTACTTCGGCCGGATTGCTCAGCGCCGCGCGATGGATGCGCACGCACAAAGCCAGTGCGTGCTGGTGTTGCCGGGAAAGCGGGATGAGATTGGGGTCGCGGAGCATATCTTCCTATCCTAAGTCATTCGCCAGAACCCCGGCGCTTGTCAGATTCGGGATGGACGGTCGGTTCCAGGGGCTGAACGTTCTGGCCAGAGAGCGGTGAAGGCCAGCCCCACCGCGATCCCCAGCGAGACCTCAACAAAACGATGCGCCGCGATGATCCATGCCGACTGGGTTCGCGTGACCAGCATGATGATGGTCAGCGTGATGCCGGCGAACCGGTAGGAAGTGCGGTCGAGGTGCAAAACCAGGCAAAGCAGCCCACAGGCAATCATCGCCGCGGCGAACGCCACGATGTTGCCGCCAAAGTACGAGGCCAGCAGCCCGCCGACAATCGTACCCAGCGCCGTTCCCTCAAGCCGATTCCAGGAAACCTTCCAGGCCGCGCCCAGGGAAGACTGCATGATGACGATGGTTGTCACGGTTGCCCAGTACGGCTCGGGCATGCGCAGAGCTTGCGCGACGAGTTGCGATGCGACTCCCGCGAGGGTGGTGCGCATAATGTGTAAGACCGAGGTTCGTTCCAGCGATATGACCGTCCCGGCAGCCGCCATGACCATCTCTCTCCTGAAGCTTGTACATTCTACTTGGCCCGCCGGATTCACCCGGGCGCGCCTGCCGCTTTACTAATTCCGCCTCTCCATTGAGAATGGAAAGTTCGCTTGCGACCAGCGCTGTGCGCCATGGAGCCATGTCATGGAGACAGCGATGCCGAGTCGCGAACCGAGGAGCCCTCATATGCCAGCCAGTGGTGAACTCATCCGCATGATGAACTACATCGACGACATCAGCTCAACCCTACGCCGCATCAGCGCGAACCTGAACACCATTACGGAAGAAGAGCGCAAGCGCCTTTCCGAGTACATGGGAACGGCGGCGAATGGTTTTGGCGAGGTGCTGCAGCAGCTCCAGAAAGGTGGAGGGAAATAGTGTCGGAGGTGAACACGATTGCGGTGATCGGGGCCGGCACCATGGGCCGCGGCATCGCACACGCCGCCGCGGTCGGCGGGTACCGCACCATCCTCGAAGACATTCTTCCCAACGCGTTGCGCCGCGCCGAGTCTGAAATCCGCACGAACCTGGACAGAGCGGTCGAGCTTGGCAAAGTGACCGCGGGCGATGCCGACGCTGCCTTTGCCCGTCTCGAATTCGCCGGCTCAGTCGATGAAGCCGCCCGCCAGGCCGATCTGGTCATCGAGGCAGTTCCGGAAGAGCTGGAGTCGAAGATCGAGATTTTCACGCTCCTCGATAAAATCTGCCGCCCTGGCAGCGTACTTGCCTCCAATACCAGTTCGCTCAGCCTCACTGAGATCGCCAGCGTCACTTATCGTCCGAGAAAAATCGTCGGCATGCACTTCTTCAATCCCGTGCATAAGATGAAGCTGCTCGAAATCGTGCGTGCGCTCGAGACCGACGACGACACCCTGGCCACCGCCGTCAGCGTCGGCAAGCGCATGGGAAAAGAAGTGGTCGTGATCAGGGAATCCCCAGGTTTTGTTACCAGCCGCATCAATGCCATGATCGGCAACGAGGCCTTCTATATGCTGCAGGAAGGGATCGCCAGCGCCGAGGACATCGATAAAGCGCTGAAGCTCGGCCTCAATCACCCCATGGGTCCATTTGAGTTAGTAGATCTGGTGGGGCTCGATACCCGGCTGCACATCCTCGAATACCTCCACAAAACGCTGGGAGAGAAATTCCGCCCCGCGCCCTTGCTCGTGCAATACGTGAAGGCCGGACGACTGGGCCGCAAATCGGGTCGAGGCGTGTTCGAATATCCCGAGAGCAAGGCCGAACCTGCACCTGTTGCAATCACATAGGCTGGCGATGCACACAGAGTGCTTTTGATCAGGGTACTGCCTGAGAAGTGTGAGTACTCCGGCTTGGTTTTGGTTCAGGGTGTGCGAAGTACAACTACGGTGCCTGAAAGTCGAGGGCGTAAACCTCCTGGCTGCCTGTGTCGCGCATGAGCAAGGGTGAGCCGTCGGGCGTCAAGCCCATCCAGGAAAGCCAAGCTTCCACCACACGGCGGAAGTTCTGCAGGTCAGCGACTCGTTCAATCTTGCCGCCTGCAACTGCTGCACGGTATATCGACTGTTGCTGAACCCGGTATCGAAATAAACGTACTTACTGTCGGCCGACCATTGCAGGAAGCCCACGTTCTGACTAGCCAGGTCAGACCACATGCCCGTGGCGAACTCGTAGAGCCGGAGTTTCTGCCCATCTTGAGTAACTGCTGCAAGAAAGTTTCCGTCCGGCGAACACTGTGCCCGAAACAGGCCTTTCGAGGACGGAATAACTGTCGTTTTGGATGTCTCGACATCAACAAGATTAACTTCGGACCGTATGACGCTTATGGAGTTGCCCTTGCCACACCACTCCACAGATCCCGCTTCTATGCCAAGGTTGCGAGAGACGCCGCCATCAGCGGGAATGACGTACACCCGGAGACCTTTACCCGGGTCCCAACCAACGTAGGCAATCTCTTTTCCGTCGGCTGACAGAGTGGGAGAAGCGGCCCCCAGTGAGGACTGCGTGAGTTGCAGTTTCTCATTGCCGTCAACCCGGCTGCGCCAGATCTCCCCTTCCGGATACGAAGCGTACACTAACCACTGACCATCCCTGGAAAAGCTGACTTGGCCCGCGGAAATGCCGCCCATGTACGGCACGAATTGATGGGACTTCATGTCATATCGCACGAGCTCGGCGCGGGGCTGGACGCCGACGGCGAAAATTCTCTTTCCGTCTCCGCTGGGTTGGGGCACGAGGTAGCTTAGCGGGCCTGCGGTCAGTTGAATTGGTTGACGATTGACTTTGTGAAAGAAATCGCCCTTCTCCCGGATCGCCCAGATGTCGGAGCGACTGCCACGATTAGCTTGAAACAGATAGTACTTGCCATCGGGTGTCCAAGTGCCTTGCACGGGATTGGTAGCTTCCTGCCAGCCCGGAAGCACATCGTGGACGAGGCTTCCGTCCCCCGATACCTCGAAGATGGCGTTCCATGAGTAGTTTCCGACGCTTAGACGAAGCGTGCGAGCGTCAGGCGACCAGCGCAGCCACCATGCAGTGAGATAAGAATCCGGCATGTCTGCGAACTTGCGCGATTGTCCGCTCTGGGGCACCTCGATCAGGTGATTTTGGTGCGCCACCAGCAGGTGGCCATTGGGCATCCATGCCCCATCTTCACCCGGAATTTGCGCAAACCGCCTGGGACTACCGCCCACCACCGGGACCGCCCAAAGCGGTTGCTCCAGTTCCACACCCGTAAAGCTCCCCACCACGAGTTCTGTCCTATCAGGGGAGATGTTGTTCAAGGAAACACTGGGAAAAGGCGTGTTCATGACTGCTGTCTCGCCGCCTGATACCGCGACCTGAGCGATGACGTAGCGCCCGTTCACCACTTCCTCAATGTAAAGTCTGGCGCCGTCGGTAAGAACAATGGGCGAGACTGGTCCGAACATGTTTTTTACCTGCCCATCATGGGTGATTTGGCTGAATCCGGTCACCCGAGGTGCCGGAAGCGTAGGACGGAGGAGATAGGCCAGAACAAGGATTCCCACCAGTGCCAGCAAGGAAAGCGCTGCCCGGGGCTTCCACGAACCCTGCCGGACACTTTTACGGCCCCTGGCTGGCGTGATGAGCGAAGCCGAACTCGACCAGCCGGACTCGACGGCGCGTTTCAACCGCTTGAGGTCAACACCCATGTCCGACGCGCTCTGGTAGCGGAGCTTGCGGTCTTTCTCCAGAGCCTTATTGATAATCGGCTCAAGTTGCTCGGGCAACTGAGGGTTCACCCTCACGGCCGAAACCGGATCCTTGTGCAGTATGCCGTCAAATACGATCGCCGAAGTGTTCCCCGAGAAGGCCTGACGCGCAGTGGCCATCTCATACAGGACACCGCCAAACGAAAACAGATCTGTGCGTGCGTCGAGGTTCTCCCCGGAAGCTTGTTCCGGCGACATGTACGCGATCGTCCCGAGGGCGGTCCCGGGACTGGTCAAGTCGCCCTCGTTCATCGCGGTAGGCGCCACGCCCATGGACGCGGGTGAGTGCTGTTCCGGGCCTAGTTTTGCCAGCCCGAAGTCGAGAATTTTGGCATGTCCGCGCTTGGTCACGAAAATATTGGCGGGCTTAATGTCACGGTGGACAATGCCGGAGGCATGAGCAGCCTCAAGTGCATCGGCAATCTCAATAGCCAGACCCAGCAAGGCATCGGTCTCGATAGGTTTTCCTGAGATCCGATGCCGGAGCGTGACGCCATCCAGAAACTCCATTGCGATGAAGGCGTGGCTGTCCTGCTCGCCGATATCATAGATCGTGCAGATGTTCGGGTGATTGAGCGCCGAGGCTGCTTTTGCCTCACGCCGGAATCGCTCCAAGGCGGAGCGGTCGTGGGCCACGTGCTCCGGCAAGAATTTCAAAGCAACAAAGCGACCAAGCCGAGTATCTTCAGCCTTGTAGACCACCCCCATTCCCCCGCCGCCCAGTTTCTCCACGATGCGGTAGTGCGAGATGGTCTGGCCGATCATGCGCAACGATGCTATGGCGGACGCGTAGGCAAGTCAATGAAAGCCGTGAAGGTGGCGTATCTCAAAAGGTTGTTTGTGAAAAATCCCGTAACACTTCATCGCACCAAGAAATTTTCGGCGGCCTCGCTGCAGAGGCCGCCGCTGGCGTTCCTGAATTTCATACCTACTTGTTGATGTCGTCCTTGGCCTCCAGCCGCTTTATGGCAGTGTTGATGAACACTTTATTCTGCTCGGGTGCGCCCGCCTCGGCGAGCTTCATTTCTTTCAGCGCATTGTCGAAGTCGCCTTGCGAGGAATAAACCCGGGCCATGCCGGAGTGCGTGAACCACAGATCGGGATGGGCTTTTGCATTCTTGCGCCATACCTCGTAAGCCTCCGCGTCCTTCTTTTGTCCCTTCAACGCGAAGGCGTATTGGTGAAGTTGTGCCGGCGTAGCGATTTCGAGCGCCTTGTCATGCGCGAGCTTGGCCTCGTCTTTCTTGCCCATCGCGTCCAGAATTTGCGACTTGGTCATGTAATTGTCGTAGCGGGGCTCGGTTCCGATGGAGCGGGTTTCGTATTCCAGCGCTTCGTCGAGGTCGACCTTATGCGCCAGCAGATAATTGCCGGCATCGTCCCAGCCGTCCCAGGTATATTGCGACAAGCCTTGCAATTGCTGGTGCAGGCTGGCGATAACAATGTTGTTTACGTCTACCGAGACTTTGAACGGAACCGCAACTTTTTCCCAGCGCATGGTCACCACAGCGGAGTCTTCCGTCGGCTGGTCCACCGCGTAGATCAGCGCTTCCTGCATTTCCGACGTCTGTGGTTTCACATTGATACGCAGCGCATCTTCGGACTCTTTGTAGGTGAAGCTTCCCCACGCCGTATTGACCTTGGAAAAGATCACAGTCCACTGATCCTGGTTGGGAATCATGTGCAGGCCGTATGTGCCTTTATCGAGAGGCTTGCCATCGATGCTGACCGGGTCGGTGAAGGTGATGGTTGTGTTCTCGTTGGCTCCGGCCCGCCAGACCTGTCCGTAGGGCACGACTTTGCCCCAGATGGTGCGGCCTTTGACGAGAGGACGGTGATACTTCACGGTGATGTCGGTGATTCCAACGCGTTGCGTCACGGAGGCGCGCTGGCTATCGCGAGGCAGGTTGAGTTGGGTCGATTGCGCAAATGCAACGCTGGACACGAGCAGCAGCACGAATCCAAACACGACGGGAGCATGTCGCTTATACACGGGAGTCCTCCTCAAATTTTTTCTTCGATGGAGCGACGGGCAGCCCGTCCTGGGCGAACGAAGTGAGCCAAAGGGCCCGCCCGTCATCTGCGAGATAACCCTGCTTTACTGTGCTGACCTGGGGTGGCACGGTGTCTTTAGACGAAGCCCGGGGGAACAAGGTGAGCAAGGCGGCAAGAACTGGTAGCGCCGCCGTCTAGGCGGCTGTCGGGCGGGCAGCCTGCCCTGAGCGAAGTGAAAGGGTCTCGCCGCCCCAGCGAGGGCGAGACGCCCTCACGACAGCCGGCAGGATGCCGGCGCTACTGAACTACATAACATCGCCGCACCTGTTATCCCCGGCTAACCCTTCTCTGCGAAAGACAGTCTAACTGGGTGGGGAGTCCTCCACATCCGTGGAACTTTCCTTACAGCGGCCGCGTACTTCTAACAGGTGCACAGGGGCGGGACATGAGACCCCCCGCCCACACTTAAACCCGGGACCCCCAGACGCTGCCCGGTGTCTGGGGGTATACCTCATGAGACTCCTCGGCGACATCCTCCGGCAATCGCTCGCCACTTTGTGGGCGCACAAGCTGCGCTCGTTTCTCACCATGTTCGGCATTGCCTGGGGAGTGGGCTCGTTGCTGCTGCTGGTTGGGCTGGGCGAGGGCTTTCGCAGCGGGCAGGCCAAGCAGTTAGCCACCCTTGGACAAGACATCATGTTTGTGTTTCCCGGGCGGATTCCTGCCGTGGAAGGAAGTCTGCAGTCAGGCCAAGCTTATCATTTCACGTATGACGACTACGTGGCGTTGCGCCGCGACGCGCACACCCTGAGGACTGTCTCCGCCGTCATCAACCGCGAGGATATCCGCGCCGTCAGTGAGTATGGATCAACCAACGGCCAGGTCTTTGGTGTCGCGCCCGAATATAACCAGATCCGCACCATCCCCATCGGCACGGGACGATGGTTTAATGACCAGGACAACACCGAGCATCGCCGCCTGGCGGTTGTCGGCTGGGAACTGTTGAAAAATATTTTTCCCGGACGTCCCGCCGTGGGCGCGACCATGCTGCTCAATGGCGTGCGCTTTGACATCATCGGTGTGCTTGCGAAGGTGGGCCAGGACGGGAACAACGGCACCAACGCCCGCATTTTCGTTCCCATCGAAACCATGCGCGAATTGTTTCCCCTCAAGGGCGAAAACGTCGAGAATGCCATCTCGTTTATCAACTACCGCCCGCTGAACAAAGCCGAGCATCTCGCCTCCAAAGCCGAGGTGCACGAGATCATTGCCCGCCGGCACAATTTCAATCCCCGGCTGGAAGATGCCTTTGATGACTGGGACACCATCGAGAACTCGCAGAAGGTCGACAAGATCTTCAATGCCATGGATTACTTCCTGGGTGTGGTGGGATTGGTGACGCTGGGGTTGGGCGCGATCGGTATCGTCAACATCATGCTGGTTTCTGTCGCCGAACGTACCCGTGAGATCGGCTTGCGTAAGGCGTTGGGCGCTACCCACCACAACATCCTGACCCAGTTTTTCATCGAGGGCGCATTTCTCACGGCATTCAGCGGAGGGATCGGGCTGGCGATCACGATCGCGTTTGTGAGCGTGCTGGCAAGGCTGCCTTCGCCTGAGGGCTTCGACACGCCGCGCATTGTGCCTTTGTCGGCAGTGGCGGCCATCGCCTCGCTTGCCATTGCCGGCATCAGCGCCGGTCTCTATCCTGCGCGCAAAGCGGCTCTTCTGCCTCCGGTGGAAGCGCTGCGGCAGGAATAAGTATGTTCGGGAATCTGTTCCTCCAGGCCTACGAAGCTCTCCGCCATAACCGGCGGCGAAGTTTTCTCACCATGCTGGGTATGGCCTGGGGCATCGCGACGGTGGTCTTGCTCCTCGCCTACGGAGCGGGCTTCGAACGCGGCTTGTGGGCAGCCTTCCGCTCATTCGGTACGAATCTTGTCTTTATCTTTCCGGGACGGACTTCGATGCAGGTCGGCGGTACCAAGGCGGGCAGCGAGGTGCGCCTCACCATGAAAGACTTCGAGCGCATCCAGTCGGAGGTGCCGCTGCTCAAGCGCTCGTCGCCCGAAGTCTTCAAGCAGTGCTCCGTCTCCTACGGCACGCGCAGCAACACTTACGGCGTCAGCGGCGTGTACGCCAACTATCCCAAGATGCGCCGCATGGAGTTTGCCGACGGCAGCGCCTTCAGCGAAGCCGATGACTTTACCCACACCCGCGTGGCCTTCATCGGCGCCGACGTCAAGCAGAAGCTCTTTTCCGGCCAGAACGCGATCGGCGAAAACATTCGCGTCGACGGCATCTCTTACCAGATCGTTGGCGTCCTGAAGCACGTCATCAACAACAATGACGACAACCTGAACGGCCACGTCTACGTACCCTTCAGCGCCATCAGCGACATCAAGAACAGCCAGTATCTCAACTCCATCGTGATGGAGTACGAAGGCGACCACGCTAAGGTGGTGAAGGCCCTGCGCGACTCCCTGGCCTTTCACCACAACTATGATCCCAAGGACAAGCGCGCCGTCTTCGTCTTCGACGTGTTCGCGGATCTGCTCGACCTGCACGTGATCACGACTGGCATCAAAATCCTGCTCGGTTTCATCGGCCTCCTGACGCTCGGCATCGGCGGCGTGGGCCTGATGAACATCATGCTGGTCTCAGTCACGCAGCGCACCCGCGAGATCGGCGTCGAGAAAGCCCTGGGCGCGCGCCGGTGGCACATCCTGTTTCAATTCTTATCGGAAGCGCTGGTGATTACGTTTCTGGGAGGTCTTGCCGGAGTGGCTCTTGCCTATCTGGTTTCGTGGGCTGTCGGCTCGCTGACCTTGTGGAGCGCATTCGAGACCGACGCCAGCGAAGGCGACATTCATTTGAAGATCGAGGCCGGCACGCTGATCGCGTCCACTGTGATCTTGAGCGTCGTAGGAATTGTGAGCGGGATGCTGCCTGCGATCAAAGCGGCGCGGCTGGATCCAATCGAGGCGCTGCGGTACGAATAAGACTGCGGGCGGATTTCCTTACCGTGACTGACCCGATTCAGATCGTCCCGTATGATCCCCGCTGGGCGATCGAATTCGATCGCCTCCGAGACCACCTGCTGGAAGCCATGGGAGATCTGGCTCTCGCCGTAGAGCATGTCGGCAGCACAGCTGTGCCCGGCTTGCCCGCCAAACCCATTCTTGACATCGATGTCGTGCTCGGTTCTGCCGAGCATGTGCCGGAAGCTATCGCCCGGCTCGCGGAGATCGGCTACAGGCACGTCGGCGATCTGGGAATCAAAGGAAGGGAAGCTTTCGACCGCGCCACGGACACTTCAGCGCATCATCTCTACGTGGTCGTCCAAGGCAGTGAGCCTTGGCGGAATCACATCCAGTTTCGCGACTACCTGCGGGAGCACCCCGCGAGTGCCGAGGCGTACGCCAGGTTAAAGCGCTCGCTGGCTGATGAATTCCAGAACGATCGCGAGAAATACACAAACGCGAAAACCAAGTTTGTGGAGGAAGTGCTCAGCAATGCTCATAAGCGGGTGAAAATCCAGGTTGACCCCAGGGGCTAAAGCCCCAACCCTTATGCGGCTCTGGACGGCGCGGCTGAAGCCGCGCCCTTTCAAAACCGATTTATGGGATAGCTAGATAGCTTCTGAGAACCGAGAACCGAGAACCGAGAACTGAGAACGGAACCCTAGTCCCTCAGCAGTTGCCGCGCAATCACCAGCCGCTGGATCTCGCTCGTACCCTCGCCAATCGTGCACAATTTCACATCGCGATAAAACTTCTCCGCCGGATAGTCTTTGATAAAGCCATACCCGCCGTGAATTTGCACGCCCTCGTTGGCGCAGCGCACCGCGACTTCGCTGGCATACAGCTTGGCCATCGACGACTCGAGCGTGGTCTTCATACCCGCGTCTTTCATGGCCGCGGCGCGCAAGGTGAGCAGCTTGGCCGCCTCGATTTCGGTCGCCATGTCGGCCAGCTTCCACTGGATCGCCTGGAATTCGCTGATGGCCTTGCCGAACTGCTTGCGCTCTTTCGAGTAACGCAGCGCGGCTTCATACGCCCCCTCGGCCATGCCCAGAGACAGCGCAGCGATGGAAATCCGCCCCCCATCCAGCACGCGCATCGCGTCGATGAAGCCATCGCCTTCGTGGCCGAGCAAGTTCTCCACCGGCAGGAAGCAATCTTCGAAAATCAACTCTGCCGTATCGCTGGCACGCAATCCCAGCTTGTTCTCTTTCTTCCCGGGACGAAATCCCTTCGAGTCTTTTTCGACGATGAACGCCGACAGTCCGTGCGTGTGCGCGGCGCGGTCGGTCACCGCGATCACCACCAGCACGTCGGCATAGTGGCCGTTGGTGCAAAACGTCTTGCTGCCATTGAGCACCCAGCCGCCTCTCGCCCGGCTCGCGGTCATGCGCGCGCTGCCCGCGTCTGATCCCGAGGACGGCTCCGTCAATCCCCAGGCACCGATGAGCTCGCCCGTAGCGAGCTTCGAGATATATTTCTTTTTCTGGGCCTCGTTGCCGGCGAGAAAAATATGGTTCGAGCACAGCGAAGTGTGCGCGGCCACGATGATCCCCACCGACCCATCGACGCGCGACAACTCCTCGATCGCGGTCACGTATTCCAC
>Ga0307479_10004569_pt1 | contig 12663 bp, 17 predicted proteins | sample atmos_gasesECM4C_FD_203743 | JGI IMG/M metagenome (GOLD analysis project Ga0307479, IMG submission 203743) | Hardwood forest soil microbial communities from Morgan-Monroe State Forest, Indiana, United States - atmos_gasesECM4C_515 | ecosystem: Environmental > Terrestrial > Soil > Temperate...
TTATCATTCTTCCTCCAGCTTGCTCAACAACCGCGAAGCAAATCGCCGGTGATACTGTCGTACATCTTCGAGGCCCCGCAGCGCATGCTTACACAATCTTGCACGGAATGACGGCGTCTTCGTCGAACATGTAGACAGCGCAGAGCCGATGGTAGCCGTCGGCGATAATCAGTTTGCTCGATCTCGTGTCCCGCACCAGCAGAAGGGGAGAAAGCTCCTGACCATGCTCGATCTTCTGCTTATCCTTCTTGACATGCGAATTGCTCACACCGAGCAAGGAATGCCCGGAGGCGCGAAAAATGTCCTTCGCCTTGAATTCTATGACTTTGGCATTGCGAAGTCGCTTCACAAAACGCGCGGCGCTCGACTCGTCGAATAAGAGACGCAGGTAGGATTTTGCCGCGGGGTAATCATGATTCTCCGGCGTAGCCAACCAACCGATTGTGCCCTTCCAGCCCGGTACCGTCTTGTTGTCGACTCCCTTGCTACTGCCCGTCCGAGACATTGGCCTACCTACCTTCGAGCGTATTCCTGATGGTCGTCAGCACGTTTTGGAGATTCGAAACGGAGCGGCCCACCGCGGCTTTTCTAACGATTGATCCCTTCACCCCGGTCAGACCTGCCTGCTCAGACCCCATCGCCATGATGAGATAGAAGCCCGGCTGCTTCGCATCATCGCTTCCGCGTATGCAGAACGAGAGATCCAACGCTGTCTCAAAGTAGTGACTCGAATAGAGCTGTTTTTCTGCGATGGCGTAGCCAACCGCGTCAGCCGGGCCTCCGCGCATCGTCACCGTGTGCACCACACGCAACGTCGGCTTCAATCCGAATTTCACCCGTGCCCAATAGAACGTATCGTCGACGTTCGCCGGCTTTGCTTTGGGATAGGCGAGAAGGTAGTTGTAAAATTCGGGCAATTGCTCAGGCAGCGCTTTGCTGTAGCTCAGCATGTAGGCGAATTGTTTGGGCACAACAGTCGGGTCACGCTTATCGTTATAAACGCCCAGTGCCTGATTGCCGTCGCGCTGATAAGAGAGCAGGCGGTCGAGTGCCGTTTTCTGCAGGTGTTGATTCACCTGCTCACTCACATCGGGGGCAGACCAATCAATGGATCGTTGAAGTTCTTCGATGGAGCTTGTGGGCATCTGAATCAGACAGTCGCCCGGCTTACAGTTCTTCAAGGACTCGATGTCATCCTTCTCGAACGTGAAACCCTTCAAGTCAGAGAGCTGCGGAGGATTACTAAACACGCCAAGTGCCAAGTAGTTTGGAAGTTTACGAAGTCGGTCGAAGTCGTGCGCAAATTTGACGTAGCCCTCAGGAGCAGCCTTGATGTAGATCGCCCCGAACAAAAAGACTTCGGCTGGCTCGCGGGAAGGCATCGTCTTTACGACCGGCTCTCCATTTCGAATGGCGGAAACTTGATCCTGGCTTAGGCCGATGTCCTGCCGAAAGAACGTTTGCAGGTCTGGACGCGATTGAGAAAAGCTGGGTAGCGCTGCGGCGATCAGAACCAGCAATACCATCGCAGGTCTGACAGCGTAATTTATGGAAACCTTGCCGGGCCCGTTTCCCGTTGTGTCGTTCATAGCATGTCCTTTCAAACATGACCAGGCAATTGGCTTCGTTCTCTTGAGAGCGCCACCGAGTACATTAGACGCGTGAAACCGCTGACAATGAACTTGACGCCAATGAGGATTCCGATGGTCTGCGTTGAACCAGAAGGCCAAGTGCGCCAGATTAGACAAGCCAGGAAGAGGGTCGCGATCCCGTCAAAAAGAATCCATCCAGCGCCCGGCCGCGTCTGCAGCCGGAAAAAGATGATGAGTTCCAGCAAGCTCTCTGCGAAGACGATCGCTGCAGCCACAAATGTAAGACCCTTCGGGTCGAAATCGCGACTGCCCAACAGATAAAATCCACCAAAGAGATAAACAAAGCCGATCACCATTCGGCACAGAACCTCTCCGTCGCTACTGGCTGCGAAGGCGTAAAAGAAACACGCGAAACCACTGACGACGATGATCCAGCCGAGCGAAACGGAAGCGCTGGCGCCCATTACGTGAGGAAGGAGCGCAGCCAGGAATCCCAGCACGATCATCATCAACGCCCCGCCAATCGCCCGCCGCCCGGCAGCTTTTTTGTTTGGATCCGTATTTTGTCCCATCATGAATCCTCCTTCTTGCATATCGTTGAGGCAGGACACAGCTTCTCCCATTCGTACAGAATGACAATGAGCGCACAGTTTAAGAGGAACAGAGGCTCACTTTTCCGCCGGTTTTTGATCCGTGCTGGAGTTCGTTGAGTATCGAGCCACCGTTTGAGAGAAGGTGGGCAGCCCTGCCGCTGCATGGGCCGAGTCTTTCCCATCATCCGCTAGTAACTCATGTGCACTCTTGTTGTAGACGGCCAGGTTCAAATCGTCTTCGGGACGAATAACCACGCCCTTCAGGTTGACCCCGGCAAATAGTCCACGGCTGCGCGAATAGGACAAAATTTCTGCGTTCATGAGCGCGTCAGTCCCGGCACCTGCTTCTCGTCCGACGGGTCCGCCCGCAACGGCAGCTTCGGCTCCCAGTTCGAATTTGTCTTTCATCAGTCCGCCCACAGCCTCGTCGTTCATAAACAAGAGAACGATGTCGGTCGCGGAAGCGCCAACCTGCGGTCCCACACTGCCACCGCCGGCACGAAAAAACACCGGGTCGCTCCAACCCTTACTCGTGCGCCGGCTCACAACCCCGCGTCCGCCCTCGCCGCCGATGAAGAACGCAGCCTTGATGACCTGGGGAAAGACAGCAATTGCCTTCGCGCGTTCCAGCAACTCGCGCGGAATGGCCTTGTCAGGCGTCTTCATGATGGCGTCGAACACCTTCAAAGCCTTGGCCGATTGCGAAGCTGCTTCTTTTGTTTTTTCCTCGCGACCCTCCTGCGATTGCGCCAGGGGGAGAGCTAGGGTCAATGCCACGAACACGACCGAGAGTGCGAATTTCCGCTTCTGATTTTCAAAGGTCACGCGACTTCCTCCTCGACTCCTAAGCACACGAAGGCAATGATTCCCAAAAACGAGATGATTTGGCGCCAGGAGCGCCACCCCACGTTTCAGCTTGCCTTCGCCTCGGCCTCGATCTTCTTTGCCGATTTCTCGAAATCTGCAATCAGTCTTTCTAGATCCGTCTTCAGTTGCTTCCACTGCTTACCGCTCGACTTTTTCAGTTGCTCCAGCTTCTGCTGAATAGCCTGCAGCTTCGGCACCAGGGTTTCGTAGGCTTCTACTTCAACTTTTGCCATCTTCCCCTCAGCTTGGCCTTCCAGCGTTTCCAGCTTCGCTTGAGCAGTTTTGATCCAGGATTCAACTTCGTCATAGACTTGCTGCTTTGCCACTGTCAGATCGATGTTCATACGCTTCTCCTCGTTTTCTATTGAGCAATGGTGTGCAACGTATCGAAACTCCTCCTTACAGACAGCAAAGCGAGTACCACACCTAAACTCCTGAAAACGTTCGGGCACGCAATAAGAAGGAGCACACTTTGTTCGTGAATTCGCGAAGCTCACGAACGATCAGTGGCAATACTGAGTCGGGAAATTTGGTTGGAAGACGCCGACTGAAACGGCAATTTCGCTCGTTTCTCAGTGGAGGATTGGGTCTCCACTATTTCTCTTGCAGCCTCTTCAGCGCGTCATGCGACGCTTTGTTCTGGGGATCGAGTGCCAATGCAGCCTTATACTGCTCGACTGCCAGGTCGGGCTGCCGTCGATTTTCATAGAGCTTTCCGAGGTACTCGTAGGCGGAGGAATGCGAGGGAAGTTCGGAGTTGTCGGGGACGGTTCCGATGTAGGCACGCAGATCTTTTTCTGCGGTATCCGAATCTTTGTTTTCCAGCACCAGTGCCACACCCCGGTAATAGCTGAGGCGGCGATCGGAAACGCTGATTTTCGAAGCGGCCTCCACGGCCTGTTCCATGAGTGCAGCGTCCCCCCTGCCGCGATAGAAGTCCGCGGCCTCTAAATAGGCTTCAATGCGGCCAGGGGCCGATTTGAGTACCTTCTGATATTCATCGCTGGCCTGATCAAACCTCTTCCGCGTGGAGTAGAAGTCAGCCAGGGCTAACATTCCTTCCAGCGGGTCCACAGCAGACAACGCGCGAATCTGGTTCAGAGCATTGTCTTCACCACCGCCGAGGTTCCCGGGCGCGCTGGCCATGAAAGATATGAGGTCGCGCTGGGCGTCAACATTCCTGGCGTCGAGCTGAACTGCAAGTTCAAATTCGTGGTAAGTCCGGTGCGCCAGTGACAGGGCTGAAACCATTTTCGAATGGGAGTCCTCTTCGGCTTTCCGTCCGTACGCCCGGCCGAGCCAGTCGTGATACTCGGATCGGTTTGAATCCAGAGCGACCGCACGCTCCCAGCTCGAAATCGAATGGTCGAAGTCCCGTGTTTCAAAGTAGCAGCGCCCGAGCCAATAATGAAGGGAGGCATCCTTCGGATTTTGTGCGATGGCAGCGTGCAGCGCCTCAGCAGCCGAGCTATATGAGCCCGCATTGTAAAGTGTCGCAATTTCCGGCGCGAGGGCGCCAAGCCCCGTCGGCAAGCCTCGCACAGGACGAGCCACCAACGTCGCGGCCGCCAAGACGGCCAAGGCCAAGAGAGGAGAAGTTCGCAAACTGGACAATCGGAACATAAATGTTGACGGGCCGTGAGAAAGATTTGATCACTGTGCCGTCGGCAGGCTGAAAGTAAAGACGGAACCTTGTCCCCGGCGGCTAACGACACTCATGGTTCCACCGTGTGATTCGACGATCGCTTTCGCAATTGGCAAACCCATGCCGGTCCCGTGGACACGGAACCGCTGCCTTTTCCCTCGATAAAATTTTTCAAAGATGTGGTCGATTTCCGTATTGTCGATGCCGGGCCCCTGGTCCGAAACACTGATGTTATGGAATCCACCCCGGACCTGGGTCGCGATCCGAATGGGCTTGCCTGGTGAAGAGTACAGGTTCGCATTGGTGATCAGGTGAACCAACACTCTCTTTGCCAATGACAGATCCACCAGAAGCCGTGAGTCCTGATGCTTCACATCGAGACAGATCTCGCGATTTGCGGTGACACTTTTGCATTCTGCGAGCGCCGCTGACAGTAACTCTCCGACCGAATGTGGCCCCAGATCGAGTTTGGCTTCACCAGATTCCAGGCGAGAGATTTCCGCTGTTTCGCCCACCAGTCGGTTGATCCGGTCGCACTCCTCATTGATGATCGTCAGAAGTTCTCTCCGTTGCTCACGGTCGAACTCCAAGTCGTCAAGCAAACCGGTCACCGATGCTTTGATCGAAGTAAGTGGAGATCTGAAATCGTGCGTGATAGCGTCCAGCAAAACCGCCTTCAAACTTTCACTCTCGCGTGTCGATTCGATCTTGCTTGGCTCCGTCCGCATCTGTGGTCCTTATTCTTAAGCTCTGACTGATGGTTCTAAAACACGGCGCCCGGGATAGGTCACCCCACCGCAGGGATCTAAGTCCCTCGGCGATGGGGCTAACCCTTCCCCGGACGGCTGCTGGTCCAAGAGCCGGCGTTCGTTTCAGAAGCGAGTGGCAGATCAATAGCTACGCTGCACTCTTGCTCAAAACCTTCTCCACCTTCGCCTGCTGATCACGGCTCAACGTCGTGCGCAGAATCGTTCCTCCGTAGTTGCGGAACTGATCGGCCACGATGTCGGGATTGCCCACGCGCAGGATCGCATAGATTGCAGAGTCGCCAGGCTGAATCAAAACGCTAACCTGCTCGACGAAATCCTCGGGAATGCCGAACTCGTCCTTCCACGACGCCGCGTCGACGGCCCCAGCCCCGGCACCAAGTGCGGCCCCACCGGCTGCACCGGCCGCTATTGCACCCGCTGCCGCGGCAGCACTTGCACCGCCAGTAAACGGGATTGCAAGCGTGGCCCCAATCAGCAAGCCCCAAAGGCCACCCCAACCGGCGCCTTGCCCCGTCGTCATCTGGTAGCTCTGATCCACGCGCAGCTTCCCGTTGTAATCACGATAAACGGCAACCGCGTCATGGAGATCGATGACCCAATCGTCGTTGATGGCCAGCAATTCGTTGAGCGCCTCCGATGCGCGATACATGTTGTTCTTGAAACCAACCACTATCAGTTCTGCCATGATCTTTCTCCTTTTCAGTGTTTTCCCAGATTCGATCGCGAATCTCCGTCACCACTTTGTGACGCTTCTTTTCGATCGTTCTTTTTCTTAGGCAACTGGACGGCCAACCCGTAAAGAATTGAAAACGCTTCCAGGCTCGACGCACGGAGTGGCACTACTTGTCGTGAATTCGCGAACCTCGCAAGAGGCAGGAATCTTCGACCGCGGCTTTCACTCCGCACTCTTGACCCTCTGCTGCGCCGCTTGATTCCGCTTATGGAAGAAGTACTTCTTCAAGTCAGGCCAGAACTCCCCGAACGCATTTGCCGCCATTCGCCCGGCCAAACCTTCTGACGAGCGCAGAAGCGCGTCCTGTGCATTTGCTTCACTACGAACGCGCCAGGTATTTGAGAGGAAGTTACTGCCAAGAACTCCCACATAGCGGGCATAGGCAGGCTTCACGCGGTCGTCTCGACTTCTTGCCAAGAACGTCAGCCGTACGACATTCCCGACGCGCACCCTGAACGGTTGTTGCGGCACCCGGAAATAACGTGGATCTTCCCGTAGGACAAGCCCGCCACTTGCCTCCATCGCATTGCTAAGGGCGCTTCCCGCCACACCAATCCCAAGGCGATCGGCAAAACCTGTCCAGTGTGGTCCGTATTCTCCCGGTCGATTAACGGCCGTTCCACAGGCGGATACGAAGGCCACTCCAGCTATGTGCGCCGGGCCAACTGTCCCCGTCATGAACCAGCGAAGTCTCTGGCTGGGCGTGATCGGGTAATAGGTTTCCTCCAGCCTCTGCGGTTTCACAGGACTCACAACCGAGAATGAAGACGGAGCTTCGGAGCGTTCCGCTTGGTGCGGATAAAGTGATCGAGGGCTCTCAGCGGTGCTTTCCGAAGGAATGGTCTGGCTCAATGCGAAGAGATTCGTACCGAGAAGGATGCCGACGAGAGACACGAACCGGATGGGGCGAACGCCACAATTTGTTTGGTGCTGCATGTCGGATCCCTGTCCCGGATGTGTCAATCAGGCTCACTCATCTCTTCTATGGTCACGGTATCGCCGGCGGTTACTTTCGTAGTGAAGGGATCGACGATCGTGCCGTTTCTTCTTGTCGTCTTTCTCCGTCGGCTCGGTGTAGATATCGGTACTGTAGGTCGCCATCGCTGTCTTCCCTATCAGCTGCGTGTTTTCGTTTGGGAGGCGATGCCCTCCAACTCGTGGGGCAAAAACAAAGGAGTCGAGCACCCAGCGCACGTCAACTCAATGATCTTGTCGTAATTCACAAATCCGAATCCTGCCCCGCATTGGTAGCAACAAACAACAACTGGCTCACTCTCAACGCTCAAATAACGGGTCATCAGTAACTCCCACAAGAACAAAAGTCTTTTCATATGACACGCCTGCAAGTTTCATGCCTTCACTTCTGCGAGTTGCTGTTCTGAAATCTCAGCCGAGTTGTCGGATGGGAAACACCCGAGCCACACGATTCTCAGCACGGCAACGGTGGGCACTGAAAGATAGAGGCCGGCAATGCCTCCGATCTGGCCTCCAACCATCAGCGTGAACAGAACCGTCAGCGGTTGCAATTGAAGGTTGTTTCCCATGATGCGAGGCGAGTTCACATAGTCCTGGATCAGTCGCCAGAGCACCAGCAGTACGCCCATCCAGATCCAGTGCGCGTGCGTCAGGAAGCCGATGGTGAGAAAAATCACGGCAGAGGCGACCCAACCTACTCCGGGGAGAAATTCTAATATGCCGCCCAACAGTCCTAGCGGGATCGCAAACGGAAGTTTCAGAAAGAGCATCGACCCGCTGTAGAAGACGAATGACAGCCCGGCCAAGGCGAGCTGTGCTCGAATGTACTTGGCAAGCATCTCGTCAACCTGAACTAGGATTCGGTTGATCCGTGCTTTGTTACGCTGACGTCCCAAGGTGCTGACGATCGCGTCCGCTAACTGACGGCCATCGCGCAAAATAAAGATGGCCAGGATAGGAACCACAAACAACCAAACTGCACTCGCGGCCACGTAGGCTGCAGACGAGGCGCCGCGCTCAAAGAGACGGGCGATGAAGTCATGATTGCTCGCTAACCAGTCGCGGATTCGCTGCTGCTGAGCCGTGCTCAGGCTGTGCTTGGCTCCCATTTCGGCGGCATTTCCGTCGGATAGCCCATGCAAGATTTGTGGGAGCGCTGCGTTGAGGTTCTTTATTTGTCCGATAAGGTGCGGCCCGAACTCGTATCCCAAACCCCCTAACACGAGGAATGCGGCAAGATACACCTGCGCAATTGCCCAGGTTCGATTTTTCCTACCGAGCCGGGAATGGCGTTGTAAGAACGTTACTGCGGGCTCGAGCAAATAGGCGAAGAGAAGAGAGAGCAGCAAGATGAAGAAGGCGCCACGCGCGAGATAGAGAATCGACGCCGCAATCACAAAAAGTGCGACGGTTGTCATTACATTCCCCGCTCGATCGTCAATCGACAACATGCTTACCTCTTGAGAAGGACTCGTGAGAATTCAGTGGGACTCAGGCTGCTTTTCCACCCAATGCCGGCCGCCCGTCGTCTTGATGCAGTCTCAGGGAAATGCCGCTCATAGTAAGGCTGACTCCGCGCGCCATTGCCGCAATGCCAACCATCGCGCTGATCACGACTGCGCCGGCGAATGCCCACCACATCAGGCCCACGCCAACCGCCATCGAAGCAATCGCAGCAACTATAAGCAGAGCGCGATTCTTCCCATCTTCCGGGGAATATCGCGCGAAAAGCAGTTCAAGAACACCAATGGCAATAGCCCATAATCCAATCAACTCCACCGCGACGTATGCAGTTCTTCCCGGCCAAAAGATGGCGGCGATTACTGTTGCAACCCCGATTACTCCCCGAATTCGCGCTCCTCGCTTGTCCATTACGCCTGTTCCAAAGAGGTTCGCCAGGCCGTCGACGGCCACCAGGGCCACAAGTGCGAGCATAGCGGCAACGGCGGTCATGCTTCCCGACAAGGGCTTGGCTACGCCGAAGATTACGTCCAGGAGGCGGCTGAACATAATTCCTGCTGGAAATACGATTGCGCAGATCCCGAATGCGATCGCTACGACGCCAATCAATACCTGCTTCCACCAACTGCGATTTGTGGATTGATCAAACATAGTCTTAGCTCCGACCCTAGCCTTGCTCTTGGGTGCTTCTGGCTTGCGATTTCCGGGTTCACTTGAGCCCGGTGCGCCGGACTGACAGCGCACCGAGCTCGCGCGTTGGGGCCCTTCTTACACCAGCAGTCTGGCCGCTCGAAGGCCAAGTCCTGTTGTCAGGGCTAGAAGTCCGAGAATGCCGATTAGCGGTAATTGACTTCCGGTATGGGGAAGTTGAGCGCTAGCCACTTCCGCGGGAGCTGAATCCGGAGTTACGTCCGTCGGAATAATGACTAAGACCAGGAGTGGCAGGTCCACGGCGGGATCAGGTGGAGGCGGCATGGTGCCAGTCACTTGCTTCCGCTGCTCAACAACTGTCTCCGGCACCTCGGTGACTTTCGTCGCTGACACCTTCATCCCTTTCCTGAGACCCCACGCATCCGTCATCTGACCGTCGATGTTGAACTTCTGCCCGTCTGGAATCTTGAATTGCTGATTAGTGCCGTCTTCCAGAGTAAGGATGACTGAGCTCGGCGGATTAACAGACCACACCGTGCCCGTGACACGCTTTACGGTGGTGATAGTTTGTGGAGTCGTCGTGGTCGTGATTGTCCGCTCCAGCGTCATTCCCGGCTTCAGATCATGGATCCCGAGCTGCTGGCCGTCGACGGTGGCCCGTGCGCTCTCCGGCACGTTGGCAAAATGCACGAGGTGTCCGTCCTCAGCCTTCACGACGAGATCGTTGCCGTCGACTAGAACGACGGTACCGCGGTTGACTTTGACTTCCGTAGTTGGCTGGCCGCTGGTTGTAATTGTGTCTGTTTGTACTTGGGCGGTCGCGCTCAGAGTGAGGGCCGAGACGATAACTCCCGCCGCGAGCACAAGCCAAGCCCCTTGCCTTTCGTTTCTTGAGTTCATTGTGTTTTCTCCTTGTTTGGTTTTGGAATTTCTTGGTTTAGTTCCGATATTGTTGTTTGCTCCGAATCCACCAAAGACGCCTGAACGACGTAACGCTGTGGCGCGTCTCCCACGAAGTAAAAGGGATAACAGGTCACCAACGTCAGCGACGGCCGAGATCGCGCCCGCAGCACGCTTAAATCGCTCGGAGTCACTATGCTGATGTTGTCGACGGTGTAAACGAATTTTTGATGCAATGCCGCAAGTTCAATTCGGTCGCCGACCTCAACATCTTTGAGACCGCGAAAAAAACCATCTCGATGGGCGGCGATGCCAATATTCCCTTGCTCGCCAGGCCACGCAGTTTCAACGATTCGACCCGCTCCTCGGTTGAGCGTAAGTGCGTCCGTTCCATTGAAGACGGGTACACAGAGCCCCAACTTGCTAATGGACAGGACTGCCAGGGGAGCACCCAACCTGACCGCCAAGGCATCCGAGTATGCTCTGACTCGCCTAGATGACCACAACCGGAAGTCAACTGGAGCTGCAGTCCGCTGCTCTGCGTCATCACCAGCGGCAGACGGCTCCGTCTCCGACAACGCTGCAAAACTCCGCATGCCGGCGTGACACATGACTACCGTATGAATGCGTGCGGACGTATACACCAGGATCAAAGCCAGCCCAGTTGCCAACAATGTGCGTTCAATCCAGCGGTCCAACTTTGAATCCTGGCGCGACATGTTTGCCTCCACTCTCAAAGCTGATTGTCCTCAAGCAGCCTTGCGTTGTACGAGCTGGGGCAAGCTACGGAGCGCCCCCGCAAAACCCGCCAGCGCCGAGCCGTCAAAGATGAGGTCGACACCGATCACCACTCCAACAAAATAGGTGCTGGCTGACGGCCAAGTGGCCAGAAGGTACACGCCAAGAACGAATGAAACCAAGCCAGAGAACACTGTCCACCCCCACCTCGGAAACTGAATCACGCTGGCTCCGATTCCGCGAAACAGCCCTCCAACAATGAAGAGTGCCGCGAGCAGCATGGTTACTCCTTCTGCGCCTGCGTCGGGATGTCGAATCAGGAGGTAGCCAGTAACTCCACGGATGATCGCGTTCAGCAGGTACAGGAAAAACCCATGCCAGCTGAAGGCGTAAAACGAGTTGATGAGCCAGACCACCCCACTGAAGGCGAGCACCCACCCAAGCGCCAGGATCGAAAATGTGGTTGCGGTTTGTGCCTTGCCGATACAAACTACGCCAAGAATCGTCAGCAAAATGCCGCAGGCGAGGAACCAGCCCCAAGACTTTCTGACTTGATCGAGGCCGGCAGCGAAAACATCACTAAATGTGGTCATTGTCTTTTCTCCTTTGAATGCGCTGCCGGCACACCGGCAACGCGAGTGAATGTATTCCCTAGTGCATGAAAACTTCCCCAACATTCTTTGGAACAACAAACGGCGCCGCCGATTTTGGGTCAGAATTGAACTTTGCAAACACTGAAGGATCCTTGCGAAAGTGTTTTTCCAATGCATCGACCCGGGTTTGGTTGCTGGGGTGATCGGACAAGAGTTGCGGGACCTGTCCCATCTTGGCGTTGTCAAAATCCTGGAACAGCCATACGAGTCCCCACGGGTTGTATCCGGCGCCGGCACATATGTCGGAGCCAGTGACATCAGCGCGCGATTCCACATCGCGGGAATAGCTGAGAGAATGCAGCTTGCCCAGAAGAAGAATCGCCAGCAAGTGGGCGCGGGTCGGACCCAAAAGAATGGCAGCTCCGACTTCCCGCTTCTCCAACTTTTGGTCCTTTTCCATCAAGGTCACGGTGTCGCGATGGATGGTGTGTGAGACCTCGTGACAAAGCGTGCCGGCGAGCTCCTCTGAATTCTTGACGAAATACAAGAGCGAATCGACTACATACACGTTTCCGCCGGGAGTTGCGAACGCATTCGGTTGAGCTTCATGAACCAGATAGAACTTGAACGGGTGGTTGTATCGGGGCTGCGCCGCTCGTGTGATCGCGTCGGCAAATGGTTTCAGCTGGTCATAGAGCGGCGAAGATTCGATGATCTCGCCTTTTGCTTTGAGTTCATTGAAGACTTCCTGACCCAGCTGCACTTCCTCATCCTGATTCTGCTGTTGGGCAGAGGCATTCGAGTTCTGCTGTTGAGCAGATGCATCACTGACCACGAGACACAGTGCAACGGCCCAGATGAATAAGAACGCTTTGTGCAATAGATCAATTGTTTTCACGGCGCATCTCCTGGAATCGCATGGGCGGTATCAGATACCTGCGGACAAGCTGCAGGGTGGCGATCATCAATAGAACCCAACTCACGACTGTTGTCTTGACCGTGGCCGACGTCACCGGAACACCCAGGACCAGCAGGCCTACAAGTGCAATCAAGTTGTTCGCAATCGTCAGGACTCTTGTCTCGCCGGCGATGTGTATTGATTTAGGCATTGCATCCTTCCGCCAACGATGTTTCAAAGTGCACGG
>Ga0307479_10004571_pt1 | contig 12661 bp, 13 predicted proteins | sample atmos_gasesECM4C_FD_203743 | JGI IMG/M metagenome (GOLD analysis project Ga0307479, IMG submission 203743) | Hardwood forest soil microbial communities from Morgan-Monroe State Forest, Indiana, United States - atmos_gasesECM4C_515 | ecosystem: Environmental > Terrestrial > Soil > Temperate...
CGCTCGATGGCCTCGACCAGCAGGGTCATCGCCTCTTCGTTGGCGTTGAGCTCAGGTGCGAATCCGCCCTCATCGCCCTGCCCGGTGCTCAGGCCACGCTGGTGCAGCGTGTCCTTGAGCGCATGGAAGACCTCGGCGCCCCAGCGGAGTCCCTCTGCGAGGGTCGGCGCCCCGGCCGGGACCACCATGAATTCCTGGAAATCGACCTTCGTCTGCGCATGACGGCCACCGTTGAGAATGTTCATCATCGGCACCGGCATCAACGCCGCCACGCCGCCGGACAGATATCGATACAGCGGCTGGCCGGCGGCCAACGCCGCCGCGCGCGCCACCGCGAGCGAGACACCGAGCACGGCATTGGCCCCCAACCGCGACTTGTTCGCGGTCCCGTCCAAGCTGATCAGGCGCTCATCGATCGCGCGCTGATCGGCGGCATCTGCACCGCGTAGTGCCGCGGCGATTTCCTCGTTGACGTGAGCGACCGCCTTGCGCACGCCCTTGCCGCCGTACCGGCGCTTGTCTCCGTCGCGCAGCTCGACCGCCTCGTGCGCCCCGGTTGACGCGCCCGACGGCACCGCCGCCCGGCCGCGCAACCCGCTGTCGAGCACGACGTCGACCTGGACGGTGGGGTTCCCCCGCGAATCGAGGATCTCGCGCCCATGGATGCGGGCGATGGCCGCCTTACTCACAGGTCGTCGTCATCGGTGTCGGCCGGCCCATCACCGTTTGGTCCGGCGTCACCCATTTCATCCACGACCTGGTCGAAGTCCTCGCCGAGCTCGTCCCCGCCCATCTGCTGGCCCATCTTTTTGGCCCAGCGTGCCATGCTTTTCGGATCGTTCTCATCGACGTCGGACAGGTCCGCGCTATCGCTGAGCCGGTCCAGGCGGCTGTCTTCCGAGAGCACCTGAGCCGTACGCGAGATCAGTCGCGTCAGGTGCCGGCCGCCGCAGAGCGGGCAGGCGGGTGAGGCTTCGACCGCCGCCAGGCTGCGGAAGAAGATCGCAGGCCGCTTTCCGCAGTCCGCGCAACGGTACTCATAAATGGGCATGCGCTTGCTCCTAAACTTAGCGCATGGCAGAGCATCATCCACCGGACGGCGGCGAGCAGGTAGCCGGACACGACCACCACGGTGACCACCAGGACAGCGAGGGAACCGAGCGGGTCCGCGAGGTGATCCGCGACGGTTTCTATACGCTGCTGGGCGCGGCCAGCTGGGCGTTCGAGAAGTCGGACGAAATGGCCCACACCTGGCTGCATCAGGGCCAGCTGAGTGGTGATCAGAGTCGCCGGCGGTTCGACGAATTCACCACTCGCACCCGCCGAGCGGGTGAGGAGCTGGGTCGCCGGGTTCAGGACAGCGTGCGCACGGCCCGAACCTCGATGCCACTGGCCACCCGCGAGCAGGTCGCCAACCTCGAGCGCCAGGTGGCCGAATTGTCCCGGCAGATCGAGTCGCTCAAGTCGAGCGGCTCGGCCTCGAATCCAAGTGGGCGGGAACGTTCTCAGACCTAAGCCGCACGCCTGACTCGATCTCGGTCGCCTTGCAGCGAGTGGGCGGCCGCGAAGCCGATGCGGCGGAATTCGCGGGCGCCTTCCCCACGCTCGACGAGGTGCAGCTGACGCAGCTCCGTCCGTTCGGAGCCGAGACCGAGGTGGCGCGGGGTGAGGTCCTGATCCGCGAAGGTGAGCTCGGAGCCGACTGCGTCGTCGTCCTGACCGGCGAGCTGGAGGCGGTGGCGCATTACGGTGCCACCGGGGATCCAGTGTCGACGCCCTTCAAGCCGGGCCAGTTCGTCGGCGTCATGAACCTTCTCAGCGGCGAGGGCGCCTACGTGACCGTGACCGCGAGCGCCGATAGCCGGGTGCTGCGCATTCCGCTGGCGCGCTTGCGCGACGTGATGGGCCAGGACGTGACCTTGAGCGAAATCGTGCTGCGGGCCTTTCTGCTCCGGCATTCGCTCCTGATGCGGCTGGGCACGGGCCCCAAGGTGATCGGGTCGCGCTACAAGCTTAAGACCCGCGAGATTCTCGAGCTGCTGGCGCGCAACCGCATCACCGTGACCTGGCTCGACGTCGAATCCAATCCCGGAGCCGAGCAGATCCTGCGCGGCTTTGGCTTTACCGTCGATGACACGCCCGTTGTGCTGGTCGCCGGCCAGCCCATCCTCCGCAACCCATCCCTGGCCGAGGTGGCCGCCGTCTTCGGTATCACGCCCTCCAGCTCGAAGTCGGCTGATAGCTACGACCTGATCGTGGTGGGCGCCGGACCCGGCGGCCTCGCCGCCGCCGTCTACGGCGGATCGGAAGGTCTCTCAACGCTCGTTATCGAATCGGTCGCTGTCGGCGGGCAGGCGGGTACCTCGTCGCGGATCGAAAACTACCTGGGTTTTCCGGCCGGCCTGTCTGGCCAGGAGCTGGCCGCTCGCGCCGCGCTCCAGGCGCAGAAATTCGCCGCCGCCATTCTGGTTGGCTGCGTGGCGCAATCGCTGTCGTCCGCCGACGGCCTCCAAGCCGTGGGACTCACCGACGGCCGAACGCTCAGTGGGCGCGCGGTCGTGGTGGCAACCGGGGCCCGCTATCGGCGGCTTTCCGTTCCGCGGCTGCGCGACTTCGAGGGCTCGGGCGTCTATTACTCGGCCACCGAGGTCGAGGCGTCCGCCTGCTCCCACGGGGTCGCCGTCGTCGGCGGCGGCAACTCGGCGGGGCAGGCTGCCATCTTCCTGGCGCGCAAGGGATTGCACGTCGATCTCTTGATTCGCGGACCGTCGCTCGAGTCGTCGATGTCGCGCTACCTGATCGATGAGATCAGCAAGGAGCCGGCGATCACGGTCCGCTACGCGGCGCAAGTGGTTGAGCTGATCGGTTCGGATCGGCTGGCCGGCATCGCGCTCGAGACGCGCGCTGGCGGCCGCGCGGAGATCGACGCGAGTGGCCTGTTCTCCTTCATCGGGGCGGAGCCGAACAGCGACTGGCTCGGTGCCGGGATCGAACGCGACCCGGACGGCTTCATCCTCACCGGCCCCGATGTTGCGAGCCCCGGGTCGCTACCGCTCGAGACGAGTCGCCCGGCGGTCTTCGCCGTCGGCGACGTGCGCCATGGCTCAATCAAGCGGGTCGCCACCGCCGTGGGTGAGGGGGCGATGGCGGTCCGGCTCGTCCACGAGCGCCTTCTGCGCTAATGGGGGAGGGTTATCTCACGCGAGAAGGATCGGGGGTCAGGATGGTGGCGCCGAGCACGCCCTTGATATGGGCCAGCGCCCAGGCCTGCACCTCATCGCCTGGGTGGCCCGGGCCGTCGAAGGTCTCGACCGCCTGGGCGGGGACGATCACCCGATAATCCCGGTTGCGCAGGTCGGCAATGGTGTGCAACACGCAGATGTCGGTGTCGATGCCCACGACCGTGACCTGCTGTGGGCTGGCGGTGAGCAAGCGGGCCTCGAGGTCAGTGTCGAAGAACGCGGAATAGCGGCGCTTCCGGATCAACGTGGCGTTCTCGAGGAATGGCTGAAGCTCCGGCACGATCTCGGCCTCCGCCGTCCCCCTCACACAATGCACCGGAAAGATCTCGAACTCACGATCGTTGGGGTCGTGCGTGTCGGCGGTGAAGAACAGTTGGTCACCGGCGCGCAGCCGCTCTTCGATCACCCGCTTGACTGCGGGAATGACCGCGTCGCAACGCGGCGAGGCGAGGTTGCCGAACTTGCAGAAGCCGTTCTCGACGTCGATGACAATGGTCACATCCGGCATCAGGTCACCGCTTCGAGCCGCGGATTGGGTCGATACCTGCGGCCTGTTTTCGCGCACGGCCGGCCCTCGACCATCACCACGTCGGCGGTGAAGTCGTAGGTTCCCTGGAAGAAAGCACTCCCGACTCCGTACGCGTCGACCGGGACCTGCTCGCGCTCGAAGCGTTCGATCTTCTCGATGTTGAAGCCGCCGCTGGCGACGATCTTGACATGCTCGAACCCCTCGCGATCGAGCGCACGGCGCACCAGCCGGCAGAGCTCCGGATTCACCCCACGCGGGTCGAAGTCGCCCATCAATTTCTGGATGCTGACGTCCACCATGGTCTCAGAGGTATCGAGGCGCACCCCCCACAGTCGGCCTTCAAGGGCGCGAGCGACCTCCAGTGATGTCCGGACACAATCGTTCTCGAAATCGACCAGGACCACCAGGTTGACCGAGGGATCGACATACTCCGCGTACTTCTGTGCCGCCAGCACCGTATTGCCCTGGTAGGCGGCGATCAGCGAATGGGGAACTGTGCCCACGCCCTTTCCGCCCCACCAGGCGGCCTGGGCGTCGGTCGAAACGCCGATGGCCCCGGAAATGTAGGCGGCATATCCGTCACCCGTCTGCACCAGGTGATGATCGTGCCGGGCGGGAAAGAAGATGATCTGCTTGCCTTTGGCGGCATCCACCACGCGGCGCACGTTGGTGGCGACCTTTGTGCGCCGGGAAAGCACCCCGAGGTACACCGTCTCCAGGCGGGCGAACAGTGAGTAGTCGCCCTCGATCGTCATCGCTGTCTCCCAGGGCGCGATTTCATCGCCGTCGTAGAGCGCGTGCACGCGCAGCTGGGAAAAATCGTCGGAACAGAGCTTGACGATGGCGATCGCCTCGTCCATGCCGCCGATCACCGAGTGGTTCTTCTGGAAGACCTGCATCAGGACCTGCGGATGCTGCCGGTCGGCCTGGAGGACGTCGACGGTGCGGTTGAAGTAGACGTCGCTGTAGTAGCCCTCGCGGATCCGCTCGACCGGCAGCCGAAAGACGGCCGGGTCGAGGCGTTCCCGTCGCCGGACCGGCGCGTCGGGCAGCGCTGTGGTCGCCATGGTCCTGATGTTAGCGGCCTCTGGCGCCGGCCGAGCCGCAATTGCGCGGCTAGCTCGCTCCGATGCTCCTGTATCGCTGGTAACGCTGCTCCACCAGCCGATCGGCGTCGAGGGTTTCGAGTTCGCCAAGGTGACGCTTCAGCGCCGCGCCGGCCGCGTCGGCCGCGACCCCGTAGTCGTTCTGCGCGCCACCCGCGGGTTCGGGCACGATCTCGTCGGCCAGCCCCAGCCGCTTCAGATCCGCCGCCGTAAGCTTGAGGGCGTCGGCCGCCTCCACCTTGCGGGCGATGTCCCGCCAGAGGATCGAGGCGCACGCCTCCGGCATCGCCACGCTGTAGATCGAATGCTCCATCATCAGCAGGCGGTCGCCCACCCCGATCCCCAGCGCACCGCCGCTGCCTCCTTCGCCGAGCACGAGGGTCACGATGGGCACCCGGGCGCGGGCGAGCGCCACCAGGTTCTCGGCGATCGCCCAGGCGATGCCTCGCTCCTCAGCCCCCGCGCCGGGGAACGCGCCGGAGGTGTCGACGAAGGCAATGATCGGAAACTGGAACCGTTCGGCCTGCCGGATGAGTCGAAGCGCCTTTCGGTATCCCTCAGGATTCGCCATCCCGAAGTTGCGCATCGCGCGTTCGGCGGTCGTCCGCCCCTTTTGCTGCGCGATCACCATTACGGTTCGCTGATCAAAGGCGGCCGGCCCGCCGATGATCGCGTGGTCGTCCCCGTAGAGACGATCGCCATGCAGCTCGAAGAAATTACTAAAGAGCGCGTGGATGTAGTCGAGGGCGTAGGGCCGGTCGGGGTGGCGGGCGAGCTCGACCTGCTCCCAGGTGGCGGCGGCCAGCGAGCCGTTTTCCGTCACGGGCGGGTGGGCGCCGCCGCCTGTGCCGCGGCGCGTGCCTGCCCCTTCAGCTCGAAGTCGGAGTGAAAGCCGTCGCGAGTGTAGAGGTCGAGCAGCTGGCGAATCACGGCCGGAAGCTCGGGCCGCGGCACGACCAGGTCAATCATGCCGTGCTGCCAGAGGAATTCCGCCGTCTGGAACCCTTCCGGGAGCGTCTCGTAGGTCGCTTGCTGGATGACGCGTGCCCCGGCGAAGCCGATCATGGCGCCGGGCTCGGCGAGGATGACGTCGGCGAGCGAGGCAAAGCTGGCCGTCACCCCACCCATGGTCGGGTCGGTCAGCAGGGAGATGTAGGGGATTCCGGCAGCGCCCAACCGGCCCAACGCCGCGGCCGTCTTCGCCATCTGCATCAGCGACAGCATCCCCTCCTGCATCCGTGCGCCTCCGGAGGCGGAGATGATCAGCAGCGGCCGGCGGCTCTGTTCGGCCCGCTCGATGCCATTGGTGATCTTTTCGCCGGTGGCGGCGCCCATGCTGCCGCCCATGAAGGCGAAGTCGAGGCATACGATGACGATCGGGTGGCCTGCCAGCGTCGCCTCGCCCCAGGTGACCGCCTCATTCGCTCCGGTGCTGGCGCGGCTCTGCTCGATTCGTTTGGTGTAGGGCTGCGAGTCTTTGAAACCCAGCACATCCTTTGCCGTGATCGCCTCGTCTTCCTCTTTGAAGGAGCCGGGTTCGACCAGCATCGCGATCCGCTCGGGAGCCCGCAGCCGGAAGTGGTAGCCGCAGCGATAACAGACGCCGAGTGCGGCGTTCAGCCGCGCCGGTTCGAGGGAGGTGTCGCATTTGGGACAGGTGAGCCGGTCAACCTCTTCGCCGACACCGGCGCGCGGCGATGGCAGTGCGACGTAACGCGTCTTAGGGCGAAACACGAGTCAGGCCGCGACCCTGACGGGCACGCCTTCCCATTCGATTACGCAAGCGCCCCAGGTCAGCCCAGCGCCGAAGCCGACGAGGACGAGATGGTCGCCCCTGTTCAGGCGACCCGCGTTGAGAGAATCTTTGAGCGCGAGCGGGATCGAGGCGGTCGACGTGTTCCCGTAGTTCGCAATATCGTTGACCATGACGTCGGCACCGACGCCAAGCCGCTTGGCCGCCGCTTCGATGATCCGGGCATTCGCCTGATGCGGCACGATCAGCTTGACGTCCTCGAGCCGGACGTTCGCTTTCTCCAGCGCCTGGAGAGTGGCTTGGGCCAAGATCTCGGTCGCAAAGCGGAACACCTTGCGCCCATCCATGCGGATCTCGGGCCGGCCTCGACCTTCGGGTCCATCCGCGCCGGGGGCGACATAGATAAGGTCGCCGCCAGAGCCGTCCGAGCCCAACACGCACGACTTGATGCCGGCGGTCCCCGAGCCCGGTCCCAGTACCACGGCCCCCGCGCCATCGCCGAAGACGACGCAGGTGCCACGGTCTTTGAAGTTGATGATCTTCGTCAGGGTCTCGCTGCCGATCACGATCGCCTGCTTGGCCTCACCGCCACTGACGAAACGATCGGCCACGCTCATCGCGTAAAGGAATCCGGTGCAGGCGGCCTGTACGTCGAAGGCCGGACCGTGGGCGCCCAGACGTTCCTGGACGCGGGACGCGACCGAAGGGAACATCGAGTCGGGGGTGGAAGTGCTGCAGACGATAAGGTCGGTGTCCTGCGGGCGCAACCCGGCGGCCGCCACCGCGTCCAGCGCCGCCTCGGCCGCAAGGTCGGTGGCGGACTCGTTCACCGCGGCAATCCGGCGCTCCACGATCCCGGTGCGCTCGCGGATCCACGTGTCGGAGGTCTCGACCATCTTCTCGAGGTCGGCGTTGGTCAGGATGCCGGACGGAACATAGCTGCCGACCGACTTGATGCTGGTAAGCATGGTCTCCCCGGCTAAAAGTCTGAACAGTATATACCGGCCCCGTTCAACTGGTTACGCATTTTCACGATCTGTAAACAGGGCCCGCACCGGGTTTACAACCGCCGTTAGGCGGGGTATATGGCGACCGTAAAAATCCGGTCGAGCAAGGAGGTCAAGCCTTGAGCAGCGTGACTCGTTGGTCACCAATCAGTGACCTGATGTCTCTCCACAGCGCCATGGATCGCCTGTTTGGCGACAGCTTCGGTCTGCCGGGCCAGTCGCGCACCGTCGGCGCGGTCGGCGAGGGCTATCTGCCGCTCGATGTCTACCAGACCGAGAAGGAGTGGGTGATACGGGCCGCCGTCCCGGGCATCGATCCCAGCGCCGTCGAGGTCACCGTCGACGGTGGGCAGATCAGCATCAAGGGCGAGATCAAGCCACCTGAGAATGCCCAGACCGAGAACTACTGGTTGCGCGAGAATTTCTATGGGAAGTTCAGCCGCCAGGTGACGCTGCCAGAGGAAGCGCTTGGCGAGCAGGCTAAGGCTCAGTTCGTCAACGGCATGCTGATCGTTAGCGTGCCGAAGGCGCAGCCGGCAAAGCCGAAATCGGTGAAGATCCCGATCAGCGGCGGGACGGGCAGCAACAGCGAGCCCCGGCAGTTGGAGACAACCGCCCGAAAGTAACGCGTTGTGACCCGAGAAGGCCGCCCGGAGCGGGCGGCCTTGTCGTCTCTAGCCGACCACGGTGACCTGGAAGTGGCGCTCGCGGGGGCCGTCGAACTCCGCGAAGTAGATTCCCTGCCAGCGGCCCAGCGCCAGCCGGCCATTGCGGACCGGGACGGTTTGCGAGCTCCCGATCAACACGGCCTTGATGTGCGCGGCGGCATTGCCCTCGGCGTGACGGTAGTGGTTGTCCCAGGGAACGAGCGCGTCCACCGTGGCGAGCACGTCGGCCATCACGTCCGGGTCGGCGTTCTCATTGATGAAGATGCCGGCCGTGGTGTGGGGAACGTAGACGTGGCAGAGACCGGTCTTCACGCCGCTGTCGGTGACTACCTCGGCAATCCGCTCCGTGATATCGATGACGTCATCCCGCTGCCGTGAGCGCACCGTCATCGTCCCTGACATCGTCGAGATCGTAACAATCCATGCGGGGAATCCAACAAGAATCGTCGGTCGGGGGCACGCGGGGGTTCCCCGCATGGATAATGGCCGACGTGTCTCGCGACCTCCCGATCGGAAACGGCGCGCTGCTCGTCAACTTCGACCATAACTACCAACTGCGCGACATCTATTACCCGCGGGTCGGCCAGGAGAACCACACCAGCGGCGAGCCCTGCCGGTTCGGGATCTGGGTCGAGGGGCGCTTCGCCTGGCTCGACGATCCCGCCTGGTCGAGAAACCTCGTCTACCTGCCGGACACGCTCGTCACCAATGTGGCCGTGTCACACCCGGACCTGCTCGTCACCATCACCTTTAACGACGCCGTCGACCTCGGGCGCGACGCCTTGTTCCGGCGGGTCAAAGTCCAAAACGATGGGCTGGAGCGCGAAGTCCGGCTGTTCTTTCACTTCGACTGGCACATCTACGGCACCGAGGTGGGCGACACCGTCATGTACTACCCCGCGGTCAAGGGCCTGGTCGCCTACAAGGGGCAGCGCTGCTTTGCGGCTTGTGCCATGGTGGGCGATCGACTCGGTCTCGATGGCTACGCCTGTGGCAAGAAGGACGTGGGCGGGGCCCAGGGTACATGGCGGGACGCCGAAGACGGCGAGCTCGGCAACAACCCGATCGAGCAAGGGTCGGTCGACATGACGCTGGCCCTCAAGCTTGGCCGCATCCTGCCAGGGCAGGCGATGGTCGCCTATCAATGGTTGATCGCGGCGCGCAACTTCGCCGAGCTGCAAACCGTGGCGGACGTGGTGACGCTGCGCGGGCCGGAGGCGTTCCTAGAGCGGACCCGCTCCTACTGGGTCGCCTGGGTGAACAAGGAGGATCGGGAGTTTGCCGACCTGTCGCCCCGGGTCGCCGAGCTCTACCGGCGCTGCCTGCTGGTGGTCCGCACCCAGGTCGATAGCGGCGGCGCCGTGCTGGCCGCCAACGATGCCGATGTCATCAAGGCCGCCCGCGATACCTATAGCTATATGTGGCCACGGGATGCCGCCCTGGCGGTCTACGCCATGGATCAGGCCGGCTACGTCGACCTGCCCCGGAGGTTCTTCGAACTCTGCGCCCGGATCGTGACCAAGGAGGGCTACTTCCGGCACAAGTACACGCCGGCCGGCGATCCGGGCAGCAGCTGGCATCCCTGGGTCGACCCCACCGGAAAGCCGCAGTATCCAATCCAGGAGGACGAGACGGGACTGGTGCTCTTCGCGTTGTGGCAGCACTACGATCGCCATCGCGATTTCGAGTTCTTCAAGGCCTACTACCGGCCGCTGATCATCCTGGCCGCCGACTTCCTGGCCAGCTACATCGACCCGGTGACCGGCCTGCCGGAACCGAGTTATGACCTCTGGGAGGAGCGCCGCGGCGTGATGAGCTTCACCGCGGCGGCGGTCTGGGCGGGGCTGCGGGCCGCCGCCAACTTTGCCCAGCTCTACGGCGAGATCGCGCTGGCCAACCGCTACCGGGCCGCGGCGGACGGCATCCAGCAGGGAGCGCGGCGGTTCCTGTTCGACCCGGAGCTCAACCGGTTCATCCGGCGGATTTACGCTGGACCCGACGGGACCACCGCGCGCGATCTGACCATCGACTCGAGCGTTTACGGGCTGTGGTACTTCGGGATGTTCGCCGCGGACGACCCGATGATCGTCAGCACCATGACGGCCGTCTATGACCGGCTCTGGTGCAAGACCGATGTCGGCGGGATTGCTCGCTACGAGAACGACTGGTACTACCAGGTCAGCCAGGATATCGAGAAGGTCCCGGGCAATCCCTGGTTCATCTGCACTATGTGGTACGGGCAATGGCTTGTGAGCAAGGCCAAAACGGTCGACGACCTGCAGCGAGCCCACGACATCCTCGAGTGGGTGGCCGGGGCGGCACTGCCCAGCGGCATCCTCTCGGAGCAGATCAACCCCTATTCGAAGGCGCCCCTGTCGGTCTCCCCCCTGACCTGGAGCCACGCCACTGTGGTGTCCCTGGTGCACGAATACGTGCGCAAACGGAAGGCCTCGCTCTCCGCCCCGGCCGGGGCGCCGCGTCCGACCGACCCACAGCGGGCCTAGCCGGAGGCTCGGGCTCGGGCCGAGACCCGATGTTTGACCGAGCGTCGCTTTGCTATTCTCGACACCGTGCGCGGCGTGATCGCGGCGATCAAGGCTGATTTCGGCTGCCTGCTCGTGGCTGCGCTTTTCATCATCATCATGGCGTCGACCATCGTCTTCGCGACGATCTTGACGCCGCCAGCCCACAACGCCTTCGTCTGATGGCTGCCGACTTCAAGCGCTTCATAGAGGACAGCCGCGAGATCTCGCGTCGCAGCTTCCTGGCGATCGCCGGCTGGGTCGGCTTCACCGTCGCTTCCGTGATCGCGCTCTTCCAGAGCGTCAAATTCCTCCAGCCGAATGCCACCTATGAGGACCCGCCGGCGTTCAAACCCGCCGGGGATCTCGCCCTTCCATCCAATTACGCGGTCGGCTCCACCACCGTGATCATCGACAAGCGGGTCGTGATCAACCGCGATTCCGACGGCTTCTACGCCATCAGCCTGATCTGCACCCACCTGGGCTGCACCCCCCGCTACTTTCCGGACGTTACGAGCGACCTGGTGCTGGCCGGCACCTCGATCTCAAAGGACCCCGACACCGGTCAGGAGGCCACCAGGTCGAACCCGATCCTGCCGGGCTTCAAGTGCCCCTGCCACGGCAGCCGCTATTTCCGGGATGCCGACAACTTCTTCGGCCCCGCGCCGCGCCCGATGGACCGGGTGCATATCGAGGTGGCCAAAGACGGCAAACTGTTCATCGACCGCTCGATCATCGTGGATCATCACTACCGCTTGAAGGTCTAGAAAGGCAACCAGGAGGGTTCATGAAGGTCATCCGCGGCGCGGTCGATGAGATGTGGGCGGTCCTGGAGCAGATGGTGGGGTCGGTTTTCCGCCACGGCCTGCCGCTGACCGACAAGATCGCGGCGCGCACCGCGCTGACCAACTTTGTCCTTCACATCCACCCGGTCCGTGTCCGGCGGTCCTGGATCCGGATGTCCTACACGCTCTGCCTGGGAGGACTCTCGTTCTTTCTCTTCATCGTGCTGACCGTCACCGGCCTCTACCTGATGTTCTATTACGTCCCCTCCATCAACCATGCCTACCAGGACATGCGTGACCTGCAGTTCGTGGTCACCTTCGGCGGGTTTATCCGCAATATGCACCGCTGGGCCGCGCACGCGATGGTCATCACCGTCTGGTTGCACATGGCTCGGGTCTTCTTGACCGGTTCGTACAAGAAGCCGCGCGAGTTCAACTGGGGCGTCGGGACGGTGCTGTTGCTGATCACCCTCCTGCTCAGCTTCACCGGATACCTGCTCCCCTGGGACCAGCTGTCGATCTGGGCCGTGACGGTGGGGACCAACATGGCGAAGTACGCGCCGATCGCCGGCCCTTACACCCGCTACCTGCTGCTTGGCGGGCACGCCGTTGGCGATGCCACGTTGCTCCGCTTCTACGTTCTGCACGTGGTCGGCCTGCCTCTTGTGGGCTTCCTGTTCATGGTCGTTCACTTCTGGCGAGTGCGAAAAGATGGCTTCAGCGGAGGTCTCTAGCTGCTAGTGGCTACTGAAGCGCGCGACCGGATCGCCGCCCGTGACCGGGTGGAAGCGCGCCGGCGTCAGGTCGAGGCGCCCTCCACGGTGCGGGACGACAGCGACGACGAGATGGTCGTCTCCTTCCCAGAGTTCGTCTTCAAGGAGTTCATCGTCGCGGTAGGGGCGACCGTCTTCCTGATCGTGGTCTCGATCGTCTTGCAGGCTCCATTGCTGGGGCAGGCGAACCCGGGGGTGACGCCGAATCCGTCCAAGGCACCCTGGTACTTCCTGGGATTGCAGGAGCTGCTCTCCCGCTTCCCACCGCTGATGGCA
>Ga0307479_10004572_pt1 | contig 12659 bp, 7 predicted proteins | sample atmos_gasesECM4C_FD_203743 | JGI IMG/M metagenome (GOLD analysis project Ga0307479, IMG submission 203743) | Hardwood forest soil microbial communities from Morgan-Monroe State Forest, Indiana, United States - atmos_gasesECM4C_515 | ecosystem: Environmental > Terrestrial > Soil > Temperate...
TTGGCGAATCGCTGGGAGCGGCGGCGCTGCGAATCGCCGGCGGCATCTTCACCAAGATCGCCGATATCGGCTCCGACCTGATGAAGATTGTCTTCCGCATCAAGGAAGACGACGCGCGTAATCCCGGTGTCATTGCCGACTGCACCGGCGACAACGCCGGCGATTCGGTGGGCCCCAGCGCCGATGGTTTCGAGACATATGGCGTGACCGGTGTAGCGCTGATCACCTTCATTCTGCTGGGCGTGAGTAATCCCACGACGCAGGTGCAACTCCTGGTCTGGATTTTCGTGATGCGCATCGCCATGCTCGTCGCCAGCGCGGCTTCTTACTTCATCAACGGCGCTATTGCGCGGGCGCGCTATTTGAATGCCGACCACATGAATTTCGAAGCGCCGCTCACTTCGCTCGTATGGCTGACGTCTATCGTGTCCATCGCCATGACGTATGCGATTTCCTGGTTAGTGATTCCCAGCCTCGCCGGCGACACGACGCAGTGGTGGAAGCTAGCCACGATCATCTCCTGCGGAACATTGGCCGGCGCGGTAATTCCGGAACTGGTAAAGGTCTTTACCTCCACGGAATCCCGTCACGTGAAGGAAGTGGTTATCTCCGCGCAGGAAGGCGGGGCTTCGCTCGGCATTCTGTCCGGGTTCGTCGCGGGGAATTTCTCAGCTTATTACCTCGGCCTCGCTATGGCTGGGCTCATGTCCATCGCCTACATGGTCGGATTGCAGGGGTTGAGCAATATGATGATTGCGGCGCCGATATTTGCATTTGGCTTGGTTGCCTTTGGCTTCCTGGGCATGGGTCCGGTAACGATTGCCGTCGACTCTTACGGGCCCGTAACCGATAACGCGCAATCCGTGTTCGAACTTTCCCTGATCGAGCAGATTCCGGGTATCCACCAGGAACTCCAGCGAGATTTTCGTATCGACGCAAACTTTGGACGTGCGAAGGATCTGCTCGAAGAAAACGATGGCGCCGGGAATACCTTCAAGGCTACGGCTAAACCCGTGCTCATCGGCACCGCGGTCGTCGGCGCCACAACGATGATTTTTTCCATCATCATGGCGCTGACTTCAGGCCTCACCGAAAACGTGGACAAGCTTTCCCTGCTGCACGCGCCCTTCCTATTGGGGATCATCGCCGGCGGAGCGATGATCTATTGGTTCACGGGCGCATCCACTCAGGCGGTGACTACGGGTGCCTATCGCGCGGTTGAATTCATCAAGGCAAATATTCGGCTGGAAAGCGTGGAGAGGGCTTCTGTTGCCGACAGCAAGAAAGTCGTGGAGATCTGCACGCAATACGCGCAGAAAGGCATGCTGAATATCTTCATCGCGGTATTCTTTGCCGCACTTTCGTTCGCTTTCGTCGAGCCTTTTTTCTTCATCGGCTACCTGATTTCCATCGCCATGTTTGGCCTCTTTCAAGCGATCTTCATGGCCAATGCCGGTGCCGCTTGGGATAACGCCAAGAAGATTGTAGAGGTCGAGCTAAAGCAAAAAGGCACGGAACTACACGCCGCGACCGTTATTGGCGATACAGTTGGCGATCCTTTCAAAGACACTTCTTCAGTGGCGCTCAATCCGGTGATCAAGTTCACCACGTTGTTTGGGCTACTCGCGGTCGAATTGGCCGTTCAGTTGACGGCTACAAGTGGGGCGCTGATTACTCACTTACTCGCAGCAATTTTCTTCGTGATTTCGTTTACTTTCGTCTATCGCTCTTTTTACAGCATGCGCATACGTCCGTCGGAAGGTGCGAAGGAAGTCTCCCGCGCCACGGCCGATTAGGCTTTCAGCAGATTCGGGAATTTGCGCGCGTCGTTATCGAAGCCAGGAAAAACAGTATTGAGGTCCTTGGCGCCGAGATGCCGCGACATGATCTCACCGAGCACGGAGCGGAAATCGGTGGTTAGCGCGAGATCGCGGCCTTCGTTAAGCTGTTCGGGACCGAGTCCCGGCCATTTGCCGTAGACTCTTCCGCCCTTTACCGGTCCGCCCATCACAAACATGCAGTTCGCGTGACCATGATCGGTGCCGCGATTGCCGTTTTCATGCGCGGTGCGGCCGAATTCAGACATCGTGACCACCACGACGTCATCCATGCGGTCGCCCATGTCTTGCGAAAACGCCGCGAGCGACTGGCCAAGATCGCGTAGTAGGTTCGCAAGCTGCCCCTGCGCCCCGCCTTCGTTGACGTGATTGTCCCAGCCTCCGGTATCCACGAACGTGACTTCGAGCCCGATGTCAGCTTTGTGGAGCTGCGCCACTTGTTGCAGCGCCTGTCCCACGCGATTGCGCGGATAATCGGCACCGTTTTCGGGTTGGAAACGCGAAGGATCGGCTTTGCGCAGCATGTCAATGGCTTCGAAGGTTTCCGTGCCGGTGCCGCGCAGCGCTTCGTCGACCGTCTGCGCATAGAGCGCTTCGAATCCGCCTTCGACCGCCGGTGATTGTGCAAACACACGGAACTGGCGTACGTCGGGAAGCGCAATAGCAGGTGCCGGGCCTCGCAGCGTTAGAGGTAAATTTGGCCCCATGGCCACGGCGCGGAATGGCGATGCGCCTGGCTCGGGATTCGACTGCAGCGCGCGATTGAGCCAGCCGTCGTCGGTGGATTTCACTCCTGGCGTGCCGGATTCCATATAATCCTGCGCATCGAAATGCGAGCGCGTGGTATCGGGCGAGCCGGCGCCATGCACGATCGCGAGTTGCTGCTTACGGAAAAGCGGCATCAGCGGCGCCAAGCTGGGATGCAATCCAAAAAAGCCGTCGAGATCGAGTGCCGCCAATTCCCCTCCCTGGCGCGGCTGGGGAATCGCGATCGTCGGGCGGATGCGGTAGTAATTCGGCTCGGCGAAGGGAACGACGATATTCAGTCCATCGGCCGCGCCGCGCTGGAAAAGCACGACGAGCTTCTTGCGATTGGGCATCGGCGTCGCGGCGATGGCGCGGCGCAGGAATCCGGGCAGCGTGCTCATGCCAATCATGGCCACGCCGCCATTCTTCAAAAATGCCCTCCGTGAAACGGTCATCGTGCTACTCCTTTCGGATCTCCCTCAACGGCGCTGGAATTCGGGCGCGCCGAGCACCAATCCTGCGACCATGCCTTCGTTGACGTGCGTAATGGGGTCATCCAGGCTAGCTTGCACGACTCGCGGATCGTTCATCTGTTTTTCCAGCGTGTCGCGCGTTTGCGAAGAAGCTTCCCCTGAAAGCAAGATAGCGATGGCTTGATCCAGCACCGCGACGGGCTCGCCTGAAGCGCCGGCTCCCAGCAGGCTGCGAACATCCGTGCGCACGCCCGGGAGACGATTGCCTGTGAGAGCCAGCGAATAGTTCAGCCGGCTAAGTAAGGCGCCTGTGTTGACCCAGGCGTCGGCTTTGTCGGAATACCCAGTGGGCGGCTGGCACTGATAGAGGGGCTCGCCGATACGCGCCGTCCACTGCACGAGCGCAAGCGGCACATCGATATCGGTTCCCACAGCGCGAGCTGCGGAAGCCACAAGTTCGAATGGCGTTTTGATTTTGGCGCGATAGGCGTCGCGGGACCAGAATTCAGGCGAGTAGATCATGGTGTGCAGCACGGCGCGAATGTCGCCGTCGGTGCTCTCATAAGCTTTCGCCATGCGGTCCACCAGAGCGTCCGGCGGATTATCGGAGACGAAGTGGCGTGCAATCTCGAGCGAAAGATGCTGCGCTGTGTGTGGATCGCGGGCAAGCAGATCGAGCACCTCTTCCCCATCCCTCATCCCGCCGCCATTGATCTTGTGCCCGAGCACGACCTTCGGATTCGGATCATGCAGGCGCTCGTTAAACCAAAACTGCGGATCGCGCTGCGGCTGCCGGATGGTCCAGCCGGTGAAACAGCGCGCCACTTCAACGACGTCTTGCTGCGAATATCCGCCGTCAACGCCAAGCGTATGCAATTCCATCAGCTCGCGGCCGTAATTCTCATTTAGGCCGCGCTCCTGCTTTTTTGCCTGATTCGGATTCGCGCCCGGAGGAGGAAAAGGGGGCCTGCCAAAGGGGCCGCCAAATCGGGCACGATAGGCCTGGCGCATGGCCTGTTCTTTTTGCAGGCGCGCCCATGCTTCGGGGTCGACGCTCTGCCAGTTATCCAGATAAAAAAGCATGGCCGGACTTTTTGCCGTGGCCTCGAGCAAGTCGCGGAATTTGCCCATCGCATGCGGGCGGATGGTGTCGCGCTCATAGGAGGTGAGCAGCCAGCGATCCGCGCCCTTTCCGGCAAAGACGTTGAAATGGTTGAACCAGAAATCCACCATCTGCTCGTAAAGCTGTTTTTCGGTGTAAACGGCGCGATCCATCTTGGCCATGGCCAATTCGGCAATGATGCGCTGGGGGGCTTGTATTTGCTCAAAATTCATTGCCGGATTGCCGCGGCGATTGCTGGGGCCATTAAGGTTTGTAGTGTTCTTTGCGCCGGGTAGCAGGATTTCGGCGAGCTCATCTGGAGCCATTGCCTGAGGTGAACCTTTGCTTCCGCTCTGCTGCGGACTCCCGCTCGGCGTAATACTTTCGTTCTGCTGTACACCGTCAATCGGTTGGCCGGGAGTCTGATCCGTCATTTGCTGTTGGCTGTCTGCACCCTGCCGGTTCTCTGCGGCTTGCCGTGCGGCCTGCAGCTTCTCTTGCTGCTCCTTGCGATATTCTTGCGGAGTTATACCCTCGCGTTTGGCCGCAACTGCCGGCCGCGGAAATTTCTCCAAGAGGGCTTCAGAAGACATGCTTAACGTCTGAAAACGCGAAAGCCGCGCCTCCGCCGCCGAATCGTTGATGGATTCGGGACGCAGTTGCCGGTCAATCCATTTCGCGATGCCCATTTCCTTAGCCCGCTGCACATCGCCGGGTCGTGAGCCATAACCCAGCCGATTCAGAACATGTACGATGGCTTGATCTTCGGTGAGATCGGTGACCGGCAAACCCTTAAGACTTGACGGCTGCACGGAATTACCCTTTTGCGGATCGCGGGCACCGCCTTTGTCACCGCCTTCAGCCAGGTACGGCAACAGGACGACGAGACCAGCACACATCAGGCTCCCGAGTACCGCTAAAAAAACATGCTGCCGTCGCAACGAACGCTTGGTTTGGAAACTTTTCGCGGCCATTTAGGCCCCCGGCGATGGCGGATAAGTAAGGGGAAACGCCTGTAATGCCCTGAATGTTAAACCCATTGCGAAAACAAAAGTTGTGCGCCACTCAGGCTGGGTGCGAAAAAGCTAATGGCACGAGCGTTCGGGGCAAAATTGGAACCGGCGAACCAGCCACTGAGCGCACTAATCGCCTTGAAGCAGGATCAGGAATAAAACAAGATAGCGTTTGAGGTTATGTGTCACCAGAAAATGCCCTTTTACGTGCTGATGCCCATTTTCGCCGAGCACTTTGGCAAAGGCCGGATTGGCAAGCAGAAACCGAATCTGATACGCCGTACCCTCCACCGAGTGCACCAGCATTCCTGTGAGCTTGTGGATCACTTGCGAAGGAATTCCACCAACCGCGGAAGCCACTATTGGCTTCTTTTTCCAGAGCGCCTCGCTTACCGTGAGGCCGAAGCCTTCCTTCAGCGATTTCTGGATCACAATCGTGGAGCCGCGCTGCAAGGCATTGATTTCCACGTGGCTCCAGGGCGGCAAATTCAGGATATGAATATCCGGGTCGCCCGCGGCCGCGGCCTCCACCTCAGCTAATACGGCCGCGCCTTCAGGATCGTCGGTCGCACTGCCGCCGGCGAGCACCAACTGGCAATCTTCATACTTCTTCACCAGGCGATAAGCGCGGATCACACCCAGCGGATCCTTCAGGCGATCGAACCGCGAAATCTGCGTCAGGATGGGCCGCGCGGGATCGACCTGAAATCGTTGCAGGACGGAGCGCACGAACTCGTCGTCGAGATCCCGGTTCTTGTCGGCCAGCGGATCGATCGTGGGATAAAACAGATATTGCGGAATGCGCAAGCCGCGTGTGAATTGAGGGGAGGAGAAAAGCGAAGCGTCGTATCGTTCCACCCAGGGCTTGAGAAAACCCCACACCTGCGGACTCGGATTCGAAAGGTCGATATGGCATCGCCAAACCCAGCGCTGCGGCCCGGAATTGCGCTCGGCGATAAGCGCCACGGGCTGCGGATCGTGGATAACGATGAAGTCCTCGTCAAAGTGCATGCGCCGGCGGTTCTCTTCATTTGTGGCTAGAAATGTTTCGAACCAGTCCGGCGCTGCGTCGTAAGGAGCGCCGTGCAAGGCGTTGTGAAAGGCTTTCGTGACGTGAAAGAATTTTTCGCCACCGGTAATCACCTCCCAGTGGGTGGGTACCTTGACTTCTTCCATCAGCGGAACGAGCCGATTCAGGATTTCCGCGACGCCGCCACCCACGGCCGTGGAGTTGACCATTTTTACGTGGCGCCCGGCCAGGCGACACGCTAATTCGCGCAACTCGAGGATTTCGGGCTCTCCAACAATTGGAGCGTAATCCTGCAGGACCGGCAGAACCGGTTTGGCTACTTCCGTTGTGCTCATAAAGTTTCCTGCGGCTCGAGGATGGCCAGAAGGTCTTGGCGCAGATCATCGAGGGTGTCGTTGTAGAAGTCGATGCGGTTGAGCCGAGCGGCCAGCCAGGAATGATTTAGGCTGTGCTCGATCCAGAAAGAGAAGTCGTTGGTCTTCAATTGGAGCCGAAGTCTGGAGTTAATGAAATGGTAGTGGAGCGACTGGTGTCCCAGGTGCCGAATTCCTTCCGCTAATTCGGCCAGCGTCCACGCCGGCAAACCCGACGGAACTGTGACCTCTCTTGCTTCGCAAAAATAGAAACTCTCAAATGCCCGGCGGTCCGCCGCCTGAGGGTGCTCCTTCAGGTAATTGAGAACAATATCTGCCAGGATGCCGCGCAAATCCTCCAGTGACACAATGTCACGGAGATCCACGATTGCCAGCTGCTCCGCGAGCGCCGCTTCATTGCAGGCAGTCAGCGCCCATTGCGCAAAGTCGCTGGAAAAAGACGTGTAATGATGGGCTTCCAGACTTTGGAACGTATGGTAAAAGATGGACGCCTGAGGACAGTTGCGCAAACTTTTGGCGAAGTCGGCAAGAGTCTGAACCGGTTCCGCTCCGATTCGGATCAGATAAGAGGCCGCCATAAACTGAAAGGGCTGTTCGGCGCGCTTCGCTTCGAGCGCCGCTGTCACGGTGCCGGAAATGGGCTTATCCTCCCGCATGAAATAATTCATCACGCGCCTCAGATGCGGTCTACCACTGAGATGCAGCGCATAGCGTAAAAGACATCCTCGACTTTCGAACGTTAAACCGCTGATCATTTATGGCCAAATACGGCTAAACGTAAGCTCATCGCTTGCAGTCCCGGGTGTTGGGTCCAACCTGCGGCTGAACTGAGCTGGGCAGCAGAGCGGCGTAGAGCATTCTAGCGAGTTCTGTTAGATTCTCAAGGACAGATCAAAGAAAAAGGCGAAGACAACGAACCCACTGCGCGATCTGATCTTCTGGCTTTCAACAAAGAAGGCGGTGACGAATCGGATCGGGCGCCTAGGCATGAGATATGGCTTTGCTAGAAGATTCGTCGCCGGAGAAACCCTGAACGAGGCGCTCCCAGCTATTCTCCCTTTTGCTCAATCCGGTCAGCCCATCATCCTCAACCACCTTGGCGAAAACGTCGCCTCGACAGACGAAGCGCGCCAGGCCCGCGATAGTTACGTGCAGATGCTACTCTCGATGCATGACGCCGGGATTAATGGGAATATCGCCGTCAAACTAACGCAGTTGGGGCTCGATTTCGATCCTCAACTGTCCCTTTCGCTGGCGGGCGAGATTGCCGCCGAGGCCGCGAGACTGCAGAACACCATTGAAATCGATATGGAAGGCTCCGCCTACACCGATGCCACACTGCGGATTTTTAATGCGGTACAGCGTGAACACGGCAACGTGGGCATTGCCATACAGGCGTATCTGTTCCGAAGCCAGGCTGACCTGGAGAGATTGGCGCCACTGAAGCCGAAAGTGCGCTTAGTTAAAGGCGCCTATCGGGAACCGGCAAGCGTCGCGTTCCAGAAAAAGAGCGACGTTGATGCCAATTACCGGAAACTGCTCGACCAAATGCTCGGAACGATGCTTCCGGTGAGTGACAACGGGCCCAGGATCGCGATCGCCACGCACGACCCCGCGCTCGTCGACTATGCTTTCGCAAAAATCATGCAGCTCCACTTGACGGCCCACCAATATGAATTCCAGATGCTGCTCGGAATCCGGCGTGACTTGCAGGAGAGAGTCCTCTCGGAGGGTCATCCCTTTCGTATCTACGTTCCATTTGGCGAGGCGTGGGTGCCTTATTTCATGCGCCGCCTTTCGGAACGGCCTGCAAACCTATCATTCGTCCTGCGAAGCCTTTTTGCGGAAAACAATAGGGCAAAATCCTAGTATCTGGGCATCTGGAGCTGAAGGCACCTCCAATAAAACCGGTATGCCCGGCGCCCACCGTCCGGTGCCGTCCGGTGCGGGAGCCCTTGAATCAGAGCCCGGAGTCGTGTATCAATATGCCGCAATCGAAACGCGTGTCGCGTCGCCCGAAAAGGGTCAAAAGAGGACGTTAGATGAGAAATGTTATTTGGCTTTTGGTACCTGCGTTACTAGGTGTAATTGCCATTGCCGCAGAGCCTCCGCAACAGAATGAGGACCACCCGACTTGGGCTTTCCTCGTTCCTGATGCTACTCCGCCGGCGGGCACGGAGACCATGGGGCCGGTCAAAGTGCCGGGCAGCACGAAGAGCTATACACAAAAGGAAATCGATGATTTGGCGAACCCGCCGGATTGGTTCCCGGACGAACACGGAGCTGTGCCGCAGATCGTGAAAAGCGGCGCATCTGATAAGGGGTTTGCCTGCGGCTCCTGCCATCTTTACACCGGGTACGGCCATCCGGAATCCGCCAATCTTGCGGGCCTTTCCGCCGATCACCTCGTTCAGCAAATGGCCGACTTTAAGAGCGGAGACAGAATCGATCCGGCCCGCATGAATACGATCAGTCAGGCGACCTCAGATGAGGACGCCAAGGCAGCGGCCGACTACTTCTCCATGCAGAAGCCCATTGTCTGGGTGAAAGTGATGGAGGCCGACATGGTGCCAAAGACGTGGGTAAACGCGGCTCGCATGCGCCTGCCGCTGCCCTCCGGAGGCATGGAGCCACTCGGCAATCGGATCATCGAAGTACCCCAGGATCCCGCACTCGCCACCGCACGCGATCCTAAGTCCGGGTTCATCGCTTACGTTCCGCCCGGAAGCGTTGCCAAAGGTGAAATGCTGGCCACAACGGGCGGCGGCAAAACGATTTCCTGTACTGTGTGTCATGGCGACGGGCTAAAAGGCTTCGGCAATATCCCTGAGATCGCAGGACAGCACCCTATTTACGTCGCACGGCAGCTCTATGGTTTTAAGGCTGGAACGAGCAAGTCCGCCGCCGCGCAACAGATGCAGAAGGTGGTCGAGAATTTGACGACGGACGACATTATTGCATTGTCTGCGTACGCAGCGTCCCAGGCTCCATAAAAAGCGCTAGCCCACCACTAAGCACTCGGCACAGTTCACTGACGGGAAGAAGATACAGCGCTCTTCGCCCTGGCGGGATAGTCCCGGCTGAATCCGTTGCGCTCGTTAGTCACGCTGAAGCCGCCATCCGCGTGCACAGACACCTTGAGATTGTGCCCGTGGTCGGTTTCATTGAGGTTTGCCAAAAACTGTTCCGGCGAATTGTGATCGATCCCGCCTGCTGCCGAACGGTGCAATTGCCAGAAGTCCACCAGCCCCGGCGCATCGTGAACGATCTGCCAGTATGTTGGATCGCCACCTTTTCTCTCGCCGTTGTTCATGACCGCGACTTTCGCACGAATAGCGTGCACCAACTGCGGGGCTCCGGCGTGAGGATCGCCATGCCGCGTGGTATGGAAGACGTCGAAAGTGCCAATGAGGTTATTCGGGCAAGCCAGCGCATGCTCCTGGTTCCACGTTAGGTCGCCGAGGTCCAGCAGGCGAAAACTGCCGTATCGGACGACAACGCCTACGGACTCAAAATTCTCCGGCGTGGGGTCCTGCTCCTTCAATTTGGCATCGCGGCAGAGCGGATTGGGCAAACCCGCGCCCGGTGCCCCTTGCATCGGCGCGGCGATCAGTTCGCCCGCTGACGAGACGACTTGCACGTCCACGCCGGCAAATGGAATTCTGTCCCCCGGCTTCGCCACGATGGCGCGGCCTTTGTCACGCACGGCCATGTAAGCCAGAAATGCAGCTGAGCGTCCTGGCTGCAACTCAACGCTGAACGGCCCATGATCGACAAAGTGGCGCACGGGAATGCGGTTCGCCAGTTCGGCAGCATTGCCTACATGATCGCCATGGTAATGCGAGATCACCATCCAATCGAGGACCGTAACACCGGCCTGCTTGAAGACAGCGCTAATGCGGTCGGCGTCACGCGTAATCGGAGCGCCCGGGGAGTTCGTCGCTGTCGCGTCAGGCATACCTTGATTTCCCGCGAAACCCGTATCGACGAGCATCGATTCTCCTGAAGGCGACACGAAAAGAGTGGCCTGGCCGCCTTCCGTATCGATGAAATAGACGTCGAGCGTTCGCTGTGGCTGGCCGTTTTGCTTCAGCCCTTGCGCGTATAACGGCGCGCTCGCCGTGAGCAGCGCCAAGAAGACGAGATGTCCCCAAAACGTCCGCATATCCCCTCCATTTGAAATGCGAGATCCTGTATAGGTGGCGAATACCGTACAGCGCGGCGTTTTCTGATGCAAGTCTCGGTGACTGATCTTTTCTTCAGTAGCAGAGATGTGAACGCATCCACGCATCTCTGACGCGATTTTGGCCCTCTAATGCCGTCGGCAAGCTAGGGGTTGCTAGGGGTTAGAACGGATTGACCCAGTCCTGAAGATGATCTAATCTTGCCGACCATAAACATGCGGCGCGCGGCCCGCGAGGGTTGAGCATTCCGCCACTGGGTTGGCTTCAGGTCGATGGTTTGGAGCAAGTGGCGGCAGGTTTGCTTGAATCTCCTTGCCAGTCGGCGACTAGTTCTAGGTCCTGATGCTCACCCGGAGGTTCGGGCCATGCTATGTTCTACTGGACGATCTGCCTTCCTTTTGAAGTTGTCTCTGTGCGTTTGTCTTTGCTTTGTTACTGGCCTCCTGACAGCCGGCAGCCCCCCTCAATCACAGGAATCGATTCAGCCGGCGCGAACTGCTGACGAACAGACTCAGGTAGTCATCCCAGGTCCTCTCAAGCCATTTTTGCGCATGGCCGCCATAAGCCAGCAAATCGCACCGCCAGAAGTGTTGCCCTTGCTGGCCCGCAACGTCGTAATTGATGGCTATCGAGGTTCGCCGGAGAAAGATCCAAAACCCACCGAGTTCCTCGTCCTCCTGAAAAGATACCTGCAACAAGCCAAAGAACTGCAGTCACTTGCGGGAATCCAGCAGGTCTTAAGTGTCTCCAACTGCCATGAAGCAGACCGTCTGCTCGCCATTATCGGCTACCGCCTCAAACAGGGATGTAGCCCGGATAGCGAACTCGAGGCCGCGGAACCCGAGCGCGCCTTTGTCGCCAATGACTCTGGCTTCCCTATAGCGGAACTCGAACAAGCGCTGCGCGAAGCCAAGCCCTTCGCTTACGCCTATCCTTCTTCGCCGGTGCCGTTGATCTTCAAGGCCGAAGATTGGAAGCTGAACGACAAAAACAGCGAGAGCGCAAACGCCGATTTCCTGACTTCCCTTCTTGAGGACCCCCTCAAGGCGCGCCTCTATTGGGCCCTTGCCCGTATGGATAGCGAAACCCGCGACTCGCTGCGGCGGGCGCCGGGATTGCCACGGCTCGTAACTTCTAGTGCCCTGCTTGATTTCTATGGCGCCGAACTCTCCATTCGCTCCGGTCACGTTGTCGTCCCTGGCGGAGCCGCCGCGGAGCCCGCATGGAAGCAGTTGGTGGGTGCGGCGCCGGATTCACCCGAAGAGTTCTTGAGCAAGTTGTGGTCTAGAGATGAAGGATGGCTTGCCGCTTATTTCGACGCCCTCTCTCGGATGAAGCAAAGGCAGCTCTCTTATTTCACCGATGCGCGCAGGCTGCCGCGTTTCTATCAGGCTCTACGCGGGAACGACCCTCATCCGGGACCCGCGAAATTCCTCGTATTTCGGCCCAATCCCGGGCTCTTACTCCTCGTAACCCGTCTCCAGTTCGACGCCAAAGGCGAACCACTCGTCCCAGGCAATCTTCAAATCTGGAAGGAGATCGTCCGCCGGCAGGCTAATTCTAAAGTCGCGTCCGAATGGGCACACAAAGCCGGAAGCTGGAACAATTCCGAGCAGCTTGTAGAGGGTATGTTCGGACTTTCCAGGTCGCTCACGACCGGCCCCTTGCAAACTTTTTTGACCCTCTCCGAAATAGACCGAGCTCGTCCCGGCGATAGGCGTCTAAGCCCGCAAACAGTGCGGCTTTTGGCCGATAAGTTCGCGAAGTTCAACGATCAGTACCTCATTTTTTCCGAGTTTCACGATCTGGATGACCAGTCCATCACGCATTTCCTCACCACTGGCGAGGCGCTCGATCGTATTCCCGATCGCACAATGCGAGCGAACGCCATCGGCACC
>Ga0307479_10004574_pt1 | contig 12655 bp, 13 predicted proteins | sample atmos_gasesECM4C_FD_203743 | JGI IMG/M metagenome (GOLD analysis project Ga0307479, IMG submission 203743) | Hardwood forest soil microbial communities from Morgan-Monroe State Forest, Indiana, United States - atmos_gasesECM4C_515 | ecosystem: Environmental > Terrestrial > Soil > Temperate...
TCCGCCGGGGGATCTTGCAGATCGGCAAAAGCCAACCAGTAGCGTAGCGCCGCGTTACGCGTCTCCGCGGGCTGCTTCGATTGAGCGGCAGCCGACATCGCGCCGATGGCGAGGAAAGAGACGCAAAGAACGACTCTTAGTTTCGCGAACATACTTTGTCCTCCGGAACCTCTATTCCTTCGCGAGCGCCCGCAATGTGCTTTCACTACCCCGCAAACTGGGGAGAACGTGCCGCGAAGCCTCCGTCAGAACGGCATCCAATCGTGTGGGGTCCTCTAGCGCCAGCTGAGTGAGAGGCAGCAGCGAAAGCGGCAAAGCTTGTGTTGTTTTAGCGGCAGTCAAATCTTTGCGGGGCGGGGACTTCCGCCACAGAGACCACAGCGAAACGCCCAATGAGACAGCAATAACAACAGCGGCAACGAGACGCCGCAGCCAAATAGGCTTGACAGCAAGCGGCGCGGGCAAGGCACGTGGCCGCCGGGGCTGAAATTCTCGCAAGAAATTCTCAAATTGCTCGTCGTGCTCTTTCATCCGTTTCTCCTGCAAATCAACTTTTCCGGTAAGGTTTCAGCCGTTCACGGAGTTTCTCTAGCGCGTAGCGATAACGCGACGCCGCAGTATTCAGAGAAACACCGCTGAGATCCGCAGCCTCCTCGAGTGTCATTCCACTCCAGATTCTTAGAACAACCACCTCGCGCTGCTCGTCGGGCAATTCCAAGAGTGCCGCTTGCAGAGCCAGCGCCGCTTCCCGGTTTCCGTCGTCGTGTTGGAACAAGCTCTTCGCCGCGACGGGCTGGTCCTCAAATGACACGCTTCGGTTCCCCTTGCGCCGGGAATTCAGCGCAGCGTTGCGCACAGCGCGATAGAGATACGCTACGGGCAGCTCCGGTATCAGCGTGTCCCCGCGCAGCAATCGCAAGAAAATTTGGTGCACGACGTCTTCGGCCGTCGCAGTATCAGCGACGATAGAACACGCAAATGCCACCAGCGCGGGTCCGTGCTGGTCGTAGAGACGCCTCACCTCATCAGCGCTGAGTCTGCGCTCGGGCAAATGCGTATTCCTGTCAGAACCACGTTCCATGTATATGACACATTACAGGCCAAGAATTGTCTAACGCAGTAGAATGCGCATGCCGCCACAGGAGGCTACGTGTGAACCTTCACTCAGGGGCGACGCCAAATTGGCGCTTGTCGAGGTGCAAATCAACTCCAGAATGGACTGCAATATGAAAAACAAACCCTCGCACGAACGGGCGCGCAAGCAGGGCGGGCAAAAATCGGGTCCGCAAACCAAGGCCGTCCACGCTGGGGAGCCGCTGCGTCACGGCGTCGGCACATCCGTGGGGCTCAGCATCTGCCGGAGCTCCACGTTCACGTTTTCCTCGACGGAGGAGATGAAGCGCTGGGCCGAGGGAAAGAGCAAAGCCTACATCTATACGCGTTACGGCAACCCCACACTCGCGGTGGTGGAAGAAAAGATTGCCGCGCTGGAGGGCGCGGAAGCGGCGGTGGTCACGGCGTCGGGCATGGCGGCGATTTCGCATATTTTGTTTTGCGCGCTGAAGGCAGGGGACGAATTGATCTCCACCGCGCAGGTCTACGGCGGCACGTACCGCTTGCTGCGCGACGTTTTCCCGGGCCTGGGAATCAAGGTTCATCACGTAGAGACGGACCTGGCAGGGATGGAAGAGCTGGTGACGCCGCGGACGAAGGCTCTTTACGTGGAAACGCCGACGAATCCCACGCTGCGGCTGGTGGACCTGCACAAAGCCGTTACCTTCGCGAAGAAACACAAACTCGTCTCCATCATTGACAATACGTTTGCCACTCCGGTGTTGCAGCAACCCATCGCCATGGGGTTTGACATCGTGGTGCACAGTGCGACGAAGGCGCTCGCGGGTCATTCCGACATCATTGCCGGCGTCGCCGTGGGCAATCAGGAGTGGATGGAGCGCATGCGCCACATGGTGATCTATCTGGGAGGCTCGATGGATCCCGACGTCGGGTTTCTGCTGAACCGCGGGATCAAGACGCTGGGGCTGCGCGTTGCGCGGCAATGCGAAAACGCGATGGCGGTGGCGAAGTTCCTCGAAAAGCATTCGAAGGTCGCCCGCGTGCATTATCCGGGCCTGCCGTCTCATCCGGACCACGCGCTGGCGAAAGAACAGATGCGCGGGTTCGGCTCGATGCTGGCGTTTGATGTGAAGGGCGGATTGCCGGCGGCGCGGCACTTTTGTGACCGCGTGCAGTTATTTCTGCTAGCGGCGAGCCTCGGCGGCGTGGAGTCGCTGGTCGTCTTGCCGGCCTACACGTCCCACTACAACATGAGCGACGAAGAACTGCTCCGTGTGGGCGTGACACCCGGAACGGTACGCGTCTCGATCGGCGTGGAAGACTCTGCCGATCTCATCGCCGATTTGCAGCAGGCTCTGGCGTAACCGAACTCGATCGGCGTCCCCAAATTATTTGGTCCGAATCAACAAAAGGACTCCAAGTAATATCGCGATAGTGAAGACGATCATCCCGACAGCAAGAAGAACCTGCTGTTGCCTTGGGCGCTTGCCCGATAGCAAAACTTCACCTTGCGGCGAAATAAAACTTACGAACGACTTCTTGTAGGTTCTCCAAACCAGGAAATAGGGGACTCCCACGACAAAAAGATAGATCCCCAGAAAAATACCTTCAGTTCTAAGCGCATGCGCAGCTTGCCCGTCTAATACATGCCTGAGATCCGTCGACCACCCCGATGCCAGCAGACCACCTAGCAAGAGTATTGACGCGTGAGCACAATAAAACATTTTTAGAAAAGCTCTGATTTTTTGTTCCTCAACCTCAGACTTTACGAGATAGCCTCGATGGCGGCGATCCCCGGGAAAGACGACCACCCGGCCAGCTTTCTCATCTCTAAAACACGGACGTATGAGCAAGTCAAGAAGACCCACGCGCATGTTCTCCTTGGGGAAGATTCCTCAGGCCCTGGTTTCTCTATGTTGCCACTTCGAAAAAATGGCTCGCTATGGAAAAGATGTCCATGTGTCCTTCTCGCCGCTAAATGGCTCGATTAGCTGGCAGGAGACACTTTATCCTCGACAGGAATGACCTTCGCGAGGCTATCCCAACGGATGGCTAAACAATCGGATTGGATGGTATTTCGCGGAACCTAGGGGAATGATTCGCGCTAGGCCCTGGTGTTTTTTTTCAAGGCGAGTCGGAGATCGAGATTGCGGACCAGCCGGTGCAAGTAGTTGGGATGGACGCCCAGAAGCTTTGCCGTTTCGGTGAAACTGCCGCCGGATTGTTCGAAGGCGCCCAGGATCAGCTGTTTTTTCAGATTGCGAATAGCGTCGTGATACTTCGCCGGACCAGAAGCGGAAGAGGACGCGGTTTCCATCAAAGTCTCGGGAAGGTCCTCCGGGAGAATGGAGTCGGAGGAGCCGATGACGATCGCACGCTCCATGGCATTTTCCAATTCGCGGATATTGCCGGGCCAGTCGTACCGCGTCAAGCAAGCGTGCGCTTCCGGGGAAATCCCCTTGACGTTGCGATTGCATTTCTGAGCCCAGCGAGAAGCGAAATGTTCGGCGAGGAGCTGGATGTCTTCGGCGTGCTCGCGGAGAGGCGGCATGGTAATGGAGATGACATTGAGACGGTGGAAGAGGTCGGCGCGGAACTTTTCCTCGCGCACCGCCTTCTGCAAATCCTTGTTGGTGGCCGCGAGGAAGCGGACGTTCAGCTTGATGGATCGCGTTCCGCCGACGCGGACAAATTCGCGTTCTTGAAGCACGCGCAGCAGCTTTGCCTGGAGCGTAAGAGGGAGCTCTCCCACTTCATCGAGGAAAACAGTGCCGCCCTCGGCGACCTCGAGGAGGCCTTTTTTCTGGCAAATGGCGCTGGTGAAAGCGCCCTTTTCGTGGCCGAAGAGCTCGCTTTCAAGAAGTGTTTCCGTAAGCGCGGCGCAGTTCAGCGCGACAAAAGGCTCTTCTTTGCGCGGGCTATTCTTGTGGATGGCGCGGGCGGCGAGTTCTTTGCCGGTGCCGCTCTCGCCGTGGATCAGCACGGTCGAGTCGCTGGGAGCCACGCGCTCGATGAAGTCGTAGACTTCGCGCATGCGCGGGCTCTGGCCGACCATATCGTGTTGCAAGCTGACCTCAGCGCGGAGTTGCTGATTTTCGATACCCAGACGCTCGAATTGCCGCGCGTTTTCGATGGCGATCGCGGCCAAGCCGGCGATCGCGGCGAGTAGTTGGAGGTCATCCCTAGTGAAAGACGCAGTGTGATTGCAGGAGTCGAGATATATGACGCCGAGGGTCTGGCCGGAGGCAATCAGCGGCACGCAGAGAAGCGAGTGCGCGAGCTTGCTTGCTTCAGCATGAGAAGGAACGCAAGAATCAGGTGCGGAACCTTCATTTTCGAGGACGGAAACGCCTTCCTCGATCACGCGACACGTAAGTGAGCGGCTTAGGTGGACAGGCCGATCGGGGCCACTGACACGGTCCCATGCGACGGGAGAAGAAATCTCCCCGCCGTTACGATCAACGAGAAGAATCGCGCCGCGTTCGGCTGGAATAACGTCGAAAATCATCCCGAGCAATTGCCACTGGAGTGATTCCACATCTCGAATGGAACCGATGGCCGTGCTGATTTTCAGGAGCACACTGAGGGCGCGGGCAAGGCGCTCCGACTGAGGCAAAGCCGCCAGCGATTCGGGATTCAGATAGAGCAGCTCATCGGGACGCAGCTGCTGCCTTTCTCCGCCGGCGAGGGGGTTTTCATCGAGCTCGACCGGACTGCTTGCAGAAGCGGGCGAGTTCTCCAACTGGAAGAGGAATAAAGAATTCCCGACGGCGATTTGATCGCCGGGTGCGAGCACGCGCTGCTTTATGGGGATGCCGTTGACGAAAGTGCCGGAGTCGCTTTCCAGGTCGGTTAGGAGAAATCGTTCGCTATCCAAGGTGACGCGGCAATGGTTCGGAGAGACGGAGCGGTCATCGAGGCGGATCGAGTTGGAAGAATCTCGGCCGATGGACAGAAATTGGGCGAAGGGGAAGTCCGACTTCCTGAGGGGGCCGCTAAGGACTGCAAGCTTGGGCTGCACGTTTATGGCTCTGGCCGCGGATCTACGCTAGTGACAAGCCAAACCAATGGACAGGCGGTATTCTACCGCCAAAGTGTCGCTATCGGCAGAGGGCTATCCGAAAGGATAGTGCGACTATCCGGGTGGTTGGTATCAGTTCTGGTTGCACCGCTCGTTGAACAAGTTCGCGCGTTGCTCCCGTTATGTGTTTTCTTTTCTGGTGATTGCGGGACCATGAGACATAGAAGAATCACACCACCTTGAAGCTCGCACTGGAACTGACTGAAACCGGAGGCTCGCCGCCTAGCCAATCGGATAGTCCCAGATGCGAGTAACTCTAGAGGGCCTCTAAATTTTCAAGACCAAACAAACTTCTATTCCTTTTGCATTCAGCGGGTTCACCTTGGGCGAAGAAAAAAACGATTGGGCATGTGAGTCTGGAGCAGGAGTTGCACTCTCTTCAGGCATCGCAGCGAATTGCGAAGCTTAAGACCGGAGGTGGTCCATGAAATTCCAGAGAATGATTCGGATACAGATGATGGCGATGGCGGGAATAGGGGCCGGACTGTTGCTGGCAGCGCCTGTTCGTGCGCAGCAAGATGTGGACCCTGTGTTCTTTGATTATGCCTATAATGCGGCTGTGGTGGATCAGGCGTCGAACGCAGCGCCGATCGCCGAGGCTGCAAAGATAGCGGACGCGGATTCAACGGCTCCGTTGGCCACGCTGAGAGAGAACGCAGTCGCGCTGATGTCGGTGGATACGCCGGCGATGGTGGCGTTGATCGGCATTGGGTCGATCGTGCTGCTCGGAATGGCGAAAGCAGTTCGTGGAAGCCGGCGGCGGACCTGGAGAGGAAGAGCTTCGGGCAGTTTCCCCACTGGTGCGACGGCGAATTGAAAAAGTTCGCAGCAACGTAACACGAAGCTCCGGGAATCCCACCTCGCCCCCAGATTCCCGGAGCTTTTGGGTTTTGTGGGCTGACCCCGGCCGCTCCCATTTGTCGCAACAAGAGCAACCAACACACCCCCTCACCCGTCTAAGGTGGTAAGCTAAACACTGAATTTATGACTTCACGGGCGACGATATCGAGGGGGACTCGCGCGCACCGCGCGGTGGCGCTGCTTGGCTGCGCAGTATTGCTCTTTTTCGCGGCCGGCGGGATGTTCCTGCACCAGCATCAGGGCGGCCCCGATACCGTGTGCCACGTTTGTCAGGCGCTGCACATGCCGGCGCTGGCGGCGGCGTCTTTGGATCTTGTCACCACACCGGGACCAATTACCTGGCATTCATCGGTTCTGCTCCACGTAGCCCCAGAAGATTCCTTTGCTCTGCACAGGGCGTCTCGCGCTCCTCCCACCGCGTAATTAGAAGCTCTCCTTGAATTGTCCTCTTGCGCTCATCCCGTGAACGGGATGGCGCGGCCGCCATTTTTCCGGCGGGCCTTATTCACACCTGCAGCACATTCCCCATGGGGGTGGAGGAAAAAATGTTTAAGAGTTTATGGATTTACACAGCAAGCGGTTGTAGAGCGGTTAGCGCGTTCTTGATTGTTGGATTGAGTTTGTTGTTTGCCGCGGCGCCTGGTTGGGCGCAGTTGGGCAACGCGGGTTCGATTGAAGGCGTTGTGAAGGATCCGTCCGGTGCGGCAATCGTCGGGGCCGTGGTGGAAGTTTCGTATTCCGTTAGCGGCTTTCACCGGGAGACCACGACGGGAAGTGACGGCTCGTTTCGCTTCACGAACGTGCCGTTTAACACCTATCACACGGTGGTGACAGCGCCGGGCTTCGCGCCCTACACGCAGGACATAGACGTGCGCTCGGCGGTGCCGGTGAGCGTGCAAATCAGCCTGAAGATCGGGGCGGCGGCAACCAGCATCACAGTGGAGGCCAACGGCAGTGATCTAGTCGAGACTGAATCAACCTTCCACACCGACGTAGACCAAGGCATTATCGACAGACTTCCGCTGGAAAGTGCCTCGTCGTCAGTGAGTTCGCTCATAACGCTGGTAACGCCGGGAGTCGCTGCGGATTCAAACGGTCTTTTCCATGGAATAGGCGACCATGCGGAAAACTCATTTTCCGTAGATGGCCAGCCGATCACCGACCAACAGAGCAAGGTTTTTTCCAACCAGATCCCCAATGATTCCATTCAGTCGCTCGAGGTCATTTCTGGCGCGCCGCCCGCAGAATTTGGGGACAAGACGAGCCTGGTGATCAAAGTGACGACAAAGTCCGGGCTTGGGGTGACCAAACCAACGGGGAGCGTGTACACATCCTATGGAAGCTTCGGAACGGCAAACATAGGGTTCAACCTGGCATACGGCGGCCAAAAGTGGGGAAACTTCATCGCTGCGAACGGCCTGAAGTCAGGGCGATTTCTTGATGGGCCAGAGTTCGCGGTGCTGCACGACAAGGGCAATCAAGAGAACGTTTTCGACCGCGTGGACTATCAGCTCGGTAGCGCGGACACGCTCCACTTGAATTTCCAATACACACGTTCCTGGTTTCAAAATCCGAATACGTTTGACCAGCAATTGCACACCTGCAGCGCAGGATTCGCATGCCCGGCGGGTGTCGCCGTCAACCCGGTGAACGGCGCTCCATTGGGCCCTACCGATCAGCGCTCGCAGATCAAAACGTATAACGTCGCTCCGACGTGGACGCGCCTGATCGGCACGAAGGCCGTGTTCACGTTCGGCGGTTTCGTGCGGAAGGACCAGTTTAACTACTACCCGAGCTCCGATCCTTTCGCGGATTTCTCTCCGGCGCTGCAGGCGCAAACCATCAGGCAAGACCGGAAACTTACCAATGCCGGCCTCCGGTCAGACATTTCTTACGTGAAGGGCATCCACAACATAAAGGCGGGAGTTACCTACGAACAGACATTCCTGACGGAGAACGACACCCTTGCTACTGTCGATCCGGTGTTCATAGGACTATTTAACCTGTTCGATGCAAGTGGCAAACCGATTCCGGGAACTTCGTGTCTAGATGCGAGCGGTAATGTGGTTCAGGCCGCTCCGTGCACGACACTGCAATCCGCGGACCTGACGCACGGTGGAGCACCGTTCCTGTTTCACGGTCACACGGACGTGAAGGAACTGGCGCTTTACGTCCAAGATACGATCACCAAGGGGAGTTGGTCGTTCAACGTCGGAATTCGCGGGGACCTCTACAACGGGTTCGTGAGCGACCGCCAACCGCAGCCGCGGCTCGGAGTTGCCTACAACATCAAGCCGACCAACACGGTGCTTCGGCTGTCTTACGCACGACTCATGGAGACCCCGTTCAACGAGAATCTGGCGATTGCCAACACCGGATGCGGCATTCCAGTGATCGCCGTGCTGGTGCCGCCGCCAAACATCCCATGTAACCTGGGGTCGATTCGTCCAGGCTGGCGTAACGAATTCCACGCGGGCTTTGAGCAAGCGTTTGGGAAATACCTGGTGGTGGATGCTGAGTACCTTTGGAAATACACCCACGGGGGCTACGACTTCGGCGTCGTGGCGGCCACACCGATCGCGTTCCCGATCGAGTGGCACAACTCGAAGATTCCGGGATATGCAATCCGAGTGAGCGTGCCGAACTTCCACGGTTTTACTGGACTCGTGGTGATGTCCGGCGTAGCCGCGCGCTTCTTTAACCCGCAAGTCGGCGGCATACCCTTCTTACCCGCAGGCAACGTCTTCCGCATCGATCACGACGAGCACTTTAACCAGACAACGCACCTGCAATACCAGCCTTGGAAGCGGGGGCCATGGGTCGGGTTCAACTGGAGATATGACAGCGGCCTTGTGGCCGGCGCGATCCCGTGCTCTGCGCCAACCGCAACGTGCTTTGGCTCGACTCCCACTGCAGACGGTGGGGGAGCGGCGTTCATTCCAGGGACAACCACTCCACTTCAATCGGGCCAGGTAGCCCTGGTGAACAACCTTACCGGGTTGCCCCTGACTGCCGATCAGGAGTTTCAATCGGGGCTTACGTGCGATGGTAAGCTTGCGGCTCCGAGCCCGACGGGACCCGCGCTTGCCTCGTGCGATGCGGCAGGACTAGGATCCATCTACGTCAAGATACCCGCGCCTGGCAAAGAAAACGACGACCACAATCCGCAGCGAATCCGGCCGCGCAGCCTGTTTGACGCCAGCATAGGCGACGACAACCTGTTCCACGGTGACCGCTACAAATGGAGCCTGCGCTTCACGGTCATCAACTTGACGAACAAGGTGGCGTTGTACAACTTCTTTTCCACGTTCAGCGGGACGCACTACGTCACGCCGAGAAGCTATACAGCGGAACTGGGCTTCCACTTCTAGGGAAAAGGTCAGGGTTGCTCAACCCTGGGTAATGCGGACGCGGCGGGCTCAAAAAAGCCCGCCCGTCTTGTTTCCAGCCTCGGACTCACGTCTTTAAGTAAATGGATATAGACTTAGTACCTTCCCTGGGGACCCGCTTCAACAACGCAACGTTCGGGAGGTATAGCTATGAAACGAATTAGCATTCTGGTCTTAGTTCTAACTGTATTCGTCTGGGCGGAGCAGTCAAGGCCGCAGGCCTCAGCCACAAAGCTTCCGACAGACTTCATTGTAGTTGACAGCACGGGAAAAACGGTCGGGCCTGTTATTGGCGTCGGCGAGACCCATTCAACCGCTGTGGCCATCTCTTTTCAAGGGAGCTCGCTGCCCGTTACCGTACAGCGTACTTCGTTCTTGCAGACGAGTTTGTTCTGGACATCCCTCGACTGTAGCGGCCAGGCCTTTCAAGATGAGAGTACCAGCCCATTCCCGGTATCCGCAGTAGGACCTGGGAACAAGCTTTTCGCTGCAAGCGGCCCGAGTCAGAGCATTACAGTTGCGTCCGGCGTGTTCGGTGGCAGCCCTTGCTTCCAAATTCCGCCCTTCCCGATGAGTGATGCTGCGCCGATGGCACCCGTACTCAACCTGAATAATACGTTCACACCACCGTTCAAGGTCGTGAGCAAGGTACGCGAAGAGTAGACGGCGTTGTACAACTTCTTTTCCACGTTTAGCGGGACGCACTACGTCACGCCGAGAAGCTATACGGCGGAAGTGGGCTTCCACTTCTAACTCTTGATAACAAGGCGGCACCTCGGGGGATGGGCCTGCTCGTCCCTCCGAGGTGTTTTCCATTTTACGGGCGTCTGGTGGCGGTTCCTCTTGAGGGTTGTGCCGGAGGGGGCCACCCTCCCCCCTATGTTTTTCATAAGTGTTGATTCTAAAGGGAATTCAAGTTGTTTGTTTTGATACACTTTTGCAAATGTTGATTCTAAATGGGTTAGGGGGAGTGCTTCTGTCGCCGGGGGAAACTACTGGCACTGCAAACAAAGCTCTCTACAAAAGGCATTGTACCAAAGGAATAATTAAAAGTCAAGGAAAACTTTGGCAGTGAGTCAGTTTCCGAATATGCCGCGATCCGGGAAGTATAATTGATGGATTGTTGGTAGGAATCTTCTATGGAAGCCCATAGCCGGCACACAACGTGGAAGACCCTGTTGGCTTTCGCGATTATTTATTTTGTTTGGGGATCCACGTATCTTGCCATTCGCGTCGGCGTCCGCGAAGTTCCGCCGCTTCTCCTGGCGGCGATGCGCTTCTTGATCGCGGGAGTCATTCTTTATGGTTGGATGATTGCGCGGGGCGAACGCTCACCGAGCGAACGCCAATGGATATCCGTATCTGTCCTCGCGGTCCTGATCTTCGTGGTCGACTACGGCCTGGTGTTCTGGGCCGAGCAGCGTGTGCCCTCGGGCATTACCGCGGTCATGCTGGCCACAATCCCGGTGTTTATGGCGCTGTCGGAAATCATTTTCCTGCGAACGCAAAGGCTCACGGTCCGTTTGGCCTTGGCCCTTTTGATCGGGATCGGCGGAGTGGCAGTTCTGGTGAGCCGCTCGTTGAATCTGGGCGGGGCGCCGATCGACCCGGTGGGCGCAGTGGCACTGATCATCGCATCGATGAGCTGGTCCGTAGCGTCGGCGCTTACGCGCAAGCTGCCGCTGCCGGCTTCCAAAGTCATGAGCTCCGGAGCGCAGATGCTCGCCGGCGGAGCGTTTCTGGCTCTCGCGGCGGCCGCTCTGGGCGAATTTCGTGATTTCCATCCGTCGGCCGTCTCACGGGGAGCGTGGTTTTCGTTGCTCTACATGATTGTCGCGGGCTCCATCATCGCGTTTACCGCCTACGTGTGGCTGATTCATCATGAATCGCCGACGAAGGTCGGGACCTACGCATACGTGAATCCGGTAGTGGCCGTGCTGCTTGGATATTTCCTGGGCGGCGAAGCGCTTGGCCTGCGAACCATTCTGGGGACCGTGTTTGTGCTGATCAGCGTGCTGGTGATCACCACGACGCGAGCGGAGAAGCCGATAGCCGCACTTCTGGTGGAGGATACGCCAGAAGTGGCGGGATCATAATCCGGAAAAACGCGGCGGTGACCGAACCGATTGGCCGCCGGTCATGTCTAGTCTCGCTTCTAATCTCACAATCAGTGGACCGAACTCGAGGAAAGAAGCGACTTCACCGCCGATTCGATAACGTTTGGGTATTCGAATCCGACAATTTTCTTCCGAAGGATTCCTTGCTTGTCATACAGCATTGTGGTTGGCAAACCTTCGATGCCGCCAAACTTCTCCCTCAAATCATCCGATGCCACTGCTAGTGGATACTGGACTCCGATCTTTTTCGCAAAGGAGAGCGGGTTCTCGGCATCCGCCATGGTGTCGAATTTCAATCCGATGACGGCAAATCCGTGTGAGTCGTAGAGGTTGAGAAGTCTCTGATAACCGGGCATTTCTTTTTTACACGGCTGACACCAGGTGGCCCAGAAATCAACGAGTACCACCTTGCCGAGAAGGTCAGCCGACGAGATTTCCTGGCCCTGCAAGTCTTTCACGGAAAACTTGGGCAGGTGTGAACCAATCTCACCTGCCGCGATTGCGGCCTGCATGGGCTGAGGAGAACTCGCCGTATGCTGATTGCATCCGGCGAGACCAAGTCCAGAGAGGGTAAGAAACAACAGACATTGTTTTAGTTTTCGCATCTATTCCTTCTTTTGAACTTCGAGAATGAGCAGCTTCAAGGGTGCCGAGGCGGCTGCTTTCTTCTTCCCCGCGGGCTTCCGGTACAACTCACCACGAATGGTAAGCGCCGCAGGTGAGTTGACAAACGGCTCGACAGTCTTAAGCAAATCATTGGGTGCGATCGCAAAAGACTGATTCGGTGAAACCTCAAAGGCGAGATTGCCCGAAGCGTCCTTCACTATTTTTCCGCGTGCGGTTACGTCCATCTCCGCAACGGTCACACCACTGTCGTAAACCGCTTTGAGAAGCTGAGCAGGATCGATCTGGCCGTCTTCTTTGGGCGCGACATCGACCTTTCCGTCGATCAAGCTAACATCCACTTTTTGAACGCCAGACTGGCGTTCGAGGTGTTGTTTCACCCCGTAGGCTCAAAAGTTTCAAGTCATGCCTTCGACGCGCATTTCGATGTGCTTGACTTGTGCCTGCGATACCGGCACAAATACCGAGCCCAGCAAGAACAGCAACACAAGTTTTCTTGAGTTCATTGT
>Ga0307479_10004576_pt1 | contig 12652 bp, 13 predicted proteins | sample atmos_gasesECM4C_FD_203743 | JGI IMG/M metagenome (GOLD analysis project Ga0307479, IMG submission 203743) | Hardwood forest soil microbial communities from Morgan-Monroe State Forest, Indiana, United States - atmos_gasesECM4C_515 | ecosystem: Environmental > Terrestrial > Soil > Temperate...
CGGTCCGGCCTTGGACATCAGATCCAACCAGGATCGAAATTCTGCTGGACGTGAAGGACAACACCCCGCTGAACGAAAAATCTGTAGCCAAGTTGGGACTTGTCAGCGTGATGAGTGGTGCGGCCTTGTCCATCACAACGGGCACCAACGATGCTCGCCGCCTTCCTGCAGGCTCAATCATTGCTTCGCAAGAGGCCGCGAGTCTGGACGAGATCACCGACAAAATGGCAACTGCGGCAGACAATGCAAACGGTCTGATCACCGAGGTTCGGGGAGAACTGGGAGGAATCAGCGGAGACGCGAGGACACTGCTGGCAAACCTTAATACGGTAGCCGGAAAAGCCAACCAGCAAAAGATTCAGGCCGTCCTGGATAACGTCAACGCAATGATAGCGACTGATCGCCCAAAAATCGATCATCTGACCGATGAATTGAACGCTCTTAGCCAGCATGCCGATGAGACCATTCAAAACGTGAATGGCACAGTAACCGATCTGCGCGAACCGATTCGCAACGACCTGGCTAACCTGCAGAGCACGTTGTTGCAAGCGAAACAATTGCTGGCAGATATGCAGGTGCTAGTGCGGGCCAATGATTACAAGATCGATGACACGATCGAACATTTGCGGACTGCGACGGAAAACTTGGACCAGTTGACGGACTCGGTGAAACAACGTCCGTGGAGTCTTATTCGAATTAAACAACCGGAAGACCGCAAGGTGCCGAAGTGAATCAGTTGAACCAAGGATGGATCTTCTCGCTTTTTTCCAGCTTCATGGGAGATTAACAATGAAAAAAAGTCCGGCTATGATCGTCGTTGCACTTTCAGCTATCGTCGCCCTGGCCGGCTGCGCAGGCAAGGTCGGACGTGCGAACTACTACACTCTCAACCTGCCGGCGCCGCCTGATCCGCCAGTCGCGGAAAATGCTCACACTACGGTGGCGATCCGCGAATTCCGCGCGCCCGCCTACCTCAGGCAGGGCGCCATCGTGTACAAACCATCTCCAGAACAAATCGGATTCTATGCGTACCACCGTTGGGCGGTTGACCCGTGCGACTTTGTGACCGACTCGATTATCGATCACCTAGGTGCCACAGGGACCTTTTCCCACGTGAAGCGTTACGACGGTCAGCCCGACGCTGACTATGTGGTCAGCGGACGATTGGAGAAGCTTGAGGAAATTGACTATGAGGGCGGCGTCAAGGTCGAGGTCGCAGTCTCCGCTCAGATGACCAAACTCGACACTGGCACGATTGTTTGGAGTAAGGCTGTTTCGGAAGTCGGAGTGGTCAACCAGCATGACGTTCCTGCGGTGGTATCAGAAATGAGCCACACAATGGAACGGGCAATCGAGAAACTGCTGACGCCGGTGCCCGGGACTTTGCCCGCTGTGTCAACGGCGGCGGCTAACAGAAACTAGACATTCGAGGGACTGTCACCGTACGGACACTGGCAATTCGTTCTGACTGTAGACACTCATATAAGGAGAGACGCAATGGCAACGATGGAAGCAATCACTGCGAGAGGCACGATCAAAACAATCACCACTCACTATATCGATGGAGCATTCGTTGAATCCCACGGGCGCGAAGTCACGGACATTATCAAGCCGACCAACGGCAAAGTGATCGCCCGCGTCACGCTAGGCGATGAAGAAGATACGCGGCGGGCCATCGCCGCAGCCAAGCGCGCATTCGTCACTTTCGGCCGGACAACAAAGGAAGAGCGCGCGGGCTACCTCCGCCGCCTGCACGAGGCTGTCTCGGCGCGCATCGATGATCTTACGGCCGCGATGGTGGAAGAGTACGGAGGTGTTGTGCGGTTCGCAAGGCTTATCGTGCAATCGGGGATCGATGCCTTCCCAGCCGCGGCGAAGGGACTCGACGAGCTGCCGTTGACTCGAAGTTGGGGCAAAACGACGGTCACTTTGGAACCAGTCGGCGTAGCCGGTCTGATTACCGCTTGGAACGCGAACGCGCTGTTCATTTGCCTCAAGCTGGCGTCGGCCGTCGGTGCTGGTTGTACGGTCGTGCTCAAGCCCAGCGAGCTGAGCTCGCTGCAGACGCAGGTGATGCTTGAATGTCTGCACGCGGCTAAGCTCCCCCAAGGGGTCTGCAATGTCGTGATAGGCCGCGGTAATGTCGTCGGGGCCGAACTCGTGCGCAATCCCGACGTTGCCAAGATCTCTTTCACGGGCTCGGTCGCCGTTGGCCAGTCGATCATGCGCGACGGCGCCGCTACGATGAAGTGCGTCACGCTGGAACTGGGCGGTAAATCGCCAACCATCCTGCTCGACGATGCGGCTCTCGAACAAGCGATTCCGTCGGCTCTCGTACTGGCCTTCATGAATAGTGGACAAGCCTGTGCCGCAGGAACCCGGCTCCTCGTGCCCAAGAGCCGACTCGACGAGGTGAAGCGGGCCATACGCGATGAGATGCGTGCCTTCACAGTCGGCGATCCGGCGGATCCAAAGACCGGCGTCGGACCGATGGTGTCGCAGAACCAATACGAGCGAGTGCAGTCCTACATCCGCAAAGGTATAGAAGAAGGCGCAGAAGTCCTCGTCGGTGGTGAGGGCCATCCGGCAGGTTTTGAAGCGGGATATTTCGTGAAGCCCACCGTTTTCGTCAAGGTGAAAAACGACATGACGATCGCCCAGGAAGAGATTTTTGGCCCCGTGCTCTGCGTCATCGCTTATGACTCAGAGGATGAGGCAATCCGAATCGCCAACGACTCTAAATATGGTCTTCACTCCTGCGTGCTTGGGACCGACCTCCAGCGTGCGCGTCGTGTGGCCTCACAAATTCGGGCCGGGCGGGTCGTGATCAACGGTATGACGGACGATCCGCAGGCGCCCTGGGGCGGATTCAAATATTCCGGCTTCGGGCGTGAATATGGCCAATACGGGATCGAGGCGTTTCTCGAAACCCGCGCCATACTTGAGTCTTAAGGAGGCACTCTCATGAGCCAGCACCTGGCCATCTCTCCCAGCGAGGCGGCGGACCGCCTCGCTATTCGGGAACTCGTCGAAGCCTACGCGCACTGCGCCGATCGTCGCGATGCGAAAGGCCAGATGTCTCTCTTTACTCCAGATACGCACTTCGTCGTGTACATGAACGCCAAGGATCCGAAGCCTTCGCAGGAGCTGCATTCGCGCGAGGCGCTCGCTCCCGTGTTCGCAGATCTGAACCAGTATGCCGCCACCATGCACTTCGTCGGACAGAGCACAATCCTCACGCTGACCGGCGACCGAGGCACAGGGGAGGCCTACACCCTGGCGCATCACCTCACGATCGACGGTGGGAAGCGACAGCTGATGATCGCCGCGCTACGCTACTACGACACATTTGCAAAGATAGGGGGCGCTTGGCTGTTTGCGGAGCGTCTGCTCTATGTCGACTGGCTGGAGGAGCGTCCTCTGTCATGACTGAAATCAGCAACGCGGCGAGGCCGTCGATGAACATTCCAACAGCAGGCCAGATGCGCCTAGTCATCGTGGGCGCGACTGGAATGGTCGGCGGATACGCCCTTCGCTACGCGCTCGAGAACCCAGCCATAGCAAGTGTGACTACTATCGGGCGCAGGAAGCTCGGCATCTCGCACCCCAAGCTGAAAGAGGTTCTGCATCAGGACTTCGCGGACTGTTCCGCACTCGCGGGGACGCTCGTGGGTCAGGACGCAGCGATCTTTTGCCTGGGGACATATACCGGATCGGTGCCGGAGGCGGAGTTCCGCACCATAACGGTCGACTACCCGACGGAGTTCGCGCGAGTTCTCCGCCTCAGCAGTCCCGACGCGGCATTCTCATTCTTGAGCGGCAACGGTGCAGACCCAACGGGACGAAGCCGGATTCCGTTCGCACGTTATAAAGGACAGGCCGAGACGGCACTACTGGCGGCCCGGTTCCCCCGCCTTTATATTTTCCGGCCCGCGTACATCTATCCTGTGGATCCACGGAAGGAGCCGAATTTCAGCTACCGGCTGTTACGCGCGATCTACCCGTTCTTTCGGGTGGTGTTCCCAAACCAGGTGATTCGGGCCGACGACTTGGCCGGAGCCATGGTCGATATCGTTGTCCGAGAAGCAGGAAAGAGCCGAAGCCTGGTTCTCGAGAACCGTGACATCCGGGCGATGGTTTCACTCCCGATTGTGTCCAGATAGCCGGCAAACAGGAACCTACATGAGCCTGCTCCAGAACGGCAGTGCGCACACTCCTTACCTCTCTTGATTGGCCAAAAAGTCTCTATTGCCCCATAATCAGCACCATGCGGAACCGTGCCTTGCCTTGGATCATGCGAGCGTAAGCATCCTCCGCCTGTTCGAGCGGCGCTGTCTCGATCATCGGCCGGATGTTCTCCAGAACACTAAAGGCAAGCGTATCCTCCCCATCAATCGGTGTTCCCGTCAGGCTCCCGTAGATCGAGCGCCCTCCAAACACGAGCGGGAATGCATTCAATTGGATCTGGTCCTGCGGTACACCGACCACGATGAGCTTGCCGTGGGCTGCAAGACCGGGCACAAGTGATCCCATGGCACTACCGCTGGTTCCGGTTGCAACAATCGCTCTCGCCCCGCCCATGCGCTGCAGGGCCGCAGCAGCATCCTCGGCGGTAGTATCGATGTAGACGTGCGCTCCCAAGTCTTTCGCCAGTTTTTCCTTGTCGCGGCCACGCCCGATTGCGACCGTACGGAATCCCATATGCCGCGCAAACTGGATGCCAAGATGCCCAAGTCCACCAACGCCCTGCACGGCGACAAGATCTCCGCCGCGCAAGCCGGCGTTGCGAAGCGCGTTGTAGGTTGTAATCCCCGCGCAGAGGAGAGGAGCGGCCTCGGCGGACGTGAGCTCATCCGGAACAGAACTGATGCCGCGCGCTTCGGCGATCATCACTTCCGCATACCCTCCATCCGTGGTTACTCCCGACACCACAGGGTTCTGACAATTCACCATGTCTCCGCGGCGGCATGATTCGCATACTCCGTCTTCTCCGGCAATCAAGCCAACACCGACCCGTTGACCGATTTTCCATCTGGACACTCCGCTGCCGAGAGCCTCAATGCGGCCAACCACTTCATGTCCCGGAACCCGCGGCAGAGTCAGGCCGGGGTAAGCGCCAGTGACCGTGGCCGCATCGGTGTGACAGATTCCACATGCTTCTACCCGGATCCGGACTTGACCCGCTCCGGGTTCAGGAATTGTTCGTTCGACAACCCGAAGACTGCCCGGCGCCGAGACTTCGACTGCTCTGTATGTTTTTGCCATTTGAATCTCCCTTTACTTTCTGCATCTCGAGCGATGCGTTCTTGTCATTGTGGTGAGATTGTGATTTGACCATCAAGTGGTCGCGACCAGATCGCCAATAGCCAAGTCTGGTTCCGTTTATATTGCAATATTCATGATGCCAGCCTTTTGTGCGGACTTCTCCTTTTGAGTTTCAATTTTCCTTACGTATTGCATCTCGGCATGCGACGACGAACTTCGCGTACTTCGCGCTCATCGCGACCGCAATGACGCACTATTTACCGGCTGCCGACCCGCCCTCGCCGAGAAGTAGATGAAGCGGGGTCAGCGGACCAAGCTCGATGAACTCGTGCTTCATAAGGCCCGCTTGGCCTAACGGCAACTCTTCCATCAGGGCACGCGCCTCTTCGAGCGAGGTCACATTCAACAGGAAAACAGGGCCTGTCTGCGTCTGGCGAATCCACCATTGGTCGATCTTGCCAGCCAGATACAGTCGAAGCGTAGCCGCTACTTCCTTCGGAAAGATCTCCTTTATTTGCTCCGGTGTTGGAGGCTTCGTGAACTGCCCGATAGCCAGAATTTTCGTCGTCGGGACTACTGGGAAATTGGGCTTCGCCATTTCCTTGGTCTTGGCCGCCTTGTCTTGAACGTTCTCCATATCCACCTCCTATCTTCATTGCGCGTCTGTGGTTTTCATTTGTATGTACCTCTCATTTGTTCTTTGTCCGGCTGTACGACAAGCGCGTCGGTGCCTCATCGCAGCCACTCAATGAGGACTTGGTTCAGCCGGTCGGGTGCGTCCAATGGAATCCAGTGGCTGGCGTCATCAATCTGCTCGTAGCGCCACCGTCCTTTCACGAATTGTCCCGACATCTTCATGCGTTCTCCGTCGAGGTAGTGATCGTTTGAAGACCAGATGCCGAGAGTCGGAGCCTCCACGGACGGCAGTTTGCGAAGCGACTCCGGCAGGCGCGGCGCGACGTTCGCGCGGTACCAGTTGAGCGATGCCTTTAGAGCACCTGGTCGGGACAGATCTGAGATGTAACGATCGACATCACCATTGCCTCGGAGCATTTCCCGGAACAGCGCCCAGTTGTCGCGCTGCAGCCAGGCCTCCGCAATTCCCTCGAACTGGAAAAACAGCGTGTACCAGGCCATCTCCCGCTGCCGCAACGTATATGGCGCAAGTGGATGTGGCACCGAAAGAACGACAAGCCTGCGAACGCGATTCGGGTGGGCAGTAGCCGTGAGCCAAGCTACAGCGGCTCCCCAGTCGTGAGCAACAATGTCCGCGGTTTCGATACCTAGCGCGTCGAGAATGCCGACCGAATCGGCGACCGCGTTCTGCAGGGAATATGCGGCGACTCCTCCTGGGCGATCGGAGCGCCCGAAGCCACGCAGGTCCGGCGCGATGGCGCGGAAGCCATTCGCGACAAGGAATGGAATCTGGTTGCGCCAAAGATACGAAGAGTCTGGCCACCCATGTAATAAGAGCACCGGCTCACCGCTGCCGTGGTCTTCTACATGAAGGGAAACGCCGTCTCGCGAAATATGACGCTCCGTATACCGAGGCGTCGACGGACTCGCTGCAACCTGCAGACTTTCGCGTTCAAGACCTCCGCCAGACGTTGTTTTTGTGAGGGCAGCAGCGGATGCCAGTACGCCGCCAAACTCGACAATGAACGAACGGCGGGAATTGAGGGATTCTTCTTTACTGTGATCGTTCATATGTCCTTCTCCATCAAGTGGAAATACGATTCCTTCGCGATTGCATCACCTTCGCGAACGCCTTCAGCGGAGGGAAATCACGGTAAGATATATCGCGGCGCGTAAACGGAATCCAATTTGTTGATAAACTATTTTTGCGCCATTCTCAGACTTGACGTGAAGAAAAGGAGTCTTTCCCGCCGCCTGAATCTGAGCTGCGAGAAACGTCGTCAGCTCCCGCGCATATCCGCGGCCGCGAAATTCGGGATGAGTGCACACCGCGCTGATTTCCGCGAATGCAGTGGATCGTAATCGCTCGCCAGCCATTGCGACCAACCGCCCATCGTTCGCGCGTATCCCGAAATAGCTTCCCAGTTGGATGGTTTGCGGCAAGAACGGGCCTGGTTCGGTGGCTGCGGTGAGTTCTAGCATTTCGGGGACGTCCGCCGTCCCGAGCGGAAGTGGCGCCACACGCGGTGGGGCCAGGGAAGCTTCACAGATCATCTGCTCGATCCACCGAGAGCGGTCGACCTGCCAGTCGCCGGGCACATCGAGTGGACTGGCGGTAAATAGCGCGACCTGCTCGCCGGGACTGACCAGCCGTTGTAAATCGGCGAATGCGGCATTCGTGGGATGAAGCAAAGCCACCAGCGGTGAAACGTCCGGCGGATATCGCCGCGCGAGGCCGTGCGAGCGGGCGAGGAGCCGGTGTTCCGTTGTCAGCGCCAACCAGATCGGGTTGTCGAGCGACTCTAGCAGCCGTCGTACGCGATTGTGTTTCACAGGCCTCTGTATCAAAGTTCTCGTCGTGACTACCTCTTAGCCCGATCAGATGACGGATGAGACCGATCGGTCGCACCAAGAGCAAGATAAATTTGTTGGGCGAGTTCGAACGAAGGGATATGAATTATTGAGGGCTAGCCCGAGAGAGCTGTTCTATGAGCAGGCGTCAAGGAAGCAGTAAGAGGATTACCGTCCTGCCGCCTTCTGGCCGCGAAGCGCCATGCACGTGGAAGCCGCTTTCGCGATCAATCGGTTTTCCTCGTCAGTTATGGTGCACTCGACGTAGCCGATCGTGTGACCCCGCCGCACCACCGTTCCTTCGGCTTTGAGCTGCGCCTGCCAGACCGGGCGAAAGAAATTGATTTTCAATTCCACGGTAGTAAAGGATTCATCTGGGGCGAGAGTACTGGCAAAAGCTATGCCCATCGCGGCATCAGCAATATCGCAAAGAATTCCGCCGTGCAGCGTCCCCATGGGATTTGCATGCTGTGGACCGGCTGCCAAGACGACCGTCGCCCGCCCGTCAGCAATGTCTTTCACTTCAAATCCAATCAGACGCGCGACGGGAACGTCGTTCGTCTTTGCGCGTTCCCTGAAGTCCGCTTGCGAGGGAATTTCTTGAGTACTCATGACCTATCGCCTCCGGACTTCGATTTCCGCGAACGAACTTTGGTTTCGAGATATTCCTCCAGGTGACGGACGGCAAGGTCACGAGGCTCTTCCTTCTTCTGCAGACGGCTCACCATTATGCTGCCTTCAAGCGTACTTGCGATCAAGGTGGCCAATTTCGCCGAATCGACATCGCGACGCACCTCGCCTCGTCGCTGCCCCTCCTCGGCAATTGATTGCAGACGATCAAGCAAGGAACTGAGAGCCTGACGGGCTTTGCGTCGCAACTGAGGATTGCCGTCGTCGGAATCGATGGCCGTGTTCAGCAGCGGGCAGCCTCCCGGCACCAGCCCGGTGCGGCGGTCGCGAAAGTTGCGCACGATTTGTTTGAGACGATCAACGGTATTCGCGATCTCCTCTGCTCCTTCGAAGCGCGCATCCATTGCAACTTTCCAGGCATGGTCGAAGGCGTCTCCCGCAAGCTCTTCTTTGCTCTCAAAGTGCCGGTAAATCCCGCCTTTTTCCAGACCAGTGGCTCGCATGAGATCGGAGAGTGCAGCGCCGTCGTATCCTTTTTGATTGAAGATTGGCGCCGCCTTACGAATTATTTCTTGCCGAGTCTGCTCGCCTTTGCGCACGTTGCCACTCCCGGTGAAGTTGATTCAGCGACCGTCTGGTCGCAGTTCCCGCACAGTACCAAGGTTGGATGAGACCGATCGGTTCCCGGATGCATTAGCGAGTTATCGGCGCTTCTATGGAGGCAACGCCTGGGAGTCCCGTTGGATTTCTCATGCCCGGCTGCATGGTTGGTCCCAGGTACGTCAAGCCTATCTGACTGGTGCGATGACGCGGGTGGCTCCGCAAAAGTTGTAAGGAACGCCTGGAAACGATTATTGGACAGTTAAAGGACAGGCGAAGTGTTCGACGCTTGTAAACCCGCGAAGGCGTACGAAGGTCGCGTCTCGCGTCTATTTGATTGTCCGCGAACCGGTGATGAGGATGTCCACGAGTCTCCTCGCGCTTTGCTGCCAGTCAGGACCGGACGCGACGTGGGAGACGCCGATCAGCGCGCGGAGCAGGTCGAATGGCTCCAGATCTCTGCGTAGGTCTCCGCTTTTTATTGCGCGCTTCACCAACGAATCAATCGCTCCCTTGATCTGAGTGCGTGAACCTTCATACAGCTTCGAAGGCCCTCCGACGAGCGAATTCAGAGCGGGGCCAATGATCTGTTTGGTCGCGATGTAGTCGACGAACAGTAACATCCACGCTCGCAGGGCTTCGATGGGAGGAAGGGTTGCGGAAAACTTCTTCTCGGCTGCGGCCACCCTTTCCACTTCAGTCCGATAGACCGCTTCGATCAATGCGTCTCGCGTGGGAAAGTGGCGATACAGGGTCCCCGCTCCAACACCTGCCTCTTTGGCGATGTCATCAAGGCTGGCGTTCGCGCCGGACCGGGTAAACGCGTCCTTCGCCACCTCCAGAATGCACTCGCGGTTTCGCTGCGCGTCGGTGCGCGGTTTTCGCGGGGTAAGTTTCTGATTCTTAGCGGGCATAAAACAAAGTTGCAACCGGAGGCAGTCTCCGGTTATCTTATCTACTGATTCGGAGACACTCTCCGTTTTATCCGGAACGCGGGGACCTGTCAATAGCGGTTCCGGGTTCCTCGGCTTCGATCTCCGGCTTCGAGAGGTAAGGAAATATGAATCCACTCGCTCGTTATAACTTGTCAAAAAATTCCAACCCTCGTTGCGCCGACCTCATCACAATGGCGGAGCGTGAGTTGTCGGCATTCTTCCGCGCCGTCACAGAGCGGTTCGGGTCAGAACAGGCGGAGCTGTCAGCAGAAGACTGGTTGCAAGAGTTGATCGAGATCGATGGTCTGCCCGATTCAACCCGCGAATGGCGATTGATTACTGCGAAGGCTTCGACGCGGCTCGCAAGTCGAGTTAGCGCTTCGTCCCTATCGACCGAATTCACAAATGCTTAGGAGGAAAAGAATATGCGTGTTTTTGTTACCGGCGCTACAGGCTTTATTGGTACGGCAGTCGTCCGAGAACTGATCGACGCTGGTCATCAGGTGCTCGGCCTTGCGCGCTCAGATGCGGGCGCCAAGTCGCTTATCGCCGCTGGTGCCAATGTCAATGTGCATCGCGGTTCGCTCGAAGATCTCGATAGCCTTCGCAGCGGAGCTGCTGCTGCCGACGGAGTGATCCACACCGCCTTTATCCACGATTTCTCAAACTACGGGCCTGCCGCCGAGGCGGACCGGCGTGCCATCGAGACTCTCGGCGCCGCGGTCGCCGGCTCCGATCGCCCGTTTATCGTCACTTCCGGGACCCTGCTCGTTCAACGCCAAGGTTCGCTCGCAACAGAAGAGGATGCGCCCAATCCCAACTTCCCCCGCAAGTCGGAGGAGGCGACGATTGCGCTGGCGGCACGCGGAGCCCGTCCATCTGTGCTGCGGCTTGCCCCATCGGTCCATGGCAGCGGTGATCACGGCTTTGTGCCACGCCTGATCGGCATCGCACAAGAAAAGGGGGTTTCCGCATATATAGGCGACGGGCTCAACCGCTGGCCCGCTGTGCATCGGCTCGATGCAGCGCATTTGTACCGGCTCGTGCTTGAGAAAGGTACTGCTGGGGCGAGCTATCACGGCGTGGCCGACGAGGGCGTGCCGACTCGAGAGATCGCTGCGGCAATCGGCCGCGGCCTAAACGTACCGGTCGTCAGCAAATCTCGCGACGAAGCAGCCGATCACTTTGGCTGGCTCGCTCACTTCTTTGGTACAGACGCTCCAGCTTCCAGCGCACAAACGCGGGAGCGGCTGGGATGGCGCCCGGTACAGCCTGGGCTCATTGCAGATCTGAACGCGGAGCACTATTTCGAACACGCTGCCGACGCCGTCCCTTCGCGCGGCTAGCTCGTAACCGATAGTGAAGAGTTTCTGAGAGGTGTTAGTACAAGGAGGCAGAAAATGACGAACATATTTGAGACAACTTCATTCGGCGCAACTTCGACCACAGACGACGTTTTGTCCGGCGTGAATCTGAAGGGCAAGCGGATCTTGGTAACGGGTGTTTCGGCCGGCCTGGGTGTGGAAACGGCGAGGTCGCTCGCTGCGCACGGCGCTCAGGTGGTAGGCGCGGCGCGGGATTTGAACAAGGCCAAGGCTGCGACCGAGCAGGTGCGAAAGGACGCCGCAGCCAGCGGCGGAAGCTTCGACTTGGTTGAGCTCGATCTTGCCAACCTGAAAAGCGTGCGTGCCTGTGCCGACAGGCTGCTGGCAAAAGGAGAAGCCTTCGATGTGGTCATCGCCAACGCCGGGGTGATGGCCACACCGTTCGGCCACACCGCCGATGGCTTCGAAACGCAGTTCGGGACGAATCACCTGGGCCACTTTGTCCTGGTCAACCGGATTGCACCACTTATCCGCGATGGCGGACGGCTGATCAACTTGTCTTCAGCGGGGCACCGCTATTCCAACGTCGACCTCGAGGATCCCAACTTTGAGCGCACGCCTTATGAGCCCTTCGTCGCCTATGGCCGATCGAAGACGGCGAATATCCTCTTCGCCGTTGCGTTCGACAAACGGCACCGGAGCCGTGGCATTCGCGCTACGGCTGTGCATCCGGGAGGGATTCACACTGAGCTGAGCCGGTACGTAGACCCCGGCCGCTTAGAAAAGATCATCGAGCAGACAAATCAGCAACTCGCGGCCGAGGGAAAACCGGCTTTCAAGCTCAAGACCGTCCCGCAGGGAGCTGCAACGTCGGTGTGGGCTGCTGTGGTTGCGCCGGCTGACGAAATCGGTGCGAGATATTGCGAGAACTGCCACGTTGGCAAGACGGTGCCGGATGACGCGACCATCACCGCCGTCAGCGAAGGTGTACGTGGCTATGCGCTCGATGAGAAAAATGCAGAGGCGCTCTGGAAGAAAAGTGAAGAACTGGTGGGAGAGTCGTTTTAGCTTTCATCATTACTACTGAGGAACACCGCAACAGGAGGAATGAAAATGATTGAACAGAAAACCCTCGCCGGCAGTTTTACCCTGCCCGGCAAATCGATGACATTAAACCGCATGGGCTATGGTGCTATGCAACTGGCTGGCCCGGGCGTCTGGGGACCGCCGCGGGATGTGAAGACCGCCATTGCAGTTCTGCGAGAAGCTGTAGAGTCGGGCGTGAACCACATTGACACCAGCGACTACTACGGACCTCACGTGACCAATCAACTGATCAAGCAGGCGCTCCATCCTTATGCCAAGGATCTCGTGATCGTCACGAAAGTAGGCGCTCGTCGAGGTCCAGAC
>Ga0307479_10004577_pt1 | contig 12652 bp, 13 predicted proteins | sample atmos_gasesECM4C_FD_203743 | JGI IMG/M metagenome (GOLD analysis project Ga0307479, IMG submission 203743) | Hardwood forest soil microbial communities from Morgan-Monroe State Forest, Indiana, United States - atmos_gasesECM4C_515 | ecosystem: Environmental > Terrestrial > Soil > Temperate...
CGGGGGCGCGCACGGCGGTGCACCCGCTGCTGCGCCGGGCGGCAGCACCGGGGCGACGCTGCTGCGCTGGACAATCGCGCTGGCCTTGCTCGCCACATTGGTGCGCTGGCGGCGCCTTGTCGGGCGCGGCGTCGCCAGCGCCTGGTCGACTGCGTGGGCGCGCGCCACCGCCGGGGGGCGCGACGGGCGCGACCTGCGGCGGTCTCGGGTTCGCCGCAGCGGTGGACGCCAGCTCGGCACCCATGCGCTGACACTGGCCACGTCGTCCCGTCCGGACTCACCGTTGCTGCGCAGCAACCCGGCGCATCGACGGCGGCGGAGCGCGTCCCGGCGGGTCGTCCTGGAGCGCGCTGCCCGTCCGGCGCCGACCCGCCGCTCGGTGTACGACGACCTCTGGTTCTGACCCCGTACGGCTCGGTGGTCGAAGGGCCGAGCACCGGCCGCTGGTAGACTGGCCCCGTCGCGACGGACCCGCCTAATCGCCGCGTGCACAGGAGCGCCATGGCCTTCGAGCAGCAACTTCGCGTCCCCGGCCCGACCCCACTTCCCGAGCGCGTGGTGCGGTCGAGCAGTCGACCGATGATCAACCATCGCGGCCCCGAGTTCGCGGCGCTGCTGACCGACTGCGTCGAGGGCCTGAAGTGGGCGATGCAGACCGACAACGACGTCCTGCTCTACCCCGCCAGCGGCACCGGCGGTCTCGAGGCCGCCGCCACCAACCTGCTCAGCCCCGGTGAGAAGGCGCTGTTCTGCACCATCGGCTCGTTCGGTGAGCGCTGGGCCGACATCGCCGCCGGCTTCGGCGCCGACGTGGTGCGGCTGCAGATGCCCTGGGGCGAGCCCGTCGACCCCGCCGACGTCGAGCGCATCCTCGACGACAACCCCGCCATCCGCAAGGTCTTCGTCACCCACAACGAGACGTCGACCGCCGTCACCAACGACATCAAGGCGATCGCCGAGATCGTCAAGCGCCGCGGCCTGCTGATCGCCGTCGACAGCGTCAGCGGCGTCGGCTCGCTGCCGCTTCCCGTCGACGAGTGGAAGCTCGACGTCGTCGTCACCGGCTCGCAGAAGGGCTGGATGGCGCCGCCAGGGCTGGCCATGATCAGCGTCAGCTCCGACGCGTACCGCGTCGCCGACGAAGCCAAGTGCACGCGCTGGTACTTCGACTTCGCCCGCGAGAAGAAGTTCCAGGACAAGCAGCAGACCTACACGACCCCGCCCGTCAGCGTGATGTACGCGCTGCAGGAAGGCCTCGCCATGATGCGCGAGGAAGGACTGGAGAACGTGTGGGCGCGCCACGCGCGTGTCGCCGAGATGACGCGCGTCGGCCTGACCGCGATCGGCCTGGAGCTGTTCGCTCCCGAGGGCTACCGCAGCAATACGGTCACCGCGGTGCACTCGCCGACGTCCAACGCCGACGAGCTGAAGGCGCTGCTCACCCACCTGCGCACGACCTACGGGCTCGTCCTCGCCGGTGGACAGGGACAGCTCGGCGGCAAGATCTTCCGCGTCGGACACCTCGGCTACATCGACGAGGGCGACGTGTACTCGATCCTGGCCACCATCGAGCAGGGCCTGCAGGACAAGGGCCTGCTCAGCCGCGCCGGGCTCGCCGTCGCCGCCGCCCAGGCCGCAGCGCGCAACGTCGGGGCGGCGCCGCAGCCCGCCGGCGTCGGGTGATCGACCAGAAGCAGGCGCCGGCGACCCAGCTCTCGCTGCAGTCCGGTCCGGCGCGCATCCTCGTCGCCGACCCGATCGCCGAGGACGGCGTGTCCCGTCTGCGCGCGGCGGGGCAGGTGGACGTCGCCACCGGACTGTCCAAGCCCGAGCTGCTGGAGCGCATCGGGGACTACGACGCGCTGGTGGTGCGCAGCGAGACCAAGGTGACCGCCGACGTCTTCGAGGCGGCGACGCGACTTCGCGTGGTGGGACGTGCGGGAGTCGGCGTCGACAACATCGACCTCGACGCGGCGACGCGCCACGGCGTCCTGGTGCTCAACGCGCCGACGGGCAACACGCTCGCCGCCGCGGAGCACGCCATCGCCATGATGTGTGCGCTGGCGCGCAATGTCGCCGCGGCCGACGCCTCGATGCACGCGGGGCGCTGGGAGCGCGGCAAGTTCATGGGCTTCGAGCTGCGCGAGAAGGTGCTCGGGCTGCTCGGACTCGGCAAGATCGGCTTCGAGGTGGCGCGCATCGCGGGGCAGGGACTGCAGATGCGCGTCATCGCCCACGACCCGCTGGTGACCTCGGAGCGCGCCGAGCAGGCGGGCGTCGAGCTGGTCGACCTCGACACCCTGGTGCGGCAGTCGGACGTGCTCTCGGTGCACGTGCCGCTGACCGACCAAACCCGCGGGGTGATCAACGCCACGCGACTTGCGCAAATGAAGAAGGGCGCGCGGCTGTTGAACGTCGCCCGCGGCGGCATCATCGACGAGCAGGCGCTCGCGAATGCGTTGCGCGACGGGCACATCGCCGGTGCGGCCGTCGACGTCTTCACCGCGGAGCCCCCGCCCGCCGACAACCCGCTGCTCTCCGCGCCGAACCTCGTGCTCACACCGCACCTCGGCGCGTCGACGGTGGAGGCGCAGGTCAACGTCGCCTTCGACGTCGCCGACCAGATCGCCGCGGTGCTCAGCGGCGGCGCGGCGCGCTACGCGGTCAACGCGCCGATCATCCTCCCCGAGGAGATGGCCGAGCTGGCCCCCTACCTCGACCTGGCCGGCAAGATGGGCCAGCTCGCAGCACAGTTGGGACCCGCACAACTGCGTCGCGTGGTCTGCACGTACACGGGCGAGCTGGCCGACCGCGAGACCATCGTGCTCACCGCCGAGGCGCTGCGCGGCCTGCTGGCGCCGTTCACCGAGACCCGGGTCAACCCGATCAACGCCAAGATGGTCGCCCGCCAGCACGGCATCGACGTCGAGGAGCGCAAGTCGACGCGCTCCGCCGACTACGCCACCGCCATGTCGCTGCGCGTCGAGGGCACCGAGCCACTCTCCATCACCGGCACCCTGCTCGGCGGCGAGCCCCGCATCACCCGCATCGACGACCTCCGCGTCGACATGCGCCCCAGCGGCATCTACCTGGTCGACACCCACCACGACCACCCAGGAGTTGTCGCGTCTGTCGCGACACTTCTGGCCAGGAACGACATCAACATCGCGGGACTTGAGCTGGGACGCAACGAGAAGCGCGGCCGCGCGGTGATGCTGATGCAGATCGACGAGCCCGCCGGCGACGCGCTGCTCGACGAGATCCGGGTCGCCGCCGGGCTGGAGACGATCCGGCAGATCCGCCTGTAGATGGCGCGGCTCCGCCCCCTGCGCGGCGTGCGCTTCGACCCCGCGGTGGTCGAGGCCGGCAACGTGCTGGCGCCGCCGTACGACGTGATCAGCCAGACGCAGCAGCAGGAGCTGTACGCGCGCGACCTGCGCAACATCGTCCGCATCGACTACGGCGCCGCCCTGCCCGCCGACGTTGTGGGCAAGGATGACCAATACACGCGGGCCCGCGGCCACCTGAACTCGTGGCTGCAGCTGGGCATCCTCCGCCGTGACGAGCGGCCGTCGCTGTACGTGGTCGACCACGAGTTCCTCGGTGCCGACGGGGTTCGACATGTGCGCCGCGGCGTGCTGGGGCGCGTTCCCGCGGCGCGCTGGGAGGACTCCGAGGTGCTGCCGCACGAGCGGACGATGCGCGGCCCCAAGGAGGATCGCCTGGCGCTGATGCGGGCCACCAGGATGCAGACCTCCGCGGTGTGGGTGATGTGGGACGGCGCGACCGGCATCGCCGAAGCGCTCGCCGCGGCCACGGCCGGCGCGCCCGACATGGACGGCGAGACGCCAGGGGAGCTCGACGTCGAGCGCTTGCGCGTGTGGGTGGTGAGTGATCCCGCTGCGCTCGCGGCCATCGACGCCGCGCTGGAACCGGCCCGCCTGTACATCTCCGACGGGCATCACCGCTTCGAGACCGCGGCCGCTTACGCGGAGGAGCGGCGCGCCGCTGAGCCCGACGCTCCGGCCGACGCCGACTTCGCGATGACCCTGATCTACGCCAGCGCCGCCGGCGACCCGGTGCTGGACATCTGGCCGACGCACCGGCTGGTGCTGCCCCGCGACGGCCTGCCGCGGAGTGTCGCCGAGCTCGCCGCGCGCCTCGCCGGCGACGGCTTCGTGGTCGAGCCGCGGGCCGACCTGGCCACCGCCACCGCGGAGGCGCGCAGCCTGCGCACGACTCATCACGCCTTCGGCGTCCAGGCGCCGGACGGGGCTGCGCTGCTCACCGCTCCGCGCCGCGAGAGCGTGTCGCCGCGCGATGCCCTCGACGTCAGCGTGCTGGGGGATCGCGTCCTGGGAGCGGGATTGGGGATCAGCGCCGAGGCGGTGGTCGGCGGGGCGCTGGCCTACACCCGGGATGTTGCCGAGGCGGAGCGCGCGGTGCAGAGGGGGAAGGCGGCGCTGGCCTTCACGACCAATGCCTGCAGCGCGGCGGAGATCATCGCCGTCTCCGACGCGGCCGAGGTGATGCCCCAGAAGTCCACCTACTTCTATCCCAAGGTCCCGACGGGACTGGTTCTCTCGCCCCTCTAATCCGGTCGCCGTTGGCGGCGGCTCCCGCGGTAGGGGCGCGACTTCGGCGACCGAAACTTAGTTCGGCGGCCACCAACGCGCGGTCAAGTTTGCGGCGCAGCCGCTCGAATCCGGTCGCCGTTGGCGGCGGCTCCCGCGGTAGGACGCGACATCGGCGACCGAGACTTGGTTCGGACGTCACCGCCGCTCGATGGTCTGAAGCAGGCTCTGCCTTACCATTCCCCCATGGGACGCCGCATCACCATCTACATCGACGACGACGTGCTCGACGCACTGAACGCCCACACCCAGGCGTCGCCTCTCTCCCGCAGCGAGCTGGTCGGCGTCGCGGTGCGCCGCTTCCTCCGCGACGAACGCCGCCGCGCCCGCGTCCCCAACCCCACATCGCAGCTCGCCCGGCGCATCGCCCAGGGCGAGGTGCCCTCCCGGAAACTCGACGGCAGGACCCGCGTCCGCGTCGGCGCCCCGTGGGACAACTAGGGGCGGGGAGAGGTTTGAGCCCCGGGCCACCCGGGGTACGGTCGATGAGCGGTGTCCACGCGTGGGCCCGCTCACAACGCTGAGGAGTCGAGACACACCAGGTGCCCACCTACGGATATCGCTGCCAGAAGTGCGGCGAGGACTTCGACGTCCGGCAGCGCATGAGCGACGAGCCCAAGGCCGACTGCCCAGCCTGCGGCGGCGCGGGCAAGCGGCAGTTCTTCCCCGCCGGCATCGTCTTCAAGGGCGGGGGCTTCTACAAGACGGACAGCCGCAAGTCGTCGTCCGACGGCGCCTCGACCTCCACGTCGAAGAAGAGCGACAAAGCCAAGGACAGCGGCTCCAAGTCCGACTCCGTCGGCAGCACCTCGACCGGCTCCGGCACCTCGTCGTCATCCTCGTCCGCGGCGGCGGCGGCCGCCGACTGAGCTCACCAGGCTCGGCAGACCTCATTCGCTACGATGGCAGCCCCCCGCTGCCCAGGAGAACCCAATGGCCAACGCAGTCACCGATACCAGCTTCAAGTCAGATGTCCTCGAGTCGGACGTTCCCGTCCTCGTCGACTTCTGGGCCTCCTGGTGCGCGCCGTGCAAGATGATCGCCCCCATCGTCGAGGAGCTCGCCGGTGAGTACGAGGGCCGGGTCAAGGTCTTCAAGATGGACATCGACGCCAACCCGCTGACCCCCGGCTCGCTGGGGATCATGAGCATCCCCACCCTGATGCTCTTCCGCGGCGGCAAGCCCGAGCAGCGCATCGTCGGCTACCAGCCCAAGGCGTCGCTCAAGTCCAAGGTCGAGGCGGTCCTCGCCGAGTAAGACCGCAACCGCGGCACCCCGCCGCGGGGGCGCATGGGTCCAGGTGGGCCCCACCGTCTTCAAAACGGCTGGGGGGCGCGCACGCCGCGTCCCCGGAGGGATCGTTCCCCTCGCGCTCCCGCCAACGGCGCAAGGTCTCGCGGTTGTCGCTCGTTTCAATTGCGGGCCGGTTCATGCGCGTCCGGCTCGCCAGCAGCCCGAGCACCGCGCGGCGCCTGGTGGGAGCAGGTCGCCGCCGCGTGAGGGGAACCAGATTGACCAGTCCTCAGCACTCCTGGCGGGTCGTGGCCGATGCCTAGCGCCACGCTCGGCGGACTCGACGACACCCTGGTGCTCCGCGCCCAGTCGGGCGATCCCCAGGCGGTCGCCGACCTGGTGGCGGCGACGCGTCCCATGCTGCAGCGCTTCGCGCGCCGCTTCTTCCCCGACCCCGCCCGCGCCGAGGACATGGCCCAGACGGCGCTGATGAAGGCCTTCGCCCGCATGGGCGACCTCCGCTCCCCCGAGGCCTTCCAGACCTGGCTGCTGCGCATCGCCCGCAACGAGTGCCTCAACGAGCTGACCCGGCAGCGGGTCGCCCAGATCCCCATGTCGACCCTGGAGGACCAGGGCAACGCGCTCGAGGCCCCCGCCGGCGGCGCCGACGACCCCGAGGAGATGCTGGTCCGCAACCAGATGCAGGACCTGGTCCGGCGGGTCACCGCCACCCTCCCCGAGCACTACCGCCAGACGCTCACCATGCGCGCCCTCGAGGACCGCTCCTACGAGGAGATCAGCGAGGCCCTCGACATCCCGGTCACCGTGGCCAGGCTCTGGTACTGCCGGGCCCGCAAGCGCTTCCGCAGCGCGTTCATCCAGACCCTGGTCGCCCGCCGCGACGTCAGCGAGGAGTGCCAGGAGATGGGCTCGCTGATCGCCGAGATGATCGAGGGCACCATCGGCCGCGCCAACCGCGACACCGTCCACGCCCACCTCGTCGACTGCGCCGCCTGCCGCCAGACCGAGGACGAGCTGCGCAACACCGCCTTCCGCGCCCCGGCGCGCCTCACCCTGGTCGCCCTGAGCCTGGTCCGCCTGCCCATGCACGCGCGCCGCGCCGTCGGCCAGCTGGGCACGCGCACCCAGGCGCTCGCCGGTGAGATCGCCCTCGGCGCCGGGGCCACCGTGGTCCTGGTGACGGGCAGCGGGCTCGGCGGCTTCGGCAGCGCCCCGACCATCGCCCAGGCGGCGGCCCCGTCGTCCGTCGCCGCTCCCGGGGCGTCCGTCCCCGATGTGCAGATGACGAACGCCACGCCAGGCGCGGTGCGCGACTGGGGCCGGACGGGCTCGTACGGCTCGAAGGACCACACCGGGACGCACATGCCCGCCGCGATCGCGCTCGCCGCCAACCTCGTCCCCGACGCGCCCGACGCCGGCAACCCGTCGCTGCCGGTGACGCCAACCCCGCCGTCGCTCCCCGACCCGCCGCGCTGGGTCACGGTGCCGTCGGTACCCGCGCCGTCGGTGACGATCGTGGCCAACGTGGTCGGCGGGACGCTGACCGGCTTCGCCGTTCCCCACAGCATCCCCTCGCTCTCGCTGATCAGCAAGTAGGCGGCTAGATAGGGTCGGGCACCTGGCCGAGGAGGCGGAGCACGTCCCCGGCGAGGTAGAGCGAGCCGCAGACGAACACCGCGCCCTGCCGCCCGGCGAGCAGCTGCGCCGCCTGCAGCGCGTCGGGCAGTGAGCTGATGGCGCGCGAGCCTGGCCCCCAGATGCGGGCGAGCTCCACCGCCGACATGGCGCGCGGCGTGCCCATCTGGGTGAAGACGGGTGGCGCCCCCAGGGGACGGAGCAGGTCGAGCATGGCCGGGACGTCCTTGTCGACCATGGCCCCGAAGAGCAGGGAGAGCGGGCGGCCCTCGGTCAGCTCGCGGACGGCGGGGATCACCGCCTGCAGTGCCGCCGGGTTGTGCCCGCCGTCGAGGAGAAGCGTCGGCGTGCCCGGGATCCACTGCAGGCGGGCGGGCCAGTCGACGTTGGCCATCCCGGCGTGCAGCGCCGCGTCGCTGATCGCCGCGCCGCGTCCCCGCAGGGCCTGCACCACTCCTGTGGCCACGCCGGCGTTGGCCGCCTGGAACAGGCCGGGAAGTGGGACGTGCAGCGTGGTGCGCAGCTCCGCAGCGTCGATGCTCACCTCGGTCCCGTCGCGGCCCAGGCTGCGCCCGATGGCGTGGATGTCCTCGCCGACCACATGCAGGCTGCGCACCCCGACTGCCCGCGCCTGGCGGCGGACCACCTCCAGGGCGTCGCCTGCGGCACCGGTGACCACGTCGTTGTCCGGCTTGAGGATGCCCGCCTTCTCGGCGGCGATCTGGGGGATGGTGTCGCCGAGGTACTCGGCGTGGTCCATGGCCACGTTGGTGACGGCGGCGACGCCGAGATCCAGCACGTTGGTGCTGTCGAGTCGCCCGCCGAGCCCGACCTCGCAGACGACGACGTCGGGTTGCCTCTCGGCGGCGGCGAGGATGCCCAGCGCGGTGAGGATCTCGAACTGCGTCGGCGCGCCGGCCGTGCTCTCGACCGCGTCGACCGCGGGCTTGAGGCGTTCGACCAGGGCGGCGAAGAGCCCCTCGGGGATGTGCTGTCCGTCGATGACGATGCGCTCCCTGTAGGAGCAGAGGTGCGGCTTGACCAGCAGCACCGAGCTGAGCTCAGCTGCGCGCACCACCGAGTCGACCATGGCGCACACCGAGCCCTTGCCGTTGGTGCCCGCCACCAGCGCCCCGCTCAGCCCCCGCTCGGGATGGTCGAGCACATCGAGCAGCGCGGCGATCCGGTCCAGCCCGGCCTTGATGCCGCGCGAGCCGGTGCCGATCAACCACTCCAGAGATTCGCGGTAGGTCAGTGGCATCGCCCGGATTATGCGAGGCTCCGCCGAGCCGGCGCGGAGTCGCGGCAATTCCTGCCTCAGTCCGCGTTCCTGCCATCCTCGTCACGAACGACCATGACGCTGGTCGCCTTGACCAGCGCGCTGACGGGCATGCCGACCTGCAGGCGCAGCTCGGTCGCCGCCTCGGCGCTGATCAGCGCGACCACGTGGTTGTCGCCGACCTGGATGTCGACGCGGGCCATGAGCCCCTCGATGCGCACGTCGCGGACGACGCCGGGGAGGCGGTTGCGCGCACTGGTCTGCATTCAGCGTTCCTCCGGATTGGTGGCCCGGCGGTGCAGCCGGACGGCGACGGTGAGCAGCAGCCGCTGCCCGGGATCCTCGAGGCTGCGTCCGGTGATCTCCTCGATGCGGGTGCGACGGTAGAGCACCGAGTTGCGCAGCAGGAAGAGCCGCCGCGCCGCCCGCGACGCGCTCCAGCCGGAGTCGGCGAGCACCTCGACGGTGCGGACCAGGTCGCCGTGGTGGCGGGCGTCGTAGTCGAGCAGCGCGCCCAGCACCTCACGTACCATCGCCTCCGCGCCCAGCGCTTCGCCGAGGTGGCGATCCAGCCAGCCCAGCCAGGAGTGGCGGTCGGCGTTCACGCGAAGGCCCTCGCCGCCGTGGCCTTGAAGCTCGCCCACACCGGTGCACCGGTGGCGATGCCCAGCTGGGCGACGGCGCGCGCCGTCACCTCGACCACCAGCGCAGGGCGCGAGTCGAGGGTGACGCGCAGTGGCCCGCCGACGTCGACCAGTCCCGAGACGCGCGCGTGGACCACGTTCTGGGCGCTCCCCTCCGGGTGCTCGCGATGCAGGGTGACATCGCGCGGGTCGACGAGCACGAAGGCGGGCGCGCCCACGGTGGGCGGTTCCTGGGTGTCGGCGACGGCGACGATGCGCAGCGCGCCCGAGTCGATGCTCCAGACCTCGCCGTCGTGGGCCGTGGCGGTGCCGGGCAGCCAGTTCTGGCCCATCAGGGCCGCAACCGGCGCCGATCGGGGGCGCTGGGCGAGCTCGGCGGGAGCGCCCTCCTGGACCACGCGCCCGGCTTCCAGCACCACGGCGTGGGCGGCCAGTTCCAGCGCGTCGCGGGCGTCGTGGGTGACCAGCACGGTGCAGGCGCTGCGCTCGCGAAGCAGGTCGCGCAGCGAGGCGCGTACAGCGGTGCGCGAGGCCGCGTCGAGCGCGGAGAGCGGCTCGTCGAGGAGCAGCAGCGACGGATCGAGGACGGTGGCGCGGGCCAGGGCGACGCGCTGCCGCTCGCCACCGCTCAGCGCCTCGGGTCGACGCCGCGCCAGCGCAACCAGCCCGTAGCGCTCCAGGGCGTTCCTGCTGCGGCGCTGGGCCTCGGCGCGCGGGACCCGCGCGGCGCGCAGCCCGTAGGCGACGTTCTGCTCGACGTCGAGGTGCGGGAAGAGGACGCCGTGCTGCGGGACGACACCCACCGCGCGCCGGTGTGCCGGCCGGTCGATCCGCGCGTCGCTGTCGAACCACACCTCGCCGTCGACGCTGATGCGCCCGCCGTCCGGGGTGTGCAGGCCGGCCAGGCAGCGGAGGAGGGTGGTCTTGCCCGCTGCGTTGGCGCCGATCAGGGCGACGGGGCGTCCTGGCTCGGCGGTCAGCGCGGCGTCGAGCTGGAGCGTCCCCGCGTGCGCGGCGAGGCGGGCGGCGAGACCCACGAGGTCATACCGCGGCGCGGGCCAGGTGCAGCCCGCGGACACCGAGCAGCAGGGCGAAGCTCACGACGGCAAGTATGACCGCGAGCGCGACGGCGCCATCCGGGTCGCGCTCGAAGGCGACGTAGATGGCGGTGGGCATGGTCTGGGTGCGGCCCTGCAGGTTGCCGGCCACGGTGATGGTGGCGCCGAACTCGCCGAGGGCACGGGCGCCGCTCAGCACCACGCCGTAGGCCACCGCGGGGCGGATGAGGGGCAGCGTCACGGTGCGGAAGACGTGCCACGGCGTGGCCCGCAGCGTGGTGGCGACCTCCTCGACGGAGCGGTCGACGCCGCTCAGCCCCGCGGTGACCGCATAGACGTAGAACGGCCCCGCCACGAAGCATTGGGAGAGCACCACCGCCGCCTCGGTGAGCGGCACGCGGACGCCCAGCGGCTGCAGCGCCTGTCCCAGCGGCCCGCTGGGGCTGAAGGCGAGGAGCAGGGCGAGGCCCGCGACCACCGGCGGCAGCACCAGGGGGAGGCCGACCAGCGCGTCGAGCAGGGTCCGCCCGGGGAAGCGGCCACGGGCCAGGGCGACGCCGAGCGGCGTGCCCACGCCGACGACGAGGCACAGGCTGATCGCGGTGGTCACCAGGCTGACGCGGAGCGCGTCGAGGACGACGGGGTCGCTGAGCGCCTGGCGCAGCGCGCCGGGCGAGGTGTGGGTCGCCAGGACGACCAGCGGGATGGCAACGAACGCGGCGGCGATCGCGCAGGCGACGGCGACGACCAGCCGGGTCGGGGTGAGGCGAGGGAGGCTGCGGGCGGCGGCGCTCACGGCGTCGGCGTCGCCGGGCCGCCTCCCCCGAGTGGTTGCGCCGTCGGGCCCGGGCTGCCGAACCCGGCGGCGCGGAGGATCTGCTGCCCCGCATCGGAGAGGAGGAAGTCGGTGAACTCCTGGGCGGCCCGTGCTGCCCCGGCCTTCACCGTGACCGCCAGGACGTACTGGGTGAGCGGCTGGTCGCGCTGCGCGATCGGCAGGGAGGTGATCGCCGTGCTGCTCCTGGCGTCGGTGGCGTAGACGATGCCGGCGTCGACGACTCCGGCGGCCACGTTGGTGACGACCGTCTCCACGTCGGTCGGCCGCGTGGCCACATTGGCCAGCGCAGCCTTGGCGAAGCCCGCTGGAACGTCGTGGTTGGACTCGGCGATGGCGAAGGCCTGCTCGGCGTAGTTGCCGGCGGGCACCGACTTGTCGGCAATGGACATCTTGAGGCCGCTGCGCGCCAGGTCGGCGAGCCCGGAGACGTGTCCCGGGTTGCCTGGCGGCAGGGCGATCACCAGCGCGTTGGTCGCCATGGTGTGCGGCGTGGCGACGATGCCCTTGGTCTGCGCGGTGTCCATGTGCGCCTTGTCGGCGGAGACGAAGACGTCGGCCAGGCTGCCGTCGGCCTGCAGCTTGGTGAGCAGCGCCTGTGTGCCCTCGTAGTCGCCGGTCACCGTGATCGTGGGGTGCTTCGCCTGGAACGCGGCGATCTCCATCGGCATCACCTTGGCCAGGCTGGCCGCGGCAAAGACGGTGACCGTGACGCTGGGCTCAGGCGTCGCGGTGGCGGTGGCGGGGCCGGTGCTGTTGCTGCTGCTGCCGCACGCGGCGAACAACAGGCAGGCGAGGACGGCACACGGAATTCGCGGCGACACAGCGCGGCCACTGTCCCACGCTGCGGCGGCGTGTCGCTATGGGCGAACTGCCAAAAGGCCGCGTCTCGCGCGGGCCAGGTCGACGGCGTTGCGCATCAGCATGGCGACGGTCATCGGTCCCACCCCCTTGGGCACGGGCGACAGCCATCCGGCCACCGGCTCCACCGACTCGCGGTCGACGTCGCCGACCAGGCGATCGCCGACTCGGTTGATGCCCACGTCGAGCACACACGCGCCCGGCTTGACGAACGAGGCGTCGACGAACCCGGGCCGGCCGATGGCGGCGACGAGGATGTCGGCGTCGCGACACACCGCGGGCAGGTCGGCGGTGCGCGAGTGGCAGACGGTGACGGTGGCGTCCGCGTTGGTCAGCAGGCTGGCCAGGGGACGTCCCACGAGGTTGCTGCGCCCGATCACCACCGCACGTGCACCGCGCACCGGCACCTCGTAGCGGCGCAGCAGCTCCATGCAGCCCGCGGGCGTCGCCGG
>Ga0307479_10004578_pt1 | contig 12650 bp, 10 predicted proteins | sample atmos_gasesECM4C_FD_203743 | JGI IMG/M metagenome (GOLD analysis project Ga0307479, IMG submission 203743) | Hardwood forest soil microbial communities from Morgan-Monroe State Forest, Indiana, United States - atmos_gasesECM4C_515 | ecosystem: Environmental > Terrestrial > Soil > Temperate...
GGCGCCGGCGGAGACCACGACGGATTCATTGGTTGTCGCCGACACCGCCCGCAAGACGTTCACGCCCGGGCTCGCAACGCTGATCAAGGCGCCGGCGGAAAAACGCAAAGCTCTCGTGATCTACGGCAACGGGTCGGAAGCGGTGGCGGCGGGATTTGCGCCGCGCGAGACGAGCGCCGGCAGGGTGCGAACGGGATAGCCGGACACCGGCCCGTCGGCCCCCGCCACAACGAGCGGACATGCAGTCACCTGTGCTCCAATACGCCGCGGCGCTGATCTTCGGCTATCTGTGCGGCTCGATACCATTCGGCGTGCTTTTGACCCGCTTTGCTGGAGCGCCCGATTTGCGCACCGTCGGTTCGGGCAATATCGGCGCCACAAATGTGCTCCGCACCGGACGCAAGTTCCTAGCGGCAGCGACGCTCGCCGGTGACATTCTTAAAGGCACTGTTGCCGTTGCCGTAACCGGCTTTGTGTTCAGCCGCGAGCCTGCGCTTTACGCCGCGCTAGGCGCTTTCCTCGGACATTTGTTTCCGGTTTGGCTCGGATTTAAAGGCGGCAAAGGCGTCGCCACCTATATCGGCCTGTTGCTCGGCCTCGCGCTCTGGCTGGCGCTGATCGCATTCTGCCTGATCTGGATCGCGATTGCGGCAGCCTCGCGCTATTCCTCGCTCGCCGCGCTCGCGGCATCGGCGGCAACGCCTGCGGTACTGTGGTGGAACGGTAATGTGCCGGAAGCGAAATTATTTCTGCTGCTCTCGGCACTTCTCTGGCTGATGCACCGCGTCAATATCGCGCGGCTGATCAGCGGAACGGAAAGCCAGATCGGCGGCGCCTAGCGAGCGCGCTTTACTGCGCCGCGACAACGGCGGCCGGCCGCACCGGAGCGCCGTGAGTGTGTGGAATCTTGTCGGCGAACACTTCAACAAAATGATCGGTCTCGCCGGGCGAGGTGTGCGGGCGCAGCGCCTCGTCAACATAGGTGCGCGCGGCGGGATCTTTGGCGACCCGCGCCATGATCCGGCGATAACGCCAAATCAGCCGCAACCACCGCGAACTGACTTTGATGAAATCGAAAAGCCGCCACGGGTAAAACACCAGCGGATGAAGAACCGGCGTGCCGTAACGCCGCTGGGTTCGCAGTTTCCGCCGCAAGAAGCCGAATTGCAGCGGATGGACGCCTTCGATACGGGCTGCGCCGGAAAAGATCGTCAGCGAATCCAGAACTTTGGTGCGATTGATTCCGGAAACGATCGCGCGCCGCATGATCGTCTCGACATGTTCGTCGGTGTAGTAACGCCGCCAGGCATCGGCATAGACGCCGATCCAGCTCTCTTTCGACATCAACGGGTGGCCGGTGCAGGCGTGTTCGAGATCGTATTTGTTCATGTCCGGGTCCATCGGCACCCCGCGCATGAACAAATTCTTGTGGTCTTCCGAGCCCGGCAGCGGCGTTAAATAGAAGAATTCCAGAATATCGACCGGCAGCTCTTTCTTGATGATCTCGATATCGCGCGCGATAGATTCCGGCGTATCGGTCGGGAAGCCGAGAATGTAACCGGCATAGGTCATGACCTTTTGGCCGCGCCACGCCAGCAGCATGTCGCGATATTCCCAAATCTTGTTCTGCCGCTTCTTGGTTCCCATCAGCGATTCCGGATTGATGTTCTCTAATCCGATGAACACCGCGGTGCAGCCGGCGCGCGCCGACTTTTCGATGAAGCCGGGAATGCGGTGACAGAGCGTGTCAACCTGAAGCAGGAGCCGGATCTTGAAGCCTTGGCGCTCGCGCAGCTCTATCAGACGATCGAGGATCGATTCCCAGTTGCGGTTGCGGGCGAAATTGTCGTCGGTGATGAAGAAACGCGTGATCCCCTGCGCGGCGTTGGCGCGCACGATCGCCTCAACATCGTCGGGTGTGCGATAGCGGGATTTGCGCCCCTGCACATTGATGATCGTGCAGAAGCTGCACTGGAACGGGCAGCCGCGCCCGGCGTCGAAACTGGAATAATGTCCGGCGACGCGGGTTACGACCTGCCGCGGCAGGATCGGATAGACGGCGGCGGCCATTTCCGGAAGGTCGCTGAGATAATTGTAGATCGGCTTGGCCGTTCCCGCGGCGACATCGCGCAAGACTTCGGTCATGCGGCCTTCGGCTTCACCGGCGAACAGCGTGATGCCGAGATTGAGCGCTTCCTTAAGATCGCTCGGCAGCTCGGGCAGCATGGCGATGCAGCCGGAGATGTGAAAACCGCCCATCACCACCGGCAGTCCATGCGCGCGGAATTGCCGGCCAAGATCGAGCGCACGCGGAAATTGATTGGATTGCACGCCGATCAGTCCGACCATCCCGCCGCCGCTTGCGCGAATGCGCCTCGCGACACCGGCGACGTCGACGACCGTGTTGCACTCGTCGCACGCTTCGATTTCGATCTCGGTGTCGGAGCCGAGCGCGCGGTCGCGCGCGCATTCCTCGACCAGGCCATAGACGCTCGCCAAGCTGTTCGACGGCAAGGTCGAGCGCCACCACTGAATGACGTAGCCGTCCTGGTCATAATGCGACGGTTTGATCAGGACGACGCGAAAAGCCCGCTTCGACGTGCTAGCGCGCAAAACACCCCTGCCCTGTTGTCATCCCAGCGGTAGACCCGACTGTGCGGGTTTATAGCGTGTTTTGCAACATATGAGTTCGGTTCCATCTTGGCGGTAATACGGCAACGGGACCGAGCGTTCGGGGTGAGCGAGGGCGTCGAACCAATACTTTTGACGGATGAGCAGCGGCTCGACTGGCTGCGACTCATTCGCAGTCAGAATGTCGGCCCGCGCACCCTTCGCGCGCTGCTCAACCATTTCGGCGGAGCACGCGCGGCGCTCGAGGCGCTGCCGACGCTGGCGCGCCGCGGCGGTGGGACAGCGCCACTGATTTGCTCTCGCGAACAGGCTCAACGTGAGATCGAGGCTTGCGGCAAATTTGGCGTTGCGCTGGTCGCGCTCGGCGAGGCGCACTATCCACGCCGGCTCCAAATGTGATCGATGACGCGCCGCCCTTGATCACGATCCGCGGCAGTGCCGGCGTGCTGGCGATGCCGCCGGTGGCGATCGTGGGCTCGCGCAATGCTTCCGCCGCCGGCGTGAAAATCACCGAGCGGCTGACGCGCGGACTTTGTGAACTTGGTTTTGCCACGGTATCGGGCCTTGCGCGCGGCATCGATGCCGCCGCGCACCGCGCCAGCATTGCAACTGGCACAATCGCCGTTCTCGCCGGCGGCCAGGATCGCGTCTATCCCCCCGAGCACGCGGACCTCCTTGATGAGATCCTCGGCACCGGGCTCGCTTTGACTGAAATGCCGCTTGGCTGGGAGCCGCGGGTGCGGGACTTTCCGCGCCGCAATCGCCTGATCTCGGGTCTGTCGCTGGGCATCGACGAAGCGGCCAAGCGTTCCGGTTCGCTGATCACCGCCCGGCTCGCGCTTGAACAGGGCCGCGAAGTCTTTGCCGTACCGGGCTCCCCGCTCGATCCGCGCGCCGAAGGTACCAACAGCTTGATCAAGCAGGGCGCCACGCCGGTCACCGAAGCAGACGACATCGCTTCCGTGCTACGGCCGATTATCGGCGGCGACCTTCCCGCGCGCGAGGATGACTCTGACGAAACTGAAAAATCGTCGGCTGAGCCGGCCCCTGACGAGCGGGCGCGCGTCATCGCGCTGTTGAGCCCAGCGCCGGTCTCGATCGATGACCTGACCCGGCAGTCGGGCACCTCGCCGCGCATCGTACGCATGGTGCTGTTGGAGCTTGAAATCGCCGGCCGGATCGAACGCCACGGCGGCGCACTGGTGTCGCCGATCTAGCGTTTTACTAGCGTTTAATGAGCTGATCGGCCTCGAGCCGCGCCATTTGGAGGATATGGCTCAATGTGTCGAGCCCATTGCGCCGTGCGATCTCGGCAAGCTCCTGCGTCAAAGAGGCAATATATTGCGCCGCCTGATCCGGCGCTTCCTCGCTCTCGGGCGCGTCCATTTCGGCCCCTGATTCTCCGTGCCGCGCGACCGCAGGCGGAAGAGGTCCTGCCGCAAACAGGCGCATCGTCAGGGCTTTAGGTCCCGAGGCTTGTCTATACTTCAACGTTACGATTGACAACTATACAATCAGAGCGTGTAGGCGGCCGCGGCCCTGATTACTCCGCAATGCCAGACTACGTCCGCGCCTCTTTTCCACCGGTAACGATTTGACAGGCAGGGGTGCGTTACCCATGTTCCCGGCGGCCGGCAAGCTTCGACTTAGACGTGGAATAGGCAAAAAGCTGCAAAAATCATTGGGTTAACATGGATCTTGTACTGGTGGAGTCGCCCGCTAAGGCGAAAACGATCAATAAATATCTGGGTAAGGGCTATGAAGTTCTGGCCTCATTCGGCCATGTTCGCGACCTTCCGGCCAAAACCGGCTCGGTCGATCCCGATGCCGATTTCCGCATGCTTTGGGAGGTCGATCCCAAAGCGCAGAAGCGCCTGAACGATATCGCCCGGGCGGTAAAGGACGCCGACAAGCTCATTCTGGCGACCGACCCCGATCGTGAGGGCGAAGCCATCTCCTGGCACGTCCTGCAGGTGCTGAGGGACAAAAAAGCGCTGAAGTCCCAGCCGGTCGAGCGCGTCGTCTTCAACGCCATCACCAAACAGGCGGTCACGGATGCGATGGCGCATCCGCGCAAAATCGACCAGGCCCTGGTGGACGCCTATCTGGCCCGCCGGGCGCTCGACTACCTCGTCGGTTTCACGCTGTCGCCGGTGCTGTGGCGCAAGCTGCCCGGCGCGCGATCCGCCGGCCGTGTGCAATCGGTCGCCTTGCGGCTGGTCGCTGATCGCGAACTGGAAATCGAAAAATTCGTTCGGCAGGAATATTGGTCGCTGGTCGCCACACTGGCGACGCCGCGCAACGAAGCTTTCGAGGCGCGGCTCACCGCCGCCGACGGCAAAAAACTGCAGCGGCTGGACATTGGCTCGGCAGCGGAAGCCGAAGCGTTCAAGCGCGCGCTCGAAACCGCCACTTTCAGCGTCACCTCGGTTGAGGCCAAGCCGGTCAAGCGCCACCCCTATCCGCCATTCACGACATCCACTTTGCAACAGGAAGCAAGCCGCAAGCTCGGCTTTGCGCCAGCGCATACGATGCGCGTCGCGCAGCGGCTCTATGAAGGGATCGATATCAACGGCGAGACCGTCGGTCTGATCACCTATATGCGAACCGATGGCGTCGAGATAGCCGAAGAGGCGATCGGCGCGATCCGCGGCGTGATCGAGGGCGATTACGGTCGCGACTACGTTCCTGCGGCGCCACGTCGGTATCAGACCAAGACGAAGAATGCGCAGGAAGCGCATGAAGCCATTCGTCCGACCGAGCTGTCGCGCCGCCCCACCAGCGAGACCAAGCGTTTTCTCGACCAGGATCAGGCCAAGCTCTATGAGCTGATCTGGTTGCGCAGCGTGGCGAGCCAGATGGAATCGGCCGAGCTCGAGCGCACCACCGCCGAAATCGAAGCCAATGTCGGCGGACGCCGCCTGGAGCTGCGCGCCACCGGCACGGTGGTGAAGTTCGACGGCTTCCTGGCGCTGTATCAGGAAGGGCGCGACGAAGATCCCGAAGACGAAGATTCGCGCCGGCTGCCGCAAATGTCGGCAGGGGAGCCGCTTGCCAAGAAGTCGATCGCGGCCGACCAGCACTTTACCGAACCGCCGCCGCGCTATTCCGAGGCCTCGCTGGTCAAACGCCTGGAGGAGCTCGGCATCGGCCGGCCGTCGACCTACGCCTCGATCCTGCAGGTTCTCAAGGACCGCAAATATGTCCGGCTCGACAAGCGTCGGCTCTATCCGGAGGATCGCGGCCGTATCGTCGTCGCCTTCCTCGAAAGCTTCTTCGCTAAATATGTCGAATACGACTTCACGGCGCGTCTGGAAGAGCAGCTCGACCTGATCGCAGATCGCGAAATCGACTGGCGCGAAGTGTTGCGCGATTTCTGGCGCGATTTCATCGCCGCGATCGACGAGACCAAGGACCTGAAAATGTCCGCGGTGATCGATGCGCTGGACAGCCTGCTCGCACCGCATTTGTTTCCGCCGCGCGCCGACGGCGGCGACCCGCGGCAATGTCCCAATTGCGGCAATGGTCGGCTTTCGCTCAAACTGAGCAAGTTCGGCGCTTTCATCGGCTGCTCCAATTATCCCGAATGCCGCTATACGCGGCCGCTCTCGATCCCGGCCGATGGTTCGGCCGATATCGGCACCAAGGTCCTCGGTCAGGATCCGGAATCGGGTCTTGAGGTGACGCTGCGCAGCGGCCGCTTCGGCCCCTATTTGCAGCTTGGCGAAGCGGTCAATGGCGAGAAGCCGCGCCGCGCCGGGCTGCCGAAAGGAACAGCGCCGGATCAAATCGATCTGCAGCGCGCACTCGCCCTGCTCTCGCTGCCGCGCGAAGTGGGCCGGCATCCCGAGGACGGCGAGCCGATCCGCGCCGGCATCGGCCGGTTCGGACCCTACGTTCAGCACGGCAAGACCTACGCCAATCTGGAATCGCCGGAGGAGGTATTCACGATCGGTCTCAATCGCGCGGTGACGCTCATTGCCGAGAAGCGTGCCAAGGGCTCGCGCGGACGCCGCTTTGGCGCCGATCCGGGCCGGCCGCTCGGCGACCATCCGGTCAAGGGCGGCGCGGTCGTTGCGAAGAACGGCCGCTATGGCCCCTATGTCAGCCACAACGGCGTCAACGCGACGCTGCCGGCCGACAAGACGCCGGACACGGTGACGCTTGAGGAGGCGGTGGCGCTGATCGACGCGCGCGCGGAACGCACCGCGCCGGCGCCGCACGCGCGCCCGCGGCGAACCAAGCGGCCCTCGCCGGGGACCGCGAGGCATATCAAGGCGTCATCGAAACGACCGCCCGGAAGCGCCCCAAAGCCCCCCGCACATAACCCACGCAAGACGACGCAAGCTGCCGAATAATCTTCACGCACTGCGCCGCAGGCCGAACTGGCCGGCGAGTGGTTAAAGCAAATGGCTTTCGGTTGAATCGCCATTTCGCTTTAGCCTGTTCTATGAGCATGATCTTTGCCGATCTGCCTTCGCCAGCCGAAGCATCAAACGAAACAGCAAGCGGCTGGCGAGGCCGGTACCCACTTTTCGGGATCATGCTTCCATGAGACACCTGCCTTCACGCGAGGAACTCGTCGCCTTCATCCGCGAACGCAGCGGCAAGGTCGGCGTCCGCGAAATCGCGCGCGCGTTCGGCACCAAGAACGCCGATCGCGCCGCGCTCAAACACATGCTGCGCGATTTGACCGATGAAGGCCGTATCGATCGCCGGCGCAAACGGCTGCATCACGCGGGCACTTTGCCGCCGGTCGTGCTCGCCGACGTCACCGGCCGCGACGGCGACGGCGAACTTTTGGCTCGGCCGACCGAGTGGGACGAAGAGGTCCACGGCGCGCCCCCCGTCATCCGCATCCACACCCCGCGCCGCGCCCGCCCCGACGAGATCGCGGGCGTAGGCGATCGTGCGCTCCTTCGCATCGAGCGGTCCACGGCCGAGGAGACGAGCGGACGGGTCATAAAGCTTATCGACCGTGCCAAACATCGCGCGCTCGGGATTTTCCGCGCGCTCGCGGGCGGCGGCGGTCGGCTCGTTCCGATCGACAAGAAGCAACTCGGCCGCGAACTTGCGATTGCCGCCGAGGCGGCGGCGGGCGCCGCTGACGGTGATCTCGTCGCCGTCGAAGTAAGCCGGCACGGACGATTTGGTCTTTCGAGCGGCCGCGTCGTCGAGCGGCTCGGCTCGCTCAAGACCGAGCGCGCCGTGAGCCTGATCGCCATTCACGCGCACGACATTCCGCATGTCTTTACGCGGGCCGTCCTCGCCGAAGCCGAGGCGACGCGTGAAGCCTCCCCGGCCGGCCGCGAAGATTGGCGCGCGATGCCGTTCGTCACCATCGATCCGCCCGACGCCAAGGATCATGACGATGCGGTCCATGCCATCCCGGATGCCGATCCGCGCAATCCCGGCGGCCACATTGTCTCTGTCGCCATCGCCGATGTGGCCCACTACGTACTTCCGGGGTCGCAGCTCGACCGCGAGGCGGCAAAACGCGGCAACTCGGTCTATTTCCCCGACCGGGTGGTGCCGATGTTACCCGAGCGTATCTCCAACGATTTGTGCTCGCTGCGGCCGCATGTGGATCGCCCGGCATTGGCCGTGCGAATGGTGATCGGCGCCGACGGCGGCAAGCGCTCGCACAGCTTTCATCGCGTCTTGATCCGCTCGGCCGCCCGGCTGCATTACGAACAAGCGCAGCTTGCGGTCTCAGGCCGCACCGACGAGATCACTGAACCGATCGTCGATAAGATTTTGGCGCCGCTTTACGCCGCTTATCGCGCGGTGGCGCGCGCACGCGACGAGCGCGGACCACTCGATCTCGACGTTCCCGAACGCAAAATCGTTCTCAAATCGGATGGCACCGTGGATCGTGTGGTTATGCCGCAACGGCTCGAGGCGCACCGCCTGATCGAGGAATTCATGATCCTCGCCAACGTTGCGGCTGCGGAGACCTGCGAGCGCGCCAAAATCCCGCTGATCTATCGCGTCCACGACGAGCCGTCGCCGGAAAAGCTCAACGCGCTGCGCGAATTTCTGGCCACGCTCGACATCTCGCTGCCAAAAGGCGGAGCGCTTCGCCCCGACGGCTTTAATCGCATTCTGGCGCGGGTGAAGGGCCGCGACGTCGAACGGCTGGTCAATGAAGTGGTGTTGCGTACGCAGGCGCAGGCCGAATATTCATCGGAGAATTTCGGCCATTTCGGCCTCAATCTGCGTCGCTACGCGCATTTCACTTCGCCGATCCGCCGCTATGCCGATCTCATCGTGCATCGTGCGCTGATCCGCGCGCTCAAGCTCGGGGCCGACGGCTTGCCGGACGGCGCCGATACGCGCGGGCTTGCCGAGATCGCCGCTAACATCTCCGCCACTGAACGACGGGCCATGAAAGCCGAGCGCGAAACTGCTGACCGGCTGATCGCCCATTTCCTGGCCGACCGCGTCGGTGCGATCTTCGATGGCCACATATCCGGGGTGACGCGCGCCGGACTCTTCGTCGAACTCGACGAAACCGGCGCCGACGGTTTTATTCCGGCGCGCACTATCGGCGAGGAGTATTTTCGCTTTCACGAGGCGGGCCGCGCTTTTGTCGGCCGCTCGGCGACGCATCGGCTCGGCGATCCTGTTGCCGTCGAACTGGTCGAGGCGGCGCCAGTCGCCGGCGCGCTACGTTTCAGGCTGGCCGATCAGGATAGAGGCCGTCCCGCCCGCACGACGAAGCGGGCTGGACATCCACCACGACAAAGTAAGAAATTTGGCGCGAATTCCAGATCGAAATCCGGCCGGCACGGCCCCGGCCGCCTGTGAGCAAAGAGAGTTTTCAATGGACGACGATTTGAGCGTCAGCGCCGGCGGAACCGTGGCGGACCGCGCCGAGCGGCTCACGCGCAGCATGCGCGATCAGTCGTTTCCAAATCTCAAGCCGCGCGATTCCGCAACGCTGATCCTGGTCGATCGCTCAAGCGAGGTGCCGAAGGTGCTGCTGGGCCGCCGGCATGAGCGGCATCGCTTTCTGCCCGGCAAATTCGTGTTCCCCGGCGGCCGCATCGAAGCCGCGGATCGCCTGATGGCGACAGCCGCGGCGCTGCACGAACATCACGCCGCAAAGCTGATGCAACGCGTGCGGCGGCCGAGTCCGGCCAAAGCGGCGGCGTTTGCGCTCGCTGCAGTGCGTGAAACCTATGAAGAAACCGGGATCATGATCGGGGCGCTCACGGACCAACCGATGCATGTCCCGCCCGGGCCGTGGCAGGTCTTTGCCAGAGCCCACATCGCGCCTGACCTCGGCGCGGTCCACTTTATCGCGCGCGCCATTACGCCGCCGCGGCGCCCGCTGCGGTTCGACAGTCGATTCTTCACCGCCGATGTTTCGGCGATCGCACGCCGCGACGACGGCTTTGTCGGTCCCGATAAAGAACTCGTTGAGCTGGTCTGGTTACCGATCACGCAAGCCCGCGAGCTGGATATGCCGGGGATTACAGCGGTCGTGCTCGAAGAGCTGCAAGACCGCATCGCCGCTGGAATGCGCCACGAGCATCCGGTACCGCTCTATCGGATGCTGCACAAGCGCTTCGTCCGGGAAATCCTGTGATCGACCCCACCGCACTCGGCAAAGTTTCTTTCCGCAACGCTTTCTTGACAATCGCAGCTTGCTGACTAGGTTTCGCAAGACGCGGCAAACTTGAGGATCTCATGGCCAAGAATACGACGATCAAGGTCAAGCTCGTGTCCAGCGCGGACACCGGTTTTTACTACGTGACGCGTAAGAATTCGCGCACCATGACCGATAAATTGGTCAAGAAGAAATACGATCCGGTCGCCAAGAAGCACGTCGAATTTCGCGAATCCAAGATCAAATAGGCCTTAAATCAGCTCATCATTTGGCATATTCGCTCGCCTTGGCCGGACTTGCTCCGGCCATTCGCATTGTGGCAGCGCCCGATGGCCTAGAAGCGTGGGCGTCCCGGCGAGAGGCGAGCGGTAGCAGTACCGTCTTATGGGGAGCAAACCCGGCCCGACAGACCAAATGGTGGCCGGCCGGGAACGGTGTCATGAGGAGGCCACTCGCACCGCCCCCGTGCCGGCCGAACCCCACGGACCCAGGAGATGCGGCGGACCTGAGCATTCCGCAGGGTTATCAAATAATTCGCAAGAGTTCTTCGCGTCGCAATTCCCGCTGCATAGCCCCAGTAATCAGCGAGAAGGTTGCTCTGTCAGAAGGCTAACGGAACCGCTGGCGAAATCAACCATCAAGTCCGCGGCCTGCCGTCCCGTCGCCGTCAACCACAATAATTGTGATTAACCCGCGTTCGGCCCGTACCGTTTTGTGCCGGTCGTGATCGCAGTTACGCGGCGCCTAAGAAGCGGCGTACCGTCTCAATGAATTTTCCGACCGAAATCGGCTTGGACAAATAGGCTTCGCAGCCGCCGGCCAGGATGCGTTCCTCGTCGCCCTTCATGGCGAAGGCGGTGATGGCGACCACCGGAATGTGCCGTAGTTCTTGATCGTCTTTCAGATGCTTCGTGACTTCCAATCCCGAAACCTCCGGAAGCTGAATGTCCATAAGGATCAGATCCGGTCGGTGTTTGCGCGCGAGATCGAGCGCCTCGATGCCGTTGCGCGTCCCGAGCGTAGCGTAACCGTGCGCCTCCAGGAGATCGCGGAAGAGCTTCATGTTAAGCTCGTTGTCCTCCACAATCAGGACGGTTTTGGCCATCCCCGGTTTCCTTATTCGCTGTGCCGGCGCAAGCTCAGCGGTTGAAAGAATCACTGCTGCCGACCAAGCACTGGGCCGCAAAGCTAGGCCCGATTTCTTGCGGGAGGGCAAATTATTTTAGTTATCAAAGGGTTTGCCACTGGAATTATCCTGTTCCGTTCCTGAGTTTGCCACTTTGCGCTCGCTCCCGCTTCTCCATGGCCGAACGCGCATGAAGTCGCTGGTCGCGTTTTTTTGAGTAATGTGCGACCATTCCCAGCGTCCGGTGCCCGGTGATCGCCGCTATTTCCTGAGTGCTGCAACCGGCGTTGTCTAATTCGATCGCCGCGTTCTTGCGCGGTCGCGCAGCACCTTGCGCACCATGACGCTAAGGCTTGATCCCGTTAGCGGTGCGCCACGCTCGCCAACCAGGATGGTCTCGGCAATTCGTGGCATGGTCTCCAACTCAGCGCGCAGCACTTCGTGGCATGGGATCGAAAGCGGCTCGCCAGTCTTTTGCTGCCGCACGTCGATCCAATATCGGCCCTCCTCGTCGCGCCATAACTGCGACCATTTCATTTTGACCAGATCGGACCGACGCTGCCCGGTATAGAGCGCCAGCTTGACGGCCCAACATAGCGACGGTCGCGCCTCGCGCAGAAACCGTTCGATTAATTCCGCCGGCCACGGCTCATGCTCGCGCTTGACTTCGTGAACGCGCTTGACGCCGTGCGTCGGATCGGCGCCAAGCTGAACTGCTCACAGAGGTGAAGCCGGATGGCGGGATGTAGGCCGTTCCAGTCGTTGTGGCCATCGCGGGCGCCATAGCTCTGCCGTAGCTGGTCGAGAATGCGGCGATAACCCCGCTTCGTGTTCTCCGCTTTCTCATTAAACAGCGGCGACGACAAAAACTTCTCAATCGCCCAGCCGAGCGATCCCGGCATGAATTCGACGCTGTGGCGTACCGCCAACGGATTGGTCTTGATACGAGCTAAAAGCGCGTCGTATGCACAATTCCGATAATTATCGATTGGCGCACCAATCCGCGGGTGCCGGCAGCGGGCAAGGTCATCGTGATCGAAGACGCGACACCCACCTCGCTCGTCTACCGGATCGAATGAAAAAGTACGGGTTTTTGATGACATCAGATGATCGATCTTGAGCAAACGATCGCGGATCTGGTCGAGCGCAAGAACAAGCTGCCACTCGATAGTGCCGAGCGGCGCATGATCAATCGCACGCTGACTGGCCTGTATTACTCCTGCAAGGGGGCGGACGGCATCATCGAAGATCTCGACCGAGACTGGGGCGTTATCGCTC
>Ga0307479_10004579_pt1 | contig 12647 bp, 14 predicted proteins | sample atmos_gasesECM4C_FD_203743 | JGI IMG/M metagenome (GOLD analysis project Ga0307479, IMG submission 203743) | Hardwood forest soil microbial communities from Morgan-Monroe State Forest, Indiana, United States - atmos_gasesECM4C_515 | ecosystem: Environmental > Terrestrial > Soil > Temperate...
AAGAGTCCTTGCGCAATAAAGCATCATTTTTCATTTGACTTTTTCTAACCTTCTGGTATAGTAGTTGACAGGTAAGTTTGCGCCATCGCAGTGTCCCCGCTTTGGCAACTAACTCTCACGGTTTTTGGGACTAACTCTTCTCCCTTGATGAATTTACGCACTCTTCGCTGTCAACGCGCACTTGTGCATGCTTTCGCTCCATTAGAATCAATAGCTTGCGGACTCTTTTGCACCACTGTTTTTACGAACTCTTTTAGAATCAATTGATTCCGCACTCTTTGCCAAAAACAGGGGGGGGGTGGGGGGTACCCCGTCTCAGTCCGGCTGCGCCGAGAGCGCCGTTTGAAATAAGCCTTTTGGAATCATATGCTTTGCCGACCCTCACACCATAACCGCTATCGCATTATATCGTTACAAAGACATGGGGGCAGAGGTTCCAGCCGGTCGTAAGGGATCTCTCTTTGAACTAAGAACTAAGAACTAAAAACCAAGAACTGATAACTGTCCTCACGCCGGCAGCGCCCCACCCACTGTCGTGTTCGGCGGCATCGGCGGCGCGTACGGCGCAGACGGCATGTTCGGCGCAATTACCGGCTGGACGCGCCTGTACAGCGCCAGCGAAATCGCCCCCATGCCCCACATCCATATGACCAGCGCGGCCACCATTCCGAGCACGTGCACCTGGGCCAGCGGGGTATAGACGATTCGCACGATCACGAACCCCAGCGCCATTCTTCCGATCATGCCCCAGGTGTCCGTCGGCTTGCCGAGGATCAAATTGCCAACCACTGCGCCGACTACGATCTCCGCGCAACATAGCATCAAAATCCAGAACCCTCCGACAAGGATCGCCAGCGGTATGCCCACGACGGTAAAGCACGCGATGATCGCCGCAAGTGGTACCCCAAAAAAAACCAGGATGCCCAGTCCGATAGGAGCTCCATAGAGCTCCGCTGCGCCTATGGTTTCCCGGGCAAAGCTCGGAGCCAGCAGAAAAAGGACCATCCCAAACAGCACAAAAGCCGCCGTCCAAATGACTCGCCACATGTAGTAACCGGCCTCGCGGTATTCCGGCTTCTTCTCCATCTGCTTGAACTCCACGGGCGACGCCAGCTTGGCCCCCGTCGAAACGGTCGCCGGGTGATCGCCCTCGAAATGAATCGGTCCGTCGACCCGCGCGCTCGATCCGATGATCAGCGCATGGCCCTTTTGCCGGAGGCCGCCGCCCACGTCGCCGTTGACGTTCACTTCGTCGCCAAAAAAAAGAATGTCCCGGCCCAAGTGTCCGTCCATCGCCAGCGTCCCGCCGAACATGGTGATGCTCCCCCCGACTTTGCCGGTCGCATCCACGGTCACCGCGTCGCCAAACCACGTAATGTTTTTCCCGAGCGTCCCGGAGATCACCGCGGTGTTCCCCGTCGAGCGAATATTGCCGTCCACCGTCCCGCGAATCCGCAAATACCGCCCTGCGCTGATCACGTCTCCGGTCACGTGCCCATCGATATCGATATCTTTCCCCGCTGCAACAACGTCGCCCTCCACCGTGCCTTCCACGCGCACGCGCTCCCCGGTGAGGTAGATATCCCCCTTGATCGTTTCCTCCTTGTTCACCGTGGGACTCTGTCCCCCGCGATGCTCCGTCGCCGATGCCCCCGTTGGCAGCGCCAGCATCGTGCAGAACCCCGCGAAGACCAGCGCCAGCGCCGAACCGCGCCGGATACGCCGGCGGAAGAACATGGCTCCCAGGCCCGCCAGCGTCAGCATCGCCAGCACCTCGAGGAGTGTCATCATGGATTGCCATCCTTTCCACACTGCGCCCTGAAAAATCAGCAGGCCCAGCAGGTTCGAGCCGCCGAATCCCGCTGCTTCCAGTTGGGTCTGCCAGGGCTGGATATATCCCGTATAGAGCTCGTAAACTCCGGTTGCCGCCAGGCCGAAAACCAGTCCCCAAATCCATTGCATCGATTTGCGGGCGCGTTCCTGGAATTGCGCCAGCCGCGAAGGCAGCGGCTCGTCTTCTTCCAGCATCGCGCGGGTCAGCAGCCGCGATTCCCGCTCCAGCGCCCGCAGCAGGGTGCGGCACGCGTCGCATTCCTGCGTGTGCGCGGAAACTTCCAGCCCGCGCGCGCGGTCCAGTTGCCGCTCGACGTACAGCAGGAGCGTCATTTCATCCACATGCTTCATCATCTCGTCCGGTATTTCGCTCATGAAGCTCCTCCCGCCGCCAGCGCCGCGTTGCCTTCCAGCGCTTGCCGCAGCTCGTGCCGGGCACGCAGCAGCACCACGCCTACAAAGGCGCGCCGCACTCCCAGCGCATCCGCAATTTCGTCGTAGCTCATGTCCGAGTAATAGCGCATCACCAGCGCCATGCGCGCCCGGCTGCCTAGTTTGTCCAGCGCCCTGCGGACTTCTTCGCTGCTGCGCCGTTCGATCAGCGCGTCCAGTTGGCTGGGGTCCGGATGCTCCAGCGGCACATTTTCCAGATCGCCCGTTTCCTTGTCCTGGCGAATCTTGCGCCGCCGCAGCATATCCCAGCAATGATTCGCTGACACCTTGTAAAGCCAGGCGGAGAACGACCGCGTCGCGTCGTACTGGATCAGCTTGTCTTTCAGTTTCATGAATATTTCCATTGTGGCGTCTTCGGCATCTTCCCGCGTCGGCAAGGCGCGTCTGCAGAACCGGAATATGGCCGGCGCGTATTCCCGGTAAAGCTCGCCCCAAGCCTCGGCGTCACCCGCCCTGGCACGGGCAATCGCCTCCGTCGGTTGCGTTATTCCCGGCGCGCTCATCCGCCCTGGTCTCAGCGTTTCCATAGACTAGTACGCGCAGAAAGCTGCAAATATTACACATTGCAAATTCCGCCCCGCCACTACCCGCGCTCCTAAGCCATTTGTATTCCAGAATTTAGGCCGCCAGATCAGCCTTCAAAGGCTAAAATCCTTGCCCTCGCTGCGCATTCCAGCAATATTGCTCCAGGATCGTTGCGCCCGTGGACCCGGCCAGGCGCTTGCCCCAAACCGATCCCTCGGGCAAACGGGCTACACCCTCTCCGCTGCACTCTATCAGAAATGAGGGACCAGGCCCTGCGGCGGCGACCCTTCAGTGCTCAGGTGCATAGAAATAATAATCCGCGGAGTACGCGCTCCTCGACTCCTTGCCGTTTGAGGGCGCATCGCAAGTGTTCGCATTCGGTGGCAGGCCGCCCTCGGTATGAATTCGCTGTATGCTCGTGACGCGGCTGAAAATCCCGTCTCCCGCGTGACTTGCCGCCGCCAGCAGCAGCCACGGAATCGCGTCCGGCTTTGGCGCGTCGTGTTTGGCGATCACTTTACCGGTCACTTCGCTTCCGTCCACGTGCTTCCAGGTTGGTCCTGCGGAATGGTGCACAATCTTTTTCCCCGTGGAATCGGTGAGTTCCGCCTCCGGCGCCTTGAACACCCAGGCAAACTTTTGATCCGCGCCGAGTTGGCACACATAGATTTGCGCTCCGGTCGCGTGTGCCGCCAGAATCACATGTTCGCCCGCTGGCGCTTTCAAGCTTTCCGGCACTTCCGGCCGCGCTGGTCCTTGACCCTGCGCGGCGAGCATCATTCCGATCGTAGCTACGCCCTGAATTATCCTGTTCATCTTCACCTCCTTCTGCCCGTATACAATATCGCGTAATCGCTTTGCCAGTAAGAGGAGAGTGGATAAACGCACCGTAGTTCGAAGCGGGAACGCAATCCGCAGGACGTGCTAACTAGCACCGATGCGATTGATTTCTTTTTGGATCGCCAGCTTGTCGAGACTGGCGAGAGGCAGGCTAAGGAACAGACTGATCCTGCGTTCGAGAAGCAGGTAGGCGTCACGAAAAGCACGCTCGACTTGCTCGGGCGTGCCTTTAACCACCGCGGGATCGGGAACGCCCCAATGGGCAGTCATCGGCTGGCCAGGCCAGACGGGACACACTTCCTGCGCCGCGTTGTCGCAAACGGTGAAGACAAAGTTCATTTTCGGCGCTCCAGGCTTTGCGAACTCTTCCCAATTCTTGCTGCGTAAGCCCTCGATGGGCAAGTGCGCCATTTCAATTAGCTTGAGCGCCTCCGGACGCACCACTCCCGAAGGGTGGCTTCCCGCGCTGTAAGCCGTGAATACGGGCTTGCCTTTACCGTTGAGAATGGCCTCGGCCATGATGGAACGTGCCGAATTCCCCGTGCACAGGAAGAGAACATTGTAATGCGTTTGCATTGCCGTCACTATTCAGCCAAAAAAGCCGGAGCTCTGGCCTCACTTACAACACGCAGGAGCGCAACAGGCTTCCGTCGTCTTCGCGGACTTTGCTTTCGTCGCGCGCACAAAGGCGCTCATGAATTTGCCGTCCACTTGTGGCGCAAGCGCGTCCACATCCAGGCCTTTTTCGGAGAGAAACTCCCCCGCATCTGCAACGCGATAAATACGGGTCGGTTCGATCTCCACCTGTTCAAACCCTGCGGACACGAGCTTGCCGCGATATTCGCTTTCTTCCAGCGCCCCTGCCACGCAGCCCACCCACAGAAGCATGTTTTGACGGATTTGCGCGTCGACTTCACCCCGTGTCACCACGTCGGAAACTGCAAATCGTCCGCCCGGCTTTAGGACGCGAAAAGCCTCTCGGAGGACACGGTCCTTGTCGGCGGAAAGGTTGATCACGCAGTTCGAGATGATGACGTCGACTGAATTGTCAGGCAGCGGAATATGCTCGATCTCCCCTCGCAAAAACTCTACGTTCTCCGCCCCCGCCTTGCGCTTGTTCTCATTCGCGAGAGCCAGCATCTCATCCGTCATGTCCAGCCCGTACGCCTTCCCCGTGGGCCCAACCCGCCTCGCCGAAAGCAGCACATCGATGCCGCCGCCGGAGCCCAAGTCGAGAACAACTTCTCCGGGATTCAATTTGGCCAAGGCAGTCGGGTTTCCGCACCCGAGTGAAGCTTGCAGCGCCTCTCCGGGAATTTGCTCCATCTGCGCGGCATCATAAAGGTTCGAAGTAATCGGATCGCAACTCGTCCCGCTCGCTTCCGCCGTCCCGCAGCAACTCCCGCTCTTCCCCCGCAGCGCCGCCTGCCCGTATTTTTCCTTAACAATTTCCTTGATGTTTGTGCCGTCCATGCCGCCCTCCTGGCGTATCTTTCTGCTCCACGTTCTCTGTGTACTCTGCGAACTCTGTGTACCCAAAAGGCCCGGACCAGGGAGTGCCTTCACGGGGCCCTACACTACTTGCAGACTTCCACTATGTCTTGCGGTCTGAGCGCTTTGTTTCGCGTGCAGCACTCGGAATAGAGAAATTGCAACAATTCCTGCAACGCTTCCGTGTTCGCGGTATAACGCAAAAACGTGCTCTCGCGCTGCACGCGCACGAGTTCTTCATTCTTGAGCTTGTCCAGATGATGCGACAGCGTCGAATTGGGAATCTCCAGTTCCCCCTGAATGTCTCCAACCACAAGGCCCTCGGGATGCGCCGACAAGAGCATTTGCATGATCCGCAGCCGCGGTTCCGTTCCCATCGCCGAGAACATATCCGCATACTTCGCCACGCGCTCCGCCCGCTTCCTCGTTGTTCCGCTTTCCATATTTCCATATTTGCGGAAATACGGATGCCTGTCAACTCTTTTCTTTTTTCACCAGCGCTCCCAGCTCGCCACACCGCCAGGGTCAAATCGAAAATCACATTTCTCCGCCTGTTTCTTTCTCGCTCCGCTTGACACTGCCCCGTTCCTTCAACTAAGTTTGTCCCCTGTCGGCGGTCCCCTGCCGCGACCGTTGCCCATTGCTCCGGTCCTCAGTCGACCGGAGAGGAGGGGCACATGACCACAAACCGGCGCGATTTCTTGACGGCCGCGGTGACCGCCGCAGGAGCGGCCTTGACTCCCGACGTCCCCCACACGCACGATCACGAGCATCAGGCAGTTCCTTCCGACGTTGCTCTCCGCGTCAAAGCCCTCGAATCTCTCCTCGTCGAAAAAGGCTTGGTCGACCGTGCCGCGTTAGACGCTCTCATCGACACCTACGAGAACAAGATTGGCCCCCGCAATGGCGCCCGCGTGATAGCTCGTGCCTGGGCCGACTCCGCTTACAAACAGCGCCTGCTCGCCAACGCCGACGCCGCCATCGCTGAGCTCGGCTATGGCGGGATGCAAGGCGAACACATGGTAGTGGTCGAGAACACGCCCAAGATACACAACATGATTGTCTGCACCCTCTGTTCCTGTTACCCCTGGCCGGTCCTCGGTCTGCCGCCGGTCTGGTACAAGTCCGCGCCGTATCGCTCGCGTACGGTCATTGACCCGCGCGGAGTGCTTCGCGAATTCGGGCTGGAGCTGCCCGCCGACGTCGAAGTGCGCGTCTGGGACAGCACCGCCGAACTGCGCTACCTGGTTTTGCCCGAGCGCCCCGCCGGCACCGCCCACTGGAACGAAGAACAACTCGCTGCGCTCGTCACCCGCGACTCCATGGTGGGTGTGGCAAAGGTTGCGCCTCCCCAGGCTGGAGTCTCCGCATGAACGGCGTGCACGACATGGGCGGCATGCACGGCATGGGCCCCGTTCAGGAAGAGAAGAACGAGCCGGTATTTCACGAGCAGTGGGAAGGCCGGGTGTTCGCGCTCCGGCGCGCGATGGGCGCCTGGCGCAAATGGAACATTGACGTGACTCGCCATGAGGTAGAGCTTGTTCCGCCCGCCGACTACCTTCGCATGAGCTACTACGAGAGGCAATTCGCGGCGTTTCTTGTGCTGCTGGCGAAGGTCGCCTTCATCACGCCCAAGGAACTCGATGCCGGCAAGCCTGCTCCAGGCACACCTGTTGCGGTTCCAGCCCTCACCGTTGAGAAGGCGAACCTGCTGATTGCGAAGGGCGCGCCCACAAGCCGTGATGTACCGGTGGCCCCGCGCTTCCTAGCCGGCCAGCGCGTACGCGCGCGCAATATTAATCCCGTCGGTCATACCCGTCTCCCGCGCTATGCGCGCGGAAAACTCGGCACCATCGACCGCGACCATGGCGTCTTTGTATTTCCCGACACCAACGCCCATTACCTCGGCGAGAAGCCCCAGCACGTTTACTCCGTGCGCTTCGCCGCACGCGAACTGTGGGGCCAGCAAGCCGCTCAACAGGATTCCGTTTATCTGGATTTATGGGATGACTACCTTGACCCAGCTTGATCCAATTCGCGACCCCCGGTTCCTTGCCGAACTCCCGCAGCTTCCTCGCGATACCGGCGGTCCCGTCTTTGCCGAGCCTTGGCAGGCCCAAGCCTTCGCTCTAGCCGTGAAGCTCTCCGAGCAGGGCCATTTCACCTGGAAGGAATGGGCCGCCGCCCTCGCCGCCGAGCTCAAAGCCGCCGCCGGCCGCGGCGAGCCCGACGATGGCTCTCATTATTATGAACACTGGCTCGCCGCTCTCGAGCGCCTGCTCACCACAAAAGGTCTCACTGATCCTGCATCGCTGCTGAATCGCAAAGAGGCCTGGGCCGACGCCTACCGCCACACCCCTCACGGCAAGCCCGTCGAACTCCGCGCCGCTTCTGCTGAACCGGACCACCGCTAACCAACGCGTACGGCTTGAAGAAGCTATCGAGTCAAGAAAGCGAACATTCGCAAAGACTTTGCTGCACTCCTCAAGGCCACTCTCGCAGTTTTCCTCGGAGGGGGAGCAGCGGTGTATAATCACATTATGGCCAAGCACGTGATTCACGTCTCGAAGGCGGAAGCGGCGAGCAATTTCGCTGCGTTGCTTGACCGCGTGTCGGAAGGCGCGGAGGTTATCATCGAGAATGAAGCGCAGCCCGTGGCAGTGTTGTGTTCTGCCGAGCAGCCTCCGGGCCGCCTGCTCTCTGAATCCATCGCGCTGGCGGAAGCGCATGGTTCTACCGTAACGCTCGATGGAGACTTCGGGCGCGACCTCGAAGAGATCATCAATAGCCACCGCGAACCGCTCAACCCGCCCGCATGGGACTAATCGTCGACTCTAGCGTGATCACCGCTGCAGAACGCCGTGGCGATAACGTAACGCAGCTTCTTAAGCAAGTCGTTGCCGCAACCGGCGACCAACGAGCAGTGCTCTCTTCGGTTGGCCTTACGGAGCTCGTGCATGGTATCCACCGCGCAAAATCAGCACAGGCGCGCACCAGCCGCGAGTCCTTTGTCCGTGAGCTGCTAAACGACGTGGAGGTCTATCCCTATACAAAAGAGACAGCGCTGCTGGCCGGCAAGATCGATGGCGAGCAACAGGGCCGGGGCATAACCATTCCCTTCGGCGATCTGCTGATCGGAGCAACAGCTCTGGAGGTTGGTTACTCCATGCTGACCGTCAATGTGCGGCACTTCCGTCTAATTCCCGGCCTCACGGTCGTGCAACTCTAGCGGCTACCGCATGCTTCGGTTTTTGAAGCGTGCGAGCTTTGACTTTTCCTCGGTCTTCTTGCGGAATGCGCTACATTGGAAGGTTGCGCAACACGCCGTAGCGCGCATTGTGTGCTCGGCTCAGGAACTTATGGCAGATCTTCTCCCATCGCTCGTCATCGTCGGCCGCCCCAATGTGGGCAAGTCCACGCTCTTCAACCGGCTGACCGGCACGCGCCGCTCCATCGTCACCAATGAGCCGGGCATCACCCGCGACCGCATCTACGGGAAAGCCGAATGGCGCGGCCGCGCTCTGGAAGTCGTCGATACCGGCGGCATCGTCCCCGACGACAAGGCCTTGATTCCGCAGGAAATCCTGCGCCAGGCGCATGTAGCCATTAAGAAAGCTGCGCTGCTCGTGCTAGTTGTGGACAGCCAGGCGGGCCTTACGCCCCTCGACGAAGAATTGGCGCGGCTCCTGCGCACCACCGGCAAGCCGTTCGTGATTGCCGTCAACAAAGTCGACGCCATGTCGCAGGAATCGAACGCCGGCGTTTTCCATCGCATTGGAGTTCCGATCTTCCCGATCGCGGCCGAGCACGGCACCGGAGTCGACGATCTCCTCGATGCCGCGCTCGCGCAGGTCAGCGTCGTCGCATCCGTCGAGGAAGAAAAACAACCCGACGTCATCGAGGTCGCCATCATCGGCAGGCCGAACGTCGGCAAATCCACGCTGCTGAACCGCATGGTCGGCGAAGAACGCTCCATCGTGTCGCCCATTCCGGGCACTACGATGGACAACGTGGACACGGAAATCACGCGCGACGGCCGCGACTATCGCTTCGTGGATACCGCCGGAATTCGGCGCAAAGGAAAGACCACGCTGGTCGCGGAAAAACTCAGCGTGGTCATGGCCCGCCGCGGCCTGGAGCGCTGCGATGTCGCGCTGCTCGTCGTTGACGGCGAGCAGGGCGTGACCCAGGGCGACGCGCAAATCGCCAGCTACGCCGAAGAGTCCGGCCGTTCCGTCGTCATCGTCATCAACAAATGGGATCTCGCCGTCGTTGCGGCGCGGGATGCCGCTTCGCGCGATGCCGCCACCGCGAAAGGCAAAGCCAAGCGCGCTCCCGGCGAACGCCACAAACCGGAAAATTTCGATTCTGGCCGGTTGATGCTTGACTACGAAAAAATGATCCGCGCCAAATTGAAATTTCTGAGCTACGCCCCGATCGTCTTTCTCTCCGCAAAAACCGGCGAGCGCGCCGACAAACTTTTTCCGCTCATCAACCAGTGCTGGGAAGCGCGCCGCCGCCGCATCGCCACGCCGGCCCTCAACAATTGGCTCAAGGAAGACGTCGACCTGCAGCGCGGCACCACGCCAAAGGCCCGCCCCGTGCGGATCTACTACATGACGCAGGCGAAAATCGCGCCCCCCACGTTCCTCATCTTCACCAACCAGAAGGAGCCGCTGCACTTCAGCTACGAGCGCTTCCTGGAAAACCAGCTTCGCGCCAAATTCGATTTCGTCGGCACGCCCGTCCGGTTCGTCCAGCGCCTTCGCAAACGGGAGAAGAGATCCTCCGGCGGCGACACCGGCCGTAACGAATGAACGCCTCCCTCTACATCAATCACTCGCAAACTGTTACGATAGCGGCGTCGCCCTTCCGGCAGGGCTTTCCGATGCCAAACAACGGCACAGCAGCGCAAGTCGCCGCGGAGAAAAAACTCTACCGCATCGGCGAAGTCAGCCGCCTCGCGGACTTGAAACCGTTTGTTCTTCGCTACTGGGAAACTGAATTCCCCATGCTCCAGCCGCTGAAAAGCCCCGGCGGCAGCCGGCTCTACCGCCAGGATGACGTGGACATGGTCTTCCGTATCAAGCGGCTGCTCTACGACGAAGGATTCACCATCGCGGGAGCGCGGCGGCATCTGCGCGAGCACGAGGGCGCCGCCGAAACCGAGAACCGAAGCGCCAGTCATGCGCCGGAAGGGGCCGCGCAGCTCCTGAGCCGCAAGATGCTGCTCGATCTGCGCGATACGCTGCGAGCTTTCTTGACGCTGCTCGAACGGCGGTGATACCTTGGAGGTGCTGATTCCCTCCCCGATTCGGCCTTCTGATTTCGTTGGCCTGTCGCGGTCAGCTTACCGGTCGGGACGTAGCGCAGCCTGGTAGCGCGCACGCTTGGGGTGCGTGAGGTCGCTGGTTCAAATCCAGTCGTCCCGACCATTTCTACATTTATGAAACCGTCTAGTAGTGCCACAGGTCTCCCAGAACGACTCAGCAAAAGTGCTTTCGTAAGTGGCGAAGACGTGGCATGGGAGCAGAAGGATTGTGCTGGCGCCATAGACTGGCTCTGCAAAAATAGTTACGCCATTCTGGGGATTGAGCTTTGGTTGATTGAGGAAAACGGGATACGGATTGCCATTCGTACAAAATCCGGGCCCGCAATATATGTGACGAACTGCGATCCAGTAAAGGACGAGAATTGGGACTCTTATGTCGAACGCTCAGCCCGGGACGCCGCAGAAAAGATCACCTCGTTTCATTGGCCCGAAGATTCTCTAGAATCACCACGCCCCGTGTACTTCAATTTATGCTGGGCAGACCAAGATTGGTTCCGCAGCCATAAGACAAATGCCGCATATTTTGCTGACTAACGACGACGGGTACCAGGCGGAAGGGCTGCGGGCGCTGGCGGCGGCGCTGGAGGGATTTGCGACTGTGAGTATTGTGGGGCCGAGCCGCGAACAGAGTGGGGCGGCGCAGTCGCTGACGCTGCGGCAGCCGATCGTTTGCAATCGGATTGCGGAGCGCGAGTGGGCCATCGATGGGACGCCGGCGGATTGCGTGATCGTGGCGCTGCACAAACTTTTGCCGGAAAAGCCGGATATGGTGATTTCGGGAATTAACCACGGCGCAAATCTCGGGGAAAATGTCTATTACTCGGGTACCGTGGGCGCGGCGCGCGAAGGCGCGCTGCATCATATTCCATCCGTAGCAATGTCGCTGTGCTCGAAAAAAACGGAAGTGAAATTTGAAGATTCCGCGCGCGTGGCGCGGGCTACGGCGGAATTGATTTTGAAAGAAGGATTGCCGGACCAGGTTTTGCTCAACGTGAATGTGCCGGAGCCGTGGAACGGCGGCGTGAAATTCACGCGGCAATCGCAAAAAATCACGCGCAACCAGCTTAGCGAAGGAAAAGACCCGCGCGGGCGCAGTTATTTCTGGCTGTTCGAGCAGAGAATCGACAAGGACGTGGAGCCGGACACGGATTACGCCGCGATTTTTTCCGGCGCCGTCTCCATCACCCCGCTGCACCTCGATCCCACGCACGCAGAATCCCTCAATCACCTCTCGCACTGGGCCGCGCCCATCGCAACCGCGTTTCGGCGCTAACGTGCAGATGTTGCCGTTGGCGCCATCCAAGTTGCGATAGGATGCTGGCGCGGTGAAAAGCCAGAAAACATTTGACGTTGCGGTGATCGGAGCGGGCGTCTTTGGCGCGTGGACGGCGTGGCACCTCGTCAAGCTAGGGCGGCGCGTGGCGCTGATTGATGCGTATGGACCGGCGCATTCGCGGGCCAGTTCCGGGGGCGAAACGCGCATCATTCGAATGGGCTACGGCGCGGATGAACTGTATACGCGGTGGTCGCAGCGTTCGCTCGCGCGGTGGAAAGAGTTTTTTGCGGCAGTGCGACAGCCGCTTTTTCTTGAAACCGGAGTGCTGTGGATGGCCGGTGAGGACGGTGCGCGGCTGCGGGAGACCAGCGCAACCTTGAAGCGGTGCGGCGTAACGTTTGAGGAGCTGGACCGCGCGGCGCTCGAGAAACGCTATCCGCAAATCGGGCTCGAAGGCATCAAGCGCGGAATCTTTGAACCGGGAAGCGGCGCGCTGATGGCGCGGCGGGCGGTGGCTGCCGTGGCCAAAGAGGCGGTGCGGCTGGGAGCCGAGTACCGCTGCGCGCAAGTTCTTGGACCAGCGAATTCCCGATGCGCGCACGAAGTGGCCACGAGCGATGGCGAGAAAATCGCCGCTGGGCAATTCGTGTTTGCGTGCGGCCCGTGGCTTGGAAAGATATTCCCGGAAGTTCTCGGAGCGCGGATATTTCCCTCGAGGCAGGAAGTATTTTTCTTCGGCATTCCCGCGGGAGATGCGCGGTTTGCGCCGCCGGCGCTGCCGACGTGGCTGTTTCAGGAAGACCTGGTTTATGGAATGCCGGACATCGAGGCGCGGGGGTTGAAGATTGCGTTTGACGAGCATGGCGAACGAGTTGATCCGGACACGCAATCGAGGAT